>WLWD01001362.1_pt1 | contig 161016 bp, 106 predicted proteins | sample 6712731 | NCBI WGS metagenome assembly WLWD01 (sample SAMN12718690, study PRJNA576275) | sponge metagenome | isolation source: marine sponge | host: Mycale hentscheli | place: New Zealand: South Island, Marlborough, Capsize Point | collected 2014-11-01
ATGCATGGAGAAGTATGTGGTGGAACTAACTTGGAAGCCTATTTCATCTTCATCTGGTGTGAGCGTATTAAACCTGAGGTCTGCAAATTATCTTTATCTTTAAGTATACTAGTGACATATTGACTTTAACCCTTCTACTGATGATCAACATGTTTTAACAGGACATTGAGACAACTGTTATTAATTTAGTATAGACATGGTTATAGGAATACAGAGAGACATCCATTGTGAACATAATATATTATTATCATTATCGTCAATATTGTTATTTTTACTATACTACTAAATGTATTCTGTTAATATTAACATCCATTGGAACTTAAGTATTGTGTTTGTCATTTTTTGGGTGAATACTGATATCAAGTAGCTAAATGACAGTGTCTTTTTCTCTATTATAGGCATTACAAGGTTGGGTACCCCTTGTGTCACCATGTACATGACATGAAGATCTAGTTCAACCATCATGAGTATTCATGTACAATTAGTATTTATATTGTAATATGTTCTGGTATTCACTGGAGTTTAATAAATGCAGTTATAAAGCATTTTTAAAGTAATAACTGGTTTATCATTCAAGGGAAGGTATACAGACCCTGCTCATAGGCAACAATCCCTCGAATACAAATCATTAAGTATTTATATTATTATGTTACAATTCCTGTTTGATTCATTAACTAATCCATTGCATTGTTAAACATCTATAATAAGTTTATATGACATTGCTGAGTTCCAGACTAGTGTAGCCATATCAATTTGCAAATTCACTGTCTTGAAGCTCCCAGTTCCATCACATATAACCACAAAAAACCACAAACCCACAAATGGTTTTATCTGTATTTTAATATGATATTAATTTATAATACTTCAATTTTTTTGCTTTCTATTACACATTCTTATGAAATTATAGCAGAATTAGCAACCTTAACCCAAAAGCTAAAATATCCATTAAGCTGGAAGCACTGTACTATATTCTATCTAGCTACTGCTGTAAAAATCAGGAGGTAAGGGAAAGTTGTTCCTTTCCCCAACTTAAGCCAGAAGGGTCTCCCACCTGATTTTGGAAGCATGCTCTTTAAAATCAGGGGGTGGGGCTCACAAGTTTTTGCATCATTAGTCTGCATCTGTAACCACAACTGTTTATACAACTCAACTTGTGTATGTATAGCTATATAGCTAAGTCACTTAGCACTATAGCTATTATTCAAAGAGTTTTGAGTAACAGCGACTACAATATGATCTAAGCCTTTGTTTTTTTTGTTGCTGTCATTAATAATGGCTTTCACCCAATATAATTTATTAACAATTATGTCTTAAATTCTTATAATGTTGAATGTAGTCACCACTTGCCTCAGTGAACACCTTTTTCCTAGCCAAATTAAAAAAAAAGAAGTGACTTGTCGCCATGTATATGGTGATTTATGCACTGTATCTAACTACAAAACATCAATAGAGATGCTATCATTTGGTGTATTTGATCATTATTTTTGTTATTTTATCTGTGCTTTTATAATACTTCCTGTCTCAATACCTTTCATTTTTTTCATTTAGTTATTGTCAAGTTGTTCCAGTTTCTTGCTCTTTCTGTTCTATAAAACTGAAGCACTTGTTACTTGGAGTATTAGGTCTGAGTATCTATAGTCAAATACACTACACTAAATACACATGTTGATTCTTTCTAACTAGTGGTGTGCTTGAGCACAAATGGCGAGCGAGCCTTAAACTACACTATTGTTAAATGATTGATTTTAACAACTAACACCACTCAAGTTACTAAAATAAAGTCGAGTTTTTTAAATTAAGTGTATGTGGTAAAGGGGTTTCAATGCCATAGTAACTGCTCCTCGCAACTGTTTCAATTGAAAAAGAAGCAACAAAATCAAGTCACATTATTTAAAATTTTCTTTGTGATATTCTTAATAGTAGTTGTAACGCACAATACTTTCACACAACTGAACATACCTACGCAAGACTTACCTTCATGGTTCGTCTAGTGGACAATGATTTTCAAGTAAATGCTGTTGAGTAGGGCTTATAACTGTGACAAATAGCGTATTAACTTACCACCGCCACTAACTCAAATAGAAATGGAGCTCCCATAAGTTTTTGCGTTTTAACTGCACCCGCAAAACAATTCAAAGCGGTAAACAATTCAATTTCTAAGGTGATACGGGTAATGGTCGCTAAACCAGAGGATTCTGTTTAGTGAAGTTTGGGACGGGGTCAAACGCCGAGCGAACACAAAAATACGGAGGGTCAAAGTACAAAATGACATACATACGTCCAAACATATATATAAATAAACTAGTGGTGTGCTTGAGCACAAATGGCGAGCGAGCCTGATAGTTAGGTAACATAAAATGTTACTATGTTTTAGCTTACTTCATGCAAACACTATAATAGCAGTTATGGCATTTGATTTCAGCAAACAAATACAAAATCACTGTCTTACCTTTTTAATGGTAACTTTTGTAGTATCAAACATCTGCCATTCTGATAATCTCAATCACCAGTAACTCTTGAACACGCTCTCAGCTAAGATAAAAAATAAACCAGTGTTATTATTTGTAATTTTAGCCAACAAATATGGAATTACTACTTACATCATTCTTGAGTATTGATAACTTCTGTAGTATCAAATTGAGTTACATCTGAATTACCTTGAATTCTTGACAACAAGCTCTCACCTACAAAAACAAAAGACAATCAATTTTAGCACACAAATACAAAATTACTTTCTTACCTCATTTTCTTCAGCAGTGGTAACTTTTGTAGTACCAAATTTGAGTCATTCTGACTATTTGAATTTACCAGTCACTGTTGACAACAAGCTCTTAGCTATAAAAAAGAAAGGCCAGAGTTATTTTGCATATTAAGCTAACAAATATGGAATTGCGTACTTACCTCGGCATCCCTCGAGTAGTAGTAGCTTCCTTAGCATTAATACTTTATGTGCTTACATACACTTTTCAGAAGTAGTGATAGCTCTCTTAGTACTGACTACAGGTGGCTCTTGACAACTAGTAACAAGCCGCACTTAGCCGGAAAAAAGGCGAAGTTTTGAATTTAAATCTGGTAAAGGGTCTTCAATGTCATAGTAACCAATCGAATAAACTTTTTGTTTCTTGAAAAGCAAGCGTTTTCGCAGGAATTTTCTCACACTTTGGAGATTAAGTATAAAGTAAGACTTGCTTAATGCTGTAGTTTCAGAATAAACTGGGGTCAAGCCTAAAAAGCCGTGTTTTTTTTAAGAAAAAACGTTCCCCGCGCGCGCGTTTAAAGGGCATACGTACAATCCATACATACATACCTACATATATATATATAACATATACCCGATTTTGCATTATCCACCCCTAATACTGTCTCGCTCGCTTCGCTCGCTCGCCAACTAGTGGTGTGCTTGAGCACAAATGGCGAGCGAGCCTGATAGTTAGGTAACATAAAATGTTACTATGTTTTAGCTTACTTCATGCAAACACTATAATAGCAGTTATGACCTTTTATTTCAGCAAACAAATACAAAATCACTCTATTACCTGATTAATGGTAACTTTTGTAGTATCAAACATCAACCATTCTGATAATCTCAATTACAAGTAACTAAAAAATAAACCAGTGTTATTATTAGCCAACAAATATGGAATTACTACTTGCTCCTACTGATAACTTCTGTAGTATCAAATTTAAGTTACTTTGACTATCTGAATTACCTCGAATTCTTGACAACAAGCTCTCAGCTACAAAAACAAAAGAAATCAATTTTTGCACACAATACAAAATTACTTTCTTACACAAACTCTTAGCTACAAAAAATAAAGGCCAGAGTTATTTTGCATATTTAGCTAACAAATATGGAATTACGTACTTACCTCAGCTTCCCTCAAGTAGTAGTAGCTTCTTTAGAATTAATACTACGGCATTCTGACTACCACTTGACAACTAACAATCTGCACTCCGTATCCCTCTATAAAATGGCGAAGTTTTGAAATTAAGTCTGGAAAGGGTCTTCAATGCCATAGTAACCGGTCGAATTAACTTTTTGTTTCTTGAAAAGAAGCGTTTTCTCAGGAATTTTCACACGGAGCTTAAGTATAAAGTAAGGCTTGCTTAATGCTGTAGTTTCAGAATAAACTGGGGTCAAGCCTAAAAAGCCGTGTTTTTAGGAGAAAAAAAGTTGCCCCCTCGCCCGTTTAAAGGGCATACGTACAATCCATACATACATACATACATATATACATATAACATACTAGTGATGTGCTTGAGCACAAATGGCGAGCGAGCCTGCCTAGGTAGGTAACATAAAAACTACAGTTTTGTTACTATGCTTTAGCTTAGCTCATGCAAACACTATAATAGCAGTTATGACCTTTTAAAAATCACTCTCCTATCTGATTTGTTAACTTTTGTAGTATCAAACATCTGCCATTCTGATAATCTCAATTACCAGTAACTCTTGAACAAGCTCTCAGCTATGATAAAAAAATAAACCATTGTAATTTTAGCCAACAAATATGGAATTACTACTTACCAATTTCCTGAGTATTGATAACTTCTGTAGTATCAAATTGAGGTTATTTTGACTATCTTAATTACCATGAATTCTTTACAACAAGCTCTCAGCTACAAATACAAAAGACAATCAATTTTAGCACACAAATATACAAAATTACTTTCTTACCTCATTTTCTTGAGCAGTGGTAACTTTTGTAGTACTAAATTTGAGCCAATCTGACTATTTGAATTTACCAGTCACTGTTGACAAGCTCTTAGCTACAAAAAAGAAAGACCAGAGTTAATTTTGCATATTTAGCTAACAAATATGGAATTGGGTATTTACCTCAGCTTCCCTCGAGAAGTAGTAGATACTTTAGGTACTACACGAGACGCGACGAGTCGCGTTTTCGCAAAAGCACCCCGCGATTCCTCGCTAGTGGAAGCTTGCGTTGAATTAAACCTAGGGCTAGCCCTAGCCCTAACCCCCTAGCCCTAGCCCTAGCCCTAGCCCCCAACTAACCCATCCCTTGTGTTTAAAACACATTATCCTTTAACCATCTAATAGTTGGGAGCTAGGGCTAGGGCGAGGGCTAGGGCTGCCAATTTGCTCTTTTTTGTCAAACAATTGTTTTTAATTGAGATGAATAGCGAGTGTTTCACTAGCGATGAATCGCGATGAAAACGCGACGCGTCGCGTCTCGTGTAGTACCTAAAATATAGTCTACCCATAGTAGCTTCCTTAGCATTAATACTACGGCATTCTGACTACCAACGGCTCTTGATTACCAACAATCGGCACTCCGTATCCCCCATAAAACGGCTAAGTTTTGAAATTAAGTCTGGAAAAGGGTCTTCAATGCCATAGTAACCGGTCCAATTTTGTTTCATGAAAAGCAAGCGTTTTAGCAGGAATTTTCTCACATTTCTGCGCTTAAGTATAAAGTAAGGCTTGCTTAATGCTGTAGTTTCAGAATAAACTGGGGTCAAGCCTAAAAATCCGTGTTTTTTTTGGAGAAAAAAGTTCCCCCCACGCGCGTTTAAAGACGTACCATCCACACATACATATATATATACTAGTGGTGCGCTCGAATAGCGCAAATGCATGGCGAGCGAGTAAATATATGAGTATAGGTAAAGATGATTTGTGAAGGAAATCGCTAAATAATAGCAAAGATTAGGCATGAAGAGTTAACAATAACAGAATTACCAGAATAAACTTCGAAAGCAGTGGCAAAGAACCGCAGCTTGACAAAGACTTCACAATTGTTTCAAGAAGAGAGTAGCTATTAACTTTTTGGTTGAAACAAAGTTGCGTAAGGCAGTGCAGCAGGATTCTCCGTGCTCATTAATTGAAAAATACTGGAACTGTGAACGCTTTACCTAACTTACGTAATTAGAAGTGCGGGCGAAGTTTTTTGACGTACGCATACATGCCTATATACAGTTCGTCCAGCTTAAAGAGTAGAAAGTACAGATCTCAAAACTTAGACTAGTTGCAATCACAATAAGCTTAGACATACCTTTTTTGTGTTGTTAGATCCCAATCCACTCGAAACTAAGTCATATAAAACAGCGTAAGTATAAGAACTACGCTATCTCCATAGACACTCCATACATTAAGCGCCATTTTTTTGACGTCACAAATTCGTCCGTCCTACGTCACAACTCGTAGTTAAACTTGAGCCGCGCCCTCACACGGCAGCTCCTATTCGGGAACTTCCCTTATTTAAGGGTGCCCCGCCACCGGAAACCGAGGCGCGTAACCGCAAATTGACTGTTTTTGCTATGTCTTTATATTTCTTTTTCTGTGTACTGTGGGCTTATTTTGTTGTTACAGGTGGAATAGAAGACTCCAGCAAGCCAAATTTGAAGAATGAAGACCCGCCTGGGACGGAGATACAGCTCTGCACACTGGCTACTATTCAGAGTTATTTCGAAGCGGCCGAAAGAGCTACTGCGCTCATTTTTTTTCCAGAGGTTGCCTGAGGGCTTCTTCGCAACATTACAGAGCCATATTTCTAATATCTATATATTTTTTTTTGTAAACAGTAAAATTTCATGCCGTTTTACTCGTGCGTTATTCTAAAAACAACTCTCTGTAACTTTATTCTAAGTGGGGTATTTTGCTTGTGCGCAAAATTTGGATTCAATTCAGTGATCCAGTTCCACGAAATATCAATTTTTATTTTCAAGTTGACAACTGATTCACAATTTCACCCCGCCCCCCATAACGTTGAGCACCGCGAACGCGCAATTTATTTGGTAAGAATAATCAATTAACTTGTGACAGCTCTAAAAAGAGCCCATTTGTAAACAATAAGAAATACAAATGAGCCGTGAGGTGGCCGTTGTAACTTTGGAAATAGTTAGTCCCTCGAGCAAAAGTGATGGCGTATTCCCGATGTTGCTTGGAGTTGGTTGCTCAGCACAAGATTTAGACTTGTATAGCGGTAGCAATCCCGATGGAAAGAACTGAAGTGATGATGATGGAGTCTATACGCAGCGGAGTCTCAATACAAGGTTGGTGGAATTGTCGGAGCTGGTACCAGTCAGGGTGGAGTTGGTCATGGTTGAGACAGAGTTTTAAGCTGCTCCAATGGCTTCACAAGTACAGCTTCATTCCCCCGCAAGTATAATAGAAGGATGTTATTCGAAATGACTGTCTCAGACTAGTACACTACATACAAGTTATAGCTCAGAGACCGTTTGTGTCCACCTGCTTCGCGGTTTTTGGCGCCAAAGTTAATTGATTGTTTGCGTGGCTCGGTTACGGGCCATCTCCCGCGTTTTACCAACGTGTCCAACATCCCCTGGTTTAGTTCACAAATGCGCAAGCGCAACACTCTGACATCACAAATACGTCGTCATTGAGATAAGAGCTTCCGCAAACGTCACAACTTACACCGAAAATACTAACACTCTCACAAAAGCATTTTTATTTCCCTTAATTTTCAAGATAGGGGTTTCAAATTCATATGGATTAAAATACAACTATTTAGGTATTTTATATTAAATTCCCAAGACACTTACTTCAAAATTGCAAAATTACCAGCTTAAAGCATTTGGGGAGTTTAGTTTTTTATAAAAAATGAAATTAAAAATAAGTAAAATAGTATTAAAATATAAAAATTTGGTACAAATCAAATTAATGAGCCATAGATTCAGTCTGCAAAATCTTTAGACACTCGAATTCAATTTACTCTTTTTCTGGCTTAAAAACATCAAAAATATCCTCCATTTATAGGGTCACTTCTTCTATCTATTACCACAGTTGTGACCACAAACCACAATTTTTAAACACATAATCATTTTCAATATATATTAATTTGTGTGTGTGTGAAGTTTCAGCTTCCTGACATCAATCTTACTGCACATGTATACATTTAAAGCACAATTAACAAAAAACAGAACTTTCTACTCTTTAAGCTGGACGAACTGTATATATATCTGAAATCTCAATTGAACACGACTGAGAGTCAGCTTCGCTTCGCTCGCTCGCTGAATAACATTTACCCGATTTTGCATTATCCACCCCTAACACTGTCTCGCTCGCTCCGCTCGCTCGCCAATTATTGGTACCTCATTGGGCAGCTAAACTAGTGGTGCGCTTGAATAGCGCAAATGCATGGCGAGCGAGTAAATATATGAGTATAGGTAAAGATGATTTGTGAAGGAAATCGCTAAATAATAGGGCATGAAGAGTTAACAATAACAGAATTACCTGAATAAACTTTGAAAGCAGTGGCAAAGAAGCGCAGCTTGACAAAAACTTCACAATTGTTTCAAGAAGAGAGTAGCTATAAACATTTTGGTTGAGACAAAGTTGCGTTAGGCAGTGAAGCAGGATTCTCTGTGCTCGTTAATTGAAAAATACTGGAACTGTGAACGCTTTACCTAACTTACGTAATTAGAAGCGCGGGCGAAATATTTTGACGTACGTATACATACATAAATTACTAGTGGTGCGCTCGAATAGCGCAAATGCATGGCGAGCGAGTAAATATATGAGTATGTATAGGTAAGGATGATTTGTGAAGGAAATCGCTAATTGGCGAGCGAGCGTAGCGAGCGAGACACTTCCAGGGGTAAAAATGAAAAAATCGGGGATGTTTATTTAATTATTTGTATATATGTTTGGACGTACGTATGTCATTTTGTACTTTGACCTTCGCGTTTTTGTGTTAGTTATGTGGTCGACCCCGTCCCAAATTGCACTAAACAGAATCCTCTGGTTTATCGATCAGTACCTGTATCACCCTAGAAATTGAATTGTTTACCGTTTTGAATTCTATTGCGAGTGCAGTTAAAACTCGAAAACTTAAGGGACTTCCATTTCTATTCGAATTAGTGGCGGTGGTAAGTCAATGCGCTCTTTGTCATGGTTATAAGCCGTGCTTAACAGTATTTACTTGAAAATACATTGTCCACTAGACTACTGTGAAGGTAAGTCAGTGTAGGTGCATGTCCAGTTGTGTCAAAGCATTGTGTGTTACAACCACTACTTAGCTAAAGAATATCACAAAGAAAACTTTTAAATAAAGTGTATTGTTTTGTTGTTGTTTTTTCCCTTCAATTCAAGCAGTTGCAGAGAGTTGTTACTATGGCACTGAAATCCCTTTACCGTGTATGTGAAATTAAAAATATGGACCTTATTTTCAGTAGCTTCAGTGTTTGAAGTCAAAATCCTTCATATAAAAATAGTATAGTCTTTAGGCTCGCTCGCCATTTGTGCTCAAGCACACCACTAGTTAATAGCAATGATTAGGCATGAAGAGTTTACCTAACATACGTAATTAGAAGCGCGGGCGAAATTTTTGACGTACGCATACATACCTATATATATATATATCTGAAATCTCAATTGAACACGACTGAGAGTCAGCTTCGCACGCTTCGCTCGCTCGCTGAATAAGACGTGAATTGATTTTTAAATAGCTCACAAGATGCATTTTTTTTAAGTCACAGTCAGTTTTAATTGTCACATTTCAAATACTTGTCAAAATTCTGAGAGCCTAAGTACTAGTGGTGCGCTCGAATAGCGCAAATGCATGGCGAGCGAGTAAATATATGAATATAGGTAAAGATGATTTGTGAAGGAAATCTCTAAATAATAGCAATGATTAGGCATGAAGAGTTAACAATAACAGAATTACCTGAATAAACTTCGAACGCAGTGGCAAAGAAGCGCAGCTTGACAATTTGCCATTCAGTCTTTCGCCAAGAAGAGAGTAGCTATAAACTTTTTGGTTGAAACAAAGTTGATTTCTCCGTGCTCGTTAATTGAAAAATACCGGAACTGTAAACGCTTTACCTAACTTACGTAATTAGAAGCGCGGGCGAAATTTTTTGACGTACGCATACATACCTACATATATATATATATCTGAAATCTTAATTGAACACGACTGATAGTCAGCTTCGCTCGCTCGCTGAATTAACTTTCATTGTTCTATTCTGGAGGCTATGGCTTATTTTTTTCTTTTTTATGTGCTGTGTGTTCGTTCTTTAGGCAATTGAAGGAGTGTGAGTAGATTATTCGAGTTAAAGCAGTGAAGATGCGATGGGTACGATTTGGCACCACATGACTGGAAGTATGAACTGATGCATAATGCTTCCTTTTCCCATTCATGATTTCTTCCACTTTCATTTACAAAAATGACATAGCTATACCACCACATGATGCAAATTTTAATTTTTGGATGTGATTTACTTATGTGAAAGAAGTTTCCAATAAATCCACCACACCATTAGAGTTATCAGGACCCTTGAACTCACAAGTGGTAACAAATACACTTTACATGACAATTATCCTAACATTGCAGATTAACATATAAACCACAAAAGCTCAAACATGTGCATGCACATTAATCTTCATAACTACACTGAATTCCTAACTTAGCTGGAAAAGGGTTTTGCTTTTGAATATCGTCAAGTATTATTGTAAGCAAACCCTTTACCCACTTACTTTATACCATTTGATTGTGGACCCTTTACCAATCACTTGACTATGGCATGAAATAAAATTTACTTTTACAACATTGATAAATAAAAATATTTAGACAACCCAACACAGGCTTAGGTGATTTTAATTATCACAAGAATTTTTATGTTTATATGTGAGAGATGAATGAACTGGTTTAACAAAACTTTTACTACACTATATTACACTGATAGTTAGATTGTATGCTGCTGAGAATATAGCTATTTCATAATGATATCAATATTAGCTGCTTCTCTTCTTCTAATGTGTTATGTACTGCCTAGAACTATGGTTCATTACCTCTTTCATTGCTCAGGTTGCATTTCAGCATGGCTCAGAAGCTCACCTTGCTACCTAGAAGCCATAGCAATGTGGGAAATATCTCCACACTCTGAGTTGCCTACATGCTGTCTCGTTTACCAGATCACAGTTTTAGCTACCAGGAAGAATCAGTGTGTGCTAAATGATGGGGCATGCTTCAGTATAATTCATGAACAAAAAAGCTACTTTCTAGGAGATTTTTGTTTACTGAATGTGTCTCCTCTTTACTATAAACATGAAATGTTATCCTCACAAGCTATCATAGCAAATACACTAAAGTCATGACTATGTAGTCAGAGACAAAAGAAGAAATTAATTAGCACATTTGACATGCATAATAATGGTGAGTCATGATTCTTGAATCTATGAAATCATTAGTTCATAAAGCCTAAAGCATCAACACACAACAGGAAACCAAGTGCTCAGTGGAGTATGACAATAAGTGTGGTATTATCTTTTTCAAATTGTATTAATCTCCTGTGGTCTTTGAAATATATTGGCATAATTTTTTTTTCCTGCAAAATAATTATAATATTCTACCAAATGGAATAATTTGCATGGGAGGATGTACTAGTACTTAGTACTTACCATTTTTCCAATTCAAGAAGTTGTTTGTGTTTTGGGAAGTATTCACTCTGGTTTATAGTAATTTACATGAATTAGAAATGCTAACTACTGTAGTTATCTTTAACTTCATTTAATATGCGATGATAAATGGACAGAAACTATACAGTATTGCTAGATATATTATTGAAAATGCCTTTCAAGAATACATGTTGTAACTATTGAAGTTAAACACTTGATCATAATAATCTGATGCTATTACTAGTGTGTTCTGACATCAGAACCTTAATGTCACAGCCACTGAATGCATTGTGTAAATACAGTATATTAATATTTAACTCACTCAACTCTTCCATGCCCTTTCCTCACATACATATTGAGGTTTACATAAGATCCTGAACATCATCTTAAAATGATGTCTAAATAAAGCGTTTGAAACTACTGTGGCTTCTTGAAAGTAACAGAAACAGTCTTTTTATTGAAAGTAAACCATATTAGTGGTTTCAAGAGGATAACATCTATACCCAATATATTGCATAATACACTAAAGTACCAGATTTATTCGTGTTTTAGAAATTTAAGGGTTTTTTTATGCACATAAACAAAACCACAATGTCCTTGATGGTCTCCGTTATGAGAGTGTGAAAGTTATAAACAGGTGGTATTTTTTAATTGGCTTCCACAAGTTATATCTTTCTCAAAAATCTCTTCATAATTCTTGTTCCATATCTAACGAGAGAGTACTCTGGCTACAGTGTGTATACCAAGTTCAACAAAATATACAATGTGGAAATAGATGAAGATTATGCAGTACCAACATTAATTGATTTACATGTTGTAAAAGTTTTAGAAGAATTGCTTTCCGTGTTTTTATTATTCGCAAAATTGAAATATCCACAAGTCTTTTCCTTAATGTGAAGCCACATCTTTGCAATAATGGCTCTTAGTTCATATACCAGTGTTATTTGTAGCAGTGGGTGAATCATGATTTCCAGCAGATAAGATAAATACGCAAAGCTGTAGAAAGTGTTAGGGATAGTGTCTCTACCAACTATGGCACCCGTTATCCCTAAGGCCATGACAGGAATCCAAGTTATGATATTCGCCAGAAAAATGGCCCCCAATAATTGTACCAAGCGAAATTGCTTCTTTCTGTTGGTTTGATTTGTGATTCTTTCTATTTCCTCACTCTTTGTAGCGACTTCACTTAACGATATTACATCTTTTGAAGCTTTGTGACTGGAAGCGAATTTCATGGGGGTTTTCAATATATATTTGTGTGCAATACAAACAATCCATATATACATAGTAATCAATACGGTAAGAGGCAGTAGAGCTACTACAACAAGCATAACACAATAGTAGAAATTTGGCAAAATGTGACTTTTTCCCACAACCAGAGGGACACAGTTGGCCACTGTGTATGAAAAATTTAAGCTTCCAAACCCCCACAATGGCGGCAAAGCTACTGCTATGGAGAATATCCAAATCCCCACGAGTGATACAAACATTTTCGCAGGAGTTACTACAGCATGATAATGTAAAGGCATTTTAAGGTACAGGAGCCTTCCAACGGACATGAGAGCTAGTGTGTAGAGTGATACGCTAGGGAGGGCAACATTTACAACTCCTATAGTGCACACCTTGCACCGCACATAGTCAGATGATCCGAACATGAATTCCGTGGAGTATCCACTTATAACAATAAAAGGCAAAACCAGAATGCAAACAGCCAGATTACACAGGGCCAGATTTAGCATTGGTATCACCACTGCAGACTTGTAAAGCTTTTTCCAAATGATGGTGACAGCCACAAAGGAGTTGAGAGGGGTCCCAAAGAGGAGAAGGATGAGTGCTACAGTGGCACATCCATAGCCATTCTCAATGGTTCTGTTTTCAATTGGATGATTTGTAGTCCATGAAAATGGAGTAATACTATCCGTACTGATATTAACAACACACGATATAGAAGTATTCATTCTTATGGCTTGAAGACAAGTAGTAAGAGTAGTCAACAATAACTCTGACAGAATTGATCTCAATTAAAAGGACTTCCTCAAAGTAATGTGCATTCCCTTTTTGTTATTTCAATTGCGTCATAAAAACTGAAAGTATAACCTAAGTAATCGCTGCCTGCCCGGTGTCTGATAGTACACACATCTTTTCCTTCCTACACAAGAGTGTCAGTTTAATAGAAATAACATACTACAACCGACTGTTGTATGCAAAACTGACTATGATACGCTAAAGCCTCTTTATGTAGCCTCATTATGTAATATTGATAAAAATAAATCAAATTGATTTTCATACTTTAATTCAAAAAAATCTATAAAAAATTATTAGCTACCAATTTGTTATTTTATAGTGGAGTCCCTTGATGCAATGTCATGTGACTGAGAAAAAACGTTGGACATCAATCTAAATGACCATAAACATTGTGGTTTAAAATTATAATACTCATTACTTATTGGCAATTTAGATTTATGTCATATCACTAATTCACAGTTAACTCCGATTTTTTAAGGGCTGTTAAATACGTGTTGTCAATTGTGAGTTTGTTGGGAAGCAATAGCTAATGTCGATGTAAAATGACTCAAAACTAACCATGAATTTTATAATAACAACATTCATATTACCTACACTGCTACTGCTGAGATACTTTTATAATTAAGAGTATGCCTTATATATTTTTCTATCCATGTCTTGATAACTAGCTAATTGTTATACCCTAGATGATTAGCTTGAAGAAAAATCTTATTAAGTAAATTATACATACTTCAAAATCCAAATATGATATGCAAGAAATAAATAATAAAATATCTGTAATTTGCTACTTACATATATTAGTGACAAAGCGAGAGAAAAAAATCTAGCTAACCCAAGTCACACTATAAACATCTTCATTACTTTGCTCATGAATTTTAATAAGAATGCAAATTAGCTAATAGTCAGTGTTTAGAGTTATTTATTATTTACTTTTTGCATATAATTCATATTTTAGCTTTACAAAGCTTTGATATTTATGTAAAATGTCACCATCACCAATTAGTGATAAAGTATAATACATAACCAAATAAAATCAATACTTTTTTAGAAACAGAAGATCACTTAAAAATAATCAATATAGCTATTACACTGTTAAAGCTAATGAGTTTTACCTATGACTAGAAGAAGAGAACGGGCAACTTCTTTCTTTGTCTTACTAATACGATGTTCACACTCATAGTATCCTTCATTTGAGGGGACAACTTGGTTAATCACTAAAGTAGGTGACCAAGGTGTATAGATGCTATTTGGTAGAGGTTTAGAACCATTAAATTTCCATGATATTGGATAGGCAAACAGACACAATATTTGAACAGTGTCATTTATTTTTGCCTTTTGTTGGATCGGTTTTATCTTCGATGATTCTGTATAAGCAAAAGATTGAAGTTGCACTATACTGAATATTAAAACCTATAATATGTATAAAAAATACAAAAACCAGAAGGCACTACATGCAAATAATGTAATACACATGCCATAGATTCATGCAAATATCCTTTTTTAACCTTATGGTGACTGCCATATCATTGGTCTAGTCGGAGGATAGAAACATATTTTAATAGCTTTTTGTATATAATCTACATCCATCAAAGTTTAGCTACTTGAGGAAGATTCTTTTAAATAGCAAAAAATAGTGATCATTTATACAGATCTAAATAGTAATTGAGAATAGAAAGATGACAATTATGCTGAACACACTATCATGTATGTATTACAGTAGTGATGTGAACATTATTATAAATTTTCCTATACAAAATATCTTAGCAACAATTTATTGATTACTTCAAAATAATACTTTAAATTCATATATTATTATATCAACTGACTACGATTTTTAAACTAGACAATTTGCAAGCTAATTACGTTGCGTTTGGAAAATAATACATAATTCATTTTTGCCAAAATGCAGATGAATATGAGATACCGTGCACAGATAAGTCTTACTGTATACTAGGAGCTTTGCTCGTGCTAAGAAATGTATATACTTATTCTTGTCTCGATAGTAGCCAGTACACTGATAGATTCCCTCATCCTTTGCACTTGTATTGTGAATTACAATGGTTCTCTCATTGATGTGTCTGACTGAACCTGACAGAGGTCCGCCAAGGAATCCAAATTGTGCAATACCATCAGTATTACATTGAAAGAAAGTATTTTCACCAACATCAATTCTTTGGTCCAAAGGACTAATTCTCTGATGTTGTATCTCTAACAATTACATATCCATTATATATATTATATTATAATACATTCCATGTTAGTGATCTTCACTATAGTAACTTTTAGGTTCGTGACCTACGAGTAATGTCATGGTATCAATATCACAAGGGGTGTGTGTACCATATATGCTTCATTGAACAAGCTCATCATTGCCCTTTAATACTCTAGTATTTATGGGTGCTGTGTCGTGCACCAGAAATACCAGATGCTCGCAATAATTGAACAACACCGCTAACTTAGCTTACAGGGGCAATTCTAAAACTTCCCGCCCACAATTGATAGCCTAACCACGTGGCTCTGCCCCTGTACAGCTGCTTGTTTTTTTTTGTTCCTCTGTAGCACTGTAGCTTTGTTGGATCAGTACTTTATTCTCCTTGTATACCACCAAATCTGTGACTAGCAGTGTTCCACAGTATCTCCAAGTTATGACAGGTAAATAGTTACACTAATGACTGCATATTTCAATATTTTTTATTCTTGTAGAAAATATCTGTCAGAAGTACCAACTTCATGGAATACAACAGATAATAACTGATTATGTGATGAATATAATGACTATTGTGATATAGCTAAATACTGAATAATGAACAAATTTAGAAAAAGAAGAAGAAGATATTGAGTATGCTGATATCCAATGAACTTAGTAGTACATTCTAAATAAATGATGCACTAGTGTATACGCTTATTCAAACAATGACTGTATAATCCAGTTGGCAATAAGTTGTTCACCTTTGGATGCCAGAACAGAACACTGTCTACCTTGGGAACAAAACCTTCGTTTTAATATTTTTTAAAGAAAAAAAATGCTGGTGCACTGCTTTGAAAAGCAAATAAACACAATCAACTAGACAAAATAAAAAAGATTAGAGAAAAACGAAAACAAAGCTTTTGAAGACAATCAGCTAATGAGGCCGAGGACAAAGAATTAGCTCACCGGCAGCGGTACCGTCGGAGGAGTTTTGAATTTGATACTTGAGGCTTCAGAAGCTTGTAACGGAGAAGAAACACAGTACCAACTTCTGTTTAAAAAATATATATTTAGTCCACTAGCAGTGCTCTTCAGGGTCCGCTGCTAGCCATAGCCATACAAACAGTAAGAAAAAAGTTAGTTAGCTCTCGCAACCAAGATCTAATTAACACCAAAATATACGTGGGCGTTGTCACAGCACCAGGCCTAGCTTACCAATTTTCTGTTGTTTGTCGTTGTTTTTACAACTATTATCCTCTAGGGAAGCCTACCTAACCAGGTCTGAGCAGCTGCAAAAATATTACCTGGCAGTGAGGGAGCCCCTATGAATTAACACTGAGAGATTTACAGCCAACTATACACCATGAGTTACCACTCATAGTACAAACTAATGCAGTGAAGATTTTAGTATAGATGTAACCTCTTACTTTCATTTGTCTCTAGCTCGTGACAATACATTAGCCTGCTAGTGAAATATTTCACCATATCACAGTCTGACTCATGCAATAATTATTATAAATGTTATTATCATGATGTAAATAATACTTCGACTTACTTAGAACTATCAGAATGGAAGTAGCAACAAACTTAATGCCCTTCCAGTCTGTCCCATGACATTCATAGGTTCCCTGGTGCTTATCTTTAATTATTTTAATCAGGATCTTTTGACTTGAGCGTTTAATGTTTCTTCGGAATTTTAAGATCCTCTTATTGAGTTTCCATGTGGCTTTTTTTTTAGATGGACACCAAATAATTGCAGAATTATTCTCCACAACATCTTGCATTTGAGGCCATATTTTTCTACTCTTATTAACAGCTTGGCTACCTAAAAATAATAAAAATGCAAGTGGTCACTTGTTATTATAAATTCAAATAGTATATCTTAACACTTTTGTATTTTATTATATAATGCAATAGTTGCCTAAAAGGGGCGAGACATTTATATAGTGTTGACACATTAGACTGAGTGTAGACTTACACTCTACAACATTTTACCCCATAGCAGATGTTAATGAGTTGAGCCCACCACATAATATAATGTGAAATTTCAATTTACCTGCAGACTTCACAAGTGCTTCAGTTATAAAGTGGACTGAAGTGTATGCATCTTTCCCAAGACATTGATAAGCTCCAAAATTTGTGCTTTTCACTTTATATATAATGAGTTTATGTTCCAGACCATCTTTGGACATAAGAAACCGTATATTAGACGGGAGAACCTTACTACCCTCAAACAGCCATTCCACTTCTTTTGAATGCCAACACCGTAATGTAACCACTTCATCGATCAAGGCTAACATATTTGTGGGAATTATTTTGCCTTTGATCCTTTCTGAATAATACATACATATATATATATATATTATATATATATATATATATATTTATACCATGGTTGCTGCGGTAACACCCATGGATTAAAAGTGATATTTTCCCGGTGATTTTTCCTGGGGCTATGATATTTTCCCTGCGGTGTCAAGCTAATTCTTCCGTGTTTCCGGCCCAAAATTAAAATTCAATTAAAATTCAATTGAAGCATGCCAGAAAGTTTACTTTAGCAAGTTTACTTTAGCAAGTTTACTTTAGCATTGTAGCTGCCAGCTGTTATCTCCAGATCTAACTCTACCTGGGCTGCTCAGCAGTAAGCAGTAAAGCAGCTAGCAGTGGTAAATTCCTGTGGTATGAGAGCGGCAGGAGAGTTATATGTGGTAGTGCTGGTCCCATATAGGTGGATATGAGAGAGTAGTAGTAGCAGCAACTATGGTATAAAACAGTTATGCCATGGCAACATCTGGGTTATGGAATATCACCGCCCTTATCCCTCGGGCTTCACCCTCGGGATCGGGACGGTTATATTCCATAACCCCTCGTTGGCCATGGCATAACTATTACATATATATATATATATTGCATTCTAAATAATCTTCACAATAGTAATTTTAGGTTCATGAACATGGTGTTACCACACGCGCATGCACTCATTCTCCTCAAATAAGCTAGTAATTAATAAAGAAAGTAACAGAGAGGCATCCTATCTCACATACCCACACCCTCAACCACACCTACATGCACAGTTAAGCATGCGGCTACACTACATTATCTATATACAATTAAAAAAATACCAGTAGGCCTAAAATTTTAGAAAAGACAGCCTATCAGCTAAATTTAAAAAATAAACAATTCATCACCAGCATTATTACACTATTCAAGAAGTTTTCCGGTCATTTTCTTTGTCCATAATCCTATTATGTTCATCTTGACTTGTCTCAATTAAACGACTTCTAGTCTTCAGAATAGAGATAAAGGTTGTATATCTCTCCTGTGAAGTGCTGAAACAATGAAGCACTAAAGGTGTGAACCCTCCATTCTACTAAACACTACCTAGTTATTACAATAAAAGCTCAAACCAAAAGAACAAAGCAATCTATTAATTGGGCATTGACATAGCTCAAGCAATGAAAATGGTACATGGAAACTTGTCTTCATAAGAGAAGAAGCTAAACTGGCCAGAAACACTCACTGGTATACATTTTCAATGCGAAACTTCACTCCTTTCAGCTAGCTGCCCTGAGCGTAAAGCAAACTAAACTACCAGCTGCAAGAAATTATTTGCTCATGTGATTATGACGTAACTCTAAGGGTCGTTACCCACAACAAAAGCTGGTACCAACACGGAGCTGAAAGCTTTGCATATTCTCAGACGAACAGATAGGATGACTGCTATAACCCTCTCATGCATGCCTTGACGGTTACTTAATGGGTGGATCTTGGACTAACAACAGAGTGGGGCCAAAATGTTTTTAGGTCAAAACTTCAGAATTTTATTAATAATTTAGACATGAAGAGCATAAGCATAGCAGTTGTTCAATGAATTAAACAGCCTGTGATGGCTGTATTTCTTGTACACTATTGTAACAATAAAGTCTTTATTGGGATATGACGTCACTATAATATATGACAGCTGCAAACAAATCTCAACCTATAGCTGATAGTTAGCTTTGTGATAATACAAGTAATGCCTAATTCTAATCTGATTACTGAAATTATTATTATAGAAGCTGTCATAGTAAAGAAGTAGCACTCATTAAAGTAATGGGAAAATGACCGCAGAGAGCTATAAATAGAGCTAATTGTTATCAAGCTTGTTTATAATACCTAACACTTTACCTGTTATTGTTTTTTAGCAGACTAGAGCAGATAGCTATAAACTGTAATTGGCAATGAATCATTCAAAATATCAAACAATTAATGTGTCTATACTGGAGTCCTCTTTTATTCAGTTTGCTGTAATTTGTGTTCTAATGTTGCTGTTGATCATAAAAAGCATATATGATGAAACTGAGAGCTGAATATTATAGCATGAATTTGTATTCTGCTTACACTTCAATTTTGTCAGTACACAGCATATGTACAACAGCTTGATGCCATTCTTACAAGGTTCTCTCGTAAATTGGCAGCAGCTTCCAGCGAGCGACGTCCAGTCCTTTCTTTGATAATTTTTCTGGCACTCAGCAAGTCTTAGATAATACAATACTTAATGGGGGTCCTCTTAGCTATTATTTTGCATGTCATTGTTGATTAATAAAGTGCAGTTATGCAAGTCTTAAATGAAATTGCTTCTTTACATAACTGTTAGTGTCAATATTAGTCGTCATACCAACAGATTGAGGCTCACTTCCAACCTTGAAAATTGTTACTAAGATATCTGTCACAATTAAACTATGTCCACGGGCTATAAAATAGTTAAAAAAGAATTGGTTGTATTGCGATTCACAAACCCATGCCACTCATGCTTCGCCCTTGTGTCTTGGGATATGAATCACGTACAAACCTCAATACTGGTTTATAGCTATTACATTATAAACTTGAAACTTGTAGTATGCATTGCCCTAAATAAGAGACACATACCCCGCACTATCAGTCTGCCTGCTGCAAAATATCTTTCCTTCTTATTTAACTGACATTCACATTCGTATACTCCAGAATTTTCTTTTTCCACTCTTGTTAGAATAAGATATGACTTTGATGAAGACAAGACATAGGAATTCAGGGGCAAATGATTATCCCCATTAAATGCCCAATATATGTCCCCAAAATCCTTATTAAATGGACACTTACAATAAAAGGATTGCATATCATTTTGAATGGCTATTAGTACCTGTGGTTGTATTTTAGTTTGATCTATCAGAATAACACCTCAAATGTAAAGTAGCTAAAATAATACATTTATTCATCTAGTGTAAAACGTATTAGTATAATAGTAACTGTGTAACTATATACTTTGACTGATGGAATAGCATACTCACCTCTAAAGTATAGTAGCATATTATAATAATTATATATATATATATATACATAGTACTTATTACATGAGTCAGAGTGTGATATGGTGAAATATTTCATGAGCAGGCTAATTTATTTTCAAGAGCCAGAGGTGAGTGGAAATAAAGCCTGAGAGTGAAATATCTAGTCATGTCACTGCCGTAATAGGTGGTTTATTCTACCCTAGATATCTAGACCACTGCTGCTAGTACTAGAGGACAGGTAAGGGACTACCCACACCCCCAGCCGATATTTTAGCAGCTGCTCTAACCAAGTTGAGTAGCTACACCAGAGGAAGGTAGCTGTAAAAACCAAGAAAATGGACAAGTTTGGCCAGTTGCTAGGGCTAGGGCTAGGTAGCAGTACAACTTGAAATAACAGCATGGTCATGTACCTAAAGATATCATTGTGAAGATATCTAGGGCAGAATATATATAATGAAGAGGGGAATACTCAAGCACAGTCAACCTCTAGGAGTCAGGTTGTAAGGCTGGCCTCTTGGTTGATGTCTGATACTTCTGCTCTGCTCTCAGTAACAGACTGGGAACCTTTACTGGACACAATTCCCCCGCTCTGGACTTCTCGCTAATTAGCTAGGTATTAATTATACAGTATAGCAGTGGCTTGATAAAATTCAGATGTAAAACGGTTTGAATAACAACGAGAAGTAAGTAAGAGACCACGGGTAACAAAGGTGATACGTGAATGTGATAGTAATACGCATGTACATAAAAGAAGAATTGAGCATGCTCGGTAAGTGTGAAATGATGCATAAGCAAAAGTGAATGATAGTTAGTTAGCTAATAGAGTCCAGTTGAGATTAACTTCTTTGGTCTTCAACAATATATATATATATATATACATATATAATTGTACTACTAATTACATGAGTACGAGTGTGATATGAAGTATTTCATGAGTAGGATATATTTTCACGAGCCAGAGGCCAGTGAAAATAAAGCAAGACTGAGAGTGAAATAAGTAACAAGATTACTTGGATGGAGTGTAATAAGTGGTTTATTCCATGCTAGATATCTTCACATCAGTAGTTGGCACTAAAGTTGGTAACTCTGTTGCAGCATAAACGAGAGCTTGCATTTCAATTCATGTTATACTTATTGCTTACATCCATCAAGCTGTTTAAAATAAGTTGCATTTTACCAAGACACAACAGGGCATCAATTACTACACTGCAGCATGGACAAGAATAATTAATGCCTGAACTTTTGTAATTCTGGGAAAGAACCATACATTTTAGTCAACTTTGGACTAGCCCTTAGACAACAGATAGTACTATTACTATTAATAAGGCTTGCTTCTCAGCAATTCTAAATCAGTATTATGTTGCTAAGTGTAAAACAATGTGAAAACAATATACAGATAAACTCAATTGATTTATAGCTAACTCTTTTAAGAAAAGGAAATAAGTTCTATTTTTACAAACTAGGATTCTCCCAAATAATCATATTGAAGATTATACATCGGACAGACAGGACTTATTGGTTAGTTGGATCTCTAACATAATAGTAGTGACACACTTAGTGTTTGTTCAGGAATCACATATTCTTGAGATAGTAAAGACAAATTCTTGTGATTATATACCTAGCTATATAGTACAAAAAGTATTGATATTCATTAACTCGTGAGCAACTTTTATGTATACTGTATATTGTAGCTAGGCTAAATTTATCAAAGGTTAAATATTATATTATTTTTCAGGTGTTCTACTACCTAAGTGGCCATCGTCAGTTAATTCAAGAGATTCTTTAACGAAAGCAAATAAAATATATAACAATAGGTTTCGAAAAATACCTTTCCCATCTTACCATATACTTTTAGCTCTGTTGAAGCTATGAAAAGTTCATTGGATAATCCATAGCATTCATATGTTCCCGAATTTTTATAATTTACTGACTTCATAAACAATTCAGAATGAGATTTATATCTGATATTCAGAGGTATGAAGTATCCGTTCCACTTCCATTTAGCGTAATATGAATCACAATGTATTGACACTTTTGCTTTCAATTTCACCTCTATTATAGGCCCAGGTGAGATCTTTTGATTTCGTATTTCTAAGAAAAATATGGGACAAGATGATTCTTCATAGATAGACAAGACTAACTAGAAAATGAGAAAGAGTAAGGAGTGTGTGTACTCTTAGTTAGATAGTGATTACTATTGAGGGGGATACTCATTGCTACAAAGCACTTAATAGATTTCCGACCTTGCTTAACTAGGTTATATTATATAGCACTTATTACATGAATCAGAGTGTGATATGGCGAAATATTTCAAGCAGGCTAATTTATTTTCAAGAGCTAGAGGCGAGTGAAAATAAAGCCTGAGAGTGAAATGTCTAGCCATTTCACTCTGCCAAGTGTAATAAGTGGTGTATTCTACCCTAGATATTTTCACTGAAGTAGTTGTACTAGGGTTGGTAACTTTTGGGGGCTCCACACATTCCCAGCTGATATTTTAGCAGTTGCTCAAACCTGGTGTGGGTAGCTTCACTTAGAGGAACGTAGCTGTAAAAAGTCAGAAAACTGGCAAGCCAGGCCAGTTGCTATAACTACTAGGGTAATGAGCTTGCTTAGTACAGCCTTGAGATAACACACGTGTTAACTTGAGTTATGTCAAGGTCACATAATATAGCCAAAAAATAACATTAAGATATCTAGCTTGGATTTTATTAATTATCCTGCTATTTGTTTTAAGGATTATAAAGTTATAAATTGCCTTTGACTAGCTACTACATAGAATATGTCAATCTTGTCAGTATCGAAATCCTTCACATAACCAAATTAATTGCCCTAATCATATTCATGATTGGTAATGACATAGTTATCCTAATCACTTACTATAGACTAATAATAGACCACTGAATTCTTTGCTTTGATTGTAATTATTTATTGTACGGCATGTGTATATGCCATGATCATGATCTCGAACTTGGAGTAATTTCAATTTAGAATCTTCTTGAATGATGTAATTGTTCCTGTCCAAAGGAACTTCATTATGCAGCCATTCAATTTTGTAGTTGGATACACAGGTTAAAGTAGCCTGCTGTCCTTCCACTACTGATTGCACATGTGGCCATAATCTCCTGACTCTATTTTTAGGTAGTTCTGTAAGTATACAAATATTGCGCACATACACTGAATCAGCATTAGTATAGCCTTTATATACCCTTCATAATTTGCATATCATATGCATAGTACTCAGTTGCTCCATTGATTCCATGACTACAACTAGCTGAACAAAATATACTTTATATTGTGTCAATAAGTTTGGGTGTGTAGCCAAATTTTCTAAGAGGGGGGGGGGAGTCCTAGCTATAGAGGAAGAATGAACGGGTGCAAGTCAAATGAAAAGCAACATCAAAACTATTCAACTTTCTTGTTTTTGATTATAGCGAAGTGAAATATTGATTGATTTAGGAACATAATGTGTAAACTCCATGGAGTAGGAAGTGGGAGGGGGGGGGGTTTAATAATTCTCAAAGGGGTAGCCCCTCTAATAATTCTCAAGGGAGCCTGGTTAACCCAATACTTCCCCATTTACTACATTTAGCACGTCTATAGCTGTATATCAAAGTTTTTACACCAACTACCTAATGATTAAACTTGCTGCATTTTAGCTACCCAAAATAACCTCATTTACATTTTGGACTGGCAATTCCATTGCCTGATTTATTGTAATTGTTGTTGTCAGTTTGATATTGTTTGACATTGTCAGACAGTAGCTAACAGTCAGATGACACTTTATAAAACAGCTGCGAAACCCCCACCTTTTCTACACTACTAAATAAGTGAACAGACCAATATATTTTTTAAAACTAAGTCATGTAGCTACATGTTTGCTTTTTTAATTATCAACTATGACTACATTGGGTGATAAATGTTATAACACGCTAACTTAGGCTCACTAACTCGAGGTAATGAACTAATTATCATAATCATCAATCAGTAGGATTAAAACTCACCTTTAACAATTAATTCTCCAATTCTTTGAAAATTTCTACCCTCAGTATTTGTTCCATAGCAAATATACATAGCCTTATCTGATAACTTGACACTTGATATCCTCAAAGTGTAGTTCTTGATGAAATATCTGTCTTCAATTTCATTCCTATGGGTCCATTTCCAACTAGGAATAGTCAATGAATGACAATAAAATTCAGCACTGTCACCTACATACAATTGTTGATAAAGTGGCCTCACTTCCAACATGTGGACAGTAGCTGCAGTATACATCAACACACAAAGAAACAGTAAAATGTGCAAAAAATTGAGACTTTTGGTGAGTCCTGCTATAGTTCATTAATTTTATTAGAATTAAAAAAAAGAAAGAAATATTTATTTCTTTTACTTAAAAAACAACAACTGAGATCACGATCTGGCACTGCTTAATTAAAGCAACATTGTCCAATATGTCTGAACACAATTTCTTTCTCAACCTTCTTTTACTCATTAGATATATTCTCTCTCTTTCACAGGCTTTTTTTTTTAAGCGATACACATGGGCATAGACAAGTACTCTCAAAAGGGAGGCTATAGTTGGTTACACATACCACCCACACATTTAATTAAAATCTGATTTTTGCAAGTACCTCTATACTTGAACTAGAGTTATAGTTAAAATCTATTTGTACACAAAGACCACTCTAACATTTTATACGGGAGTATGCTAGATAACTTGTTTTCAAGATATAGCAGAGTGGTCCTCTGCCTATACTTTTAATTCAATTAGTTAATGTTTTCCAGTATTATAAAATATAAATTATACAAGTACAGATACATACATAAACTTCTAAGGCTCTAGTGTATAATGGCTTTTGACTTGGGAAGGAATAGGGAGGCAGGAGATTTTTTGCTTGATAAATTTTAGGTGATGATAGTGGTGAGATATAATGACGACCTCTATATTATTTAGTGGTGGTGGTCACAAAAAAGATGTTTTATAGGAAGCAGAAATGGCATGGAAAATGGAATCAACTTGTGTCATCGTTATTGTTTTTTATTTTACTTCTTTTTTCTGGTTAGCACAATAATTACAGCTGCAATAACCAAAAATCCACTATTTAAAATCACATTATTATTATTAATTTAGTTCACAACATTCACTTTCGCCAAATTTATGGATTAAAGCCCCCCCTAGCACCCCCCTCCTCATTTATAGCCAAAATACTGAGTGCTCCGCCACGGGGGTGTAGTGGTATGGTAAAGGGTCTGGTTATGCCAGACTATCGGCTTTGTAGTGGAGAAACAATAAGTATGAAACAAAGCCGACACCTTAACGAGTTCCAATTCAGGTTTAAGATGATACAGTCATGTAAGTGGATGAGTTGGTTATGCCACTTTGTGTTCACTATGTCATTATAGCAATCCAAATGAACTAATTTACCCCTCCGAGTAGAAAGCTGCTGTAGGAGACAATGTATGTTTTGAAAGTGATACAAAATGTATTGAACGTTTCACATTTAATGAGGACATCTTAACTATTCAGTTGTGAAGTAATCAAGTCACTGTCATAAATAAAGCTACTGTAGAAAATGAAGGGTTTATCAGAGTCTGGAAGTCCAAGTAATCAGGGATCCACTACCACATTCCTTTAGAACAGCAAAGGTGCATGACTAGCTGTTCTAGGGAAATATGGTAATGGTTGCCTGATTACAGTTAGCAGGACGCAATTACCTACACACAAGCCACAATGGCCACCAGTCACAAGTGTTTTAAGAGTGAGTAATGCAAGCTCTCTTATGTACATTAGCAAGGACAACCACTCAATTCTGCCGCTGAGGCTTGTCTTCCTCCTCACCTAGTACAATGTCTCCCACAAAAGGCGGGGTCACGTTGGGTTTACCCCATGATGGCGATGAGCCTCTCGAAGTTCCAAGTGGTATTCACCCTCTATTGCTTGCAGAATTGGTTAAGTATCCTGTTAAGGTGACATAGGCGCTTGCTGAGCATGGGCTGAGTTGTAGTAAACTCCTCATCCTCTTTCTCTTCATGGAGCCCATCAGGTAGATTTTGAATTCGTTTGCCACAAATGAAGTGTGATGGGGTGAGTGGCTCATCCTAATCATCTGCAGACAGGTATGTCAGGGACCTGGAGTTGATCACTGCCTCTATTTCCATGACCACAGTGGCCAGTTCATTGTAGTGGAGTCTCGCTTCGCCCACCACCTTACGCAGGCACCTCTTTGTAGACTTTATCTTGCATTCAAATATTCCACCCTCTCATTGGTCCTGTGCACAATCAGCTCTGTCAGATTGTAACCTCTTGGAAGGATGATTGGCTGCTTCGTTTCCTGTGGAATGTTTGCCTCCTCTAGGCATCCACCACACCTCCACAGCCCATCATTGTCACAATACAGGCCAAGCTGTCTAGTCCATACAGGAAAGTGCTTGTCACTCACGAGCAACGTGTGACTCTTGAATCCACTTAGCTTCTGCCCTGGTGAACTCTGGGGTTTAATAGAGAGACTCTCCACTGGAGAATTACTGCGGTTCACAGGTATGAGTTCTCCTGTCCTTCAATTTCACCTCCAAAAGGCAATCTTCTGGCATCTCACTTCGTTGCTCCTTGGTTTCTTCACCAGCCAGTCAGAACCACAGTGCGACAACTTATTTGTGGACAATTCTAGTGGGGCTAAGCCTCGTGATGGAATGTCAGCGAGGTTCTACACTCCAGCGCAGTGTCTCCAGCAGTTGATTGGCGATTATGGACAAACTGCTTCCATTCCCTGCCATGACCCATTATCCAATACAGAGCCACTTGAGAGTCTATGTAGCAGGTTGGTTGACAAAGAGGCAAGTTGGGGGTAACACTAGCACTTGAGAAGAGAGCCTCCAGAGAGTTCCTGGTCCCAGTCAAGACTTTCCACACACAGCTCTTTGAAGAATATCTTGAACCTGATCACCACGGGAGAAAGAACTCCTAAAGGATAAAAAAAACTTGCCGACTGTGCTGGTGACTGTGGGCTCCCAAGAGGGGAAGCCCACATGTGTGCAGAGGGGAAGTCCCCAGGAAAGCAAGCAGAAGCAGGCACAGCCCTGCTAACATTAAACATTATAGCAGTTAGTCGCACATTGCCCAGATGGGTCGATGTTTGTCATTGTGTGGTGTTGTGAGTCATGTATGGAAATGTTGTATGTGCCATGTTCTGATTGGTTGTTTCAAATGTTGTATGTGCCGTGTTCTGATTGGTTGTTTCATTGCCGTGGGTGGCTAAGTATAAAGCTGCCCACTATCAGAATTGTAAAGTAGTCTGTCTAATATCAAGTTATCTACAACACTACTTGTGCGCTCCGGCGTCAGGCAGATTCTGGTGGCAGCGAGTATAAGCTGTCCACTGATAAGTGCGCGACCCAACGTTTCTAGGAGCCGAGGGCCCACAGTGACCTTTCTCTTTGTCGGAATCTCCATGTCAGCAAGAATTCTTATCTCCCACACACTGAAGACTAGGCAATCTGTCAGAACATTCCACCTCAAACCAAAGACCTTCTGGTCAGTCAGATTCATCAGCTGGCTTCCTCTGAGTACAATTTTGGTGTAAGTCGACTCATCAGTATGTTCTGAGTTCATGTTGAACGTGGGAGAAATCTTCTCCAGGTCATCAATATCCTTATGGAGTCGTGGCACATTGGTTACAAACTTCCTGAGGTTAAAACCACCCACCCATTTGCAAAACTCCCTTGGACTCCTCATACAATTTCATTGCTTCATTCTCATTTGTTGCACCTGCCACTATGTAATCCACATAAATGGATTGGCGCAGGAGGGTGACCAAATCAGGCTTGGAATCGGAGAACTATTTCAGGTGATGGTCAATTGTGGCATTGGGCTTGAGGACACCCAAAATAAACTCAAGAGAATCGGAAAAAAACAACTGGATATTCGGGTCAGGCTAATTGGTGTCATCCACCTACAGGAACTTCAAGGCATCTCGATCTTCCTCTGCTACAGATACCATCAATAAGGCCTTATCAATGTTGCAATACTCAAGAGTATATTCAAGATATTCTGGGTCCCATGAACAGGCATTCAGTGAGAGATGGTCCTCTACACTTTGCAGATGCATCATACACCACTCTGACCTTTGTAGTTTCCTTATCTCGCTTGACCGTGGCATGATGTGGTAAGTAGTGAACTTAATCCACCACTCTAATGTCAGACTCTGCAAATTGTTGAATTATCCCCAGCTCTAACTGCTTCTGAATGACAAAATCATACTCACTTAAGACGTCAGGTGTCCGATAAGTCGGCACAGCAAACTCTGCAGACACCCAAGGCTGAGCTGGTAGTTATCTGAGAGAATGCGCATGGCTTCCTCCATGCAGATGTACTTTGTATTGGCCGTCTTGAAATGCAATGTTGTCCTCAAAGTCCTGGTGACTGGATCCAGATATTTCTAGCGATTCAAGTTCCCAAAATGAATGCAAGGTGTCATCCAGCCTCATATCCTCCTCATGAGTATCCACCCTCAGTTGTGAGTTGTCAGCAGAGTACATGCAGATTCGGCCTCAGGGGCTGGGCCTGACAATTAGTCTCCACGGCAATAGGTCCATCTTCTCAACAACTGATCCTTAGCTCCCAGTAGTAGTCCAAACCTATCAGCAGGTCAATTTCAATGGCAGCACTTCAATCTGACATTGATACACATTGGCACACAGTGTCACAGGTTGAGCAATCAGTGGCATGCAAATAAATGGAGTGGTTAAGGAGATGCAACTCCATCCCTCCATCTTTTGTGCCAAGTAGGACTCTGACAACTTGGCACTCCGACAATGTATGATATGAAGATCCATAGGTAAGAATAGATAAATGACAGAACTCCCACCCCTCTCTCCGTAATGTAGGAACATTGACTTCCTAAATTGAGAATGGCATGGACATCTTGGTAAATATCGGCTCTGTAGGGTCATCTGTGCTGTCTGGAGTAGTACAGATATGTTAGCAGCCACATAGAGTGATATTGAAGGTTGAGGAGAGAACAAAGCTACATCCACATTCAGTTCTACTCCATCAGATGTACTGTCCTAACATTGACGTGCAGAGCTTTCCATTGTCACCTCACTCACTTTAGAATACTGAGTTGAACTTTGTTGGGGAGAGCTTCCACCTCTCGCATTCTCTCCAGTGCATATGGATACATAATGTTGTTGGTTGCACTTGCTACACCTAGATTTTGATCGGCATTCCCTACTAATGTGGCCTGCTTGAAGACATACAAAACAGCGGTCAGACTTATGTAAAAGTTGCTTCCTGGCCTCTGGCTGCATGACTATCTTGCAGTCACTCAATCAATGGCCTTGCTGACAGTAGCAGTAACTTGGAGATCCTCCACGAATCCCTGACACCAGTACTGCCGCAGTATACGGACTCTGTTGGCTGCCTTTTTCCACAAGTGTGTTGGCTGATGCCTTGGCTGAAACCACTCGCTCTCTACCTGTAGCTCATCCTGAAGTTCCTTCATTAAGGTGTCGAGGGTCTACTCTTCCCCTGAAACCTTTCGGCTGATGAGTAGGCGAATATCACTCAGAAGCTTGTTCAGCAACACTGATGACAGCAGGCTGCCATAGGAATCCGAAGTGACCCCAAGAGATTTCAAGCTCTGCATATGATTCTATACAAAGTCAAACAAATGTCGAAGGCTTGGGAAGTTGCTAGATGAGGTGACTGGGTTCATGTTCAGCAACTGATCCATGTGCTTGGCAATCATCTGCTGTTGATTTCCAAACTTGCCTTCGAGAATGCCAACAGCTTCCTTGTAGTAGTTTGAGGCAGGAAGAGTAAGGCCAGCAATAGCTTCACAGGCAGTCCCAGTTAGTAGGGACTTGAGGTAGTTGAATTTATCTACTTCAGTCAACTGATCATTGCTATGAACTGCAGATTTGAATGAGTCCCAGAAGGTGAGCCATTGGGTGATTTTACCTGGTGCTTCCTGGCAGGAAATGTAGCCACGGCAGAATTCATATCATGGCCATCCCCTTCTCCAAGAGCAGCTCTGGAAGCATGGACTCTTGAACAGCTCACTCAGCCTTGAGGACTGCTACAAACACTGTACCACCAAACTCGTCTGCTTGCTCTGTCTCACTGGCAAGCTCCTTCTCATCATCAATATAGCTAATTCAGTATTGTGCATCGAGGGTTTTTAGTGTGTCGAGCTTTTTCCTCAAGGCTGCGCTTTAATTGGAGTATCTTGGCTAGATCGGGCGAGAAGTCACGAATTCCGAGTCTAGTTGTCCCATCATCTGGTGGGGGATCAGGATGACCACCTGAACTCTCTTCTTTCTGGCAAGCTCTTCCAGGGCGCTCGTCTCGGTCGATTATTTCAGGGTGAGGTCAAAAGTCTTAATCAGTCGTCTATCCAGCTCGAAGGACCGTGTGCAATAAAAAGTTCATGCCCGTTGTCTCCACCGCTAGATCTGGGACGGCCAGGAGCCAAACTACAGTAAGCTACTGTACATACCGCCGATTCAACAACTCTAATTCATATGCAACTGATTATTCGAGCATTCTCGTGGCCACAAAAATCAATCACAGCCACAAATCATGATCATGAACATAATTATGTATCAACACCCTGGAAACAGTCAAAAAAGAGTTTACTAACCAACCTCCCCCCATCCCCACCCCATCACTCGTCCCCAAAATCTTGGGGCTAGAATAGCCAAGTTGCGAGATCGTCCCAGACCCTTTCTCCACGTTAAACTACGAAGCCTGAAAGTTTCTCCTTCAGTGAAGGCGACTTCGGGTAGTAGAAAATGTGGCGGTTCGTGGCACCGCGGTAAAATAATAGTTCGGCCGAATTGATTTAAGTTTCTCAGTTTTTATATTCGAACATAAACCAAGATTAAGTGTGTAAAACTTTTATATGTAGTCGCAGACTAATAATGAGTTTGTACCGTCTTCTTTGTCAGTTCTGGCGAAAAAAAATATAGCAAATGTAAGTGCATTGAATGAAAATTTGATAAAAAGTTGTATAATACATATTTATTGTTTTATTACATTTACTAAGTTGCTAATACCTTTATATTATGATACCAGTACTAATGAGTACCCGAAACATTTAACAAATATCTACCCCAACATTTAAACCTGTAGTCAAAGTGTGTTTTGTTGAAGCTACCTCAGCTTAAACTACTTACCCACAGCAGTAACGACCACAAGTATAATAACATCAAAATTCATTTTAGATCGTCGTAATTATAATCAGTTTAATAGCTACGGTGCACCGCCAAAAGTTTAGACGCCTTCTGAAAAGAAAAAAACAAAGCAACATCCAGTGCGTGGCGGCAGTTACAGCTGTAGAGAGCAACCACGAATCTCCGATCCAAATCTGGTATTATACCTATCTACTCCCACGATTTTATTTTTCAGCTTCGTAATTTTTTATAATACCCGTAGCTAATGTCTAGTCAAGTGAATTATTTACTATCAATAGTCTAGTTTTCCATCTCGACCTTGAGATTGTGTCAATTCATTTAAAATAAACAGTATTTTACAATGTTCTATGTTATTTTTTCTTAACAATAACGTCAATAATTTGCTATTATAATGAGTAATAATACTCATTGTCCCCAATAGGATTCATCACTACTAGAAGAATCTGCAAAACAAAAAATTAACAATTATTCAAATTAAATACAGGTTAAGCACACTCACAAAGATTAAACTAATAAAGTAACAGTCATCCCATAAGCTATAACATGTTACTAAATTATGGTTCTTAATTTATAAGCTGTGTGATGATGAAATTAATATAATACTGGTTCCATTTGAATTTTCATTAACCGAAGAAAATTTAAAGAAATCATTCACACATAATATGAATATAGTTAATTTTAAGCAACACAATTTCAATCACCTGATATCTCAAGTAAAGCTTGGGAGTAGTAGTAAACTTTTGTAATGGGATGTCTTCCCTCACACCTATAAAGTCCAGCATTAGATTTTGTGACTGATCTAACAATCAAATACTTTCTATTTCCCTGTTGGGCTTCATCGGTTCGTATCGAATCACTTGGCAAATGGTTGTCATTGAAATACCACTGAATCTCTTCATCAGATTCGCAAGAATATCTGACATCATTTCCATTCTTTGTAACAAGATATGGTGGGCTGATGACCGAGTTGTCCATACCTTGCATTTATTGAAGACCATATTATAATTACATGGAAAAATCTTGATTTGAAATTTTACAAAATATTCATCAAGCTGTTCAAATTGATTTAAATAGCAATTTTGTTTAAACTAACTGTGGAGCAGTGCAGAAGTCCACTAAATTGTCAGAGTAGGGGGGTAAGTCCCACTCTTCCTTAGTTTTCATGCACTACACTGCCACAGTTTAAACCAGCCTGCAATTAGTCGGTTGTTCTAGCTGACCTTAGGATTAGTAAGTTAAAAGAGAAAGATGACTGCCTTGAGCAGATCAAAGGACAGCAAGAATCACGGAAGATAAAGATAAATTAGGTAAGGGTTATATAGAATCATACATGTGTTCACAGGAAGTGGGTGTGTGCAGGCATGCTCAATAGAGTACAAGTTATAAGAGTTGTAAGTAGGAGAGGGACTTCTATTAATAGAGCTTGTTTGAGGACTTGGACCTCAAAATGCTAACCCTAATGCTTTATCAGTCATTACAACCTTAATTCATTTCTTCATTTAAGTAGTAGAAGTGCTAAATATGAACTATCCTTCAAAATAAGGAACACAACTTTTATTTCTTATTTATCTTTTATTACTTCGCATTTTACTAGATACATAGCTGAAAGGAAATTAGGCTATGATGAGCATCTTGATTAACTGATAAGTTTTATCATTGCTAGCTATTAAATAGCCTAGTTATAAAATCGTTATAAAATCTTTCATGTGAAAAATCTTTTTTAAGTAGAAACACATCAAAGTAGCACTTCAAGCCTAGCTAGTTAAAAAATACATATGGTAAATGTATAGTTAGATTACAAATAGATTTTATATAATACCTCTGACAATGACACGTGAACGTGCTATTACAATGTTCCCACAATCATCACGTCCTTCACACTCATAGTTTCCATGGTTTTGTAGCAATACGCTATAGATGACTAAAACAGAAGGGGATTTGACATTATATCTACAATTCTGTGGAAGATTTATGCCATTAAACTTCCACGATATTGGTAGATTAAAAAGGCACCTAATTGTTATAAAATCTTTCAAGTTTACGACTTGTATTAATGGTAATATCTTGTTTGACTCTGCATATGTCACAAATATAGCACATTTGTAGAGTAGTAAAGCAACTTAAGAGTGCAATCATTGAAGTATTTAGGTAGCAGTGTACAATGATAATTTTGAATTACATTTTTAAACTACAATATCAACCCAGCAGGACATTTTAGTGCAATGTATAGTATTGTTAAATGATTTAGTCATTCTTGGCTGAAATAAATAATGATATCAGAGAAAAAGCCACGACAATAAATTTTATTTTCATTAAATGCACAAAAATGTAGCTATAAACTAAAATACAATGTTAAAAAATTAGAAAATAATTTTAGGGGTGAATTGCCACATTAATTTTTAAAATGCTTTCATATAGAACTAATGCTGGAAAAATATCATTAGACTATCGGATTAAAACCAAATTTAAAAATAGAAATCACTCAATTAACCTATTCACATAAGAAATACTATTTAAAGTAACTTCAGTTTAATAATTTCATCGATGCAAAAGCTGGTTAGAATGGGCATTATTTCAAATTTACAGATTAAATTCTTCATTATACAGACATGCTCTTACTGTACACCAAAAGATGAGCTTGTGCTATAAAATACATATATTTAAACTTGATCTGGTCACTTCCCCTGCACTGATAGGTCCCTTCATTCTCTTCTGCAACTTTATTTATGACAATCACTTGATCATTAATCTTCATTACTGAATGGGGAAGATGCCCTCCATTAAAGGTGAAATGTGCACTATTTTTTGTATCACATTCAAAGTGTACAGTGTCCCCAACATCAACTTTCAACTCAGAGGGGTAAATTCGTTCATTTTGGATTACTACAAGAAACATAACATGATTTAAGCCACGGCTTCTCTATATGAATAATATGCTCCCATCAGCTAAGGCCATCATATTCTATTATGGTAAAACATTTTGCTTTGTTCAAACTACATGACAATAATGTGTACGATTTTCTGCCTACCTTTGACTCACCCAGAACATTTAGCATTGAGGTAGCTTTAAATTCTCTACCATCTTTATTGGTACCAAAACAGTGATAGGTTCCTTGATGTTTTCTCAGGACCTTGTGAATTCTAACTCCAGCTTTAAAAAGAGTAATTTTCTTTCCTGATAACAGAATTTTATTGTTTAATGTCCAACGTGGTGTGTTCTTAGAGAAACACCTAATATTGACAGAATCTCCCTCTTTGACTTCCTGGATAACGGGCCATATTGCTCCTGCTTGAGCTCTTGACTCATCTATTTTATTTTATTTAGTGATTTGGATAAATTTAATAAGAAATTATATTAAGAAATCTATTATAGTTATAATTAACAAATTAACACCTAGTAGAGACATACATGTGACAATATTTTAGCAGAATCGAGTTTACTTGATTTAATTAGTGGAATTTAGTCACACAAAATGAATTTAATAAAAAAGCTGATAAGTGAATAAAAATGCTTGTACACATTTATAATAAGCATTTGTTAGTGAGTTTAATGAACTTTCAACTTACCTAATGTGAAAACCATTGCTTCAGCCACAAAGTACGCCTTAGTGTTGGGATCTTTTCCAAGGCACTGGTAAGATCCAATATTTTGCAAATTAGAATTTTTTATGAAGAGCATATGCTTTAAATAGTTCTTGGCTCTGAAATGTATTACATTATCTGGAAGATTCTGGCTGCCTTTGAAGAGCCACCTTACAGCAGCAACTGAATTCATGCAGTGGAATATAATAGAGTCATTGACTTCAGCGAAGATGTACCTAGGATGTATCTTGTCATGATGTTCCTCTGAAAATATACACATATTTCATTCTATTGACAATACAGACTAAACGGTATAACATATCTTTAAAAAAGTACAATTAATATCTCATATCAATTAATTTCTTTCGTTTTTTTCCTCAAAATGTGATCAGACAAAGAAAGAAAGCCCATATGATCAAAAAATAATTTTTTATAGAAGATTATACATATATACCTTAGAAGCAGTTCCTATGACAAATGCTAAGCTGGTCATTTCTGGATAGTATACACCAGATTTACCACAAATTGTAGCGCTGGCCACTAGCACCACCTTTGCTCACCAGGTCACAAATAGATCATAAACAGTGAACACCTTTTTAGTAGTCAAATGACAACTTATATTTCCCAATTAAATATTTCCATAACAGCACTATAGTGTAATATACTTCCAATAGCAGCACTAGTGTAATACACTTACAGTAACAGTACTAGTGTATTACTTCTAAGTAACAGCGCTAGTGTAATATATTTCCATTAACAGCGCTAGTGTAATATATTTCCATTAACAGCGCTAGTGTAATATATTTCCAGTAACAGCGCTAGTGTAATATATTTCAAGTAACAGCGCTATAGTGTAATATTTCCAGTAACAGCACTAGTGTAATATATTTCCAGTAACACCTGGTAGTTATATTCAACTCTAGTAGAAGCAGAGTAGCAATTATGTATGAGCACTCCGTATTGGCTGCTGAAGTAGCTAAACAAATTTCATATAATAGCTTGAAAAAATATAGTGAATATATTATATATATCGCAAATCAATAAATTCCAATACTATTGCGAAGAAGCACACAGTATTAGAAAATCATCTCAGATCAAAAAAGAATAAATTATTGGCTATTCTTATCAGGCACCATGTAAACTAAAAGAAGCTGAATAAGCCAGAGACTCACCGGTATATATTTTCAATGCAAAATCCACTTCCAGCATTCCATTAACTTACCAGCATAAAACAAAACTACCACGGGCAGCAAGAAATTATTTTCTCATATGATTAAGATGTGATATTAGGGGGCGTTACCCACAAAGCTAGTACCAATGCGAAGCTGCTACAGCTCTGAGTTTTTTCTAAATCAGCCTGAAATTTTAAAATGAAATGCCTCAAATGCTGTTCTGAGTAAGTTAATACCTAAATGAATGGTTAAATGTCAGAGCATGACAAACAGACAGGATAACTTCTATAACCCTCTCGCACATACGCACTGAGGGTTAACTAGGACATCAAATACAAATAGACTTATTTGAGCCAAGCACAGTATAGTCTGACCATGCCACAGTCACTTTATTATCTTAGACGTTGAATGCATTGTAGTACTTAAGAATTAGCATGTGCATATTATGGCCACACCTTTTAATCATAACATTTTGGTCATTTGAAATTAACAAGAACGGACATTAATGCCCTGGCTAGCATTTAAATTCAGAAATATATTATTGTGCCTTTATAAAAATTACCAAATATTCACTTATTCTCAAATTCCTGTGATTACCAAAATCAATAAACTATCCATCAGCACAACTGAAAGAAATGCAAAGCTAACAGTCACAATGACAATTCAAACGTGGCAAATTTACAGCTAAAACAACATTGGAAACTGCAGATGTACCTCGTACAACTAATCTTCCTTCAGCGAAATATTTTCTATTCATGTTTAACTGACATTCACATTCATAAATTCCATCATTTTGTTTCTCCAATCTTGTTAGTATAAGATAAGACGTTGAAGAAGATATGATGTGGGAATTTATAGGTAAATTATTCTGCCCATTGAATGTCCAATATACACTTCCTTTTTTTTTACCATGTGAACACTTACAGGAAAAGTACTGCACATCATTTGGAATGGCAATTATTTTGTTTGGTACTATTTTATCCTGATCTATAAATATGTGGTACAAATATATTTTGAGCATGTTGAGTCTGAAATTTGTTTTAGTTAGATTTTGGTCTGTTCTCATAATCTTGTATTAATTATTTCAACTTTGTAAAAGTGTGTCTTTTTACTTAGGTCATCACACTTGCTAATAAGTGATAAAATTATTGGATTGTTTCTAAAAAATGTTTGGAAATTTTTCTCATGTTTTTACAAATACTGCAATAAAGTACTATAATTATATCACTACACTGTTTTGCTCTACTTCATGATCATACTGTAAAAGTTATGTATATATATATATATATATATATATATATATAATATATGTTTATTCTGTGATTATAACTACCAGTGATGCACTTCATGGTGGTTATAAGCTTGACAACTTTGGTAATATAGATCTGTGTGATATCTCACTGGGCCATGAACCTAAATATATTATTGTGATGACATAGCATGGAATATTATATATATATTTATATACTCCACTCTAAATATCTTCACAATGATATCTTTAGGTACATGATGCTTGAAATAACTCAAGATATTTCAATGTTGTTATTTCAAGCTGTACTGAGCAAGCTCATTACCCTAGTAGTTATATCAACCCAGCCAAACTTGCCAGTTATCCAGGTTTCTACAGCTACCTTCCTTGGGGTGAGTAGCTACTCAACAGGGTTAGAGCAGCTGCTAAAATACCAGCTGGGGATGTGGAGAGCCCTACAACCAATTTTTAAGCAGTGAGTTACCAGTCCTAGTACAAACTACCCTATAGTGAAGATATCTAGTGTGGAATAAACCACTTATTACACTTGTCAGAGTGATATGGCTATATTTCACTCTCAAGCTTTATCTTCACTCTTTTCACTCTCCTTTGGCTCCTGAAAGTAAATTAGCCTATGCTCATGAAATATTTTGCCATATCACACTCTGACTCATTTAATAAGTACTATATATTATATATATATATATAATACACACACACACATATATATAATATATATATATACACACACACACATATATATATATATTATACATAATATATGTTTATTTATTTATAGTACATATTCCATGCTATACCACCTTCACAATGTTATTTTCAGGTAAGTAGTTAACCCATGAAATAACTCAGGCTATCTCATGGTGTTGTTTTAGGCTATACTGTGCCAGCTCATGCTCACCAGTTTTCCTAGTTTTTAAAGCTGCTACATCCTGGATAAAACTTGCCCAACCTGGTTTATAGCAGCTGCTAAAATATCAGTTGCAGATGTGGGGAGCCCCTACAGCCAACTTTAAAGCTTGAGTTTTACCAGTCTCCTAGCTCTTAGAAACTATAGCAATTAAAATATCTAGAATAAATCAGTTATTACACTCAGTCAGAGTAGTATGGCAAGATATTTCACTCTCTGCCTTTATTTTCACTCATATCTGGCTCATGAAATTAAAGAAGCCTCTCAGAGAAATATGTTGACATATCACACTCTGACTCATGGAATAAATGTATATAAATAACTCAGTGAATTTGATGAAGTAAGAATAAATTTGGTGCATCATGTTTACAATGCATATAATATTATCTGTCATTGTCCAATCAGCATGATAAAGGTAATTCCATCTTGTAGTATTTTGTAGAGTTTATACAAAGCATTAATTTTATGCAAAAATTTAACACTGCAATGATTCAGGATACTATAAGATTTTTATTGAATATTAATATGTAAATTAGAAAATAGTCAAAATTATTATTTATTTTTACTTTCCAGTTTATAGTTAAAAATTGCCTTCCCTGTTGATGATAAAATATTCATTGCTTACCATATACTTTAATTTCAGTGGAAGCCATAAAATGTTCTTTAAAACCGAGTTCGCCATGACATTGATATACTCCCGAGTTTGAATAGCCAACAGATTTGATTATCATCTCTGATTCGGTGATAAATCTAGCGTTACGTGGCAAAAAGTACCCATTCAACCTCCAATTGGCTGCATTAGTGTTGCAACTTATTATGACTTGAGTCTGCAGTCTGGCCTTTATTGGTCCTGGCGTTATCATTTCATTGAGTATTTCTTGGGAAAATATTGAATAAGATGATTCATTGTAGACAAATTATGACAAAACAACATAGGAATGACAGAGAAAATTGTAGAAATTAAGTGTACGAGGAATGAAGAAAAATAAATAGCAGGAAAAATTAAAGAAGATTAATAATGGAAGGAGCTCAACCCAAGCACAGCTAATACAGTTAATTCATTCCTATACTATTCCATTGTATATGTAATGTTTTTGGACTGTATCCATTCAGTGCTCATTCGTTTGATCTGCAAAATTATTAACAATCTGGCACTTTGAAGAAACTCCGATTATTGAGCTTAGCTTTTGATATTGCTACCCAGCTCCCGAGTACTCCTCCTTTTTTGTAGCATTCCCTTTTTGTATTTTACTTAAAATGAGTGTTCCCACTTTACTTAAATGAGTGTTCCCACTATAATATGTACTTTATTTCATTTTTGTTTGCTCTCTTTCCCTTATTTGTTCTTTTGGTTCTCTTACCTGCTTTGACTTTTGAGTTTTGTACAGTTTACACTAGTAACTGAATACAAGACTACAAAGTAGCCACTGCTAAAGGCACCTGCTCCTCATTGGAGATATAATCATGTTCAATTAAGCTGAAGTTATTAGATTAATTGAGGTAACATGGAGAACGAGAAAGTGTCAATGCCAAATTGTCATGGAATAGGACTATCCCTAAGGTTTTGGGTTTAACTAAGGATATGCTTTAATTGTTTTGGCACGAGTTATTCATTGGTGCAAATCCAGTTGGCTTTTTTTGGTTCTGTTCAGCTAACCTAACTGGTAGCTACATAGGGCAGCTCAATTGTCTTTAATGTTTACAAAACAAAAAAATTGAATGATTTTGAACTTACGATATACAATCAGTAAAGCCTTCCGAGTATTTGAGTCATGGCCACTGGCCTTTGCTGGATGACATGAGTACCAGCCTTGATCTTGTTTGCGGACTTTTAATAATTTCAAGCGATTATCACTCGGAACAACATCTTCACTTCCTTTCAAGGATGCGGAATTGTGTTTCCAAACAATGGGAGTGGGTAAAGCACAATAAAATGTAGCCTCCTGCCCTACTATAACTGCTTGCAGGTGTGGCCATAGTTTGCTTTTAGCTTCTATGTTTGGAATATCTGTACAAGAAAGTCATAATACCACAGTATATCAATACATTAATTGATCATTTCACTGAAGTTGGATATTTTTAATTGTCTCTTTCACAGCATTGCTTAGTGAAACATGTGATAAAGTCTAAAATATCACCCTAGCCTGAACTAAAAAATAATTATATAAAACTAGAGGGAGAGCAAAAACGCATTGTAGTGAATTTTAAAAAAAGTAGCCATATTTCCTGTATTTATTGATTTCTTGAGGCCTACTGCTATCTACTCCTCTGGGGACAAACACAGCTTTGTTGGCAATGAACTATTAATTATATTTTAACTTGCCTGTAACAACTAAAGTAGCTATTCTTCTAAACTTCTGGTTATCATAGTTTACTCCACTGCAAATATAAATTCCCTCATCAGTCAATGAAACACTTTCTATCTTTAGAATGCTGTCTTGGATGGAAATTTTGTCATTGGTACCATTATAGTTGTGCTTCCAGTGCCACTTTGAAGTAACCATTGAGTGACAATAGAACTCAGCATTCTCACCTACATATATCTGTTGATAGAGTGGCCCCACCTCTAGCATAGTGTCCACAACAGCTATTGTATACATAAAAACATATGATTCCATACATATATAGTACTTATTACATGAGTCAGAGTGTGATATGGAGAAATATTTCATGAGCAGGCTGATTTATTTTCAAGAGCCTCACAGAGTGAAAATAAAGCCTGAGAGTGAAATATCTAGCCATACCACTCTGATGAGTGTAATAAGTGGTTTATTCCACACTAGATATCTTCACTGCTGTAGTTAGTACTAGGAGACTGGAACTCACAGTTTGAAAAGTTGGTCTGCCCCCCCCCCCCCCCCCCCCACCCCCAGCTGATATTTTAGCAGCTGCTCTAACCCTGTTGAGTAGCTATCTCACCAGAGGAAGGTAGCTATAAAAACCAGGAGAAGTGTCAAGTTTGGCAGGTTGCTATAACTACAAGGGTAATGATAGCTGAAATAACAACCTGTGAAATATCTTGGTCATGCACCTAGTGATATCATTGTAAAGATATCTAGGGTGGAATAAATAAATAAATATAATATATTACTTATTACATGAGTCAGATTGTGATATGGCGAAATATTTCACGAGCAGGCTAATTTATTATCAGTAGCCAGAGGCGAGTGAGAATAAAGCCTGAGAGTGAAATATCTTGCCATATCACTCTGATGAGTGTAATAAGTGGTTTATTCCATGCTAGATATTTTCACTGAAGTAGTTTGTTGGTAACTCTCTAGGTGTAAAGTTGACCATATAACTCTGTAGGGGCTCCTCATTGTCGACCACTTCCATACACTTTTTAGCATAGCTCAGCAAAAATTTAATTCTAACTTCTATGATTCTAATACATCATTGTGCATGCCATAAGCTTGATCAGTATCAAATTTTGAAAAGATTTTATCAGAAATGAAACAATGGTACTACCTTAAACATCAAAAATCACAATTTCGGAAATGCATCAGTCAGCTACATCAATTAAACAAGCTATCACATATTTCACATACAAGCCCTTCGTCAAGCTTAGGTTTGGCCACCTTTCCCGAAATCGAATCCACCACCCTTGGGAAATACGATCTATCGACACACGTCCTTTCTTTTTGACTGCAGCTTCCACGATTTTCACCACGGGTCTTCCCATACCCTATCTTGCTGCATTTTATTAAAAAGTTCACCAATTCGTGTTCTTCTTCCTGGGAGAGGTACTTCTTAGGACCAATGTTAGTTCCATGTACGACTCTTCCTGCAATCCTATCCTTCAGGGTAGTTCGAGGAACTCCAAATTCCAATGCAGATCGATTTATACTCATCCTCCCTTCCTTGACTGCCTTCATGGCCCCTACCACAGCTTCATCGCTCCATAGGCTAAGCTTTCGTGGGCGATTTGGAGGAGTAGCCTTCGCTGCTGGCCTCTTATTCTCTTTCCCACACTTCTTCTTGGTCCTGGCCATTACTGCACTCAGGATACTCTCGTGTATGCCCGTGTACTTCCGTGTCATTTTAATGGTCGAAATTAATATTAGGTGTTGTCGAGAAAAGGTACTGGTCGACAATTGATGGATTACGCTACATGAGTCAGAGTGTGATATGGCAAAATATTTCAAGAGCAGGCTAATTTATTTTCAGGAGCCAGAGGCGAGTGAGTGAAAATAAAGCCTGAGAGTGAAATGTCTTGCCATATCACTCTGATGGAGTGTATGCTAGATATCTTCACTGCTGTAGAGACTGGTAACTCACTAGAACTAGAGTAGTACTGGTAAGTTGGTTATAGGGACTAGCCACACCCACAGCTGATATTTTAGAAGCTGCTCTAACCTCCCCCCCTCCCCCTTCCCACCCCCAGTTGAGTAGGCAACACCTAGCTGTAAAAACCCAGAAAAAAATGACAAGTTTGGCTAGTTGCTATAACAACAAGGGTATAGAGCTTGCTCAGTACAGCAGCGTGAAATAACAACCTTTAAATTTCGTGAGTTATTTCAGTTCATTTATATACCTAAAGATATCACTGTGAAGATATCTAGGGCAGGCCCGTACCCAGGGGGGGTTCAGGTCAGTTCAGCTGAACCCCCCTTTCAAATTAATGAGATTCATAGTCACACCTTTTGACTTCATCAACACGCCTTTGCTATGACTGGGCTGTTAAAATTTACAAGTCTTTGGTTTTCTCATGTACCCCCATTATGTGCCAGCACCAGCACCTAATCATACTAGCTATATACTACCAGCTGTAGTGACCTTTAACCTTTAGCAATGAAGAGGCAGACAAGTATCACGTCATATTTTAGTAAAAAAGTGGCTGGCACCAATACTGCGTGTAAATTATTTATCCAGAAGCAACCACGCAGAATGAAAAAAGCCAGTTTGCTCTTTGAGTCATAAACTTTTTTTGTATGTACTTTTTGTGATATCAATTGATAAAATTAAAAGTCAGTGTAGCTGATCAAATTTTCCTATGTAACTCACTATAATTTTTGAACCCCCCTTTTAAAAATCCTGGGTACGGGCCTGTAGGGTGGAATATATATATATATATATATATATAATTCAAATTAAAGTGCACCCATATTATTAATGCATAAAAAATAAACAATCACATGCACTTCAAAAGTTCCACAAGCATCTGTTTATTGCTTCATTTGCAAGGCTGTAGCCAGGGGGGGTTCAGGGGGTTACATGTAACCCCCCTTTCAAATTAATGATATTCATAGAAGTCTGTTGATTGTGAGGTTGAAGTAACTTGACAATAAAAAGGCAGTGCCAATTCAAAGATATTCTATTGTTTTTTAAGAAAAAGTTAGCTGTGGAGGAAGGAGATGGTTAGCATATTATCATGAGCTAGACATTGAAAAGTAAAGATTGTAATCATTCATTATGTTTAGATCATGAGTTAAAAGAGGTACTAGTCCAATTTCCATCGGATGAATCTGAAAATAATGTAGTTCCTTCTAGCTCTCTTCAGAGATCAGATGTTTTGCTAGAATCTACTCGCTGTGCTATATAGTTTTAATATAATGATTTGTCTTTATGTCAATTTTCTTGATAATGGATGTTAGTTAATTAAGAGGTGTGGTTTGGGTGTGGTCAGATTGTAACGCCCCTTTTGAACAGTCTGCCTACTGCCCTGATTTGCTTATCTACATTGGTTTTTTGTGTTTTTGCTATACTCTCCTTAGGTTATTAGGAATGATCTGCAGCATGTAATTTAATTCAAGGGCATGATCATAGTACATGGCATAGTATAGGCACAAAAGTGTTTGTGACTAGCTAAATTCAATTAACTTCAAGTACAATGTTCTAGTAACAACTAAGTTGTTAATATCTTTTCATTTATTTATTCCTTCTACCAAGTATGCCAATACCTTCTGTTTACTCCAACCTTATGCTTCTGATATGGCCTTCTGTGTTTGACATTATCACGGATCAAAAATATTAAAATAATATAATATGTAACTATGTACCTAAACTGTACCAGCTAAACATTGTTGTGGCATACCATTCCAGTTATTATAACCATAGTTCTTCCAATTTAGCAATGATAATAGGTGATTTAACTATTGTGCTGATTCTACCCTTCATTTATACCCACATTTGTTCTTTGACTTTTTCAAGTTTAAACTCAAAGATAGCTAGCTTTTTACAATTAATTGATGCCAGGGATATAGCTACTAGACAATTTTTATACAATTTGCACATATCTCCATAGGGGGTGTAATTAAGCCCCCTACATTCGTTTTGTGACAACCACTATTTTTTTTTTTTTTGTTTGTCTGATGTTGTTTGTTTGTCTTTTTGCTGAGAGTGATATACACTCGTTAAAAAAATAGATTCAAAAGATTATAGATTGTCTCTTATTTCATTAGCTATTTAACAAGACTTCTATAGAAATTCTATAAACATAGAAACAAAGCATTTTGTCAGTTTTGTTTTTGTTTTTTTGTTGTTGTTTTTTGTTGTTGTTTTTTGCTATAGGAACCATAGCCCCCTCTCCATTCAAACCACATAAAAGAAAAAAAAAATATATATATATTACCTTAAATAGGGATGTAAGTTTATATTCATACCATAAGTAACTATATGCAATCATAACCTAAGTAAGGGCGATCTAGGTGGTAGGAACAGTTGGAGTGGGGCTTAACAGGTCACCATTCTTAAAACTCTGAGTTAATCAGAAAGTTTGCTTTTAAAGGTTGTGAAAATGAATCTACAGGTTAGTGTCCCAATTTAACACGATATTCATTCTGCCTGACCTCACACCACTTGTGCCCAGTCCATTGAACTATCCGTCCTCGAGTGTAGTGGGGCACACACAGGGGTTGAAGAACTTCAGCTAACTTTCGCCAGGTTACGTTGAAGATGTCCCGGAATGTTGGGACGACTAATTAAGCACTGGGGTTACATAAACGTCACTCCTACGCATATACCGCATTTACTCGACTCTATACTTACATCGGGGTGTCGCGCTCGGTAGACGCCACACAGACTATGACGCCACAAAAATGAAATTAATTGCATTCCAGCATTTTACATAAACCTGGCGAAAGTTACCGGACGTGCCTGAGAACGGCTGGTTAAAGAAACTAGCTTCTGCTGGAGCTGGGTTAGCCAGGTTAGCTATTTGACTAACTTCAATCACAACAGGTATAACTCGGTCGAACTATTTTATATATAAAATCAACACCTTTTGACTAATTCTACAGAGTAGTTGCTTTAAAAATCTTTGCTCAAGTCTAGTGGTAGAATAATGCAAAAATAATGTGGGAGATGCTTATAAAATATATATAACAATTTGCTTACCAGTAGCAATTACAGCCAAAAATATAAGAACGCAGAAAATCATTATAATTTTAAGATTAGGGAGGAGCGGTTTGACGCCAGATAGCTTCGCGCTTAAAATTTAAAAAAAAACACTACAAGAACACTGTTTCTAATTGTCATAAGTTGCTGCCCCCTCTAAACTAGCCTGCCATACACAAATTATCGAAACAAAGTGTATTGGTACATATAGAATATAAGCGTTGTTGTTAACTTATCAACAGCACTATATATGCATTTGATGTGTATTTTATGCTGAGTATTTTATAATTAAAGAAGTAACTATCGTAAATTCTGATTACTTTATTTTGTTCTGCAAAACTGCTGCTGAACATAAATTTGGCTTTGGACATAGCTAGATTGGTATTCTTTATTCCATATATTAATTTATTTCGACCTCCTCAACTTTTTCCCCTTAGTTTTTCCCTTTCATCTCTCTACTTAAACACATGTTTTCCCCTGTCCTCTAGACCTTCCTTCCTTTTTTTGCTACAATATTCTTCCTAAAACTTCATATTCAACTTTCGCTGCTTTATATTTGCGCCTGGAGGAGCCGTCGAGCTGCCTTAACTTCCCCGCGTTTCCACAGCGAGAATCAGCCTTCAAATCGTCCACTGCAAGAACCAGCTTTGAACTATTCACCCAGTTCACAGGGTATTAACAAAGAGTTTAATGCACATAATGAAACAATCCAATCAGATAGCATAGCGTTTGGGGTGAATATAGTTCATTCCCACCAACAAACCCAAAGGAGTGAATGTAGTTATGGCGCCTCCAATTCCTTACAGCGCCCCAGTTTAATCGTGTGGAATTTACATTATCCTGGGGCTAGCTGACCAGGTTGCAAAACCGGCTCCAAGTCCTGGTGTAACCTTTACTTGTATACCCAGGTACATTCAAACTGTCCCCCACAAGATTGCTCAATTTGGGGTGAATTTCATACCCACTTCCTAGGATGTGAATAAGTGAACAGTTTAATTTAAAACAAAACAGTTTCTTATAGCCTAGAGTCTGGTGTTCGTTGCATTGTGCGGTCCCTAAGGGATTTAAATCATCTTAGGTCGACCTTGTCTTGGTCGTCTAGCTATATCTGGTCGTATTGAGCCTATATCTTGTACTGTGGTAGCACAAACTCTCTTATCAGGAGATTGCTTAGTTGAAGTGAATATATTTCACAGTCTTCGGCGGTACAAATAGGTTGCTCTACTCCGTTCTGTCCGCCCCGGATTCACGATCTCCTCGAGCCTCCCACCTCCGTCGCGTAAATCACATACCGGTCACTAACCCCAGGTGTGCTGAATAATAATTAGGGCTGCCTCCCTGGGTGAGGTCTCGAATGCCCTAGGTTGTAACGTCCTCTGTAGAGAGGGCCTTACTTGGGGCTTAGGATCCCAAAAAAATGTAGTTCACTTTGGCAGCTCCTAACTAATTTAGAACTTAGCGACTGCACCTAACAACGCAATCTGAGGGACACTAGGCGCAGGGTCTAAGCAGTATAGGGTTCCTTTGTGACAATACAAAAACTGCAGTATCTTCTAAACTCTTTCTTGGTTGTTAGAGCCGCCCTAGTGGTTATGTTTAGGTGCTGTTGCACCACTTGCACAAGCAAGCTGGCTTCATAAGAAAAAGTAACAGCCATGATATCACACGTACTATCCCAGGTATGAACTGGGAAAACCCAATCATGCTAATCAGTAACCCTCCCGTCAAAAATGCCAGGTTGAGTTTTTATAAAGCCTCTAGGACGCTACGTAAGAAAAACATATTGCAGAATCTTCTATCTGATTCACGCAGTGCTAGTAGTTTAAGGTTTGAAAAATGTCTCAGTAAGGAACTTTGGACTGAATTTACCATTCCCTAAATAGTATTATAATACTTGAAGGTAGTGTAGCGCTTTTGAGCATTAGTAGCACCAGGTTAGCCCTCTCAGCCCACTAGTTCACACTTTATATAGTGATCTGTGCTTGTTATTTCAGCAGTTCCAAGACTAAGAGAAGCAAACAGAAAAGAATAAACAACAAACAGCTATAACTCATCTTACTACAATGTATAAGTGGTAATAGAGTAGTGCAAAGGCAAGATATGAGACCGTAATATATGACCACCACGTACGAGATTAATAGAGAACTAAATGGTAGATAGTTATATAGAAAATTAATATGGCGGAAGTGGCAACCATTACTGATGAAGTAGATAGTAGTGAGGCTAAATGTGCTGAGAGAAGTTTGACCACTTTAGAAAGCAGTGATGAAAAAGTAGTAAAAAGTAGTGAAATAAAAATGCTTGAAGACAGTGATACAATAACTGCAGAAACTATAAAGTCTGATGATAGTTGTACAGGACAAGAAAAAGTGATAGTGGCTAATAACAATGGAGAGGAGGAGAATAAAGCGGTCAGCACTAATCGAGTGAACAAAAATGATAATGCATTTTCTAATGAAAGAAGTACACCTGAAACTGGACTTGTGGAAGTTCAAAAACAGCAGTTAATAAACAAAGGTGAGGAAAAAATTATTAAAAATTTTAATTCCTACTCAGATGAGGTGTTTCAAATTGGCAAGAAATGCAAGTCAAAATCTATTACGAGAATGGAGGTTATCGATCTTGAACAAGAAACTGTTAGTGAAGATGCAAGTGAAATCAAATGTATCGACATTGATGAGGCTGAACTAGTTTCCATTGGTGAGGCTGAGCATAAGGAAGTGATGCTAGCTAAGGAGTTTGAAGTTCAAGTGGAAGGTGCTACACTGGTGAACAAAGAAATCACTTTACACAGTAAAACAAAAATAGTGGAAGATATAGTCCAAGAAGTTTTAAGAACTGTCGCTACAAAACGAAAAGTTGCAGAGAAGTCTAAGGTTGTGCCAGTGGATGATGAAGAAGGTATAGAAATTGATTTCAGTAATGAGACCACAATCGAAAAAGACACAGAATGGTCCAAGTCAATGGACACCACAGGTGACAATGGTGAAGATTTACATATAACTGAAATCTTGAAAATGAATCATAGTGGCATGACTGAAGGAAATGGGAATGAAGTTGTAAGTTGTGAAGTCGAAGATATGTGCCCACACAATATTGGGGATCATCAAGAAGGAAATGAAGCAGCATTTAAAGAAGATGCAGAGGAAAGAAACCTTGACAATAATGGCATAGTATCAGAGAGTAAACTTGAAGACAATTTTATTAGCAGGCCGCTCATAAATAAGGAGTCATCACTTACATTGGAAGATTGGACCAATGAAGAAAGCACTGGTGCAAAGCATACAGTATTCATTAAATCAGCTAGTGAATATATTTTAATAAATCATATTCAAAAGAGTACTCTCTTTTCTTCTATGTCAGAGCCTATAAAGCAAACACATGCTGTTACCTTTTCACCTTTTCTACAGATAAAATGGATTCCACCTCGACCTAAAGCTCAGGTGAGCATGAATTATACACTTCGTTGTTGTTGTTTTTATATTGCTTGTCACATGTAGTTTACTAAATATAATTATTAAGATAGTTTGAATCACTTAAATGGTCAAAATGAAGTTGGCTGCCAATTATACGAAAAATTCGGTTTAGTTATGATGATGCATTTTGGTTTATTCAGACATGCTTGTACTTATATTAAGATTGAGACTGTACAAATATTTGGCGTTAGTTCACCAACTGAAATCTCAATTTAATTGCAAAGTGTTGCTAATTTAAAGATAAAGAAGTGAAAATATATGTTACTTCATAGCTCTCTAAACACATAAATAATATTATATAGAATGTTTCAAAATACGCAATTATTGTGTATTATCAGTGACTAACATGAGAGACACTGTGATGTGGGCTGCAATTTTATAATAATAGGCAATACACCAAATGTGTAATTTATGCTGTGAGAGGAGGGGATTGGGGCTACTTTGTTTTTGTTTTTACTATAGAAGTAACTAATTATAGACAATTGTACTTAGCACTATCAATTACACAGTTAATAGTGAAAAATAGGATTACATAAGTAGTGCTTTTATATATGCATTTATCAGCATTTCTTCAAAATGTTGAAGCTACAGGTATAAGCTAATCAACACATTATCATTATAAAATTATCCAAGTACTACAATGCACATGCACCTCACTAAGAATAAGACACTGACTACTATAATGTGGTATTTTGATGCTCTATTCTGTACACATATGATGTAACTTTTAGCAATATTTAAGGCGTTTGAGTCATTACATTTAGTAGTTCATGTCAAACATAGCACTTTTTTAGTACTTTTTAGTACTTAGCTAGTCCCATTTATTATATTTTATTTTATTTTTCAAATCCAACTGTATCACCAAGTGTAATAGCTGATCCAGTGAGCTAAGAAACTTAACAGTTTGTGCTTATCGGAGTCAAATAGATATACTGTGACTGGTGCTTTGCTTGGGGGAAAAGGATGAAACTAGTTTGAGCTCAATATTCGTAGATAATCTTGCTTAACTTTAGAAAAAAAAGTATTTAAACTACAAAATAAAATTCAGTTGTTTATTAAACGTTATGTAACAAAGTATTCTTTGTCTCAAAAGAAATGCTAGATATTTTTATTAAACTAAGAGAACGTCCATAACCTAGGAATAAAACATCAGCATATTTTATCTGAAAAGTATAATCCACTTTTGAGAACAGAATTATAATTAATAAGGAGAATTTTTAACACAACACAAGTTACATGTATGTCTTGCTTTGAATTATCGATACCATGCATCATTAGATTAAAACTGAGCTTTTCATTTCTATGATTCTATTACTCTTGTGTTATTTTTAAATAGGGTTGGTCAAAAGTATGCTCAAAGCTAATAATTTGGGCGAGCAGGATGAAGAGAGTTGTGATCAATATTGCCAAAGCACTTTGTTGCATACATGAGATAGACAATACTTACTAATTTGTCAAGATCAATTTGTTGATAGTTTAGACAATAGTCTGTTTTGTATTAGCAACATCTTCTGCATCACCTTAAATATATAGTGTTTTTATTAAAATTTTTGATTACATAATCATTGAGGGTATCCGCCCCTATAATAGTATTTCTAATAGTTTCATGCTGATAGCTAATAGTGAGTTGAGTATTCAAATATCATAATACTATACAATGAAATGAAATTTGATTCACTCCAAATAATGAGCATCGCTTAATCTCATTATTTCTCGATAATTCAGTATAAGATCACCTCTCTTATAAATGCATCAGCTCTGCAATACTATAGAAGTTAAACACTCCAGCTTTTCTAACTAATTTATAACTTTAACTAGAAGTTCAGCACTGCAGTCATCCTAACTAGAAGTTACGGATTGCAGTCATCCTAACTAGAAGTTCAGCACTGCAGTCATCATAACTAGAAGTTCAGCACTGCAGTCATCCTAACTAGAAGTTAAGCACTGCAGTCCAGCATTGCACATTCATCCTAATTAGAAGTTAAGGATTGCAGTCATCCTAACTTAGAAGTTCAGCACTGCAGTCATCCTAACTAGAAGTTCAGCACTGCAGTCATCCTAACTAGAAGTTCAGCTTGCAGTCATCATAACTAGAAGTTCAGCACTGCAGTCATCCTAACTGGAAGTCCAGGATTGCAGTCATTCCAGCTATAAATTCAGCACTGCAGTCATTTTAACTAAAGCAATAGATAAAATGAACCAATATTGCAGAATAAATCCTTCCATGATAATGGACCCTAAGAGAATGGTACTTTAATAGTGTAATTAAATTAACTACAATTAGCTATACATTTATTTATTTTAGAATATTTTATGAAATTATAGTCTATTGCTAATTATACCATGGCCATATTATTCAACCTTCAAATTTCTATGCGCAACTTAAGGTATCAATAAAATTACAAAACAACCATAAAATACATTATTAAATTAGTATAATAAAAAATAATTTGAAATTTGTTCTAGAAGTCTGCATAATAGCTATATACACAAATAAAGCATAAAATTGTTGACAGTGCCACAAGTCAATTAAGTAGTTAAATTGTCAACAAAAAGAACAAATCATGCAAAAACATTTCTACAATACACTAGGTTTAGTCAAACACAAAGAGCAGTATAACATTAGCTAATACTGACTTTAATCATAATAATAGTTTTCTTCATGTTTTGAAGTATTGATTTCTTCACCACCAAAAATATCTACATCAACATCCTCCATTGAACTGGTTGATGAACGCATCTTATTATCTATTAATAAAAGATAAGATGACAAACCCCGACAATATTACCTTGTTATTTTTCAACATCATGAATTGTTGGCATAACAATTCCATTTTATTTTAGAGTTAACTGACTAACTGGTTAACTTATTGACAAAGGAAAAACATTATTCAGGCTACATGTCCGTTGCTCTTTCTGTCTGTTCATTTGGCTGTCTATTTGTTTATCTGTCTGTCCTTTTACGTGCCTGTCAATTCATGTGTCAGTCAGTCAGTAAGTCCATTTTCCAAGTTGTAGATGAATTTTTATACCCTTATGATAATATCTGCAGAAAATGTAAACTATGAAAAGATTTATAATTGTTCTACTTAAATAACACCTTGCAGGGTATTTACCAGGAGGCGCTGTCTGGACACCCCACTTTGAGCCCTTATAACTTATACACCAATTCATACTTCACCATAGTGAGCTTAAATAATAATAGCTATATCCATTACTTTCTTCCTTTCAAATAATTGTTAGTTGTGACTAACTATGGAGACAATAATATTTAGGCTTTAAACTAGCAGCACCTCCTATTTAACACCAAAACTAAGATATCCAAACACCCTATTTTTAACAGTGTATGCAATGTCAACAAGTAGAACAAAATACATTTTACACATTATCGCTATTACCAGGAGAATCCAGTATTCCTTCAGCGAAATAGTAATTATTTGTGTGTGGATCTTTTCCATGGCACTTATAGACTCCAGAGTTCTCTACAGTAGGGTGGGGTATCACAAGATAATTTTCCAGTCCAGTATTCTTTTGCACAGGTTTAATAGTACCAGGCAATGAACCATTGTTGAAGAACCATTTCACATCCACAAATGATATACACATGAACACTACAATAGCATCGCCTGTTGCTGTGACTTGACGTGGTTTAATTTTAGTATCATCTCGCACTAAATTACATCACATTCACTGAAGTCGTAATTTTCGTTATAACAAGATAAAAATACATTATGGTTTTACATGGAGTGATATATATTTACAATGAGCATAAATTTATTGGCGAGCGAGCGTAGCGAGCGAGACACTTACAGGGGTAACACAATCGAAAACGGGGATGTTTATTTGCGAGCGAGCGTAGAGAGCGAGACAGTATTAGGGGTGGATAATGCAAAATCGGGTATATGTTATCTGTATATTTACTAGTGGTGTGCTTGAGCACAAATGGCGAGCGAGCCTAAAGACTATACTATTTTTATTGACTTCTAACACTGAAGCTACTGAAAATAAGGTCAAGTTTTTAAATTTAGCATACAGGGTAAAGAGATTTCAGTGCCATAGTAACAACTCTGTGCAACTGCTTGAATTGAAGGAAAAAACAACAACAACAAAACAATACACGTTATTTAAAAGTTTTCTTTGTGATATTCTTTAGCTAAGTAGTGGTTGTATCACACAATGCTTTGACACAACTGGAGATGCACCTACACAGACTTACCTTCGCAGTAGTCTAGTGGACAATGTATTTTCAGGTAAATACTGTGCGCACGGCTTATAACCATGACAAAGAGCGCATTGACTTACCACCGCCACTAACTCGAATAGAAATGGAAGTCCCTTAAGTTGTCAAGTTTTAACTGTACCCGGCAAAAGAATTCAAAACGGTAAACAATTCAATTTCTAGGGTGATACGGGTACTGATCGATAAACCAGAGGATTCTGTTTAGTGCAATTTGGGACGGGGTCGACAACCGAACTAACACAAAAACGCGAGGGTCAAAGTACAAAAATGCCTTACGTACGTCCATACATATATACAAATAAATAAAAAAACTAGTGGTGCGCTCGAATAGCGCAAATGCATGGCGAGCGAGTAAATATATGAGTATAGGTAAAGATGATTTTTGAAGGAAATCGCTAAATAATAGCAATGATTAGGCATGAAGAGTTAACAATAACAGAATTACCTGAATAAACTTCGAAAGCAGTGGCAAAGAAGCGCAGCTTGACAATTTGCCATTCAGTCTTTCGCCAAGAAGAGAGTAGCTATAAACTTTTTGGTTAAAACAAAGTTGCGTACGGCAGTGCAGCAGGATTCTCCATGCTCGTTAATTGAAAAATACTGGAACTGTGAACGCTTTACCTAACTTACGTAACTAGTGGTGCGCTCGAATAGCGCAAATGGCGAGCGAGCTGGCCCAGCTGAAAATAAAATGAAATAATGCCACTTAGAGAAAATGCCATTTAAAATGAGTACACTGTATGATAATTTTAGGTTGGGATTATCGAGCTCCATTATTTATAAAGCACAAAACCTTGACAAGTAAAAGAAAATAAGAATAAAATAAATGAAACAGCCACACAAATTATAGAACTTAGCCTTAGTTCGCCTAATCCACACCGCAATTGCTGTAGGAATCTCGTATCCTGGTAGCAATAACGCGGGTGCTCAGTTTATTTGGTTTTTATACAACTCAGAAAAATAGCTGCGCAGTACGTGCAAAGAGTAAAAGGCGGGAGAAATGTTCTCGGCGCGACTACCATCGGTTTTGTGTAGTTTGCGCATGATCAGTAGCTACTTAGCGGTTAGATTTGTCACCTGCTTTAATTAACAATGGAACCGGAACAGGAGCCTATGGCAGAACAAGTGAGTAGATTATTTAGGAGAAGAATTGTATCAGTTGTGATATAATTGTGTTAGAATGGAAGACAAAGACAAAAGGATGTGATTCCTGAGCCCCCAGTGGCTCAGGAAATAAAAAAAGTTTTAAATAATAAAGTGAGTAGATAGCTATATAGTATTAAAATTCTCATAATTTACTTCATTTTAATACAGAAAAAAAGAAGAAGAAGAAAAAGAAATAGGTAAGTCATCATGGTTTAACCTGTAGCTGTTATGATATGATGCACTTTTTTTTGTAGACAGCAGCAATACCACAAGAGCAAATACACTATTGTATTTAAATAACTATCTTAACTGTCCATATTAACTTATATATCTTAACTCCATATTAACCACTTAAAATATATATTTTAACCAATTATAAACACATAATATATGCTTTAAAATGTGTAATCTTTGTATTATCATGAAGAGTTATGTGATGGCTATCTAGCTGGCTCAAAACTCAGAAGTTTGTGGTTATGGGCATAGCGCCCTCCATGGTTTTAAAAGTGGCCACACCTTGAACAAGTCTACAATGGTTCTCTTCAATATAGGACCAAATGTAAATTTGCCATTTGAATGCTATCAGTTAGAAAATGGACTGAATAAGTACACAAGACGTAACTGTGTAGGCAAAATATCAGATAGGTCTGAGACTAAAACCTAACCTGTCAATAAAGGTAAAGATTTTTCATCAGCTATGCAGTCCTTGTAACACACAGCACCTTCACATACACTTGTTCACTTGATGTACCAACACAAAAATTACTTCCTTCAGTGATTTGACATTCGCAGTATTGTAAGCACAATACTTTCACACAACTGAACATACCTAGGCAAGACTTACCTTCGTGGTTAGTCTAGTGGACAATGAATTTTAAAATAAATGCTGTTGAGTAGGGCTTATAACTGACTAATAGCATATTAACTTACCACCGCCACTAACTCGAATAGAAATGGAGCTCCAGTAAGTTTTTGCACAGGCAAAACAATTCAAAGCGGTATACAATTCAATTTCTAAGGTGATACGGGTAATGGTCGCTACACCAGAGGATTCTGTTTAGTGAGTTTGGGACGGGGTCGAACGCGGAGCGAACACAAAAATACGGAGGGTCAAAGTACAAATTGACATACATACGTCCATACATATATACAAATAAACTAGTGATGTGCTTGAGCACAAAATGGCGAGCGAGCGTAAAGACTATACTATTTTTATATGAATGATTTTGACTTCTAACACTAAAGCTACTGAAAATAAGGTCCAGTTTTTAAATTTCGCATACACAGTAAAGGGATTTCAGAACAACTCTCTGCAACTGCTTGAATTGAAGGAAAAAAACAACAATAAAACAATACACGTTATTTAAAAGTTTTCTTTGTGATATTGTTTAGCTAAGTAGTGGTTGTAACACACAATGCTTTGACACAACTGGAAATGCACCTACACAGACTTACCTTCGCGGTAGTCTAGTGGACAATGTATTTTCAAGTAAATACCGTTGCGCACGGCTTATAACCATGACAAAGAGCGCATTGACTTACCACCGCCACTAACTCGAATAGAAATGGAAGTCCCTTATGTTTTCAAGTTTTAACTGCACCCGCAAAAGAATTCAAAACGGTAAACAATTCAATTTCTAGGGTGATACGGGTACTGATCGATAAACCAGAGGATTCTGTTTAGTGCAATTAGGGACGGGGGTCGACAACCGAACTAACACAAAAACGCGAGGGTCAAAGTACAAAATGACATACATACGTCCATACATATATCTAAATAAACAAACATCCCCGATTTTCGATTGTGTTACCCCTGTAAGTGTCTCGCTCGCTACGCTCGCTCGCCAATAAATAAATAAACATCCCCGATTTTCGATTGTGTTACCCCTGTAAGTGTCTCGCTCGCTACGCTCGCTCGCCAATTAGAAGCGCGGGCGAAATTTTTTGACGTACGCATACATACCTACATATATATATATATATATATATCTGAAACGACTGATAGTCAGCTTCGCTCGCTTCGCTCGCTCGCTGAATAAACTGACATCCCCGATTTTCGATTGTGTTACCCCTGTAAGTGTCTCGCTCGCTACGCTCGCTCATAAACTAGTGGTGTGCTTGAGCACAAATGGCGAGCGAGCCTTAAACTACACTATTGTTAAATTTGATTTTAACAACTAACACTCAAGCTACTAAAATAAAGTCGAGTTTTTAAATTAGGTATGCGGTAAAGGGGTTTCAATGTCATGGTAACCGCTCCCGCAACAGTTTGAATTGAAAAAGAAGCAACAAATTCAAATCACGTTATTTAAAATTTTCTTTGTGATATTCTTAATAGTAGTTGTAACGCACAATACTTTCACACAACTGAACATGCCTACGCAAGACTTACCTTCCTGGTAAGTCTAGCGGACAATGAATTTTTAAGTAAATACTGTTGAGTAGGGCTTATAACTGTGACAAATAGCGTATTAACTTACCACCGCCACTAACTCGAATAGAAATGGAGCCCCCATAAGTTTTTGAGTTTTAACTGCTCCCCAAAACAATTCAAAGCCCTAAACAATTCAATTTCAAAGGCGATAGAGGTAATGGTCGCTAAGCCGGAGGATTCTGTTTAGTGAAGTTTGGGACGGGTCGAACGCGGAGCGAACACAAAAATACGGAGGGTCAAAGTACAAAATGACATACGTACGTCCATATATATAAACAAACAAACATCCCCGATTTTTTCATTTTTACCCCTGTAAGTGTCTCGCTCGCTACGCTCGCTCGCCAATTATATGTATGTATGTGTGGATGGTACGTATGCTCTTTAAACGCGCGCGCGGGGAACCTTTTTCTCCTAAAAACACGGCTATTTAGGCTTGACTCCAGTGTATTCTGAAACTACAGCATTAAGCAAGCCTTACTTTATACTTAAGCTCCAAAGTGTGATAAAATTCCTGCGAAAACGCTTGCTTTTCAAGACACAAAAAGTTGATTCGACATTTTACTATGGCATTGAAGACCCTTTTCCAGACTTAATTTCAAAACTTCGCCGTTTTATGGGGGGATACGGAGTGCCGGTTATTGGTTGTCAAGAGCCGTTGGTAGTCAGAATGCCGTAGCATTAATGCTATGGAAGCTACTACTTCTCGAGGGAAGCTGAGATAAGTACGCAATTCCATATTTGTTAGCTAAATATGCAAAATTAACTCTGGCCTTTCTTTTTTGTAGCTAAGAGCTAGTTAACAGTGACTGGTAAATTCAAATAGTCAGATTGGCTCAAATTTGGTACTACAAAAGTTACCACTGCTCAAGAAAATGAGGTAAGAAAGTAATTGTGTAATTGTGTGCTAAAATTGATTGTCTTTTGATTTTGTAGGTGAGAGCTTGTTGTCAAGAATTCAAGGTAATTCAGATGGTCAAAGTAACTTCAATTTGATACTACAAAAGTTACCATTAATAAGATAAGAGAGTGATTTTGTATTTGTTTGCTGAAATGAAATGTCATATAACTGCTATAATAGTGTTTGCACGAAGTAAGCTAAAACATAGTAACATTTTATGTTACCTAACTATCAGGCTCGCTCGCCATTTGTGCTCAAGCACACCACTAGTTTGAATATACGTTTGGACGTACGTATGTCATTTTGTACTTTGACCCTCGCGTTTTTGTGTTAGTTATGTGGTCGACCACGTCCCAAATTGCACTAAACAGAATCCTCTGGTTTATCGATCAGTACCCGTATCACCCTAGAAATTGAATTGTTTACCGTTTTGAATTCTTTTGCGGGTGCAGTTAAAACTTGAAAACTTAAGGGACTTCCATTTCTATTCGAGTTAGTGGCGGTGGTAAGTCAATGTGCTCTTTGTCATGGTTATAAGCCGTGCGCAAAAGTATTTACTTGAAAATACTGTTCGGGACCAGTCCCTCCAAGAGTTACATCATGAAGCCTAGCCCCTTCACTTAGCTAGCTTTAACCTTTTATTACATATCGTATTTCAACATTCATTTTATTTTATATTTACTACGCATGCACTCGTACTCCGTTCCGACTTCGAACTTCGACGAATTGCATTTAATTACTATTGTTACTCGTATTACTCTTAGTTACGTTTTATTCTCACTTCTTCTTATATCTCATAATCTTTGCTCTACAATTGTATTCTATATTACAATAAAAGTAAACCTACACTTTCGGAGTTATTACTAGTAACTTGTTAGTTTACTCCCGAACATTTTGGTCCTTCGAGCTGATACTCTTCAATGATAAGAATCTGTTTCTCTCAACGTTTTATTCTCACTTCTTCATATATCTCATAATCTTTGCTCTACAATTGTATTCTATATTACAATAAAAGTAAACCTACACTTTCGGAGTTATTACTAGTAACTTGTTAGTTTACTCCCCAACAAATACATTGTCGACTAGACTACCGCTATGGTAAGTCTGTGTAGGTGCATGTCCAATTGTGTCAAAGCATTGTGTGTTACAACCACTACTTAGCTAAAGAATATCACAAAGAAAACTTATAAATAACGTGTATTGTTTTGTTGTTGTTTTTTTTCCTTCCAAGCAGTTGCAGAGAGTTGTTGCTATGGCACTGAAATCCCTTCCATAGTAACAACTCTCTGCAACTGCTTGGAAGGAAAAAAACAACAACAACAAAACAATACACGTTATTTATATGTTTTCTTTGTGATATGCTAAATTTAAAAACTGGACCTTATTTTCAGTGACTTCAGTGTTAGAAGTCAAAATAAAAATAGTATAGTCCTTAGGCTCGCTCGCCATTTGTGCTCAAGCACATCACTAGTTACACTATTAATAATTCGGAGCGTAAGTTACCCATTTAAAAATGTATGGAAAAAAATCGCTGTTCAATTGAAATCGCACTTGGAAGTGAAATAGGCGTAACAAATTGTAATACCATAGCGAAGTTATTTTTCAATACAAAAAGTCCAATAGCAACCGTGACCGGAAGTCCTAGACTTTCGTACTAGCCTTATTAACTAGTGGTGGCTTGAGCACAAAAGGTGAGCGAGCCTTAGGATTGTTTAATGATTGATTTTAAGTACTAACACTCAAGCTACTAAACTAAACTCGAGTTTCTAAATTACGTATAGGGTAAAGGAGATTCAATGCCATAGTAACTGCTCCGCACAACTGAAAAAAAAGACACAAAATCCAGTCACGTTAGTTAAACTTTTTTTGTGATATTCTTAGTAGTAGTTATAACGCACAGTTATACTTTCACAGGACAGAACGTACCTACGCAAGACTTACCTTCGTAGTTAGTCTAGTGGACAATGAATTTTCAAGTAAATACTGTTGCGTAGGGCTTATAACTGTGACAAATAGCGTATTAACTTACCACCGCCACTAACTGGAATAGAAATGGAGCTCCCATAAGTTTTTTAGTTTTAGCTGCACCCACAAAAAAATTCAAAGCGGTAAACAATTCAATTTCTAGAGTGATGCGGGTAATGATCGCTAAACCAGAGGATTCTGTTTAGTTTGGGACTGGGTCGAACACGGAGCGATCACAAAAATACACGAGAGTCAAAGTACAAATGACGTACACACGTCCACACATTATTGGCGAGCGAGCGAAGCTAGCGAGATAGTGCGTGGCGGGTAATACAAATGAAAATCGAGGATGTTTGTTTATTGGCGAACGAGCGGAGCGAGTGAGACAGTATAAGGGGTGGATAATGCAAAATCGGGTATATGTTATATGTGTGTATGAATGGTACGTATGCCCCCCTTAAACGCGCGGGCGGGGAACTTTTTTCTCCTAAAAACTCGGCTTTTTAGGCTTGACCCCAGTTTATTATGAAACTTCAGCATTAAACAAGCCTTACTTTAAACTTAAGCTCTGAAGTATTAGAAAATTCCGGCGAAAACCCTGTTTTTCAAGACTCAAAAAGTTGCTGAAACCGGTTACTATGGCATTGAGAACCCTTTACCAAACGTAATTTCAAAACTTTGCCGTTTTAGGGGGATACGGAGAGCTTGTTCAAGAGTTACTGTTATCAGAATGGCAAATGTTTGATACTACAAAAGCAGAGTTATTTTGTATTTGTTTGCTGAAATAAATGGTCATAACGGCTATTATAGTTTTTGCATGAACTAAGCTAAAACATAGTAACAATACTTAGTTTTATGTTACCTAACTATCAGGCTCCCTGCCATTTGTGCTCAAGCACACCACTAGTATACATGTATATTTGGTACTATGCCCCTTAAACGCGCGGGCGGGGACTTTTTTCTCTTAAAAACATGGCTTTTTTAGCTTGACCCCACTTTCTTCTGATACAACAGCGTTAAGCAAGTCTTTCTTGAAACTTGGGCTCTAAATTGTGAGATAATTACCGCAAAAAGATTGTATTTCCAGTCAAAAAAATTTATTGACTGAGGTAAAACCACACGCCAATTCTTTACTTCCGGTGTCACAGAGTCAAATGACCCCCCTTAAAAATGACCCCTAGTCACGTACACTAGTGCAGGTTGACCCCCCCCCCCCCCCCCCCCTGTCATTACACTAGTGCAAGGCCAAGGGGGGGGGGGGGGGGGGGGGTTCATGGGGGTTACATGTAACCCCCCTTTCAAATTAATAGAACAAGCAGCTGCTGACATAATACACTTATGCTTACCTCAGCACTTGATTGTGAAGTTGCAGTAACTTGAGAATGAAAAGGCAGTGCCAATCCAAGGATATTCGATTGTTTTTTAACAAAAAGTTATCTGTGGAAGGAGGTGGTGAGCACATTATCATGAGCTAGACATTGAAAAGTAAATAATTGTACTATGTATCATTCATTATGTTTAGATCATGAGTTAAAAGAGGTACCAGTCCAATTTCCATGGATGAATCTGAAATAGTGTAGTTCCTTCTAGCTCTCTTCAGAGGTTAAATGTTTTGCTAGAACCTACAAGCTCTAGTGCCTGTGCAGATGAAGTTTGTAACGATATTGGTGCACTATTAGCTTCAAGTAAGTCCATGGAGGAAACATGTACCTCAATAAGTAATCTATCACAGGGTGAGATGTTTTCTTATTTGTATCGCCATCTGCAACCCCCAAGTAATCTGCCAGCTACAGTCTTACATGGTGCTAATCGAAAGTTTACTATTTCTTGGCTCACTAAATATCCTTGGCCCTAAGGTAAATGGCATTTTCTGTGGACCATGTGCTATTCTTCTTCCAGTTGATAAGCATAAAGATAAAGGTTTACTTGTCTTTTTCCAACTGGATTAAGTTGAGCTGTGTTTAGAATGATCATTCTAAACTTAAATATCACCGTGACTGCCTCCAGCTAGCTGATACCATCAAAAGTAGTGTTGAAAATCCAGCATCATGTGTGGATGTCATAACAATTAATACTCTGCAAGACATAGTAAAGGAAAATGAACATATACTAAAGAAAATTGTGCGAGCCATTATTTTCTTATCTAGACAAGCTATTGCATTCAGGGGAAATTTTCAGAAGTTATAGATTCTTGTGTATGAATCCTGGAAACTTTTTGGCCCTGCTCAAAGTTTTTGCAGAAAGTGATGAAGTTTTATATAATCATCTTCACAATTCTAAAGCCAAGAATGCCAAACATTTGTCCCCACAAACTCAAAATGAACTAATTAATATGATTTTATTCTTTCTAAAATAGTTTCAGAAATAAAAAGAGCCAAATATTATTCAGTTCTTGATGATGATGTATCTTGTCATAATGTGGAACACTTACTTATGTATATATGCATTCGGTTTGTTGATGTCAAAGATGATATACGTGAGGATTTTATTTCATTTATAAAACTTGAAAGAGTTCGAGCTGCGGACATAGCAAATGCCATTGTACAGTCTTTGGAAGGAATTGGCTTGTCACTAGATAATTTACGTGGTCAGTGAAGAAAGGCAGCCTAAAGCTCTTTACACTCACTATGCCGGGCATTCCCTTAACCTAGCAATACTGAATCCTTGCTCCATTCCTTCCATAAGAAATTGCATAGACCAAATATAAGGTTTTACAGTGTGAATGAAGCATTCTCCTAAAAGAGAAGGTCACTGCAAGGCCTACTGCCAATGCATATCAGTAACAATTCTTCTTTTTCTGATATTGAGTCAGCTGCTTCCTTTTATTCTAATGACCTCCCCAATGCTAGTATGGAAGGTGAGATGGTTGAAAGTTACTCCAAAGGAAAACCCACAGACACTTAGTGAAGCACTATAGCTACGCTCTCCTGATGATCTACCAATTTTGTACACTCTAATGAAACTTTTTGCTACCCTGCACCTTAGTTCTTGTTCTTGTGAGCGTTCAGCATCTGCCCTTCAAAGAATAAACAATTACCTTCGATCTACTCAGACTGCAGAACAATTAACCTCTTTGGCATTGATTCACATCTTATGAAATTGACATCGACATTGACACTGTTTGCAAATTGTATTTAGAAAAATATCCTCGCAGAATTAAATGTGCAAGTTTATTTCAGTAATATACTCACAAACAATCCATTGATGTTTTCATGATTCTCTCAAAATTCAATGTGCTATTTATTTAGTTTTAATATAATGGTTTGTTTTTTTCATGTCAATTTTCTTAATAATAGATGTGGGTTAATTAAGAGGTGTGGTTTGGGTGTAGTCAGGTTGTAACCCCCCTTTTGAAAAAGTCTGCCTACGGCCCTGGTATAATGACCCCTTAGGTCAATGTACACTAGAGTGGGATGACCCCTTTAGTGTACAGTTACCCCTTATGTTTTGGCACCACGGCCTACGTACTAATGCATAATACAGCCACACTCATTTTCATTATTGATACACTCACGTTAGCACCATTCCTGTACAGGATAGGGCTAATGGGGAGTGTCGTCTGACACCTGGTCAAAAATAAAAAAAGTGACATAGGTGATTGAACTTTGGTGAGGTATTATTTTGAAATACCACAGCAGTGGAAAACAAATAATGATCTGTTTAGTCACAGCAACATATAATTGGAGTGAATATGTACCAAATGGCAAATTCACAGACTATTTTTTAAGGCAAATGTTTTTGTTACTTCTAAAATAGAGAATAAATTTTTTTTTTTGTAACATTGTACTATAGTGTGCATAACTCTATCATGATACCTGGGTTTTTTATATTGTTGCTTTCTTGTTTGTTTTTAGTGTAACTAAATCACGCAATGTTTACAGCTGAATGAATTCATTCCATTTATAAAATAGATTTACTGTAAGAATAAGAATGTCTGTCAACTACTTCACATTGCTCGTAATAAATATAGCATTAATTAGCCCTAGCCCTAGCCCTAGCCCTAGCCCTAGCCAACTCAAAATGTCTGAAAGGGTCTTCTGGCTTAAAAATGTCTCTTCTGTCCCAATGAAGTGCATTATAATAATGAACTATTATTATCTGGGAGTTATAATCTGTGAACTATATATATTACAACTCCATAAAAAAAATACAATTGATCACATACAATAAGAATTCACTCACATCGAACCAGCAATGATACTCTAGCAACGAAGTACTTCTTATTTGCCATACCTTCACACTCATAATCACGATGGTGTATTTTCTGAACGTCAATTATATTAAGAAAATACACGTTATTATCTTTAGTTTCAAATACAACACCTAATAAATTACTATCTGCTTCATTCCAAACTGTCCGACTATACTTTAATGGAGTGTCTGCTTTGCATGCGAAAAAAGCATTGCTTCCTTTTTCCACTACCTTCATTCTGGGAAATACCTTCGTTTGATCTAGAAACGATTTTATATAACCATGGTTACATATACTATTATGACACATTTAAAAAAATGTACGGTTTTTTTTTTCTATTATAAATATCAATTTGTGATTCTGGGCTGAAAGGGGTACATGTTTTTATTGGTATATCAATTTAAACATTAAATAAAAAATCCGTAAACTTTACAACATTAACTCTTAGTCTCCCAATTTTCAATTCTTTAGGATATTTACTGTACTACAAACTTGAATTTATACTGGCAATACAATACAGTTGTAGTATTTTTGTTGTGATTTCTGACATGAGGAGCTCTTTAGGGCTTAACTACTGCTTATTGATATTAAATTTTAGTGTGAAAAGTAAACATTGCTAGCTTATGAAATTGATGATTTTCTACCACCAGTCACTTCGAGGCAACCCAAAAATTTTTGATTTTGAGACAATAAACAATGGCAGGTAGCTAGTTAGTAACTTTCGCCAGGTTTCTGTGAATTGCTGGAATGCAATTAATTTCGTTTTGGTGATGTCATAGACCTGCACGATATCTACTGAGCACAAACAAAAAAAGTGCAGTAACTATAGAGTTGGTAAATACAGTCGACACGTAACAGTGACATTTACGTAACTGTGGTCGCTTAATTGGTCGTCCCTACATTGCGGGACAATTTCACTAAAACCTGGCAAAAGTTACCAGACATTCTCCTTCCCCTGTGCTATGCCCCTTTACGCACAGAGAATGGCTGGTTCTTCACAAGACAAAGTAATAGCTGGGAGACTATGAGATAAAGCCACTCAGGAATGGTTAAAATTATTCATTATTATTTTAAATCTTGGTTTTGTATAAATAGTAGCATATATTTTATGGGATGAGAACAAACTATTAAAATCATCAATAATCAGTGGGAGGTAAAACTATTTTCACAACTTTTCGTCAATTGACCCCTGTATCTTCTATTTATGTAAACACATCTGCAATATTTTCTCCTAAATTTGAGACTAAATTAATATAACTTTGAGGATTTTCGGTAGAGATTCTATAAGCCTCTCTGATCTCATTCAATCCTCCAAATACAATGACTATGCTATAGCAAAATCTTGAAACGAAAATTTATCAAGAACTCAAGAGCTATAAATTAAATATGGTCACCAATAAAAATTATGAATTATAGGTGTGGGACACTATCAGAAGATGAGTTAATTGGGAAAGGCACATTAAAGCACAATCATAATTGGTCAAAATAATCTAACTCACCATACACTTGTAAGATACCACTAGATGCAAATTTATCTTGGCCCTTGTTGTTTGAACCGAAACATGTGTAAATTCCACCACGTGAGATATCAATGAAATTCAATTTGAGCACACGTTTTCTATTATACTCACTGTTTATTCTCTTCCCCTCGAAATTCCAAAACACTTTCCCTTGAGACTTGCAGGTGAACTGAACATTTTGTCCACAGTATGCTCTAATTACACTCGGAGTTACTCTTCGTGCTTGATATTCTAGACATTTTTAAAGATGAAAATTATTTTCAATAGTACGTAATGCCTCATGTGTATAAATCAGTAAAAGTCCAAATCAAACGAAGTCTCCACATAGTACTCTCAATATGTTAAACATATAAATGAATATTTGACAAGTATCAGTCATAGAAGTGCCAGACACTAATAAGCAAGTTATGTGGCATTCAGATTTAGATTCTACATTAACTTACCTCTGACATACAAATGAGATGAATATAATCTTAAGAGCGTGCTATTTTCATTATCAAATCCTTGGCATTCTACTTCTCCCTGGTCGGCTTTCTTTACATTCTTGATATGTAAACTGTTTCCTACTATGGAGTACTTTCCATTATTTCTTTCTATTTTATCATCGTTGTGAAACCATTCCATTTCTATCATGGAACTGCATTGAAACTTGGCAGTTGAATCTTGAAACAAGGTGTGGTGTATTGGATATAAATAACCAGGATCAGATGCTAATTCTAAAATACATATCAGCAATAGTATGAAAATACATACATAACATTTACAAGTTTGGAAAACTACTACCTTAGAAGTACAACAATTCACTGTTTTAAACGAATAAACTTCAACTTTAAATGTATTTTACTCTGTGGTTATAAATAAATTGTGTGCTATTACATAATGATTACTACAATAGTTTCTAGTATTATAGCTAAATAATATCTATGGGTATTTTGTGAAAAAATTTTTTTTCATTTATATCAAATTCTTTTGTCTGCTAGATTGTTAAGAGTACCAATAATGACACCTTTTTAGCTACAAAGTGTCAACTTAAGTTTGTTTGTTTTCTTTTTTCAACCTTGGTTAGCTTAGGTAACCAAAACATTCTATCACACTCATTATTAATATCCTTGTACTTTGAGCCCTAACTGTCACAACTTTTAAACAAAACAAGATTTAGATTAAAATTAGCTACACTATTATTAATATAATCCTAATTCAGCAAAGTAATTGGCCATGTGCCCTCCAAAGAAATAGGGCACACAGTCAGTGCCAACCTTAAATTTGGTCAGGAGTTTCCCTAGTCAATATCTCTCCCCTCAGTGTATTCCTTGTAATTAAGTACACACAAAAATGAAAGCACTTACTTTTTACAAATAGTGAAGACTGTGCAATGAACATGTTTTTATTGGCATAAATTCCATAACAGAAATACATACCCATGTCTGAATGACTAACATTTTTTATAGTTAAAGTATTTATAAAGATGATTATTTTAGAATTGGTTTGTAGAATCTTCTCCTCATACAGCCACTCCACCCATCCATAAGACAAACACTTCATTTCAGCAGATTCTCCTTCGCTCACAACATTGAAATGTGGAGTCACCTTACCAAGGGTGCTAGACACATACGTCACTGCATAAAATATAGCATGAAAATACCAAGTTACTGAGACTCCATAAATATCCTGTACTATATACTATCAGTTAAGCTGTGCAATTTAGAGTGAATAGTTGTTCAAGCAACTCCAATCTTATCTTACGCACTTGAGATCATATAATTCACTACATGCTAATATTTATGGCCTTATGTGAGCTATAAACATGTTATAATTATACAATATACAACTGTATAAAATTTTAAAATTAAATAAGTGGCCAAGTTAAATGATGGATAGCTACTAATTGAAGCAGGAATTGGGGATATTTTACAAGAAATAATAATAATAATAATAATAATAATAATAATAATGATAATAATAATAATGATGATAATAATAATGATGATAATAATAAACAAGTATCTGTACATAGAGGCAATAGCAAAAAGAATTTTTTTGGTATTTAGCTAGTCTGGATATGTACTATGTAGCTTGAATGTAGTTTGAAGAGAAGCAGGGGGAAATGGAGACATTTTGATTAAACTAGCTATAAATTTGACAGTAAGTTTTGAACTATTGGTGACATAAAAAGTACAAAAAAGTGAAAAAAAATTATGATAGTGCCTGCAGGGCTTCTAGAAGTCGTCAGTCAGGGGTGGTAAATCCCAGGCCCGTCTCTTCCTAAAATGCTAGTCGCTGCAAGCGCTCTAATATTTTAACCTTCCGTAGTGGATACCAGCACCCACCCTTGTCAGGATGGTTTATAGATTGCTCAATATAGTACCAAGTGATTGATATACAGAAAATGACTAACTGAACAGAAAAGAGAAAAACTGAAAACAATATTATAATGAATCAGACGGACATGAAGTACTGTACAATGCACACAAAATACGACGGAACAAACGAGCACCAATTAACAAGTTCTGTTTGTAAAAAGAGTATTAAATTGGTGGTTGTCTGACCTCTGCAACTCCTGCCGTCCCACATGCTGTCAGGGTCGCCAACATATTAAAATGACTTGTAATGCCACATTAATTGTGATGTGGGATTAATTTCACACCAGAGGACCTTAGCTACATGAAATAATCAGTTACATCAATTTTAAAATTATTAAATAAAAGTACTTTCCACAGAGACAAAAAACGTCACACATTCCCTATATAACTTATCGGATTGTAAACTTGTGCTACAAAAATTAGAATTTTTAATAGTTGCCATCCCCATAAACAAATTACTGTCGACATTATTAGAAAGGGGAAAATACAATCGTTGGCACAAATTATCTAGCTACTAGATTCTAATATTACCTGATGGCACTAAAATGCACAAGGAAATCCAGTACATGCGTGGGATAAAGTAAGCCTCTTGTTTGCTTGTCTCTAGTAGCGCTGACAATTTTAATACAAGTTAACCTGTTGAGTTCACCACAGGTGCTGTAAATTACTGAGGTAAAGCGTTCGTGTTAATTGTAACTACTAGCTGAGGGATTGATGTCAAGATATTTCTCATCATTAATAATAGACGCCTGGCTCAGTTAACGTAGGTAGCTAAGGAGGAAATTTTAGCCGACCAGGAGCTTAATAGTTCGAGAGTTGTACGTTGATTGTTTTATTTACTTTTCTCTATGCATTAATACTAAATCAGCATTAGTTGGGCGGAGCCCGACCTCTGCTGGGGAGAGGTCGGGTAACAAGCCTATACCCGGGTTTGTTCCCTGCTGCAACGTACGTTGCAGTCTAATCAGATTGAAGTGTGGTTAAATGCTAAGGAAATTAGCTGACTCAGCAGAACAAACCCGGGTATAGGCTTGTTACCCGACACCTCTCCCTTCAGAAGAGGTCGGGCTCCGCCCAACTAAATCAGCATCACTATATGTATCTGTAATGAGTTAAGTGTGATGAGGTGAGTAGCATCATACAGAGCAGAGCCACCAGTAGTAGCTAGAGATCAATACCCAAGTGGTAACTATATCTAAGTTCCTAAATACTTCATTAGTGATTGTAACGGCAAATTTCCCTACCTAGCCGTAAATGAGGCTCAGTAGCTGTAGGTATGAAGCAAAACAATTCCTAAAATGAAGACCTGTCTATACAGCAATTTAATCGGAATCCTTGCAGTGACGTAATTTAAAATTACGTAATATAGCCGTCGGCCATCTTGGTGGACAAGCGGTATTGCTATATAAGCTTGTGCTTTGCTATGGCTTCTAAAAGGAAATTGTTACTGGGAGGATATTTTGCGTCAATGCAAGACTCTGATGGGAAGGCAAGGTACTTACACAAGCTAAGCATCCTGGATGGCTTCGATCCTTATGAGTCAGATAGGTCACAGTGGCTAGATGATGTGGACTTATGGCCTTCCATTACACATATCCATCTAGCTATGTACTTGCTCTATACACCCAGTAGATACACAGGAGAAGATTTGCTAAACTATAAGAGTCTAGACTGCTACATTAATTTTGTGTCTGGCTGGGTGAGAGAAGTCTTAGTTAAAACATTTGATGAGAAAAGAGTTGTCCTTGGAAAGGTAAGACATGCAGTAGCTAATTATACAATTTATTTTAATACTGGATTATTTTTTTAAGGTTAATCATTCTCAGAAAATGCGTAAGAAGCCTCTGACACCTTGGGTAGTAGTGGAACGTACAGGGAAAATTCTTGCTGCTCACTGTGATTGTGTAGCTGGCCTTGGTGAGACTTGTTCTCATGTGGCTTCTCTTCTATTTGCCATCGAGAGTGGAGTGCGCATTCGTGATTCCATGACAGTTACACAAAAGAAGGCATACTGGGTCATGCCCACCGGAGTCAAGGAAAAGTTCAATATGCTCCAGTAAAAGAAATTGATTTTTTGGGCAAGAAAGGCAGTGTTGCTGTTTTAGAATCAACTCAAATATCTCCTTCATCGACTGTGACATCATCTGCATCCTCTGTGGTATCACCTGTTAACTCACATCAGTTAACTCACAATCTCATTCATTTTCAAGATCTGGCACACCAGTTCCCACTATAACATCTATTCCACAGGCTTCAAAGTCACCAACTCCAGTTCGTGATAAAACACCAAGTCATGATGAGACTATGACATTCTTTAGTAGCCTAGCAACTTGCTCATCAAAGCCTGCTATACTGTCCTTGATAGCTCCATACTCTTCCCGATATATTCCCCAAACCCTGGATAGTGGTTTGCCTACGTGTTTATCGGAACTGTATAAGCCTGAATATGCAGAATTAAATTATGGTGAACTATTAACAGTAGCTAAAAACTATTCTGTATCCATTACTGAAGATCAGGCTTTACTTGTAGAATCTAAAACTAGATTACAATCAAATTCTCGCTTGTGGCTTCGAATGAGGACTGGAAGAGTGACAGCATCACGTTTCAAAGCAGTATGTCGAACAAACTTGGCTCAGCCTTCACTCAGTCTGGTAATGGCATTGTGCCATCCAGAAATTGCTAAGTTTAAGAGTTCTGCCACTAGCTGGGGGTGTGAGCATGAAAAAACAGCCATTTCAAAGTATTTAAGTATTAATCTGAGGAAGCATCATAACTTTGAAGTAACAGAATGTGGTTTTTTTATTAATACTAGCATGCCTTACATTGGTGCTTCACCAGATAGTTTGGTGACTTGTACATGCTGCAATGATGGAATTTGTGAAATTAAGGTGAGAAAACAAATTTTAATGTGTTTTTATTATTTTCCCCCTGTAATATTAGTGTTCCTATTGTCACAAGCATGAGCTTATTTCTGAAGCTGTGGATGATGACAAGTTCTGCTTAGAACAAGTTGGTGATGGGTATCAGTTACGACAAGATCATGCATATTATTATTATCAAGTAAGTTAGAACATAGCTAAAGTGTTCTAACCATGATTTTAAACCTTTTATGTATTTTTTTTAGGTTCAGTGTTGACAGCTTAGCAGCAGGCTAGGCGGGGTTAATACCAGGCGGAATACCCTCAAGTTGGTTGGGTAAGGTGTAATAGGGCTGTCGGGGATAGACTGCATGGGGGGTAGGTGGGCATAATTAGAGTGCCCACGTGGATGCGCGAGCACAACCTTATGAGAACACGACAGAGAGAAGGAAACAGTCAAGTTTTTCTCCCACCCACCCACACCTTACTTAGGAGGGGTTTTGGAAAAAGGGGGGAAGGGAAGAAGGGAGGGGGGGTGACATTTTATTCTCTATTATTTTATTTTAACCTCCGGTGAACAGCCCCCTGTTTCACCGTGATAACGTAGGTGCCGGAATTAAAGGGGCTTGCCCCACCCCTTTTTAATTATGCCCCAGTCAGCCCAAGCTGATTGGGGGTGGGGTTTCCGGCCCTACCTATGCCAAACAACTCAGCTACTAGAGCTGCGGCTAAGGGGTGAGTAGGAGCGTGAATGACTGGAAAGACAGGTAAGTTACAATGTATCCTTATAAAGTATAAAGTGAAGTTGATATAATTCATGGTTCACGGCCAAGACAGAAGGGAATGGCTGTGAACAATGGGGTGTATATGGGGATGAGCCGCAGGATTAACAGCTGTTTTGTAGCAAAAAGAGTTACTGTGATTTTGTTGTATGGACTAAGCAAGATATACATATTGAAAGAATTCAACCCAATGAAGATTTCTGGCTGGCAAATGTGTCCGATGTTGAAAAAATTTTTCTCACCGCGGTCCTTCCAGAATTATTTGGCAAGTTTTATTCCCACTCATCACCAGCTGTAGTGGCCACTGATACATCAAATGAACCTTGCTTTAGTGGAGCATCAAGTCTAACTGAAAATGAAGAGGAAAACAATAATGCCATACCATTATATTGTTATTGTCAGAAGCCAGATGATGGTGGGAGTGACATGGTTGGCTGTGACAATACTGCTTGTAGTCGTGAGTGGTTCCATCTAACTTGCCTACAACTAAACTCCCTTCCAACTAGTAAATACTGGTACTGCCCTGACTGCAGGAAGCTGCCACAATTTAAAAAGAAGAGGAAAAAGAATTAAATTTTAATCAAATGGAACAACTGAATCGCACATATTAATCAATGCACATGTCACACATACAATTTTGTCCAATGTTGTTACTTGACTATTTGAATTTACAAAATCAATTGGTTGTGTTGAACTTAGGATGGAATATTTCTGTCTGATGTTTCCAATGACACGCTCGACATGTATGCGTACATTGGCAATTTTTCTTGTTTGTTCAACCTCAATACTGCTAAGTTGCTTCTTGCCCTTGGTAAATGCAGGTATTTTCAATGTCGAGCAGCAAAATCCAACTGTATCAGCTATATCAGCAAGAATCATGTCTCCTGGCACTAAATGATGCAGCAGCGAACAATGCTCTGTTAGATACTTATCACTTGTTCTTCCTCCCCATCCCTCAGAAATAAAGCTTACTGTTCCCTGGGGTGTAATTCCTATTAAATACTTCACGGTATTATGATGTTTGTATGAAGAAAATGTTTGGGCTCTTGCAAGGAGATTTGTAGGACGATCAAGAAAAATTTCGAAACAGTCAATTATGACCACACAGTTGGGAAAGTGTTTTCGGAAATCCATTGGCATTGTCTTCTTCAGGGCATCCCTGTCTGGCCATACAATTAGTGGCTTCAGTGTCCGGTACAAAACATCAAGGACATGCATAAATGTTCGACTAATTGTGGCTGGGTGTACTCGAAAACGATAAGCAAGATCCTGACCACTAATTAATGTGCTAATCAGCTGCTGAAATGCAGATAAAGCTGAATGTTTCTTTAACTGTGGTTTAACGTATTGAAACAACACATCCAATACATCCCAGCTCGTCAAACCAGTATAAAACAAAACTTTCTCATTGTTGTTCTTAATAGTGTCCTCCTTAAAAACTAATATTCATCTACCTCCTTTTTCAATCTTCCAATTTCATTTTCCATTTCCTTGCGTACCTGTTCCATGTACTGACTTTCGTCTTCCATTTCTGCTATGTCTAGTGAGGTCATGTTTGTTTGTACTGCTTTTCCATCTTCAATTTCTTTTACATTTTCAACTTCTTTGTTGCCTGCATCTTCAACATTATGCTCTACATGATTCCTTTCCACTACATCATCCGTCTCATTGTTCTCTTCCTCTCGAGCTCTCTTTCTAGAGCTTCGCTTCACAATCCTGCCGTATCTCTGTGTGCTACTGTTGGACTGGAAACTCTTGTACCCTAGCTTCAATGAGGAAGACCAGTCAGGGTTACTCACATCATAGAGCTTTGCAGGTGCTCCACTAATAAAATGGTCTGAACAAACTCGAACATTCCCATACTGATCCTTTTTTATATCCTCTCTCTTGATTTTAGCTAACCACTCTGCTTGCCTCTTCTTACTAAGATCAAAAGTTTTACTTCCTTGGGTAGAAATGACGCTGGGAAGTCTATAATAAGACTTTTCCTTGTCCCTCTGTGACCGGTTTCCACATCCAACCATAGCACAAAGCACCATTTTCTCTACCCTCACTCAGCTATTCTCTGGCTGGACCTGCCCCATGTCCACCAATATGGCCGCCACGCGATCATTACATCATTGACCACACCCACTGCAAGGGGTCTATTAGAATAGCATGTTTAATTAAATAACTTGTAATGTAGACACGAGTGACTGGTCAAATGCAGACGATGATCAAAATAGTAATAATAGCTATCCCAAGAAGCTTTCTTCTACAATGAATCCAGAAGAAACCTGCTTCAGTTAGTACATGAGCTTATGAATCATCATAATAATTATCTGTTGACAATGATGTACTACATCTATAATATTAATAGCAATCTTGAACTATTCATTCCCCATTTTAAGTGGACCAGTAGCTTCTTCTTCTCTATACAACACACTTCCAGATGTGAACCCCATTCCCAGGTTAAACTCTAGTCTGACCCCACCCCCCCCCCCCCCCCCCAGTCTCACGGCGCCCGACCCTTTACCTTGCAGGGTCTTGTTAGGTACAGGTAGGTGTGGAATGCAGCTTTTTCGCGCGTAAAAATTGATTCCCCTTATTCCTTGCGCGGCCCGCCGTCACGTGACCGTTACCACTCCCCCGCCTGAGAGCCTGCTATGTAGTTTGGAAAAAATAAGGATGAAGTGTTACAATCTTTTGCTTGAATTTGAATACTGAGCACATAATAAGTGCAGTTTGAAGATAAGGTATATGAGAACAAGTGAAGTGTTACTATCTTTGATAAGGTATAGTATGAGAACAAGTATTTAAGGATGAAGTGTTACTATCTTGGTTAAATTTGCAGAGGAATCAACTTTCCTGCAACTATTGCCTGGCAGATATGAGATCTAACAGCTGGCATGTCTCCCTAAAAGGTCAGTAATCTGTATGATTAACACATTTGACATTATACAAAACTACTTACTTGAGAAAACAGGAGAGGTTTGTTCAGCACTTTACATCTTGCATACTACATAACAAGTTAACTTGGCACTGTGATTCAACGATAATGTAATGACATTTTTCTTACCATACATATAAATACTCCACAGTCGTAAGTATTTGTTTGCCTTGGTAACTCCTATTAGGAAAAATGTAAATAATTAGTGGTGCACTCCATCAACGCAGTGTGGCAAGCAAGCTAGTCCAGCTAGCAGTAGTTATTGTAAGTATAAATAAAGAATATAATCTTTGTATGTGGTACGGGACAACATTATCTTAAGCCAACCAACTGTACTTCACTGATGATGATTTTATTTTGGTTGAATGACATTAATGGGTGGCCACGCTTCTATGAGAGGCAAAATATTATGTATGAGATACACAATAGGAAAGCGTGGGTTTATTCGCTCATGTAACTCACGAGTTTTAACCGAAAATGAGAGAATTTACGGAGCACATAACCCGAACTTTTCATGCGTAATATATCATACCATGGGAGGTTAGGTGGATGGGAAGGATATCATTGTTACCTTTACTAAATGTGCCTTCCAAGTTTTTGATGGGTTGATACCATTTTTTCTCTCTTCCAAGTTCAGGTATTTACTGTGTGATAGCATATCATAAAATGATCTTTTAGTAGGTGTTACCAGAAAGTCTTACCTTATATGAGATAAGCAGCTATGATTTTCATATAGCAAAGAATCGAAATACTGTATCACATTTTCTTTGGGATTCACAATAGCGACAGCCCAGTGTGCATTATAGTGAATGGGAATCAGTATCAATTGTGCATTGAAGATGTTTATCTATTATAAAAAGAAAACCAAGCTTGAAACCGAAATACTACAATAGAAAATTTCACTTACCTTTCTTGTCCATCTTTGTACTGCATTGTAACCCTCTTTTACAAATTTTGTATAAAAGTGGCAGCTGAAAGCGTGGATATAAACTTCCTGTCTATTTTGGTGTTTTTGAGTAAGTATTTGGAAGTAGAGATCAATGACCTGTATGTGTATAACCGATGGAGAGTTTTGTATTTTGGGCTTCACACAATCTTTGCAAACACTTCTTCTTCTTCTTTCCAGGTCCACCAAATTTAGGCATGCCTACGCACATGATACACTTCCCACAATTTTGTTTAGTACATCCAGCACACTGGCACTTTAATACTTTATGCTTTCTTGCAGCTTTGTCTGTGTGCAGTAGGTGTTTGCAGATATGTGTGTGTACATTAGTGAGTGAGAGAGAGGGGAGAGTAATAATGATGTTGTGATGTTTGCATGTCTACTGTTTTGTTTTCTTACCCATTTTGCTGGCATTTTCTTTTTGTACTCTCTGTTGCAGTTCTGGAATGGAGAGGTCGGAGATAGAGGGATCCAGCTTTACAAAGCGTGAACATGGCCTGGTCAATCCCTATACAGCAGTGGTAAGTGATGAACCTCACTATAACAAACTCCACAATAGCAAGTTTAGCGAACATAAAAAAAATAAATCGTGTTATAAATTGTTTTCACAGAATGTATTTTCCTAACGGTTTCATTATAATAAAAATTTCACTATAACGAACACCTTCTGGTTTCGAAGTTTCATTATACGAAAATTCAACTGCATTAATTTAGGATAGTAGGTAAATAGGTGGTGGAAGTCCTATGTACACTAGTAGTATACAATAACATGTTATAGAGTAAACTATTGACATATGTACCTCCATTAACTCCAATGCAGTCACTTTGTTGTGAGAGATTTGGTGGTGAGCTGTTTGTCTGGCTGAAATTACGAGTTATATACTAATTTATTGTTGTTTGAAAATAGTCATTAATCTAACCTTTCTGCAATAGTTGAGTAGCTTTAAGGATTTTGATTTTGCTGCTGTCTGACATTTGTCTTTGGAAAAAGTTGGGTTTTCTTTTAGATTGTTTTAGTTTTGGTCGTCCAGTCCCCCTTGTAGTTGCCATTACTAATGGGTCTGACTTAAACTGCTTTTTCCTTAATTTTGTAGTTTTCCTTTGTTTGTGTTTCACTCCAGTCCTGTGCAACAATTTGGTTGTTTGTCTGAATTCCTCTACTCCAGCCTTTTCAATGATAGTGTATATTGGTGCCCCATGATCCTTGGTGTATGTTGCTGATGTAGCCAATTTTTCTCTGGCTGCTTCACAATGAGCTAGAGCTTGTTCAAGCGCATCAGTACCACTGCTAATGTGCGATATTTCGCCATAGTATCTTCAATTTGCTCCTGTAGGTAGTGGATCTGTTTTGCTGTGGTCTTTTTAAGTGGTGGCAACTCCTGATTGCTAGAAGTATATGTAGTACCAGTGATGTCTTCTTCAGCCATTGTGATGTCAGTACTGAATTCACTAATTCTGTCCAGTACCATATGACTAGACTCAGTCAGTGAGCTCGGCATGTCACTCCAACTCCATTTCGGAAAGTGATGAAATGCTGCAAAACAGTGCTTACATGGAATATTTGTCAGCACAAATGCTGGACATGTGCAGGTCCCATTGGTGAGGTCCATTTTCCAGACGTTGTTTCTTGACTGAATATCAAAAACACTACTTTGAACTTACTCGAAGTCAGCTTTTGGGATGGATTTGGCTCTTTCCATATTCAACATGCAGAGGCTTTGTACTTTGTGGGGCCGTCCATTCAAAAAGCAAGGGATCTCATAGCAGGGCGGTATGCCTGAGTCTGATGAATTAATGTTTGGAAATATTTGCTCTCTTGTTTTGGAAATGCAACCTCTGTCAATACTTGTACAAAAGCGAAGACTGTGGTATCATGTCGGAGTGGGAGATATCTTCTTCGCAACACATTGTTGAATGACCCCGTAATATTGTTTGTATTCACTTGACTGTGAAAACTCTGTCAGTGCGAATGTGCCCATAACTAGAAAGGCAATTGAAAAAAGTAATATAGTGTTTAGTGATTGGCGGAGTTCATTCTCCGAATTACAAACTTTCATTTTTCTGCTCTGATATTTAGTATTTGAATTTCAATATCGTTACTCAAGCTAAAAAAATGAAACTCTTTGACACCGCTCAATAAATGTGACCGGTTTTGGGGAAATCGGCCTAAACACGGTGTCATAGGATTATTTGTCCCCAGGACAGGATGTCCCCCGGACATCTAGTCCTAGGACCACAAGTCCCCCCCCCGGACATTTGGTCCTAGAATTACCTGTCCCCTCTTTATGATTGGGGACATCTGGTCCTAGGACTATCTGTCCCCTCCTAGGATTATGTGTCCCCCGTGAATCCTCCTTAGTATCAAGTAGATAGTCAAATATCAGCACTCAGCCTCACAAACTGAATTACCAGATTCTTTAAAATGACTTAAGCATTTCCTTCTCAAAACGCGCCTCTGGTTTTTATTGTAACCGCTAGGGTAAGTATCATTTGCCAAGTAACCATACACTTCATCGTAGTCCTCCATGATTGCAAAGTGGACATGTGGTCCTAGGTAAGACACGTGAGCCTAAGGCCCAAATGTCCCGGGGGGACAGTTGGCACGGGGGGACCTATATTCCTCCGACAACGGCATCTAAAGTTTTCTAATTTATTCTACCAGTAGGCTGCACGGGGCCTTGGGATGCCGTCCTCCTAATTTGGAAGCTGTAGCACAAGCCGTCTTCGCCCTACGCACTACAACACTTCAGTATTTTTTCTAAACTTATTATTGCTGATTTCGAAAAAAACGCCGAGTAAAGGCATTGCTAAGGTCAGGGGGCGTGCCTTGTGTCTGTATACTATTACTGCGTGTCTCCGGGACACTATGGAATAAACCGGTTACAGGCTGATTGAAAGAAGTCTAAAAGGCTTAATACAGGGCTCCTTTAGAAACTATGATGGCGAGAATTGTGTGAGTACGTGAATTATGTATAATAGTAAGTGAATTAGTTAGCTACAGTTTTTTCCCCACTGTTAGTGTGAAAAGCCCGCCAATAATTTCTTAGCAACTCTCCGTACACGAGTCCAACCGGCTAGTGTTTCTAGCCTCCTAGTATGAGTTCTAGAGCACGCCAGAGCTTACAACTGCGTCATAAGCTAGAGCTAACTGGTGTCTATCCATTGCTGCCATAACATTTTTTTCAAAAAAAATCGACCCATAAGGCTTTACCCCGGGATACTGAAAAAAAATTGTTTGCCGCGTGTTTAGGCCGATTTTCCCAAAACTGGTCACAAATATGATTAATATTCTATGAAATTATTCAGTGGGTTTTATGAATGCAGTACACAAGTCAAAGGGTACAACAAGATTCTGTATCTTCCCTGTCTAAATACAAACCTACCGGTATGCAGTTTAGCCACTCAGTGTCCAAGTAGTTCTGTAACTTTGGGTTGCTCTCGTACCACGTCTGTGTTTTGATTTGATGTAACACTTCATCAAACTGAATTTCCATGTTTAGAGATAAATGATGGCAAATTGAAGTAGGTAGGTAATTACTCTCTTCAGTATTACGTAAGCCTCATCTATTTCGAAATGGTTTTGGGACCTTGAAGCCATTTCCACATGTTACACACCAATTAAAACCACACCCATTATAGAGCAAGTCGTAAATACAGTAGACCCTCGCTAATCCGAAACCTCGTTAATCCGAACAATTTTAGCACCGCAAACTTGCTGGACAATACCAAATAAAGCCTAATTAGACAACAATGGTTAACTGGTTAGATATCCACTACAGAACTGAGTGCGTTGTTGGAGTCACTGGTTCAAGCACTTCCCGAGCGTTTTGCTTTTTGCTTTTTTTCTTCTCTTTTCTTTTTCTTTTTTTATTTTATTACTTCTTATTTCTTCGCTTTTCTTTCATTTTTTCTTCTTCTCTTTTCTTCCTATTGTAGTCTCTTTGCTTACTTCTGTTACTCTTTTTCCCCCTTTTTTTCCTCCTTTTCTCCCTCTAAAATTAAGATTTTGCCAATTCGAACATTTTACTAATCTGAACATAGTCTGGTCCCATACTTTTCGGATTAGCGAGGGTCTACTGTAATTTGTTTCTTGGTGAAAGTCTTCATAATTATTTATTATTTGTTGTGACCTGAGAGGACACCGTTGCCCAACATGGCTTATCAGGGTTTCATACAGGATTTTTGGTTGGGGGGGAGGGTAGCCTCCGAGTGTACTAGCCACACTCATTTTTGTAGCTACACTACTTTGATGCACATCTTTGCATAGAGTCTACATTTTCATACTCGTGATCATTGTTTGGTCCTATGCACTAAATGGCTCAGTTTTGATAGGAACATATGGGATAGAATATCAGACCAAGTAATAAATGCTTCCAAATTGTTCAACTCCCAAAATTCTAGGGGAGGGAGTGGGGGTGAGATCCCAGGGCCAGCCCATACAGAAATGTCAATTTCAATACATTATCTATGGAGAACTATTTCACTTGATAAGTTGACTTACTACATGAGACATATGCCAGCTTCTTTAAAATTTCAAGAATGGCGCTTCTGTCTTGGGGTAGCACATCATTAGTACCTTTAGACACCCATCTTTCCCAGGCTTGTGCTCTATGGAAATCACAGAGCAGGCGAGTGGTTGAGGGAAATACTTCTGCAGCACTCTTGTCTGTCATGGTGTATTCAGGCAACCATCCTGGATTCCATTGTTTCAGTATAGCTAGCCCCTCAGCAATCATATCTTCATTTTCATGTTGTGGAATGATTGTTGCTACTATACCATGCCAGTTCCAATGGATGTCTTGACAGTCAAGAAAACACATGAAAATCCATACTTGGTTGTGCGGTATATCCCATCCATAAGAGTGATGTTGTTTCCATATTTAATCATAAGCTCCTTCTGAACTTTTGTTTGAAAAACCAAAAGGAAGTTACTCTCACCATCCCTTTCTGGCTGGAGTAGATCTGGAGTGACTCTGTAAATATATTAATAATTCATTTCATGCTTTGTGTATGTTTAATGATATTTTCCCATAGCTGCGGCATATTAGAATTTCCTATGTTTCACTAGTGGATGTTTTGGCGCCCAACTGTGCATGCAGCATGAAACTCTAAGCCAAAATAATTTTCAGTGGTGGGGTGCGAAATGACCTAAAAAAAATTTCTGCCAGGGAAAATTCGGTATTTGAGATATATGGCGGAAGTGTCTCCTAAACTTGTACCTCAGTGCTATTGTATCAATTCAAATTCAAGGTAGCCAAAGAAACTATATTTTGAGTAAAAATGTCGTCGCCCGCACTATGTACTACAAAATGTCCATTTACTAAACATATAATTAAATACCATATACCAGATTTTCAACTAAACACCCCTAATAGTGTCTCGCTTACTTCATTTGCTCGCCAATTTCTCAATTTTCCTTATCAACCATGCTTAGTAATATCTCGCTCACCCACTCATTTAATTATCTTACGTCTTATATTTCCGAAGGAAGTACTTAAATTCAGTATGTTGCTTGGTCTCATCTTCAAGCAGAATTCCAAGTGCATCCTGATCAAATGTGTGCCTCTTTAGTTTGTTGATGCATTCCTGGTGATGTTTCTCAGATCTTGTGTAGTTGGATGGTAGTGTCTGTCGAATTCACTTAGAATGCATCAAGTATTCCTTTTTGTATGTGGAGAGGGATTAATTCTTTGGTTACCCATTCCTGTAGTGCTAACTTGAGACTGATCTGGCTTAAGTAGCTATTGCTAACAAGGGATTCTACTCGTTCCATCACTTCTGGAAGAGGTTGATATGAGTGCATATCAGAGAGAGACTTCAGGGAATATCCAGAGTGTGCAGATGGAAGGGGAAAGGTCACATGAAGTATTTCTTCATATTATGTCTTTATCAGCTTAGCAGTAAGTATAGCTCGGCATCCACATAACCTTGACTTTGGAGCGTTTCGTGGTGTTTTTTTTTCATTCCTTTTGTATCTAGGTTGTCCTCCTCGAAAACAAGAATACTGTTGTCTCCAGCTAACCGTATACGGCAATACTTCCCCCTCCTTTTGTACAACCCCAAAGTTAGCATCTTTGTAGACATCACTGCCAGTACACAATTTAAGGATGGTTCCTGTTTGGTGTTCAAAACTTTTCCTCCAATTTTCCCATTTATTGATGATATAGTTTAGAAAAAATCCTTCTACATAATTTTGTGGGCACTGAGAATCAAGTTGGGAAATAAGGCCTGTAGGGTCAGATTTTGTGTTTGTGGGGTTGGTTTAAATCAGAGTAACACTGTGGTACACGGTGGTACTACTTCATTATTATGTAGGTTCCTCGTCATCCAGTGCACACCAGGACTGCAGTGGCCAAGTTTGAGGCGACAATGACTGACAGACAATCCCTTTTCAAAGCAGGAAGAGCATGGCGCGGCCTGTACTTCATGGTGACTTCGGATAATCCTGCAGTACTTTGTACTTTTTTTTAACTTGAAACATGAAGACATCTCCCGAGTAATTTATTGTGACAATCTACAACATCAATTATGTTTAATACTTATTTCATGTAGCCATGTGGTTGGTTTTGATTGTTTAATACTTTTAGCTAGGCATCAAACTTGGGTGGGTGAATGAGGAGGGGATGGGGAGGGGAAGGGAAGAATAGCACATGAAACAGTGCAACAGACTTGCCAGTTACAATTGCATGTGTTCTCTGGCGACTTTGTTAATGAATGCAAACTGAAGACCAAAATTAATGATATTCATTTATATTTTGGTGTTTATTATTTAGAAACACGCACAAAATGTGTATGCTAATCAAAATTTTCGTTAATCTAAACGGGGCGCTGAACCCAAACCATCAAATTAGTGAGACTCCACAGTATTAGTTCAAGCATTGCTATAATATGGAACTTAATCATTTGAAACTTAATCATGTGGAACTTAATCACTTTGAATTCATTTGGAACTTAATAATAGCAATAATAATACTTGACACTTTGTAAGTCTGTTCAGATTTATATAGTTAATAAACATTACATTATTACCAGAAACAGCTATTTCCCCCTCCCCAACAACAAACACACTACCATTAGCAGGGTAATAGGTTTATTGTTTTTTTTGTTGTTTTTATCGTGTTTACATAACACACCTCGCCCACTCAGCTAGGTTTTTTGTAAGAGCAAGTGGTTATAATAACTAACTGGGGCAATTCAATTCCATGGCTTCCCACACGACCAAGACGTGGTTAGTGCGACCCTTTACCGGGTCAATTAAGCCACACTAAGTGGTCACGTGATGGCTTGTAGTGTTTACAATTATAAATCAATTATTACGCGCAAAAAGGCGGCATTTCACCTGTACATACCTAACAAGATCCTTACCTCTTTAACCAAAATAAACGAGGTAAAGGGTCGCTACCCCCATCCGGGAGGTTAGCCGAAACAAAACGCTTCCTTTGTGGCCTGGCAATAAATATTATTGAAGAGGTATGATTTTTGGGAGTGTGAGGGTGTAAAAACATATTGGCCATGGTTGCTAGGGTGTGTTAACTTTACTTCCTCATTTGCCTATGAGCAGAGCTATGGTGTTTTATAGCTGAATGGCTGAATTTATATATCCACTCCATCCAATGCACTAACTCAAAACACCTGGTCATTTTGGTCACAACTAATTATTTTTATTTTTTTGGCAGGTGTTAAGATTAGCCTAGCTATGTAGAACATACACTAGTAGCAGCTGGTCACAGATATATAAATATATTCATTTAGATTTGAACAAAACCATTGGTTATACTGATGAAATTCATAATTCACTATAAAGTAGCAGCTGCACAAATATATAAATGTATTCATTGAGATTTGAACAAAAACCATTGGTTATACTGATGAAATTCATAATTCACTAGCACAAGTCATGAATATAATGTTAAAAGAAGCTAACCAAATAAGAAATAAATTTGCAGAATTTTTTCTTACATTCAATAATTACAATAAGAAAATCTTCATGCTAATTACAATCCTTTATAAAAAATAATGATCTAGCTATGGAAAAGAATATACCTGACAAAGCAGAAACAGTATACAGAGAGTTATCAATCTCGACACTGATGTTTGTCTTCCATATTCGAGGAATAAAGTCGTAGTCTCTCTTTTCAACTGGTAACTGCTGAGCAAAGGATAGTTCAGTATTATTTATTGCACTGCTTAATTGTATACTCCTCAGTTGTCTGACATACTGGTTGTGCTGATAGTTAGACCTCTTGGCAAAATACAGGATTACAAGCAGAGTGAATATTTGGTTGAAATTGTAGAGTCCATAATATATAAGTGAGAAAGGACTAGGATCTTTGCTGGGGAGGGTCCAAGGTTGAAGAGCTGTGGCTGTCTTTAGTGAAGAGATGAGAACATATGCAAGCCAAGGTATTATGAACCAGTACTTGAATAAATTGTTCAATTCCATGACTTCTTTCCCCACTTTTTCATAACTTGTATACCAGTTTTTAAACTTCTGACTTGCCAAGTTCCAGCTCTTTACGATTTTATCACTAGCAGATGATGTAGTTGATTCATCTATAATGCTCAGTTCATTATAACCTTCTTCCCAAAGAGAGTGAATCTTACAGAATACCTTCATAAATTTCATGCAGACCACTATCTCAAAGAAGTATTGCAAGTAATTTAAGACAGAATACCCATAGTAGATTTGAGGGTAGTTGAATGAACAATTACTAAAGTTTTTTGAGAATTCATGTTGTTGCCACACACCCACAGTAGGAATGGAGAATGCTAGAATAGTCTTGACAAGTATAATTAACCAGAACTTTTTTTTCAACCCGCACAAAATTTTGTCTTTCCTTTCGGTCGGTTCCGCAGACCCAGACCCATCCGCCGTTTGTCCACTCCTGATCCTTTGGACTAGAAATCCAAATGTATATGCTACTAGCACAAAATATTCAAAGCATCTTATCAAACTCTTAATTCCAAGAATAGTCATCACAAAAACGTAGCCCTCCTCCTTCGCCTGATGCTCGCCAGAAGGGTCACTGCAGTTTTTTACTTTTTCGTTCATTACGTATGTCGACAGGAGCAGCACCCCTTTGGAGAGCGGGACAAGCACAGCAATTACAATCACCACAGCAGCGGTGCAATTCTTCAACTTAGAAGTAGCCATTTTTTGACCCTAGATATCAGTAATCACGCGTATTTTGTTATTTGTAGGGGGGCGTTACCACAGCTTAGACACGATCGCAAACTAGCTTTGGAATTCGGTTATTTCAACTGGACTAGGAAACAAAGAAAATAGCCGTTCACCTTTTCTGAGTCTGCACGAGTGAAGTAGCCGCTGAATGAAACATGGCAACCGACACTTCAAAGTGGGTTTTCTATAGTATCAATGCAGCAGAGAAAGATCACGAACAATCGCAGGAACATGTGCGATTGCTTGAGGTAAAGGGGCTTAGAAATAGTCTCCCTAATTAGCTATAATCTGTGATAGAAGTTTCTAGGGAGTTATATTGTGAGTTTCAATCAGCACACTGTTAGTATGATGTATTAAATACATGTGTTTGTGGTTTTTTCTTCTCTCATCCAGTAAACACATTGGACAGTAGTTATGGCAGTTTATTGACTAAATTCATTTACGTCATTAATTGTACTAATTGTACTAACTTCAAGGTGTGTATAGCTAGATCTGGGGTTTTTTTTGTTGACACACAAGCATATTATTATAATTATAGATATTAATAAAGCATAATGTCCTAAAACCCCAAAATGGTGCAAGTCTGAGAGTATAACACAAGAGGTCAATTGCAGCCCAAGGACAAGGAGCATTTTGCTGCCTTAGCTAATGTTTAAAACAGCTGGGTTTAATTATTTTTATTATCAACCTTACATCAAGTTTACTAATGTAAAACTAGTTGAGTTAAACTGTTTTAGGAAGATGTGGCTATTTCTTTTTAGCTTTTTTACTACCATTGAGTCTTTGCAGTCGTAGCTTATTTTAAATCTATATGTGTCTACACCCCCCCCCCCCCCCCCCCCCCCCCCCACCCTCCCTCCTCCTCCTCCCCCCTATCAGTACCCAATTAGGCCAATATAGCTTACCAGTTTTCCTGGTTTTTACAGCTACCTTTCCCAGATATAGCAGACCCAACCAGGTTAGAGAAAGCTGCAAAAATATCAGCTGGGGATGTGTGGAGCCGGTACAGCCAACTTTAGACCATAAAGTTACCAGTCCTAGTACAAACTATGGCAGTGAAGATATCTAGGCTATTATTACACTCTTCAGAGTGATATAGCTATAAATTTCACTCTCAGGCTTTATTTTCATTGCCTCTGGCTCTTAAGCCTGCTCATGAAATATTACAGCCATATTTTACTCTGACTCATATAATGAGTACTGTAATATATATTATTATTCTAACTATTATGAGTTTGACTACATAAATTGTTTATGATTGTTATTGTTTGTGTGTTGTTGTCTCAGACTTCCATCAGTGATCCTACTTACTTCTGAAATATTATGCAATAATAAAATGGCTAATTCTGATTCCTACAGTTTTTACAATTAGCTACCTGAGTAGTGTTCCCTCTCTGAACTGTAATAGACAGCTTCTGGAAGAGGTAGCTAGGAGCACATGGTTGACTCGTTTCAGGGACACTCATTTGCCCAGTGCCTTAGTTAAGGAAAGCAAGGTTGAAGAGCCTTTGCTCCCAAAGACTCAAAGTAATAACTAAATTCTATCACTTTGTTATAGCTACTTTTAACTGGTGTATCATTTAGACAGAAGAAACAATAATGGGAGAGGCTTTAAAGAACATTCATCTGAGCATAGCTTGTTTCATTTTTTTGTTGTTGTTATTTTTATAAATAATTTTTACAGTATTAAAATTACATAGTTGGCTATAAGAGTATGGTACAAGTTATATAATAGTTCCTTAGCTTTCTGTTTCCAAGGTAGTTAGTAATTAAATGGTTGTTTTACTTTTAGGTTTCTATCAGTGACGAGGATAAAGTAAGTTTAACTTTATTAAAGTTATTCGTTTAACTATATAGTAGCTAAGATATAGGATTGAAAACAATAGCTATCTAATAGCTAAGGTCATTACATTTAGCTAATACAGCCACTTCATGTTGTTGTTGTTGTTTTTTAATCAGAACTTTATCCAAACTATTTAAATGCTTAATTAATTTTAGTTTTTACAAGGAAATGATTTTAATTTTAATTAATGAACCAATACGGCTGGACATTTGGATTTAGTTATAGTTAAGTTCAAATTGCTGGAAGTTTTGGTAGTAAACCATGGAGTCAGACCAATTTTAGTTTTAGTAGAAAGTTCTTGCTAGAATGTATCTTACTTAAGTTATTAGTTTCATCCCAGCAGTATATTTGCCATTTCCTAATTTGGTCTTAAACTAGCCAATGTAACTACTCCTTTGTTTTATAAAAATCATTTTTCCATTGATAAAAGCTTCTGCCACCTATGTAAACAGTGGCATATGTATACTAAACATTTTATATGGCAATTTAAAGGTAGAAGAATGATGAATACGTATTATGTATATGTAGAAAAAAGTTAGAGCAGGCTTGAGCAACAAAAGGGCAGCACTTCTAATTTGTGTGATAGTTTTTCTACTTCTATGCTTTCTGTGTCGACCATTTTCCTACATCACATCACAAGAGACCTATCTCATTTGTCACATCTGTAACTCCAGTTACAATGGGTGCAACATCACAGATGTGAATGATTCAGGATTTGACTTCACCCTCACCATTGTGATGCTGTTGTTCTTTCTTCGCTGTGTGGAAGCCTCAGTCATACTGGTTGAAATATTCAGATTTTTTTTCAAAAAACTGAATGAAACAAGCTGTCTTTTTCGAGTGAATTACGACAACATCAAGCAGTTAATCTACAATGCTATGGAAAAATTTGTGACAAAATTTAAAGCCATATGCTTAACTATGATAGTAATTCTCATCATGATTTTGTCTTCTGCCGCTGTTGTGATTCTGGAAGTCTATTTGGGATTGAACAACCAAAAAGAAACAGAAAGTTGTCGCAAGTTAATTCATTGGCTGGACTTTGTTCTGGAAATTTTTAGGTACACGTACGATGTGGGGATTCGCATGCTAATGATTACAGCTACTCTAGCAGTGAAGAACATATGGGATATCAATGATGTGAGGGAGGAAGATGATCAAGGTAACAAGTGGATAACTCAGTAGTTTGCTTGAGAAAAATGACATTGCACAAATAGTAGTCATTCTAGGTATTTATATAAGATGTAGCCTATTTTGCGGAATGGATATTTTCTTTAAGTACATGTATTTCCAAATCAATAAGCATTCAATATTGTCCCATGTTGAATGGTGCATTATACTAAACCCCCCAACGTGCTAACTGTATTGGTAGATACTTATATATACAATTATATAGAATTTTCACTAGTCCATGTTAAGTTTTAATTCAGCAAATGTTTCAGTCACTCTTCAGTGACCATCATCAGTGCTGTTATGATAGTACAAACAATGACCTCTAGGTAATGTTGCCATGACCTGGTTATAATTATGTTAATGAGTCACTATTGGCTAAGCTATAACAAGTTATTGCATGAGGCTTTGGTATACCCTGGGGAGAGTTCCAATTTCTCTGTTTAGAGCATTCTTATTGCTTTGAATATGCCATGATTTAAGCAGACATCTCTGATAGAAGTGATCATTTCTATCAATAACTTTAGCACCACTCCAATCAATGGTGTGCCCTGTTTTGATAGCGTGTTCTGCTACGGCAGATGTCACATAAAAGTTATCCCATGAAGTGAGAGCTCTTTGGTGCGTGTGCCACATGGTATTTGGTAAATTACTCCAGTGTGTTTATTCATCTGCCTTATCAAAACAGGGCACACCATTGATTGGAGTGGTGCTAAAGTTATTGATAGAAATGATCACTTCTATCAGAGATGTCTGCTTAAATCATGGCATATTCAAAGCAATAAGAATGCTCTAAACAGAGAAATTGGAACTCTCCCCAGGGTATACCAAAGCCTCATGCAATAACTTGTTATAGCCATATTATAACCAGGTCATGGCAACTTTACCTAGAGGTCATTGTTTGTACTATCATAATAGCACTGATGATGGTCACTGGAGAGTGACTGAAATGTTTGCTGAATTAAAACTTAACATGGACTAGTGAAAATTCTATATAATTGTATCTATAAGTATGTCAATACCTAGTCACACAGGACTTTATAAGAAGTGTATTGGTAGATGTATGGTGGAATTACCCATGAACGATGAAGTTGTTTATGCACAACTGTTTTACTGTATTGGAATATTATCTAATCTACAAAAAACAATTTATTAGTACAATAAGTACTATAAATAAACACACTTACTATTTCGTGTATACTTATATGTGCTTTACCTCTATCACCCAAGTCACTCCATTCTTTTCGTCTATTAAACCTCTTCTGCACAACACATACATTCATTCCATGTATCTATTCATAGCATGTGTATGAAATCTTTATTAATATACCTTTGTACAGGATGCTTTGGCTTCATCAGACGACAGTGCAAGCTAGATTCTACCATGCACCCTGATATCAAAATTTTTTAAAAGGATGATAATAGCAAAAAAGAGCCAACTGATCGCCCAGGATATGATCAGGACAGAGAGGAAATTGCAGAAGACTTTCTTAAGTTGAAAACTGAACATTATGAACATAGAGGTGATAGGGCTAAAACAATTTTAAAAATATTCTCGACATGGTTCATTATCCCTTGGGTTATTTACCTCGTAGAAATCTCATTGGACGCAGATAACCTGCTGAAGGTTTGGGAGAGTAGTGACTATGAATACGATTTATACAACATGCCTGAAGTGGGCCTATATGTAGCCAATATTAACATGATCATCATGCTGGTTGTGCCTTACATCTGCTCCCACATCATGAATGCGGCTCACACAAAATACCTCTCCAAGTTACGGACCAAACAACTGGAAAAATACCAAACTGGTAGCAGGAAAGCACTGGCTGTGCTTCACAAGATAGAGAGAAATCAAGACTACGATTTCACTCCTCGTGTACTTTTCAGTAACATAGAGATATGCATCCAGCAACCATTCTATGCTGCTTTCTTGCTTCTCAGTGCATTCTTCACTCTCTCCAACAACTTAATAAAATGAATACTTACTGTATATTAACATTGGTCTGTTACAAACCTTTACATATTTTGTTTGTTTATTTGCTTTGTTCAATAACTTTAAGAGTTTTCTGAAGAAATAAATGGAAATATTTTTGAAGGTTAGCCTATAATACAATTTGCAGGAAGAAAAACATACAGCTCATTTGATAAGTAGGTATTATTTTGGATGAATAAGCAATTAGCAATTGTTGGAATTGTGTATACCTCAGCTTGTGAACATTATTATTTGTGTATTTTTTTATAACAGCAGTGGTATGACAAGAATTATGAGGTATTTTGAGACATACAGTGGAACCTCTCTACAAAGGGACTCCGAAGAACAACTTGACTCTTAACAACAGCCAACGTAAATAGACCACAGTGATCTACTACAATAAAAAATAAACTCTGAAAGCAGCCAAGCTCTCTACAAGGGTCAAAAGACTTGACCCCAAGCATGGCCTTTGTAGAAAGGTTCCACTGTAGATCTAAAGCAGGTATTTGTGGTTTTACCCATTCTTTATGATTCGCCGACATTCATAAAATCACCAGCTGATGAGTTGGTGACTCTGTAAATTTGTATAAATTAGTAAGCACATTTTCAAAATAATTTGGACTTCCACTTTCCAATTTCCACTGTAAGGTGGGCTTACTGGTGACCTGGAATCATAATTTGAAATTACAGTTTTAAATTGGTGACCTAGTTGAGGTTGAAGTTCCAAAAAGCATAATTACATTATTTCAAGCCACCATATTAATAAGCAGTCATGATTTCAATCCTTACAAATCAACATTTTACCTAACACGGGTTGACGATACTTTACCATACCGTACACAGCTACTGAATTATTCACGAATACACACACCGACTGTCACCTCCATCGTCGTTACTGATAAACAAGTGTATTATTATATAGATTACTGTAATTGTGGAAAAATATAGCTTACTTTCGTGGAATTAGGAGATATAATAGCACGAAAAACTGTGATACCCAGATTAATTACACGAGTGGAGCGAGAAAAATTCGCTAGGCGAAGCAGTGAAATTTCTCGCTGTACAGTGCTATATATCCGAATTCCAGTGTTTTCCGTGCTAACGTAGGCTAATATACTAGCCAAAGAAAACGGTTCATTTCTGCATCTAAGAAAACCTTATAGTACCGTCAAAGAAATTTTTCATACCCGTTCTGCTTCATACTTTTCTTACCGTTGTGAAATAACGTTCCCCAGTTCCCCAGAATTTCGCCGCACTATTTTGCCAGCGGTATTGCCTAACGAATAAAAGTGAAGCATGGTTGCGAAGAGATGGCCAGGACTAATCAGATCAGTGTTTCAGTTTTCTACTGCAACGGTACTTCAAAATAATACCACACATCAAAAAAATGACTGGCTATGGTATTATAAAAAGTAAACCAAAAAATTAATGTAATATAGTGCTTATAGCCTATTAAATTAATAACTAAAATAAGAATTACAAAAATGGCAAAAAAATTAACATGTAATTTAGAATAACCATTTTTAAAAATTCAAGTAGGCTGTTTCAAAAACCTAAAAGCTAAAACAAAAAATACTATTACAATTAAAACTAGAAAACAAACCAAAAAAACAACAACTAGTGAATGATGTTAAGAATGAAATACTTTTCACTTAATCTAATGATCAGTTATAAACGTATGAATGGAGGCTATTTTAGCTGATCTTAAGCTAGCTGGAAAGCTTTATCATTTATGCTTTGTTGTTAGCTTTATTCTTTTATTTTCTGTTTCTTGTTTCTTTTTTATTGGGTTGTGCTGTTACTTACTATTGATGTATCCTCTTTTGGCATTGTGACAAGCCATTAAAGTGCACGTACTTTCAATCATATGTAATTTTAATTTTCAGGTATTCTTAAACTCTATTTCAACCATGTTACTACCATCATTTCAGTTTTACACAGCACATTATGCTCAATAGCGTCAATATAAACTGAATCTTAGAAAATCTTGGGAACAGGTCACGCGAGCCCATAGTACCTGTACAAAACTATCAATCCGGATCGTGTCCTTGTCGAACATTTTTTGCAATCGCAAGGAATCAGTGCCCCGCGAAGCCCTGCACAATTTTAATACTCTAGATGCTTCCGTTACTGCTCTGAACTGGTCCATCGTGTCGTAGTCCTCTTCTTCCCTGAGCTCCATGTTCAGAGCTACACCTGACATTATTACAATGTCATCATACGAAATGAAAGTTACTACTGTATCAGTTGTTATGCTACCGATAGTTATTTCCTCACAAGTGCTAGTTTACTAAAACAAACCCAGTTATCAAAAACATTGTAAGGTAGAAAATAGCTAAAAATGTACTCTCTATTTAGTTTATGGGCATATTTGATTCTCAGAAATATGACTGGCAATATACTCTCAGATTCCTGTCCACTTGAGATTAAAAAAAAAAAGTTAATAAGAGTCTAGACCATGAAGAATGCAACGATTTTTATGCTGTGGTTAATGATATGAATTATGAAGGCAGCAGAGAAATTAATGATTTGGCTAGTTGATAAAGAAGAAGACATTTCAGTTACTGAGAATTGTTCTTATAGCATTCTCAGTATAAAAAAGCAAAATAGAGAACATGATGATTCATCATTCAATTATTCAAGAAAATCAGTTTCAATAATACTACAAAGACACCTCTAAATATGCAAACAAAAAAAAAGACAGTAAGAAGCAAGTGAAGGCTTTAGCACCATACTTATAACCATTTTTGCTATGATAATACTAATCATAGCTTTTATTATCACCACAACAGTAGGTTTTGTGAGAGTATCTACACTTGAATCTAAGTTGTCTCTAGTGAGTGTTGAAACACCTGGCTACAATTATTCAAATGAGTCATAGCTTCCTAACCACACACATGAAAGTTCAGATCGGATAAATCGTACTGCTATTGACATTCTTTTTACAGGTAGTAGTTATTCACACTTGAAAACTTCTTCAAGCTAAAAAACACACCTATCCTAATTCTTTTAGATTGCATTGAACAGAGAGGACAGCATTCTTTCAGTATGTGTGTCAACTCAACTTTAAATGTTTATGGTAAAATTAATGTTATACCAGCCAAATCAGTAGGGAGCTTCAAATTATAAGGCCGAATAACTCAGATTATTTCATTACCGTATCTGATGGTTCTATTGTTCAGGTTTATTGTGATATGACCAAGTCTTGTGGCAACATTACTGGAGGACTAACTAGAATAGCCACAATTAACACTGCTACTTTTTCACTGCTCTTCAATGGATTTAACTCATGAAATTAATGGATGTGCTAGAGCATCTCCTCTTCCGGGATGTTCAGGAATTGTATTTTCTACTATGCGCTTACCTTATTCTCATATTTATGGTATTGTTAATGGCAGATATTTTGGTACAGTTGAGGGATTTTCTGGCAGTTATAGATCATCTAACACTAGTGTAAATGACAACTAATGTTGATGGTATTGGTTTAACTTATGGAAACACATCTCACCGAACTCACATATGGACATTTAGTGCTAGTACAAAATGATTGCTCAATAAATGTACCAGAAGATGTAGGAATACATCATTCCTACCTGAATCATACGATTTTTTGCTATGGCCATTCATGTGACCTTACTCTTCAAAGAGATTTAGTTAGTTCCCTCACCGAAGATATTGAAGTGAGACTATGTCAAGACCAACACAGGGATCAAGATAGAGAAGGCATATATATCTCACACCACCTGGATCAAACTTAATTTTATGATTATTTGACATTATAATGTGCTGTTAAATTCATAGTACATATCAATTTGTCTCTAGGAAGAACAAGTTCCCTCATTAGAAAGTGATAAACAGTTAGAAGAAAACAAAATAAGGGAACTAGCTACAATATACAAAAAGGAAACTTGAGACTACTGAATAATTACCAAAGGAGAGTGAATGAGATAGCTCAAGAAATATGCATAAAAAATCCTTCTATGTTACGCAGTCGGAAAAAATTGCTTGAATTGGCTTGTGCCAGAGTGGATGAGTCATATCAGTTTAAGAAAGGAAAGGTTCATTCTAAACATTACAAGCTTATGTATGGTTCCTGCACAAAAAACAAACTAACTAACCATAGCATGAGATTAGTTAGAATGACAATCCTTGAAGATAATATTAAGTTGTACAAAGAAAAGCGAAGGCAAGTAGCTGAAGATAACAAGAATTATCATCTCTGTGATGAACTAACTGAGGAAATCAAAACTTTGTCGACAGAAAAAAGGCAACATGTAGCAAAGTTGAAGCTGCTTCAAAAGAAGGATAAATTTTCTAAATCATATCATACACAAAAGTTGGTCATCAAGTCACCATCAGTATCTTCAAGCGCAAGCAAAAATGAGACATGTAATTCCAATAGTGAGGAAGATACTGAAGCATTACCACCAATTATCAGAGAGGTAAGTCATGATACTATTGTTTTGTCTGAGAATTCTAGTGATCAAAAATTTGATTCAAATTTTTGTCAATGCCTCCCTACCCGACTTGTAGGGAGGCCTGATTATGAACTTTTACACATTATAGTCAATATAGAAGTCAACCAAGTAATTACACACAATTATCTCACAATGTTGCACTTAGTTCATCTGATAAATTATCACTGCAGGAGTACTGCCAAGCACGAGAACTATTCTATTTTATCTCGCCACTTTTCACCCTGTTTTGAATGTGCATCGATGTTACAAGTGGCTAGAAAAGTATTAAGTTCAGGCATTTAAAGAGGGATAAGCCATCCCTATACGCCTATTGAGAGCAAGTTTAACAGATAAGGAGTCACGAGATTTCTGAATTACCACTGCAATATGCATTCTTTTTGGTGTATTGTCTTCAACACGACTGCCATCACACCTGGTCTGTTCTAGTGGAAGAGTCAGTGAGCTCCCATAGTGGTTTGAACTGACACCTATACCAATGTGCCCCCTGTTGCTCTGCTCAGACAAGTTCCTCCCATACCATTGCTTGATGGGCCTAACAAAGCAGATAGTCAGCTGATGCCCCAAGCTATCCAGAGTTCCATTGAACTTCATATTATTTACTTACAGGTGGCTAGAGCAAATGAAGGCTGTGCTGGATATTGACAACCTCCAAGGAGATGAAACAATCACCTGTATTGCACTCACTTCATTACTTCCCCTCTTCCATGATGAGGCAAAGTCTGTAGCCATGATTAGGCATTCTATGAATGTAGTGAAAAAGGCAGTGAAAATTCTAAATCCTGGTCAGACACCCATCATCACTGTGGATTAGTTACTCTATGCAGTTGCCAAACAAATTCAATGGAGTAGGCCTGAGACTTGTTGTTGACCTCCTGGAGGGAAGTGGATGGACAGGAGCACTTGTGCAATATGGAGTTGCTACTTCTGGAACAGCAGATTCCTTTCTGAAGGCCTCCCATGTAACACGAACACGACATCCTCACCAAATCACAGCCAGCAGCTTGTATCTTCTCTTGCAAAAGACTTATAGCAATGATCTAGACAAGGGAGATGAGACCTCTCTGGAAGACTGGTGCATTGAAAAAGCAGCTTCATGTCCCCAGGTTCACTTCTGGTGGATGATCCTACAGCTGGAACTACTGGTGATGATTTATGTGCGATCAATAAGAGAAGGCAATTTCCTGCTCTATATTGATGCTCTGACCAAAATTGTGCCTTGGTTCTTTGCATTGGGACACATTCACTACGCTAGATGGATGCCAGTCCATTTGCGAGATATGGTTGCACTGAAAGATACTCATCCTGATGTCTATGGTGAGTTTCTGAAAGGAAAATTCACTGTGAAGAAGACAACACACAGCTTCTCTGCTATGGCCATTGACCAGGCACATGAGCAGAACAATGCCTCTATTAAAGGTGGTGGTGGTGCTGTGGGTCTGACACAAAATCCTGCTGCTCTGCAACAGTGGATGGTGTCTGGTCCAGAGGTGGCACGTGTCATTGGAGAGTTTGAAAGCTTCACTGAAGAAAGGAAGAAGGTTGACACCCGTCACCATGAGCAAACGAAGCACACACAGATGGCATTTGCAGGAGATGTATACCAGAGACCAGCAGACACGGCAGTCATAAACAGTCTTAAAAATATTGAGAAGACAGGAACAGTACGACAATTATGTCAGTGAGCGCCTAGTCAATCAGACAAAGCCAATAACGGATCCTATCAAGCTGAACAAGCTTCCTCTGTTCAGTTGGCATCCTGTAATAGAAAAATCAAAATCCCAACAGCAACTCTCATCTCTGAAAAGCGACTGTTCCCTCTTCTCCAGGCTCTACATTGTGTCACAAATACGTGATGGAAACCTGGATGAATTCTTTGAACATGAAAATCAGGCATGCCCACCATCATTATCACATGGGGTAAGCTGAAAACTGGTACAAAGTCGGATCTTCTAGGTTGTTTGGAAGACCTAGTTTCTTCACAAGAAAATTCATCCAGCCAAGGGTACAAGTTAACATTATAGATGGGGCTGCTATTTTAAACATGTGACGGCCTGGCGCTGCTAAGAAGTTTTCAGATTCTGCAGAGCAAGTGTTCACACCATACATCATATCACAGCTGCAGCATATTAGCAGATTAGATGTGGTGTGGGATGACTATTTTCCTGACAGTCTGAAGGCTGAAACATGCAGCAGGCGAGGAAAGGGAGTTCGCAGACGTGTTACCCCATCTAGTGCAATTCCTGGAAACTGGCAGGAGTTTCTTAGAATTGATGACAACAAGGTCGAGCTTTTCTCCTTCCAACTTGTGTGACGGCCCTTGATACTGCCAAGTAAGTAATCAGCACCCATCATGCTGAAGTCCTCTGCACTCAAACTCGAAATACATCAGGTCTTGCACCATGTACGCATGAGGAAGCTGACACCCGAATCTTACTGCACTGAGAAGATGCTGTAAAGGAAGGATACACCAAGGTGTCATTGCGTACAGTGGACACAGATGTCCTTGTCCTTGCAGTAATGTGGTAGGATGTCAGGGAGATAACTAGGGAGTAGCTGCCACCAGAGTGTCAAGAGCTCACACACAATTCTATTACAGGCCCTTAGCTAGCCAGCTGCTGCTGTTTAAGGCAGAACAGAAGGTTCACCAGAGTTAAGTGTAATTGTAAGACTCATGAACTGACACTGGAAGGTACACGTGTCCAGCAGGCCAATATATAGTAAACCCACAGAGCAGGCGCAGGAAGTAATGAGGTAATGATGATGCAGGTTAATTGGAGTGCATGAAATTCGCTAGATAGAAATAATAGATTAATAATGCATGCCTATAAAGGATAGTTCAGGGTTCAAATGGGAGTGACTAAGGGTGTGGTCTGTCATGTGGGAGGTTCTACCACGTCTCCCCCTCTTTCGGAGATGAGAGTATCTGGAGGAACTTGAGGAGTGACTTGTAAACTGGGAGTGGAAGTAGCAGTAGTGGTTGAAGTTGTGGTCTGTTGCCATGACTGCCTAGCCACTGAATTGACTTCACCTTTGATGTAGATTAGTTCGAAATGATAGTCAGACAGGATGTGTTTGCTCATTGATACAGTAGAACTCCAAACTGAGAACAATGGGGGACCAAAACTATATCATCTATATTATAAAACCTCCATTAGTATAGAACAATCAATGGCCAGGATTTTCAGCTGAAACAAGGAGTTGTTTGCTTTATGAGGGGATAAACTATAGGTGAACGAAAATTTCACTAAAGAGTGGTAATTTGTTTGTTAAAGAGTTTACTATCAGAGATTCAATGTTATAGTTAACCTATAGCTCCCAGTAAACTGCTATGTATTTGTCCAGGCTTTGAAACTGTATAGCTATATTAATTAAAATAAATCATGACAGGGTGTTTCTACACCTAAATAACTTCAAAATTTTCAGGAATTTAAAGAATGTGCAGGGTAGCTTGTTAAGTAATAAGTAGTAAAGAATTGTAAGCCTCAAATGTACTTACTTTTTAGTGCATAGAGGTACAGTTGTCTGAAATGCTCATGGATACCTAGATATTAGACAATTTTGTCTTTACGTTGATTATGCTCATATTATCAAAAAGACTTGGAAAGTGGCATACTGCTATTTTGTGGAATGTAGGTTGACAGTAGTATTCCATTGTTATCCAAGTTGTACTCATACAATTTCATTAATTTTAGTAGAACTTCATCAAATGACTCACCTCCACCTGCTAAAAAATTGAAAGGTTTAGCTGTTGTTCTTATACGTATAGGGAGGCAGAGTACAACAGATACTCCAAAACAAAAGTATATTTGTTAATCGCCTGGGATGGATTTAAATAAAAAGGAAGTATGGTAAAGGTTGTGGCACTTCTAGCCAACGTCAGGAGTGCGCATACCACCTAAAAGCTAGCTTCTGAAATGCGCAGACCACCACCTAAATGTTTAACTTTTTGTATATTTATTGTCTTTTTCCTTTTTCTTTTCATATTTCATTTTGCGATATTTGCAAAAAAAAAAAAAAAAAAAAAAAAAAAAATGTTAGAGTCTGAATGCGCACGCATCTATTAGACGCTAGCGTCGGGAATGTGCGCACATAATATTCACAAAACGTTAGCGTCCTCGTTTAGTCGGTAAAAGTAGGTTTTGGGGTTAGACTGGTAAAAGTTTGGGTTATGGCACCGACTCATTCTGCCCGGTGGAAGCTATTTGAGCTGTATTTTATATACTGGTTCATGTCTGGGATACATGGACACAAATTTAAGTGTTGTGACTTACAATGTAAAGGTACAGAGAAAGCTGTAATATAATACCAGCAATATATATGATTAAACTATCATTTTTACATTTTTAGAACCTATCTCATATGGAAAAACTATTTCAGAATTCTAAATGGGAATTTGTTACTGTCTTCAAAAAGAATATATCAGTCAACGGAACAATGATGTGGGAAGCAAAAGTACGTTTTGAAAAACAATGTTTAGCAAAATAAGGATATCATTTGTAGGGTAAACTTATACTAGTTTTATTAAATTTATTATTATTACTATTAGGTGAAAAAACAAAGAGGATTCATTCTACCTGATGCTGTTCATGAGCTCTTCATTGTTTGTGAACCTTTAGTAAGTGTTTTATATTTTTTTAAAAACAGTATTTCTTAGCTAACCTGACTTAATTGGCTAGCGAGCCAAGCGAGTGAGACACTCCCAGGTGTAACTCAAAGGCACAATCTCGCTGAAGTCTCAAGCGAGATTGCGGTAGTTACGCTGCGACCACATCCGCACGAGCGTCTAATTACGTGATGGGTAGGTGAAGCTGGTGAAGCGTCGAGAAAATTAACGCACCGTGAATATTATTTACAATTTGTCGTCCATTGAATTGTGCCTGAAGAACTGGCTACCTTGGGGAAGCCATGAACGCTTGAAATTTACCTTGTCTACCCATAATGCAAGGCCACCTATGAGACTCATGTAAGTCAGCAATACCTATCTAGCATTGTTACACAGTTAAAGCCACCTCAACTTTTAACTCTTAAAATATTTTGACTTAAGTACAGTGCTGAACACTACACTGGAGCTTGAGAACCTTGCAAGTGAGAAACTAAACATGTAGCTAAAGGCTCTGTTCTGTTAGCTTATAAATCTATGGATAAAACTTTTTAGACTGTATTATTCATATACTTTGAATAATAGCTTGGCTATCTGACTCCATAAAAGTATTAATCGCAGCTTATTCCTTACATAGGTTATAATTAAATACAAAGATAAATGTTGTGGATAGCTATACAGTAATAATACTTCTCATTCCTTATTTTGTATGTAATTGTACAAAATTCGATTTAGGACCTTCCCCAAACAAATTCTACTACTAAGGCATCTGAAGATATGTCAATCAAAAGTAGCTCAAACTATTCTCTTCCTTCATACTCCAATGCAACAGGTTCCAATGGAGTTTTTACCTATCGTAAGAGAGTTACAGGAACGAATCACAGATCTTCTGATAGAAATATAGAGATCAATCATAGGAGCAAAAATTACAGAAATAATTTTTATCAATATTTATTACAAGTTCGTAAAAACTTGGACAAAGATGGTAAACTTAGACTGACCAGAAACAAGAAAGGTTCAAATAATCAAAGAGGAGATAGTGATGCTCATAGAAATATCCATGACATAAGCAAAGATGAGATCCATATCTCAGTAGCTAATGGGAAGCATTTGAATTTTGGAGCATATAAGGGAAAAAATGAAAACATCAATTATGAAACATTTCACAATAACGATGAGTATAATGAAAATAATTGGAATGGGGAATTCTGTGAGGGTTTCCAAAAGCAGAAGTGTGAGAAAAAGTTTGAGGAGGTGAGAAGAAGTTTATTGCTATGGCTAAATAATGCCAGTGAGCAGCACAACAATGAGAAGGAAAACTTAACACATAATGATAATGATAATAAATATTCAGAATAGTATGAATGATCAAATACAAAGCACAACCGATGTAAGCCAAATGTTAATGGAGTATAAAACTAGAAATGAACAAATTACTAATTTGAAGATTGAACCTCTTCATGGAGATATTTTTGCTAATATGCTAAATAATGAGACTGGAGATGAACAATCTACTGTTAAAAAGAATAAACAATTTTATAATATCTTCGCTAATAAAACAAATAAAGACAGTAAAATGGATACTATGAAACAAAAAGAGGTAAAGAATGATGAATATGAGCAAGCATTCACCCACAGCAAAAATTACTTGCAGCATGCGTATTTGGTAGAAGACAGTGGAACTTCAATACCATATGGCTTAGACAAGCAGCTGATAATGATAACAATCGTTTATTGTATTGTCATGGCAATTATACTTGTTCTGTTTGGAATAATATTCTATTCCTACAGAAAGAAATTATTTCAACTAAAGCAAGAGATCAGTAAGTTCATTAATATCAATGTTACTACAATATGTAGTACTGATGTATTGTTATGTGTATTTAAAAACTGGATGCGTAAAAAAACTGCATTGTAGTTGTACTCAATTTTCAACTAAAACAAGAGATCAGTAAGTTCATTAATATCAATGTTACTACAACAAGTAGTACTGATGAATTGTTATGTGTATTTAAAAACTTGATGCATACAAAAACTACAATGTAGTTGTACTCAATTTTATACCAGTTTTGAATGTATTATATTAGATCATCGCATGCAAGTGGAGTATGATAGAAATGAAGCTGTAAAGGCCCATCAAATATTACTAAAGCAGCTTGACACTCTCAAACAAGACAGTCTACTAGATAAAGACAATCTAAACAAACTTCAAATTGATAAAGATATATTTCTTCAACAAAGAAAAGACTTATATAGAGGTATAAATGTCGGTATTTTTTTAATAACTGACATAATCAAGAACAATCATGTATTTTAAACATATTTTGGTTATTTTGTCAATGCTTCAGGAAAAGATTCAGTTGATCACGTCTAAACTTGAACAGAAGAAACTTGATGCAGACAGACAGTGTCAGGACAGGGACACGCTCAAGTATGAATTGGAACAGTTACAGAAGAAATACAAGACATTAATGGAAGAAAAGGAGGAAGTCTTAAAACAAAATAAAATGCTAGTCCTTCAGGCTGAAAATGAAAAGGTTTGACTATACAGCTACAATGAATTTCTTTATTATGCACGGTATTATTTTCTTGCAGACCAAAGTCATCTCAAAGGAGTCACATAATCACAAGGGGAAGATTAATCATTTTGGGACCACATTCACGTTAGTTTGTTTAATTTACAATAGCTTTTTTATCAAGCTCTGAACCTTCATAAAACTAGAATGCTACTTTCTCATTTAAAGGGGTCTAAATAAAAGCAAAGGTAAAATGTGAAAAAAATCTGTTGTTGTCAATTTGTCACATTATAACTTTGCTTTCATTTGGTCCCCTTTGATTGAGAAATTGTTGTTCTAATAGCCATATTGTTAACTACTATTTACAATAAAAATAACTTGACAAAAGAAAAAACTTATATAATTGTACAAGTTGGACAAACTGTTCAAGAGAACTTATAAAAAAAATTTTTTAAATATTTCCTATTAGACCATCTGAGAACACTTCAAAAGTACCACATGGAGAATTCTATGGAGGGCCACTGCCTCAGTATACCCCTTACCAGCCTCAGTATGCCCCATACCAGCAGTTGCATCATTCTCCAATGTACATGAATTATAGACAGCCTCTAGTAAACGGATGTTCATATTATCCATCACCATCACCACAAGTTGCCATTGACATGACCAAGTATGAAGCTCTGTGCTCACCAGTTCATGTGACTAACATTCCAAAATGTGATGGTGAAATTAGACTGGAGACTACTTCAACTAACACTCAAAGCAACTCTCTTAATTAAGTAAGTGATAATTATCATATAATTTATATAATTATTTTATTATTACTTCCTTTGTTCATGTGTTTGGTTTAGGAACAGTCAAACGTATCGTATTTCATTTATTATCCTCCTTGTCATAAATTAATGTATTTTGAAGTTTATAATGAATTCAATGAACTTGAAAGACTGAAAGGGAAGATAAAATGATAGTAATAATAGTAAACATAATTTGTTTTCAATGAAACCTACAAATTTTATATAAATTCATACCTCGTATGGTCATCAAATAACAAGAAACAATAAGGTGAACTGGTTGTTCCACAGTTGATTACAGTGATTATCTACAAAATGTAACTCTGAAATCCTTCATTGACTGTACTTCTTTAGAAAATTGTGACAATCTTGATAAAATCACCCATTTAGTGCTTATAGGTATACCTCTAGAGTGAAGAAGTACAAGTTTGGTTAGTCAGGACTAAGTGACTACTTGAGGACCACAGGGCAATGCAAGTTAAGCAACCCTTACCTATAGTGGCAATCAATCACATCCAATACATAATGCATGCATAGGTACATGAATAAATGAATAAATAAAATAAATAAATAAAGCACCAAGAGTGCGAACCCTCAGCGTTACTATAATACTTAGCTATTACAAATACCAAAAGACAATTTATTTGGAGTAGTATCAATATGAATATGCCATTATGTAGCTCATGCAAGTCAATATGTAAAGTTTGAGCAAATCTATTTGCAGCTCGTGCAATAAACGGTAGACGTTATGCTGTTTCATACAAGCGACAGTCACCTCACCAGCAGTTTCAATGGGAAACTCCAAACACTCCGGTAAACCGCTGAGAATTATAATGCAATGCATAACTTACAACGGGCAGCAAAAATGTTATTTGCTCCTGTAAGTGCGGCGTAACTATAGGGGGTGTTACCAACACCCGCTTATACGATCGTACAGACAAAAACTAGCTTTTTCTGAAGAAAAAACAACAACATCGAAATGAAGGCATATGCCTACACTCTTCATGTTCTTTTTTAGTTTTTACAAAGAATATCTTTTAGTTATAGCTCTGTAAAATGGCTGGACACTTTATTATTATAGCTAGATGACTAACTGAAAGACTGAGTTGTTGTTTTTTGTTTTGTTTTGTTTTTTCAATAAGAAGAGTCAGACAATTTTTAGTTTTACTAAAAGTAAGAAAGCTCTTATTACCAGGGTCAGTCCCCTAAAATGACAGGTGACCATCCCAGATGAGCCAGGTAATAACATCAAGGGGACCTGATTAACATCATTCACATTAAAGGGTCAAGGAATCACCCATTAACTTCAAACTTCATATGCTTGTAATATTTGTACAGTATCTCAGCCTGATGAGAGTTGGAATAGCTGGAATAGCTGCACGTTGATTTTTGTGACTTGAACCATATTATCAAATGGTTGCTTGACTGAATAGACTTGAATATTGTGTGGCAGAAAAAAAAATTCTTACCATTGACTGAGAAGAACCCCCACTAAACTTATTTGTTATCTCTGAATAATTGTTATTCAAATCAACACTAGCTAGTTATGATTAAAGTAACACACTAAGACACTATTTTCGTTTGTCTAGTTATTTTTTTATTCTCATGCACAAGGTATTGACAATTTAGTGGAAGGGAGTGGAACAGTCTGGGAGTGTCATAATCATTTTTGTGAATATATTTACTTTGCTACATTCAGCCTGGCCCCTGCTTTCATTAATGTATGTACTTTTTTGCCGTTTTTAGATTTCAAAGGGCTTCAAATACTTGTGAAAATCTAGATACATGTCTTTGTATGATTAAATAAAAATAATGTAATAACAGAATTAAAAAAGAAATCTAGTGAACGCTAAGTGGCTTGACTGCACAGGGTGCGTTAGTTGGAATTCCTGCATATGAAATGATTGCATTACATAATAGATGCGAAATTGTGGAAGCACTTCACATACCTCACAATCTCTAGTAATCCTTTAGCAGTAAAATATGCATTGCTGACTGTGTCCTTTCCATTGCACTTGTAATAACCTGTGTTTTCAGGTACAACCTTGAAGATGGCTAAATAGTTATGGAATCCTTCATGTTCATGAATCTTTTGAACATTTTGTGGAAAATTTGTACTGGAGTTAAAGAACCAGGTAGCACTCATTAATGACTGACAGTCAAAGGCAACACTGTCTCCAATTCTTGCTAAAATTCTTGATGGAGTTATGTTACTATTGTCTTTAACTAAAACAACAAGTATTATCAATTTTTAGATATACCTTTTGAAAAATTATGTTTCATAACTTGTATAAAAACTTTAAGTGATTATATACCTGCTACCTGAGTTGTACTTGGGAGGTGTGAAGGTGTAGTCATAATTGAATTAGTGGCAGTCATTCTGGAGGGGCCACTAATTAAATTATGACTACACCTTCACACCTCCCAAGTACAACTCACATGTCACAGAAATTGTCCAACGCCAGCTAACATTCCCAGGGGCTGTGCCTCACCACACAATGATCTCATGTTCTGTATCATCTGTGTATACAAACTTCCTTGTTCAGTCACCCTCGTTCAGTAACCACTAGAAGGCTCCACAAGCCGAAATATTATGGTTTTATTCTACTAAAATAAATTCTCTGAAACTTGCTATACCTGGCTAGCTATCAGGGTAGCTAGTTCTATTAAATAGTCTAGCTGCCTGTAATATCGCCATTTTTTTTTTTTGCTATAATAATTGTATTGGGCGCGCAAATTAAAAAATTCGCGGGTATCGCCGATTATATTGACCAAAGTTTCTTGTAAGACATATTTTTGTAAAGGAATGTATATCTGGATGGCACCCCTTCTAATATTGCTATACATACTTTCAACAAAATCTGTGCTAAGTTTCATGCTTTGGTCCACTCTGTCACAATATTACATCAAAAATACAATTTCCCACTGGACTATGCTGGTAACTGAGGTAGTCAGAATGGCTATTAAGTTGATACAGGGTAGCTAAACTTGGTCTGATCCCCCCCCCCCCCCCCCCACCCCCCCCATGTGGGAGGTTAGCCGAAACAAAAAAACAAAACAACAAAAAAACAAAAAAATTCCTTTGTGGCAATAAATATTATTGAAGAGGTATGATCTTTGGGAGTGTGTGGGTGTGAAAACATGTTCAATATTGGCCATAGTTGCTAGGGTGTGTTAACTTTACTTCCTCATTTGCCTGAGCTATGGTGTTTTATGGCTGAATGTATTTATCCACTCCATCCATGCACTTATCTGTAACTCAAAACACCTGATCATTTTGGTCACAACTAATTATTATTATTTTTTTGGCAACCCAAAACCTAAGAAATAAATTTGCAGAATTTTGTTCTTACATTCAATAATTACAATAAGAAAATCTTCATGCTAATTACAATCCTTTATAAAAAATAATGATCTAGCTATGGAAAAGAATATACCTGACAAAGCAGAAACAGCATACAGAGAGTTATCAATCTCGACACTGATGTTTGTCTTCCATATTCGAGGAATAAAGTCGTAGTCTCTCTTTTCAACTAGTAACTGCTGAGCAAAGGATAGTTCAGTATTATTTATTGCACTGCTTAATTGTATACTCCTCAGTTGTCTGACATACTGGTTGTGCTGATAGTTAGACCTCTTGGCAAAATACAGGATTACAAGCAGAGTGAATATTTGGTTGAAATTGTAGAGTCCATAATATATAAGTGAGAAAGGACTAGGATCTTTGCTGGGGAGGGTCCAAGGTTGAAGAGCTGTGGCTGTCTTTAGTGAAGAGATGAGAACATATGCAAGCCAAGGTATTATGAACCAGTACTTGAATAAATTGTTCAATTCCATGACTTCTTTCCCCACTTTTTCATAACTTGTATACCAGTTTTTAAACTTCTGACTTGCCAAGTTCCAGCTCTTTACGATTTTATCACTAGCAGATGATGTAGTTGATTCATCTATAATGCTCAGTTCATTATAACCTTCTTCCCAAAGAGAGTGAGTCTTACAGAATACCTTCATAAATTTCATGCAGACCACTATCTCAAAGAAGTATTGCAAGTAATTTAAGACAGAGTACCCATAGTAGATTTGAGGGTAGTTGAATGAACAATTACTAAAGTTTTTTGAGAATTCATGTTGTTGCCACACACCCACAGTAGGAATGGAGAATGCTAGAATAGTCTTGACAAGTATAATTAACCAGAACTTTTTTTTCAACCCCCACAAAATTTTGTCTTTCCTTTCGGTCGGTTCCGCAGACCCAGCCGACCCATCCGCCGTTTGTCCACTCCTGATCCTTTGGACGAGAAATCCAAATGTATATGCTACTAGCACAAAATATTCAAAGCATCTTATCAAACTCTTTAATCCAAGAATAGTCATCACAAAAACGTAGCCCTCCTCCTTCGCCTGATGCTCGCCAGAAGGGTCACTGCAGTTTTTTACTTTTTCGTTCATTACATATGTCGACAGTAGCAGCACCTCTTTGGAGAGCGAGACAAGCACAGCAATTACAATCACCACAGCAGCGGTGCAATTCTTCAACTTAGATGTAGCCATTTTTTGACCCTAGATATCAGTAATCACACGTATTTTGTTATTTGTAGGGGGGGGGGGGCGTTACCACAGCTTAGACACGATCGCAAACTAGCTTTGGAATTCGGTTATTTCAACTGGACTAGGAAACAAAAAAATAGCCGTTCACCTTTTCTGAGTCTGCACGAGTGAAGTGGCCGCTGAATGAAACATGGCAACCGACACTTCAAAGTGGGTTTTCTATAGTATCAAAGCAGATCACTCGCAGGAAAATGTGTCATTGCTTGAGGTAAAGAGGCTTGGAAATAGTCTCCCTAATTAGCTATAATCTGTGCTAGAGGTTTCTAGGGAGTTATATTGTGAATTTCAATCAGCACACTGTTAGTATGATGTATTAAATACATGTGTTTGTGGTTTTTTCTTCTCTTATCCAGTAAACACATTGGACAGTAGCTATGGTAGTTTATTATGTCCAAGTTGAGTTGGGGCGGTGAAAACCGTTAATAACTTTTGAACGGAAGTAGCTACGCTTCCGGGGTTTGTACCATTCGAAATCTCGTACCGAAGCAGTCCAGAAAATTACCTTTAAAAACTTCAGAGCCAGCGGGAAAGTGTAGTTCCAAAACTCAATAGAAAAGTCTATGGGAATAAATAAAACCACACGTTTCCCGCGCTACACGCGGCGGGATTTAGTCACGCTCTCAAACCGGCTAACCACGTGCGCAGTACCTCAGAGACAATTCGTAAACAAAAAGCAGTCGTATTAGGTGACTTGGTTTCTACCCTTCTGCTTGACATTCTGGTTCGTTTTAGGCTCAAGACTTGTTGCTATTCAAGGCTACTTAACAAGAGCAAGCTACAATGTGAGACGTTTGTAACATAGGTACAGTTCTCTATGGTTATGGGGATGCGCTATTGACCACCCTCCAAATTCAACTGCTGCTTGTATCTACCACAATTTTGACATGTCATCATAAAATCATATAATTTATATTGTATATGTCATTAATTATATTAATTATGTCAATTTTTTTTGTATAATAATTAAAAAAAAGTTGAAATTTAACAAGTAGATAGAAATATAGTAAAATCATGAATATAATGATATGAATGATTCAGTATGAAGGACAAAGTAATACTGGAATGTGTGTGGTCATAGCTAGCGGTGATGTACTGGATTCTTCACATTACTGTTGAGTACTTCAGAAGTTCGTCACACCAAGAAAGTAAGAATAGAGTTTAAATACACGCTTAAGCACACAACAATCAGACTTACTTGAGGAGGCTTTCAGCCGCGGTCCTGCGCTTCTTTTCCGCTAAGATTTGTACTACATTAGTAGCTCCGGATCGCCCTCCGCAATCTTCAGCCAGTTTTAGCCACTACTGGAAGCTCGTATATACGATAAACTGCGTATAACCGAGCATGTATTGAATACAGACGCGATAGAAACTGCCTTAGCTTCTTTTTCATTTTAACAAGTAAACTTACGGTAATAATGCGCACCTTAGACCCACCCCGTTTTTACTGTGGGCGTCGACGTTTTCGCGCGTTTGAGCTACTACTGTCATGTGACCTTAATTGGTTTCCGGTTTCGCCAAGTGCATTCCTCTTTTGCCACATTTGTGGTCGCGCAAACTCAACGTGGACATACTCATTTACGTCATTAATTGTACTAATTGTACTAAATTCAAGGTGTGTATAGCTAGATCTGTTTTATTTTTTGTGTTGACACACAAGCATATATTAATAAAGCATGTTTTGCTAATGCTTAAAATGGTGCAAGTCTGAGGGTATAACACAAGCAGCCCAAGGACAAGGAGCATTTTGCTGCCTTAGCTAATGTTTAAAACAACTGGGTTTAATTATTTTTATTATCAACCTTACATCAAGTTTACTAAGGTCAAACTAGTTGAGTTAAACTGTTTTAGGAAGAAGGGCTATTTCTTTTTAGCTTTTACTACCATTGAGTCTTTGCAGTCGTAGCTTATTTTAAATCTGTATGTGTCTACACCCCTCCCTCCTCCTCCTTCCCTCCTATCAGTACCCAATTAGGCCAATATAGCTTACCAGTTTTCCTGGTTTTTACAGCCACCTTTCTCAGATATAGCAGACCCAACCAGGTTAGAGAAAGCTGCAAAAATATCAGCTGGGGATGTGTGGAGCCCGTGTCATAGTGAATTTTGTCCCCCTCTAAAGTGGTTCCCCCCCCCACCCCCCCCCCCCCCCCCCCACGACAATATTCATAGTGAATACTGTCCCCTTCAGTGAATACTGTCCCCCCCGGACAATATTCACTAGTGAATACTGTCCCCCCACGGACAGTATTCACTAGTGAACTAGTGAATACTGTCCCCCTTCAGTGAATAATGTCCCCTCCCCCCTCCCCTCTCTCAAATACTTAAACAAATGAGCATTACCACGATCCAACAGAGCGATCCCTTTACATAAATTTTCACTCCATTTCCAGTACTATCTTCCGTCAGTAATAAATTAGCTGCCCGCTTGGCTTCAATTTTAGTTTTGGTTTTTCAACAGTGCTTAGTTATTTGAATTTTTTACTTCTGTTTTTTTTTTTAATGGCAATTTTAGTTTTGGTTATTGGCTTGTAGGTAATAGCTATTACAGTATTTAGCTAATGATTTTAGTCCTGGTATATTTTACTGGAATGTTATTTATTTAGTTTAGCATTGGCTTCCTTTATTTAGGCTTATTCACTTCATTCAGTAGTTTTGGTTTTTGTTTCCAATGATAATTTTAGTTTAGTTTAGTTAAATTCAACTGTATACATGTATGAATAATTAGTTTTAGTTTTGGTTATTATAGTACCCATGAAGTTTAGTTTAGTTAGTCAAGTAGCTAATAACCTAACTAAAATTAATTTTAGTATTAGTTAACCAAAGCAACACTATGTAGCCAACCTTGTGTGAATATCAATGAGGAACCTAATAGCTAGCTAGCTATATCAAAATAAGCTGTTCAATATGTGACTTGTAAGTATTGTAGGTAAAGGGGACTTAGGATGCTGGGACACATCTGCCCATATTATTTACTTAAAATCACATTTTTGCAAATATCTCTGTAATGACAAGTTTGCCCAGAGGTAAAAAAACACCATAGCCATTAAAAATGTGGAAGTGAGGACCACTCTCACATACACTTTGGAATAGTATCTGCAAACCACTTTCAAGAAACGAGATCACTATTGTCAGTACAAGAATCACTATTTTGATGCATAATTAAAATGCTTGGACCTCTAACATTTTACATGATGCATGCTAATAAAGCTTTTTTTTCTAAATAATGTTTGATGTGTGGTTATTTAAATTTTCAAATTATTTGTAAAAATTATTCAATCGAAGATAGTTTGAAAAATACAATGTTAATCCACAAACCCCATCAATCATTGTTAATATAGAAAAATCTATATTGGCACTATGCAAAATATCAGAGCTCCAAGTATTTTCATTGTGCAGAAATAGCAGCCCCTGTACTTGCAATAGTAACCCAGATTCTTGAAAGTGGCTCAAATTTGTTTCACGCAGACTGCCTTTAAAAGTAACAATATTAGAGAATACATCCAAAAAAAAAATTGGATAGAAGATATAAGGGACTATAATTATTAGCTATTGGCAGGAAAAATACAAGACTTTTCAAAAAAATAGCTACATTGTGCAGTATGAATTGCTTATTCATGGTAGATAGTTTTATTTAATCATATTAAACTTTAAGATTTGCTAATTTAAGCCAATTAGACATTTTATGAATGCAAGTATTCTACCTAACATTTATTATATATTGTCAAAATTAGGGGGGCTGAAGCCCCCCTAATTTTGACAATCACAAAAAATATGTTGTAGAACACATAATTAAGCACAAACACTACAGTTTGGGCAAAGCCACTTTCCTTGCAGATCAGCCTTTGAAACTCTTAAACACTGATTGGTGTGATACCATGTTAAACACTTGGTGCACCTCCCCCATTCCTCCAATGAATGAATTCCCTCTGGAAGTCGGCAAATACAGTGCACTTCAATGAAGTCAACAGCAACTATTTTAGAAAGGGCATGTCTCTCTTTCTTTAATGGAAAGAGTGCCATCTTTCCTTCTTCAAGACATCGATACAAATGACTCCTCATTTTCTTTTGATCATAAAAATTTTTCCTGGATCTTTCCCCCTGCCTGAACTTGTGAATCCATGAAATTTAGACGAATTTTAGGAGCATTACTGTAAAGCAAAGAAGCTACCTGGCTTTTTACATGTTTTCCTGCGGAGCGATATACGCTATCATAGACTGACACTATTGGGTGTGGGCAGCCAATAGTAGTCACTGTTAGCCAGTGTTAAATGACAAAGCCACTCCACATGTCACATCTTGGAAGCCTGAAATTTCAGGACAACTTTGCTTCAGCAGCTGTTGAGCAGCATTGATAATATTGTCATTTAGCCAACCTAATGGATTAAGCAACAATTTCTTGTCTGCTTCTGTCAGCTTAAGGTCAGGAAGCCAATGTTGAAAATTCTGGTTTGTCTTCACAACATATTCTTCAACCTCAATAATGTCGGAATGCACAGTACTGTCCATATTAGCTAGCTTTTGTTTTTTGGGTGATGTCATGGATGATTCTTGCTGTAATGAAGACGAAGGTGAGGGTGGATGCAGTAAGGGTGCGGCTGAAGATGGCAGGGGTGGGACTGAAGATGGCAGGGGTGAGGCTGAAGATGGCAGGGGTGGGGCTGAAGATGGCAAGGATGGTGCTGAAGATGGCAGGGGTGGGACTGAAGATGGAGGGGTGGGGCTGAAGATGGTAGGGGTGGGACTGAAGATGGCAAGGGTGAGGCTGAAGATGACAAAGGTGATGCTGGAGGGAGAAAATATGTTGTTTTATATAATGAATAAGGGGTTCTTAAAATTCTAGCTATAAGCTATCTGTGTGGTTGAAGCAAGGTTCATTGAGGGATTTGATCTAACCCACTTCATACCAGTCCTCCCTTCATCCATCCAAGTTGAGCTCAAACTCAGACTGATGGCTTCTAACTTTAATCAAAGTATTGCCTTAATCAAGTAGTCTCACTATTCATTTTTGTTATTGCATATAATTTAGATTATTTATTACTAAATTCCTTACCTTTAGTGTCATTTACTTCTATTTTCTTTGCTGCAATAAATGAAAACATCAGTATTTGCAATACAGTAGTGAAATTAGGAATTAACATACAATCAAATTTCTTCTTCAGCTCTTCATCAAGTTTCCAGCTTTCTGGACTCAAAACAGAAACTATAACAAACAATTATTCCATAATATTAAAAAGAATTATGCATAATTTAACTTTAACTAACCTGATGATGCAGTCTCACTCTGTTCAGGTACTCTGTGGCTCTTGTTCACATAAGTGAACATAATAGTTTTGGCCTAATAAAAGTGAGAAGCAGAATGATTATGGACCCAAATAGCTGTGTAAATACAACTATATATACCTCATTTTTGCCAACACCAAACATATCCATAATAATGAAACTTAAAACTTCTGGAAGTAAGACGTCTATTGTATATGAAAAAATCTAGATGTACAGAATATCATAACTATTTTTACAGTTGACAAATGATAACTTATTGACTGAAATACCGAGCTGAACTTGTCATTACAACAGAATATGGAGATCATGAAAATTGAGATACATTCATACATGTTAAAGAAAGACTTGTGTTTTTCAATATCTCTACGAATAAATAATATTAAATCATTTTCAGATAAAATTCATAATTACAGCAAACATACGAAGTTTCCTACATGAACTTTTGATGAAATCCGTATAACTTGGGCACTCATATTCCTGCAGCTGTATTAATAACAAGTCAGAGTGTGATATAATGGATATGAGTGAGAATATAAATAGTGAACCTAACGTTTTAAACAATTACTTCTTGGTTTAAATAGAGTTAAATAAGTAGCATTCAAATGGAATGCATAAAATATTTTAATAGTAAAATTGTAAAACAATATATTTCTACTTACTTCTCCATTTTTTATTTTTTCAAGAGTATATTAGATGCAATTTAAATATCTGTGTTGCCATGGCATAAGAAATATACATTAATTTACATTTGTAGTCACAGGTAAAGTATAGTCTAATACAATATTAATGTTTCACCTTCAAGGGGATGAATGGCAGCTTTGAAGAACTCGGTCAACTTCTGAAGGAGTCCTCACTACTTGTCTCCAACCACACTCCTTTTCCTTGTTTCTTAGAGTACACCTCTCTCCACCTACAGGAAATACAAACACTAATATTTCTACTGAATAAGAAAAGCACAATTAATAATCTAAACAACAAGCATTAAGAATAAACTTAATTAAAAAAAAAAGGATTCAGGGTTGTCCATAAAGCACTGCCTCTTAGCAATTCCTTAAACATGATTACATATACAAAATATAAACATAATGTTAATTCACATACCAATGCAGTGATTTAGGGACGTAAAATCATCATGATTTACATGACTTTTCTCTTTGCCTTATTTTGTTGACCAATCATGACAGGTAGAATTAATGTTTCTTGTTTTCATAATTTTTGGCCAACCACAATTTTTTTTTCTAACTTAGTTTCTATCATTTTTCCCCTAACTTATTTAAGTCTAATAAGTCTAATAAGTCTTTTATTCCTGAATATGGTCTAAAATTATATGCAACTCTTAACATCCAGTTGAATCAAATTAACACTTAGTTCACCATCAACAGGCTTCACCTCTTACCTTATAATTTGCCAGAGCCTTCCTACGCAGGATTTTCTTCTCATTCTTTGTATATCCTGAAGGATAAGCTCCAGTAGTGAGGTAGTCAAAAACGAAGCCATACAAAGCGGCCATTTCAGCCAGAGGAAGACTTGCCACGTGGTAAGTGTGGAAGTTTGAGTCTCGTGAACAAGATTAAGGGAAAAGGGAGGGGGGACATTATTCAATGGGGGGGACATTATTCACAAGATTCAAGGGGAAAAGGGAGGGGGGCATTATTCACTGGGGGGGACATTATTCACTAGTGAATACTGTCCGGGGGGGGGGGGTGGGGGGGGGGGGGGGGGGGACACTATTCACGGGGGACAGTATTCACTCCGACACCGGTACAGCCAACTTTAGACCATAAAGTTACCAGTCCTAGTACAGGATATGGCAGTGAAGATATCTAGGCTATTATTACACTAGTCAGAGTGATATAGCTAGAAATTTCACTCTCAGGCTTTATTTTCATTGCCTCTGGCTCTTAAGCCTGCTCATGAAATATTACAGCCATATTTTACTCTGACTCATATAATGAGTACTGTAATATATATTATTATTCTAACTATTATGAGTTTGACTACATAAATTGTTTATGATTGTTATTGTTTGTGTGTTGTTGTCTCAGACTTCCATCAGTGATCATGACTTAGTAAGTTTTAATTCTACTTACTTCTGAAATATTATGCAATAATAATGGCTAATTCTGATTCCTACAGTTTTACAATTAGCTACCTGAGTAGTGTTCCATCTCTGAACTGTAATAGACAGCTTCTGGAAGAGGTAGCTAGGAGCACATGGTTGACTCGTTTCAGGGACACTCATTTGCCCAGTGCCTTAGTTAAGGAAAGCAAGGTTGAAGAGCCTTTGCTCCCAAAGACTCAAAGTAATAACTAAATTCTATCACTTTGTTATAGCTACTTTTAACTGGTGTATCATTTAGACAGAAGAAACAATAATAGGAGAGGCTTTAAAGAACATTCATCTGAGCATAGCTTGTTTCATTTTTTTGTTGTTGTTATTTTTATAAATAATTTTTACAGTATTAAAATTACATAGTTGGCTATAAGAGTATGGTACAAGTTATATAATAGTTCCTTAGCTTTCTGTTTCCAAGGTAGTTAGTAATTAAATGGTTGTTTTACTTTTAGGTTTCTATCAGTGACGAGGATAAAGTAAGTTTAACTTTATTAAAGTTATTCATTTAACTATATAGTAGCTAAGATATAGGATTGAAAACAATAGCTATCTAATAGCTAAGGTCATTACATTTAGCTAATACAGCCACTTCATGTTGTTGTTGTTGTTTTTTAATCAGAACTTTATCCAAACTATTTAAATGCTTAATTAATTTTAGTTTTTACAAGGAAATGATTTTAATTTTAATTAATGAACCAATACTCTGCCACCTATGTAAACAGTGGCATATATATACTAAACATTTTTATATGGCAATTTAAAGGTAGAAGAATGATGAATACATATTATGTATATGTAGAAAAAAGTTAGAGCAGGCTTGAGCAACAAAAGGGCAGCACTTCTAATTTGTGTGATAGTTTTTCTACTTCTATGCTTTCTGTGTCGACCATTTTCCTACATCACATCACAAGAGACTTATCTCATTTGTCACATCTGTGACTCCAGCTACAATGGGTGCAACATCACAGATGTGAATGATTCTGGATTTGATTTCACCCTCACGATTGTGATGCTGTTGTTCTTTCTTCGCTGTGTGGAAGCCTCAGTCATACTGGTTGAAATATTCAGATTTTTTTTCAAAAAACTGAATGAAACAAGCTGTCTTTTTCGAGTGAATTACGACAACATCAAGCAGTTAATCTACAATGCTATGGAAAAATTTGTGACAAAATTTAAAGCCATATGCTTAACTATGATAGTAATTCTCATCATGATTTTGTCTTCTGCCGCTGTTGTGATTCTGGAAGTCTATTTGGGATTGAACAACCAAAAAGAAACAGAAAGTTGTCGCAAGTTAATTCATTGGCTGGACTTTGTTCTGGAAATTTTTAGGTACACGTACGATGTGGGGATTCGCATGCTAATGATTACAGCTACTCTAGCAGTGAAGAACATATGGGATATCAATGATGTGAGGGAGGAAGATGATCAAGGTAACAAGTGGATAACTCAGTAGTTTGCTTGAGAAAAATGACATTGCACAAATAGTAGTCATTCTAGGTATTTATATAAGATGTAGCCTATTTTGCGGAATGGATATTTTCTTTAAGTACATGTATTTCCAAATCAATAAGCATTCAATATTGTCCCATGTTGAATGGTGCATTATACTAAACCCCCCAACGTGCTAACTGTATTGGTAGATACTTATATATACAATTATATAGAATTTTCACTAGTCCATGTTAAGTTTTAATTCAGCAAATGTTTCAGTCACTCTTCAGTGACCATCATCAGTGCTGTTATGATAGTACAAACAATGACCTCTAGGTAATGTTGCCATGACCTGGTTATAATTATGTTAATGAGTCACTATTGGCTAAGCTATAACAAGTTATTGCATGAGGCTTTGGTATACCCTGGGGAGAGTTCCAATTTCTCTGTTTAGAGCATTCTTATTGCTTTGAATATGCCATGATTTAAGCAGACATCTCTGATAGAAGTGATCATTTCTATCAATAACTTTAGCACCACTCCAATCAATGGTGTGCCCTGTTTTGATAGCGTGTTCTGCTACGGCAGATGTCACATAAAAGTTATCCCATGAAGTGAGAGCTCTTTTGGTGTTCCTTCATTCTGTGTTTTAGAGAACACCCAGTCTGTCAAATATATATCTCATTGCATGTGCCACATGGTATTTGGTAAATTACTCCAGTGTTTTTATTCATCTGCCTTATCAAAACAGGGCACACCATTGATTGGAGTGGTGCTGAAGTTATTGATAGAAATGATCACTTCTATCAGAGATGTCTGCTTGAATCATGGCATATTCAAAGCAATAAGAATGCTCTAAACAGAGAAATTGGAACTCTCCCCAGGGTATACCAAAGCCTCATGCAATAACTTGTTATAGCCATATTATAACCAGGTCATGGCAACATTACCTAGAGGTCATTGTTTGTACTATCATAATAGCACTGATGATGGTCACTGGAGAGTGACTGAAATGTTTGCTGAATTAAAACTTAACATGGACTAGTGAAAATTTTATATAATTGTATCTATAAGTATGTCAATACCTAGTCACACAGGACTTTATAAGAAGTGTATTGGTAGATGTATGGTGGAATTACCCATGAACAATGAAGTTGTTTATGCACAACTGTTTTACTGTATTGGAATAATATCTAATCTACAAAAAACAATTTATTAGTACAATAAGTACTATAAATAAACACACTTACTATTTCCTGTATACTTATATGCGCTTTACCTCTATCACCCAAGTCACTCCATTCTTTTCGTCTATTAAACCTCTTCTGCACAACACATACATTCATTCCATGTATCTATTCATAGCATGTGTATGAAATCTTTATTAATATACCCTTGTACAGGATGCTTTGGCGTCATCAGACGACAGTGCAAGCTAGATTCTACCATGCACCCTGATATCAAAATTTTTAAAAAGGATGATAATAGCAAAAAAGAGCCAACTGATCGCCCAGGATATGATCAGGACAGAGAGGAAATTGCAGAAGACTTTCATAAGTTGAAAACTGAACATTATGAACATAGAGGTGATAGGGCTAAAACGATTTTAAAAATATTCTCGACATGGTTCATTATCCCTTGGGTTATTTACCTCGTAGAAATCTCATTGGACGCAGATAACCTGCTGAAAGTTTGGGAGAGTAGTGACTATGAATACGATTTATACAACATGCCTGAAGTGGGCCTATATGTAGCCAATATTAACATGATCATCATGCTGGTTGTGCCTTACATCTGCTCCCACATCATGAATGCGGCTCACACAAAATACCTCTCCAAGTTACGGACCAAACAACTGGAAAAATACCAAACTGGTAGCAGGAAAGCACTGGCTGTGCTTCACAAGATAGAGAGAAATCAAGACTACGATTTCACTCCTCGTGTACTTTTCAGTAACATAGAGATATGCATCCAGCAACCATTCTATGCTGCTTTCTTGCTTCTCAGTGCATTCTTCACTCTCTCCAACAACTTAATAAAATGAATACTTATTGTATATTAACATTGGTCTGTTACAAACCTTTACATATTTTGTTTGTTTATTTGCTTTGTTCAATAACTTTAAGAGTTTTCTGAAGAAATAAATGGAAATATTTTTGAAGGTTAGCCTATAATACAATTTGCAGGAAGAAAAACATACAGCTCATTTGATAAGTAGGTATTATTTTGGATGAATAAGCAATTAGCAATTGTTGGAATTGTGTATACCTCAGCTTGTGAACATTATTATTTGTGTATTTTTTATAACAGCAGTGGTATGACAAGAATTATGAGGTAGCTATTCTGAGACATAGATCTAAAGCAGGTATTTGTTGTTTTACCCATTCTTTATGATTCGCTGACATTCATAAAATCACCAGCTGATGAGTTGGTGACTCTGTAAAATTGTATAAAATTAGTAAGCACATTTTCAAAATAATTTGGACTTTCCAATTACCACTGTAAGGTGGGTTTACTGGTGACCTGGAATCGTAATTTGAAATTACAGATTTTAGATTGGTGACCTAGTTTAGGTTTGAAAGTTCCAAAAAGCATAATTACATCATTTCAAGCCACCATATTAGTAAGCAGTCATGATTTCAATCCTTACAAATCAACATTTTACCTAACATGAGTTGGCGATACTTTACCATACTATACACAGCTACTGAATTATTCACGAATACACACACCGACTGTCACCTCCATCGTCGTTACTGATAAACAAGCGTATTATTATATAGATTACTATAATTGTGGAAAAATATAGCTTACTTTCGTGGAATTAGGAGATATAATAGCACGAAAAACTGTGATACCCAGATTAATTACACGAGTGGAGCGAGAAAGATTCGCTAGGCGAAGCCTACAGTCCCGCAGTTCTTATCAAAAAACTCATTTCATTGGTTAATCAAATCATGTGACCAGTTGTAGCGCCGCGCGTGACCAATTATAGCGCCGCGCAAGGGCTAGGGCTAGGGCTAGGGGACCAATCAGAAGAATTCTTTGATAAGAAGCCAGTGAAATTTCTCGCTGTAACAGTGCTATATATCCGAATTCCAGTGTTTTCCGTGCTAACGTAGGCTAATACTAGCCAAAGAAAACGGTTCATTTCTGCATCTAAGAAAACCTTATAGTACCGTCAAAGAAAATTTTCATACCTGTTCTGCTATTATTCATACTTTTCTTACCGTTGTGAAATAACGGTAAGGTGTTTTTTCTTGTACCTGAAGAAGACCAGCAAACTTGGTCGAAACGTCGTAAAAAATTAAAAGTTTACTTGACGTGTGTAGTCCAAAATTAAACAGCTAATCAACAGAATTACCTAACCACGTCACTATGATTCTCAAGAACTACGTTGTGAAATAACGTTCCCCAGTTCCCCAGAATTTCGCCGCACTATTTTGCCAGCGGTATTGCCTAGCGAATAAAAGTGAAGCATGGTTGCGAAGAGATGGCCAGGACTAATCAGATCAGTGTTTCAGTTTTCTACTGCAACGGTACTTTAAAATAATACCACACATCAAAAAATTGACTGGCTATGGTATTATAAAAAGTAAACCAAAAAATTAATGTAATATAGTGCTTATAGCCTATTAATACAAATAACAAGAAGGCTTAATTAATAACTAAAATAAGAATTACAAAAATGGCAAAAACTAAAACTAAAATTAACATGTAATTTAGAATAACCAAAATTTTTCAAGTAGGCTGTTTCAAAAACCTAAAAGATAAAACAAAAAAAATACTATTACAATTATATCTAGAAAAACAAAAACAAAAAAAAACAACTAGTGAATGATGTTAAGAGTGAAATACTTTTCACTTAATCTAATGATCAGTTATAAAAGTATGAATGAAGGCTATTTTAGCTGATCTTAAGCTAGCTGGAAAGCTTTATCATTTATGCTTTGTTGTTAGCTTTATTCTTTTATTTTCTGTTTCTTGTTTCTTTTTTATTGGGTTGTGCTGTTGCTTACTATTGATGTATCCTCTAGCTTTTTTGGCATTTATGACAAGCCATTAAAGTGCACGTACTTTCAATCATATGTAATTTTAATTTTCAGGTATTCTTAAACTCTATTTCAACCATGTTACTACTATCATGTCAGTTTTACACAGCACATTATGCTCAATAGCGTCAATATAAACTGAATCTTAGAAAATCTTGGAAACAGGTCACGCGCGCCCATAGTACCTGTACAAAACTATCAATCCGGATCGTGTCCTTGTCGAACATTTTTCGCAATCGCAAGGAATCAGTGCCCCGCGAAGCCCTGCACAATTTTAATACTCTAGATGCTTCTGCTCTGAACTGGTCCATCGTGTCGTCGTCCTCTTCTTCCCTGAGCTCCATGTTCAGAGCTACACCTGACATTATTACAATGTCATCATACGATATGAAAGTTACTACTGTTCAGTTGTTATGCTACCGATAGTTATTTCCTCACAAGTGCTAGTTTACTAAAACAAACGCAGTTAAGTGTACTCTCTATTTAGTTTATGTCATATTTGATTCTCAGAAATATGACTGGCAATATATTCTCAGATTCCTGTCCACTTGAGATTAAAAAAAAAAAGTTAATAAGAGTCTAGACCATGAAGAATGCAACGATTTTTATGCTGTGGTTAATGATATGAATTATGAAGGCAGCAGAGAAATTAATGATTTGGCTAGTTGATAAAGAAGAAGACATTTCAGTTACTGAGAATTGTTCTTATAGCATTCTCAGTATAAAAAAGCAAAATAGAGAACATGATGATTCATCATTCAATTATTCAAGAAAATCAGTTTCAATAATACTACAAAGACACCTCTAAATATGCAAACCAAAAAAAAGACAGTAAGAAGCAAGTGAAGGCTTTAGCACCATACTTATAACCATTTTTGCTATGATAATACTAATCATAGCTTTTATTATCACCACAACAGTAGGTTTTGTGAGAGTATCTACACTTGAATCTGGGTTGTCTTTAGTGAGTGTTGAAACACCTGGCTACAATTATTCAAATGAGTCATAGCTTCCTAACCACACACATGAAAGTTCAGATCGGATAAATTGTACAGCTATTGACATTCTTCTTACTGGTATTAGTTATTCACACTTGAAAACTTCTTCAAGCTAAAAAACACACCTATCCTAATTCTTTTAGATTGCATTGAACAGAGAGGACAGCATTCTTTCAGTATGTGTGTCAACTCAACTTTAAATGTTTATGGTAAAATTAATGTTATACCAGCCAAATCAGTAGGGAGCTTCAAATTATAAGGCCGAATAACTCAGATTATTTCATTACCGTATCTGATGGTTCTATTGTTCAGGTTTATTGTGATATGACCAAGTCTTGTGGCAACATTACTGGAGGACTAACTAGAATAGCCACAATTAACACTGCTACTTTTTCACTGCTCTTCAATGGATTTAACTCATGAAATTAATGGATGTGCTAGAGCATCTCCTCTTCCGGGATGTTCAGGAATTGTATTTTCTACTGTGCGCTTACCTTATTCTCATATTTATGGTATTGTTAATGGCAGATATTTTGGTACAGTTGAGGGATTTTCTGGCAGTTATAGATCATCTAACACTAGTATAAATGACAACTATGTTGATGGTATTGGTTTAACTTATGGAAACACATCTCACCGAACTCACATATGGACATTTAGTGCTAGTACAAAATGATTGCTCAATAAATGTACCAGAATATGTAGGAATACATCATTCCTACCTGAATCATACGATTTTTTGCTATGGCCATTCATGTGACCTTACTCTTCAAAGAGATTTTGTTAGTTCCCTCACCGAAGATATTGAAGTGAGACTATGTCAAAACCAACACAGGGATCAAGATAGAGAAGGCATATATATCTCACACCACCTGGATCAAACTTAATTTTATGATTATTTGACATTATAATTAATGTGCTGTTAAATTCATAGTACATATCAATTTGTCTCTAGGAAGAACAAGTTCCCTCATTAGAAAGTGATAAACAGTTAGAAGAAAACAAAATAAGGGAACTAGCTACAATATACAAAAAGGAAACTTGAGACTACTGAATAATTACCAAAGGAGAGTGAATGAGATAGCTCAAGAAATATGCATAAAAAATCCTTCAATGTTACGCAGTCGGAAAAAATTGCTTGAATTGGCTTGTGCCAGAGTGGATGAGTCATATCAGTTTAAGAAAGGAAAGGTTCATTCTAAACATTACAAGCTTATGTATGATTCCTGCACAAAAAACAAACAAACTAACCATAGCATGAGATTAGTTAGAATGACAATCCTTAAAGATAATATTAAGTTGTACAAAGAAAAGCGAAGGCAAGTAGCTGAAGATAACAAGAATTATCATCTCTGTGATGAACTAACTGAGGAAATCAAAACTTTGTCGACAGAAAACAGGCAACATGTAGCAAAGTTGAAGCTGCTTCAAAAGAAGGATGAATTTTCTAAATCATATCATACACAAAAGTTGGTCAGCAAGTCACCATCAGTATCTTCAAGCGCAAGCAAAAATGAGACATGTAATTCCAATAGTGAGGAAGATACTGAAGCATTACCACCAATTATCAGAGAGGTAAGTCATGATACTATTGTTTTGTCTGAGAATTCTAGTGATCAAAAATTTGATTCAAATTTTTGTCAATGCCTCCCTACCCGACTTGTAGGGAGGCCTGATTATGAACTTTTACACATTATAGTCAATATAGAAGTCAACCAAGTAATTACACACAATTATCTCACAATGTTGCACTTAGTTCATCTGATAAATTATCACTGCAGGAGTACTGCCAAGCACGAGAACTATTCTATTTTATCTCGCCACTTTTCACCCTGTTTTGAATGTGCATCGATGTTACAAGTGGCTAGAAAAGTATTAAGTTCAGGCATTTAAAGAGGGATAAGCCATCCCTATACGCCTATTGAGAGCAAGTTTAACAGATAAGGAGTCACGAGATTTCTGAATTACCACTGCAATATGCATTCTTTTTGGTGTATTGTCTTCAACACGACTGCCATCACACCTGGTCTGTTCTAGTGGAAGAGTCAGTGAGCTCCCATAGTGGTTTGAACTGACACCTATACCAATGTGCCCCCTGTTGCTCTGCTCAGACAAGTTCCTCCCATACCATTGCTTGATGGGCCTAACAAAGCAGATAGTCAGCTGATGCCCCAAGCTATCCAGAGTTCCTTTGAACTTCATATTATTTACTTACAGGTGGCTAGAGCAAATGAAAGCTGTGCTGGATATTGACAACCTCCAAAGAGATGAAACAATCACCTGTATTGCACTCACTTCATTACTTCCCCTCTTCCATGATGAGGCAAAGTCTGTAGCCATGATTAGGCATTCTATGAATGTAGTGAAAAAGGCAGTGAAAATTCTAAATCCTGGTCAGACACCCATCATCACTGTGGATTAGTTACTCTATGCAGTTGCCAAACAAATTCAATGGAGTAGGCCTGAGACTTGTTGTTGACCTCCTGGAGAGAAGTGGATGGACAGGAGCACTTGTGCAATATGGAGTTGCTACTTCTGGAACAGCAGATTCCTTTCTGAAGGCCTCCCATGTAACACGAACACGACATCCTCACCAAATCACAGCCAGCAGCTTGTATCTTCTCTTGCAAAAGACTTATAGCAATGATCTAGACAAGGGAGATGAGACCTCTCTGGAAGACTGGTGCATTGAAAAAGCAGCTTCATGTCCCCAGGTTCACTTCTGGTGGATGATCCTACAGCTGGAACTACTGGTGATGATTTATGTGCGATCAATAAGAGAAGGCAATTTCCTGCTCTATATTGATGCTCTGACCAAAATTGTGCCTTGGTTCTTTGCATTGGGACACATTCACTACGCTAGATGGATACCAGTCCATTTGCGAGATATGGTTGCACTGAAAGATACTCATCCTGATGTCTATGGTGAGTTTCTGAAAGGAAAATTCACTGTGAAGAAGACAACACACAGCTTCTCTGCTATGGCCATTGACCAGGCACATGAGCAGAACAATGCCTCTATTAAAGGTGATGGTGGTGCTGTGGGTCTGACACAAAATCCTGCTGCTCTGCAATGGTGGATGGTGTCTGGTCCAGAGGTGGCACGTGTCATTGGAGAGTTTGAAAGCTTCACTGAAGAAAGGAAGAAGGTTGACACCCGTCACCATGAGCAAACGAAGCACACACAGATGGCATTTGCAGGAGATGTATACCAGAGACCAGCAGACACGGCAGTCATAAACAGTCTTAAAAATATTGAGAAGACAGGAACAGTACGACAATTATGTCAGTGAGCGCCTAGTCTATCAGACAAAGCCAATAACGGATCCTATCAAGCTGAACAAGCTTCCTCCGTTCAGTTGGCATCCTGTAATAGAAAAATCAAAATCCCAACAGCAACTCTCATCTCTGAAAAACGACTGTTCCCTCTTCTCCAGGCTCTACATTGTGTCACAAATACGTGATGGAAACCTGGATGAATTCTTTGAACATGAAATCAGGCATGCCCACCATCATTATCACATATGGGGTAAGCTGAGAACTGGTACAAAGTCGGATCTTCTAGGTTGTTTGGAAGACCTAGTTTCTTCACAAGAAAATTCATCCAGCCAAGGGTACAAGTTAACATTATAGATGGGGCTGCTATTTTAAACATGTGATGGCCTGGCACTGCTAAGAAGTTTTCAGATTCTGCAGAGCAAGTGTTCACACCATACATCATGTCACAGCTGCAGCATATTAGCAGATTAGATGTGGTGTGGGATGACTATTTTCCTGACAGTCTGAAGGCTGAAACATGCAGCAGGCGAGGAAAGGGAGTTCGCAGACGTGTTACCCCATCTAGCTAGTGCAATTCCTGGAAACTGGCAGGAGTTTCTTAGAATTGATGACAACAAGGTCGAGCTTTTCTCCTTCCAACTCAAATGACTCACCTCCACCTGCTAAAAAATTGAAAGGTTTAGCTGTTATTCTTATACGTATAGGGAGGCAGAGTACAACAGATACTCCAAAACAAAAGTATATTTGTTAATGGCCTTGGATGGTGTTAAATAAAAAGGAAGTATGGTAAAGGTTGTGGCACTTCTAGCCAACATCAGGAGTGCGCATACCACCTAAAAGTTAGCTTCTGAATGCGCAGACCACCACCTAAATGTTAGAGTCTGAATGCGCACGCATCTATTAGACGCTAGCGTCGGGAATGTGTGCACATAATATTCACAAAACGTTAGCGTCCTCGTTTAGTCGGTAAAAGTAGGTTTTGGGGTTAAACTGGTAAAAGTTTGGGTTATGGCACCGACTCATTCTTCCCGGTGGAAGCTATTTGAGCTGTATTTTATATACTGGTTCATGTCTGGGATACATGGACACAAATTTAAGTGTTGTGACTTACAATGTAAAGGTACAGAGAAAGCTGTAATATAATACCAGCAATATATATGATTAAACTATCATTTTTACATTTTTAGAACCTATCTCATATGGAAAAACTATTTCAGAATTCAAATCAAAAGAGCGAGGCTTTTTCAATTATTCTAAATGGGAATTTGTTACTGTCTTCAAAAAGAATATATCACTCAACGGAACAATGATGTGGGAAGCAAAAGTACGTTTTGAAAAACAATGTTTAGCAAAATAAGGATATCATTTGTAGGGTAAACTTATACTAGTTTTATTAAATTTATTATTATTACTATACGGTGAAAAAACAAAGAGGATTCATTCTACCTGATGCTGTTCATGAGCTCTTCATTGTTTGTGAACCTTTAGTAAGTGTTTTATATTTAAAAAAAAAACAGTATTTCTTAGCTAACCTGACTTAATTGGCTAGCGAGCCAAGCGAGTGAGACACTCCCAGGTGTAACTCAAAGGCACACTCAAGCAAGATTGCGGTAATTACGCTGCGACCACATCCGCACGAGCGTCTAATTACGTGATGGGTAGGTGAAGCTGGTGAAGCGTCGAGAAAATTAACGCACCGTGAATATTATTTACAATTTGTCGTCCATTGAATTGTGCCTGAAGAACTGGCTACCTTGGGGAAGCCATGAACGCTTGAAATTTACCTTGTCTACCCATAATGCAAGGCCACCTATGAGACTCATGTAAGTCAGCAATACCTATCTAGCATTGTTACACAGTTAAAGCCACCTCAACTTTTAACTCTTAAAATATTTTGACTTAAGTACAGTGCTGAACACTACACTGGAGCTTGAGAACCTTGCAAGTGAGAAACTAAACATGTAGCTAAAGGCTCTGTTCTGTTAGCTTATAAATCTATGGATAAAACTTTTTAGACTGTATTATTCATATACTTTGAATAATAGCTTGGCTATCTGACTCCATAAAAGTATTAATCGCAGCTTATTCCTTACATAGGTTATAATTAAATACAAAGATAAATGTTGTGGATAGCTATACAGTAATAATACTTCTCATTCCTTATTTTGTATGTAATTGTACAAAATTCGATTTAGGACCTTCCCCAAACAAATTCTACTACTAAGGCATCTGAAGATATGTCAATCAAAAGTGGCTCAAACTATTCTCTTCCTTCATACTCCAATGCAACAGGTTCCAATGGAATTTTTACCTATCGTAAGAGAGTTACAGGAACGAATCACAGATTTTCTGATAGAAATATAGAGATCAATCATAGGAGCAAAAATTACAGAAATAATTTTTATCAATATTTATTACAAGTTCGTAAAAACTTGGACAAAGATGGTAAACTTAGACTGACCAGAAACAAGAAAGGTTCAAATAATCAAAGAGGAGATAGTGATGCTCATAAAAATATCCGTGACATAAGCAAAGATGAGATCCATATCTCAGTAGCTAATGGGAAGCATTTGAATTTTGGAGCATATAAGGGAAAAAATGAAAACATCAATTATGAAACATTTCACAATAACGATGAGTATAATGAAAATAATTGGAATGGGGAATTCTGTGAGGGTTTACAAAAGCAGAAGTGTGAGAAAAAGTTTGAGGAGGTGAGAAGAAGTTTATTGCTATGGCTAAATAATGCCAGTGAGCAGCACAACAATGAGAAGGAAAACTCAACACATAATGATAATGGAATATTCAGAATAGTATGAATGATCAAATACAAAGCACAACCGATGTAAGCCAAATGTTAATGGAGTATAAAACTAGAAATGAACAAATTACTAATTTGAAGATTGAACCTCTTCATGGAGATATTTTTGCTAATATGCTAAATAATGAGACTGGAGATGAACAATCTACTGTTAAAAAGAATAAACAATTTTATAATATCTTCGCTAATAAAACAAATAAAGACAGTAAAATGGATACTATGAAACAAAAAGAGGTAAAGAATGATGAATATGAGCAAGCATTCACCCACAGCAAAAATTACTTGCTGCATGCGTATTTGGTAGAAGACAGTGGAACTTCAATACCATATGGCTTAGACAAGCAGCTGATAAGGATAACAATCGTTGATTGTATTGTCATGGCAATTATACTTGTTCTGTTTGGAATAATATTCTATTCCTACAGAAAGAAATTGTTTCAACTAAAGCAAGAGATCAGTAAGTTCATTAATATCAATGTTACTACAACAAGTAGTACTGATGAATTGTTATGTGTATTTAAAAACTTGATGCGTAAAAAAACTACATTGTAGTTGTACTCAATTTTTTACCAGTTTTGAATGTATTATATTAGATCATCGCATGCAAGTGGAGTATGATAGAAATGAAGCTGTAAAGGCCCATCAAATATTACTAAAGCAGCTTGACACTCTCAAACAAGACAGTCTACTAGATAAAGACAATCTAAACAAACTTCAAATTGATAAAGATATATTTCTTCAACAAAGAAAAGACTTAGAGGTATAAATGTCGGCATTTTTTTAGTTATTAAAATAACTGACATAATCAAGCACAATCTTGTATTTTAAACATCTTTTGGTTATTTTGTCAATGCTTCAGGAAAAGATTCGGTTGATCACGTCTAAACTTGAACAGAAGAAACTTGATGCAGACAGACAGTGTCAGGACAGGGACACGCTCAAGTATGATTTGGAACAGTTACAGAAGAAATACAAGACATTAATGGAAGAAAAGGAGGAAGTCTTAAAACAAAATAAAATGCTAGTCCTTCAGGCTGAAAATGAAAAGGTTTGACTATACAGCTACAATGAATTTCTTTATTATGCATGGTATTATTTTCTTGCAGACCAAAGTCATCTCAAAGGAGTCACATAATCACAAGGGGAAGATTAATCATTTTGGGACCACATTCACGTTAATTTGTTTAATTTACAATAGCTTTTTTATCAAGCTCTGAACCTTCATAAAACTAGAATGCTACTTTCTCATTTAAAGGGGTCTAAATAAAAGCAAAGGTAAAATGTGAAAAAAATCTGTTGTTGTCAATTTGTCACATTATAACTTTGCTTTCATTTGGTCCCCTTTGATTGAGGTTGTTCTAATAGCCATATTGTTAACTACTATTTACAATAAAAATAACTTGACAAAAGAAAAAACTTATATAATTGTACAAGTTGGACAAACTGTTCAAGAGAACTTATAAAAAAAATTTTTTTAAATATTTCCTATTAGACCATCTGAGAACACTTCAAAAGTACCACATGGAGAATTCTATGGAGGGCCACTGCCTCAGTATCAGCCTCAGTATGCCCCATACCAGCAGTTGCATCATTCTCCAATGTACATGAATTATAGACAGCCTCTAGTAAACGGACGTTCATATTCTCCATCACCATCACCACAAGTTGCCATTGACATGATCAAGTACGAAGCTCTGTGCTCACCAGTTCATGTGACTAACATTCCAAAACGTGACGGTGAAATTAGACTGGAGACTACTTCAACTAACACTCAAAGCAACTCTCTTAATTAAGTAAGTGATAATTATCATATAATTTATATAATTATTTTATTATTACTTCCTTTGTTTATGTGTTTGGTTTAGGAACAGTCAAACATAATCGTATTTCATTTATTATCCTCCTTGTCATAAATTTTGAAGTGTATAATGAATTCAATGAACTTGAAAAATTGATGATAGTAATAATAGTAAACATAATTTGTTTTCAATAAATTTTAATATAAATTCATACCTCGTATGGTCATCAAACAAGAAACAATAAGGCGTTTTTAGATTTCAAAAGGCCCCAATTACTTGTGAAAATCTAGATACATGTCTTTAGTATGATTAAATAAAAATAATGTAATATGAATGCTAAGTGGCTTGACTGCACAGGGTGCGTTAGTTGGAATTCCTGCATATGAAATGATTGCATTAAATAATAGATGCGAAATTGTGGAAGCACTTCACATACCTCACAATCTCTAGTAATCCTTTAGCAGTAAAATATGCATTGCTGACTGTGTCCTTTCCATTGCACTTGTAATAACCTGTGTTTTCAGGGACAACCTTGAAGATGGCTAAATAGTTATGGAATCCTTCATGTTCATGAATCTTTTGAACATTTTGTGGAAAATTTGTACTGGAGTTAAAGAACCAGGTAACACTCATTAATGACTGACAGTTAAAGGCAACACTGTCTCCAATTCTTGCTAAAATTCTTGATGGAGTTATGTTACTATTGTCTTCAACTAAAACAACAAGTAGCTATTACTAGTGGTGTGCTTGAGCACAAATGGCGAGCGAGCCTTAAACTACACTATTGTTATTCAAACTACTAAAATAAAATTGAGTTGTTAAATTACGCATATACGGTAAAGGGGATTCAATGCCATAGTAACCACTCCCCTCAACTGTTTGAATTGAAAAAGAAGCAACAACATCAAGTCACGTTATTTAAAATTTTCTTTGTGATATTCTTAATAGTAGTTGTAACGCACAATACTTTCACACAACTGAACATACCTACGCAAGACTCACCTTTGTGGTTCGTCTAGTGGACATAATTGTCAGTTATGCTGTTGAGTAAGTGCCTTATAAACGGTGACAATCGTGTATTAACTTCCACCGGACCACCGTCCCATACCTGTCCTAGTAAATGGACTCCCCACACCCGCAAAACAATTCAAAGCGGTAAAACAATTCCATTTTCCTAAGGTGGATACTGGTAATGGTCCTACACCAGAGGATCGGTTTATGAGTTTGGGACGGGTCCGAAACGCGGGAAGCTAAACACGCACAAAAATACGAGGTTCAACAGTCAACACAATGAACATACTACTCCAAACATATATCTAATAAACATAGGATGGCTTGAGCACAAATGGCGAGCGAGCCTAAAGACTATACTATTGATTTTGACTTCTAACACTGAAGCTACTGAAAATAAGGTCCAGTTTTTTAATTTAGCATACAGGGTGAAGGGATTTCAGTGCCATAGTAACAACTCTCTGCAACTGCTTGGAAAGAAAAAAAAACAAACAAAACAATACACATTATTTAAAAGTTTTCTTTGTGATATTCTTTAGCTAAGTAGTGGTTGTAACACACAATGCTTCGACACAACTGGAAATGCACCTACACAGACTTACCTTCGCGGTAGTCTAGTGGACAATGTATTTTCAAGTAAATACTGTTGCGCACGGCTTATAACCATGACAAAGAGCGCATTGACTTACCACCGCCACTAACTCGAATAGAAATGGAAGTCCCTAAGTTTTCAAGTTTTAACTGCACCCGCAAAAGAATTCAAAACGGTAAACAATTCAATTTCTAGGGTGACACGGGTACTGATCGATAAACCAGAGGATTCTGTTTAGTGCAATTTGGGACGGGGTCGACCACATAACTAACACAAAAACGCGAGGGTCAAAGTACAAAATGACATACATACGTCCATACATATATCTAAATAAACTAGTGATGTGCTTGAGCACAAATGGCGAGCGAGCCTAAAGACTATACTATTTTTGTATGAATGATTTTGACTTCTAACACTGAAGCTACTGAAAATAAGGTCCAGTTTTTTTATTTAGCATACAGGGTAAAGGGATTTCAGTGCCATAGTAACAACTCTCTGCAACTGCTTAAACAGATACAATTGTTCACTTCAATATAGGACCAAATGTAAATTTGCCATTTGAATGCTATCAGTTAGAAAGTGAACTCAATAAGTACACAAGACGTAACTGTGTAGGCAAAAAATCAGATAGGTCAGAGACAAAAACCTAACCTGTCAATAAAGGTAAAGATTTTTCATTAGCTAAGCAGTCCTTGTAACACACAGCACCTTCATATACACTTGTTCACTTGATATACCAACACAAGACTTACTTTCTTCAGTGATTTGACTATAGGACAATGAATTTTCAGGTCAGAACAATATTGTTGCGTAGGGTTAACTATGACAAATAGAGCATTAACTAACTCACACCAGCCAGAAAAGTAATTAGTATCTTCTCCTATGTAAGACTTAAGATTAGGCTAGAAATCAGACACAACTTAAAAGGGTAAAATGGAGTGGACAATGAATTTTCCAGTAAATGCTGCTGAGTAGGGCTGTGACAAATAGCGACTAACTTGAATAGAAATGGAACTCCCTTAAGTTTTAGAGTTTTAACTGCACCCGCAAAACAATTCAAAGCCGTAAACAATTCAATTTCTAAGGCGATACGGGTAATGGTCGCTAAACCGGAGGATTCTGTTTAGTGAAGTTTGGGACGGGTCAAACGCGGAGCGAACACAAAAATACGGAGGGTCAAAGTACAAAATGACATACGTACGTCCATATATATAAACAAACAAACATCCCCGATTTTTTCATTTTTACCCCTGTAAGTGTCTCGCTCGCTACGCTCGCTCGCCAACAAACATCCCCGATTTTCAATTGTGTTACCCCTGTAAGTGTCTCGCTCGCTACGCTCGCTCGCCAATAAACAAACATCCCCGATTTTCGATTGTGTTACCCCTGTAAGTGTCTCGCTCGCTACGCTCGCTCGCCAATCAATTATTAGATATACCTTTTGAAAAATTATATTTCATAACTTGTATTAAAAACTTTAAGTGATTATTGGCGAGCGAGCGTAGCGAGCGAGACACTTACAGGGGTAAAAATGAAAAAATCGGGGATGTTTGTTTATTTATTTAGATATATGTTTGGACGTATGTATGTCATTTTGTACTTTGACCCTCCGTATTTTTGTGTTCGCTCGGCGTTCGACCCCGTCCCAAACTTCACTAAACAGAATCCTCTGGTATAGCGACCATTACCCATATCACCTTAGAAATTGAATTGTTTACTGCTTTGAATTGTTTTGCGGGTGCTGGGAGCTCCATTTCTAATCGAGTTAGTGGCGGTGGTAAGTTAATACACTATTTGTCACAGTTATAAGCACTACTCAACAGCATTTACTTGACAATTCATTGTCCACTAGACGAACCACGAAGGTAAGTCTTGCGTAGGTATGTTCAGTTGTGTGAAAGTATTGTGCGTTACAACTACTACAGTATTAAGAATATCACAAAGAAAATTTTAAATAACGTGACTTGATTTTGTTGCTTCTTTTTCAATTCAAACAGTTGAGGGGAGTGATTACTATGGCATTGAATCCCCTTTACGGTATATGCATAATTTAACAACTCAACTTTATTTTAGTACAGTTTGAATAACAATAGTGTAATTTAAGGCTCGCTCGCCATTTGTGCTCAAGCACACCACTAGTATACCTGTATAATATACATAATTGGCGAGCGAGCGTAGCGAGCGAGACACTTACAGGGGTAAAAATGAAAAAATCGGGGATGTTTATTTGTATATATGTATGGACGTACGTAAGGCATTTTTGTACTTTGACCCTCGCGTTTTTGTGTTAGTTATGTGGTCGACCCCGTCCCAAATTGCACTAAACAGAATCCTCTGGTTTATCGATCAGTACCCGTATCACCCTAGAATTGAATTGTTTACCCTTTTGAATTCTTTTGCGGGTGCAGTTAAAACTTGAAAACTAAAGGGACTTCCCTTTCTATTCGAGTTAGTGGCGGTGGTAAGTCAATGCGCTCTTTGTCATGGTTATAAGCCGTGCGCAACTCTATTTACTTGAAAATACATTGTCCACTAGACTACTGCGAAGGTAAGTCTGTGTAGGTGCATGTCCAGTTGTGTCAAGGCATTGTGTGTTACAACCACTACTTAGCTAAAGAATATCACACAGAAAACCTTTAAATAACGTGTATTGTTTTGTTGTTGTCAAGCAGTTGCAGAGAGTTGTGACTATGGCACTGAAATCCCTTTACCGTGTATGCGAAATTAAAAAAACTGGACCTTATTTTCAGTAGCTTCAGTGTTAGAAGTCAAAATCATTCATATAAAAATAGTATAGTCTTTAGGCTCGCTCGCCATTTGTGCTCAAGCACATCACTAGTATTATTTAGAATTTGAAAATTACAAATATGTGTGTTTTTATGTTCCTTAATTAATAACTTACTCCGGATAATCAATGTAACAACGGCAATAATTGCAATTCCGTTAGCCACACCTTCACACTCGTAATCGCCTGCATTCGAATTCTGAACATTAATCACATGAAGAATAAAATTTGTCTCAAAGCAATTTGATCTCATTCCACCCTTCTTTTTCCACACAACTCGATGGTTTTCTAACTCACGATGTACCATGCAATAGAATATGGCATTGCTTCCTCTTTCAGCCACTAAAAGTCGTGGGTAAACCTTGGTTTGATCTAAAGAAATACACTATTGTAAATAATCAATATTTACAGTTTGATGTGCAAGCTTTGAATTATGATCCAAAGAGTATGTCAACTAGTCTTGCAAGCCAGACCCTTTACCGACCACACGGTGAAGGTTCTGGTTTGCGAAACTAACATGTCAACAAGTACACTTTACTCCCTTACCGTAAACTTTTAGATAAGCTCCTGACAGAAACCTGTTCAGTCCCTTATTGTAAGAACCAAAACAAGTATAGACTCCTGCATCTTTATGTTTTATGTCATCAATGAGTAGCACACGACGTTTATAAAATCTTCCTTTTATTCTTCTTCCATTTAAAAGCCAATATACATTTCCTTCAGAGTGGCAAATAAACTCTCCTTGTTCCCCACAATGTAATTTCAGAATGCTAGGAGTTACTTTTTTCAGCGCAAAAACTATAACAAAAAAATTCATATGCATCAATTAGTTATTTTATTTAGAGAACCTTTAAAAAATATTAAAATACTTCAAATACACATCCAGTAAATAATGACACAAATTGCTTTCAATATCTATCTGAATGTAATCATATGGCTTCATGCTTATTCTAACACAATTAAAATGGAATGGTATATCATAATTAGTTAAGTTGTTTATTATTTGTTCATAAGTTTTTTTAATTGTCCCTTAACTATAAATGCTTTCATTCATTCATTCATTCATTCATTCCTCCATTTAGCTAACTGTGATTAGTTGAATAGCTTACAATTTTTTAATCAAATATCTCACCCCTGACATAGAGAAAAGAGTGATAGAAGTGTGAGGTAGTATTGTCTTCTGCATCATGTCCAGTGCACCTCACATCTCCTTGGTCAACTACTCTTACATTTTTTATCATTAAACTATTATTGGAAACAAAATACTTGGCCAGATCATTTTTTACCAACTTTTCATTGTGGTACCATTCTATCCCTGAGATCACGCTGCAGTGAAACCTTACAAAGCTTCCTCTAAGTACGGTAGTATATATTGGATATAAGTATCCAGGTAAGGATTCTCTTCCTGCAAGAATTATTATTATTAATTATATTTATATATATTATATATATAATATATATTCCACCCTAGATATCTTCACAATGATATTTTTAGGTACGTGACGTGAAATTTTCAATTTTCTTCCCCTGCTCGTGAAATATCTCTCACCATATCACACTCTGACTCATGTAATAAGTATTATATATATATAATATATATATATTTATTTATTTATTTATTTATTTATTTATTTACTTATTTATTTATTTAGTTATTAGTATTATTATATTTATTACTATTACTATTATTATTATTATTATTATTGTTATTATTATTATTATTATTATTATTACTGCTACTACGTACTACACTAGAAAAAATTTCTCGTTTTAACAGCCAATATTATGTTAATCAAAACTTAACCCGATGTTCAACATTGGCTGTTAGAACGAAAAAATTTGCAATTATTATAATTATTTCAGCTGAGAATGACTGAATCATCATTATTATTACTACTACTACTACTACTATTACTATTACTACTATTACTACTACTACTATTACTACTACATTATTATTAAACAGTAATTCCATTTTGATTACTATTACATACATTGTATAAACAGCTACCATTGAATTGACTCACTCTTGACAAATAGAGCTGATCCAATAAAGAACACTCTGTTATTCTCGTAAGTTCCAAAGCACTCATACATGCCTTCATCTGAAATGCTAATCATCTTTATCACTAATACATTATTAATGAAATTAATTTTTAGACTTGATTTAAGCAAGCTGTCTTTAAAGTACCATTCAGCTGGTTCATACGACCAGCAAGTTATAGTCACTTCACTTCCGATATTTACCATGTGGTAAGGTGGGGTCACTGTACCAATTGTACTACTAGAAGTTGTATCGTGGCTTGTGGCACATTCACCTGCATGCAAAACATATCTGTATTCAATTCTTTTTTTTTAAACCACATTATTGTATTCACAAACAATTATAGATTTTATACCAAACATACTCTTTTTATTATCCTATTGCCTATTATGCTATATCCTTTCTCAATGATTAGGTAAAGTGTCAGAGCAGTGAATAAAACATGTGATGAAATGCAAGCCTTTTACAAGAAGCTAAAAATTGCCAGCACTTTTAAACTTTAGTATCAATGTTTTCCAACACTGAGAGATCCCACTTTAGGAATAACAGTCTGGCATAGCAAATCAGCTATTGAGGAGTTGGACAGAATTTATGAGGTCAAATCCCATCTAAATTTTGTGCACTGATCAATGTTTTGAGAGTAAATTAACACAAGTAGATGTTATGAACACCAAGCTACACTTAGCTCAGTCAGTAGGAGACTAAAATATTTCATATATTACCCCACAGAACTTTGAGATTCGCATAATTCAACACCATTCCTTTGACAAAAACCCAGAATTTATGGCACTGATTCTGTAAACATTGTGTTTCCAGCTAAAGGTGAACTAGCAAGATACTTGTGCACAATAGCAGAATAATATTTAAGCTTAAATTACGTTCAAACACTATAATACGTGCTAATTACCTAATGAAGCTAGTATCCAGAACAATGTCCCAGGCATTGATTTTAAAATATTTAAATCCGTATCGTTTTAGGAATGCGAAGGTAACCTCGCTAGCTGCCTTACCCTTTACCAATCGCGCGGTTAAGAAAATAGTTCTTCACCTCGCGATTGGTAAAGGGTTTACTAGATCGTTTTGATTTCCCCGCCCCCCGCTCGCTTTATCGCTCGCGCGTTTACTTTCAGGTGGGCTGGGCTGAATTTCAGCTGGTGGTTACAAAAGAAGCCCCTGGATTCACTCTTTGCATGCTTCAAAGATACCATAGGATGGCAGGTCAGGACCAGGTGGCGAGCCATGTACTGCAAAATAATCACTACCTCCTCTGCAGCGTCCTTGAATCAAAGGAGTTGGTACCCCAAGCAGTGGCCAAAGGTTTACTTACCGTAGAGGAGGGCGACGAGATTGCGACACGCACACAAAACTTGGGGGATGGCGCGGGAATGGCTAAACTCATGGAGCTAGTACTTGTCCGACCAAGCTCGTTCAAGCTCTTTCTGGAAATTTTGGAGGAGAAGGAGGCGCTTAAAACTTGGGCTACGTACCTCAGAAGTAAGCTTGGTTGGTTAGATGAATGTACAGTTAGCTTTAGGAATAGTTAGCCATAGTCCTTTATAGTAAGTGATGGTTGGGACACAGCTTTGGTCCCAGTATTGGTTCACATGTGTGATAAGAATTTTCATACTGTGCACCCAGCCTAAGGATGTGAAAGAAAGCACATCATTTTACTGTTGGTTGTCTGGTCAGAATAGTTGGATGGAGTTTTCAATCCAACCCACTTTATCTATTTCAAGCCTATTAATTTTAATTCTGTCATTACTTCTGTAGCATTTTTTGTTGTAAGTTTTTAGTCGACTGGGCATGTTTTCTATGTGCATTGAGAGACTGCAGTATGAGTGACCAACTTTGTGACATAGGTATTTACTTATTTCATCTAATCGCCAATATTATATGACATTAAAACATTATTTATTTCTGAGCTACCTTTTTATTAGGGGACTGGGAGGGCCAAAATTACTCTCCCCTCTGAGCCAAGTTTATAGAGAATGTATAAATGAATATCAAATTAGTCGACACGACAACCGTATGCATGCTAACTCATTAGTCTTGTTAACCCGCCATTCTTCGTGTGTAAAGGAGCGTGGCACAGGGGAAGGAGAACGTCTGGTGACTTTCGCCAGGTTTTCGTGAAATTGTCCCAGAATGTTGGGACAACCAATTAAGCGACCACAGCTACGTCAACGTCACTCTTACTCATTAACCGCATTTACTCAACTCAGCACTTGCTATGCTTTATTTTGTGATTATGTGCTTAGTAGATATCACCAGGTCTACGACACCACACACAAAAAAATGTAATTCCACTCGGGCATTCGCAAAAACCTGACGAAAGTTACCAGATGTTCTCCGAGAATGGCTGGTTTAAGGAGACTACTAACATGTTCATTCATAGACTGAGGTAATCATTAATAATTAAGTTTTCACCTGAATAGATTTGGCACCCCCTCAGTGATGAATCCATCCTGACTGTGGCTTGCATTGCATGCAATTGGAGTGGGGGGTTGAATTTTAGGTAAAAGGTTTTCTAAGAACTCATTGAACGAGCTCTCTCCACCAGGATACAAAGTAGTGGTGTCTAGAGCTTTTGTTGGTTTAGCTAAGAAGAAGACAAAGCAAATCATTCTCTTTTCCTCTGTTTTGGGAAATAAAGACTTTTAAACGTAGCATTGGGTGCATCACCAGGAACTATAGTTTCATCTGTTGGCTTCCACTCATCCATATATATATATAATACTCTAAGTCCCTGCAGCATTATCAGCATCCGTGCCAGGTTCTTGATTGTAAAGTAACTTCATGTCTTATCCCAAATATTTCCATATCAATTGCACAAACTGAAGATACTGTTACCAAGTTCACATATCCAATAATTCAAACAAAAGAAAACCTTGCAGAAAAAAAAACGCATGTGACTGTGTAGGATTATATATAACTTGAGCTGCTACAATATAATAGCATATACTGTAGCACAGTGTGATGATAATAATAGCACGTGCTAGTGACACTGTAGCACCAGTGTGGTGATAATAATAGCACGTGTTGTTGTATGCTGCTAGTATTAAAGATCATGGCTTCCTGTCCAGGCAATTCTTCTCATGCCCTGACAAGTTCCCACAAAGCTAATTATGATGTTCCGTGTATGCACTTAATTTGATACTATGTGCTTTTATAATTGTGTTAATTAAAATGTTGAAATACAATTTGGAAGTTGTTCCAAGAATGATACAATGATAAAGGAACCAGCTGTTTCTTCAACTTTTAATATCTGCTTGTATTAAATCAAATTGAGTCATTAATGTCACTCCTCCTCCCCCTCCCCTCCCACTCATATAGATGCCATTTTGAGCCAGCTTTTGTGTTCATACATATTAGGAAATACATAGTCCACCACAACTCACCAGACTAGTGAGAAAATCTTGTTTACAAATATGCCTTGCCAAGCTTTAGAGAAGACTATATATGTGGTGTGGCATATTATATGTAGATGACTGGAAATTTTTAGTTAATGGCTGTTGTTAATTACTTTCTTTTTTTTTCAGATTATAATACGGGAGATAAAGTATGTTTTTGAGTGGTCTGTGGGATAATTTTATGTAGTGTGTGTTTTCCCTGCTGCATTCTGTGCACCTGAACTAGCTCACTTGTGCTGCTTTTGGTTTCATTAACGGAAACTTGTTATGTTTGTCTTCTATAAAAACAAAAACAAAAAACAATTATTCTGAAGTCCATTATCTTAATAATAACTCTCCCACTGGTTCAACGTCTAACTGGATCTGATTTAACTATTGGTAAACAGTATTGGAAGTTATCACAATTATTAAGTTCTGACCCTTAGAGCACTGGTGGCTAAAGCCAGGGGTCATGGGTTCGATTCCCCAGCGACAATTACGATTTTTTTTCGCATTTTGTCTTTGCTACTCTCTAGAACCCTTTAAGTGAGAAAGTTCAATCCAGTATTGGAAGTGTTAGACTGTGCAAGAGATCTTGTGTTATGATGACTCTGAACTTTGTTGTTTGTTGTGGTTGCTGTTGTTATGTCATTCTTGCGAGTGTTTGAGAGGTTTAGTAAAATTCTGACGAGTTTCAGTTTTCACTATTTTTGTTTAGTTCTGTTAATGCACGAACAGTAGGCAGCTAGCCGGCTGGCAGGAGATATCCGCTTTCATGTTCACATGTGGTGAAGTTCAAAATGAAGTTCTGAAAGAATATTCAAATTATAACTTGTGAAAAATCACTGGTCCATGAAATTTGGCTCAAATGCCTACCATTGGTTCAGTATGTTTTTACCTCCATGGCAACTAGGGTGTGTGAAGAACTGGGCGGAAATTTTTGGAATGAGAGAACCCATGGATGTGATTATCTGATACGAGTGAAACCCTGTCGTTATGCTACGCTCAAGTTAGACCCACGATCTGTTTCAGGATCATGTTCTTCTGTTAATTGCATTCCTCTGTCGGCCATTAAGCAAGTCTTTCTCTTGTCAGAATATGCTATTGAGAGACTTGACATGAGTTGCACCAATCATCCATTAGGAAAACAAACAACACGTGTTGATAAATCTGATATTTTTAACAAACAGGTGGACTCAGGCTTAATGTAGTTGACGGCAACGTGTGCAATTGTGTAATGAGGTGTGTGCAGGTGTGTTTGTGCATATGTGTGTGTGTGTGTGTATGACAGAAGGAGATGTGACATACAGTATGTTGCAAATTCAGGTTTGAATTCCTAATCGCCTGTTAAGTGGATTACTGATGTTATCAAAGCCACTGTAATACCAATTTTTTTTTTTTGTATGTCTTAAAATAATAGGCATGACCCCAGGGAGGTGTTCTAACAGCTGTTGTATAAACACCATATAAAGTCATTTCCTGGTATACATTGATGAGTGGAAGTTTGAATTTAGTTATAGCTGTCTCTGTTTAATCATGACTGCCATGGATTGTGTGGGTGTATGATCTGCTGAACACAGCTTGAGGATCTAACAAGGCTAGGAGTCCCATAGGTTTGATGTCCCATAGATTTGGTGTCCCATAGATTTGATATCCCTTTACCTACCAATTATATATGTATATAGAGAGAGAGAGTACTTATTGCACGGGTCAGCTCTCAGCATGCAGAGATATTTCATTTAAGTATTTGCTACAAGACTGAGGTGAAATATCATCCCAACGCACAACGAGTGTAATGAGTTGTTTATTACACATAGGATACTTTTCTAAAATGGTCTATGAACCATGTCTAATCCTCTTTGTTCAGAAGTAACTCCACCATACTTCTAAAAATTGAGTTGTCCGAAACTACGCACTGGTGCATTGTAGCGTTCAATATGAGAAAATATTGAACTCGCGTGGTGCAGAAAATTCAAAGGAAACATCTAATGCCATAAATAAAATGAAAAAATAAATATATAAACAGTATCTGTTCACTTTGACTCACGTATTTCTGTAATAAATTCCTGTGTAATCAATGAAAATAACATATTTTCAAAAGTTAAGAACAAACAATGGTACCATCATATGGAAGAGTTGTGAGTGTAATGTTGTGGAACTAGGAAAAGCTGGGAAAGTGTGTTTTACAAAGTTTCTGTACAATAATTGGTCCTGCACTATTAAAACTCTGCCACTACGGTTTTTAAACAACACACTCAACCCATAAATAGTGTACGACCAGAGTGTCTCGCTCGGTTTGCACATGCAACAATTAGTTACACATCACACGCTAGGACAGTCAAGCTCAAACTGTGTAATTGCCGTTCCTTTTATTTATAAGTCTTCTATTGGTTGTTGTGTTGATGGTGCTAGCTGTGAATGGTGTTGTGTTGTGTAGATGATTATGAGGCTGAGATGATGATGCTACAAGAGCTTATGAGCAGGAATTCTTCCGCTAGTCCACAACATTTAGGTAAAAAGTTTGTATATATATTTTTCATATAATCTGGTTGGTTATCATTATTATTATTATAATTAGTGAGTACCCGTCATGCAGTGGTGCAGGATGCATTAATTTTGCGAACTAGTAACGCAGTAGCATAAGGTATTTTTATTCCTTGTTATCCTCTACCACTTGGTACGCTTTTTTTTTCTCAACTTTTCTTGCCCATGATTTCATGAAGACGACACACCATCGTCGTATGTACTGATGACACTTTACCAACCCAGTTCATCTAATGAATTATTCATGAATACACATACTGTCATTACTGACCGACAAGCGTATTATTATACAGTGATTATAACTTATTGTTAGTTGAGGCTATTCCTTCCTTGTTCTTCAGGGACACGTGCCTTCAACTACAGTGATCCCATTCTAAATAGAAGGTCCAGCCAATCCACAGTAGGTAAGGTGACTTCATATCTACGGGTCAACATGTAATCACTCCCAACTTCTCTCACTCCCCTAGGCGAGGACATGGCTGCTGTCCCAACCTTCAGTTCTTCCCATCTGTTGGCTGAATTCAAGAAAGCAAAAGGAAGTAAAGTGGATGTAGTTGATAAGTTGCTGAAGGTATGTATATAGAGAAGTGCATGCCATTCTAATCAAATGATAATTAAACCAACCTCTGTCATTTATCTGTTATCTGTATTGTACCCATCTTATCACTGCTCCCACTCCTTCCCCAAATTCTCCCATGCTTCAAGTGTAGATTATATTACGTATCGATATCATTGTAATTTACTACATTATAGAAGTACGAGAGCCAGTGCATTGTGCGGAATGTCTTTGATGTGGACATGAAGTCTCTCCTCCATCTTGCCTGTGAGCTCATGGACTTCAGAGTAGTGAAACTGCTGGTGGAAAAGTACAACTTCAACCCCAACGATCAAGATGTTGCCGGCAACACGGCACTCCACATCGCCAGTAAGGCGGGAAAATCTCAGATAGTTGTCTACCTACTTGGATATCCCGCCTGTGATCCCAACATCAGGGATCGCGGTGGGTACACGGCTTATCACCTCGCCTTTTTAGGAGGGAGGAACTCTATAACTAGATTCTTCAAGAAGTGCAAGAGAATGGATCATGCTGTGGTGGAAGAGGTGAAAAGGATCTCTATAAGTGGGAATAACCCGGGAATTGGCAGCGGTGGTGCACTTGATGGTTGGAAAGTGTCAGGAAATAGTGTTGGGAAAGTGCCGGGAATCACTGGTGGGGAATTGCCGGGAACCACTGGTGGGGAATTGCCGGGAACCACTGGTGGGAAAGTGACAAAGAAAGATTCCAAAAATCATCGTTACTCTAAGGAGAGCACAGCAAGGCCTACTACATTGAAACTCAACAAACGTGTTTCAGACATTAATGTCTCAAGCAACTCAGAAGTAAACACAAGTTCATCTTGCTCTGCTAAAAGAGTTTTGACAAGGACTCCAACACAGAATGGGATACCAACGGTCAAAGAAAATGGCAGACAGACTAGCACTGCCGACGCAAGTTCTCTACAGCTATCTGAAGAAGATTCCAGAGAAGAGAAGATGCAGTCGAACCCGAGTCATCTACCCAGCAAGGACAGCCAGCAAAATTCCTCTACCTCCGAAGGCTCTCCCACCAAGTGCACGATACCCGGGTGTTTGGCGGGAGAAACCCCAAAGCAAGAAGGCAATCACTCCCAAGAGCCTCACGAACCAGCAAGCAGCACTACTCAAGATAGTCATGGCAATGGTCATGACGACAGAACGAGTTTGGCCCATCTTTACCAGCAGACGAGAAGAGGATTGCTGATTCGGCAGTTGTCTGCAGTTGTAGAGGTAGACGGTGCAGAAACACCACGAACTGATCAAAATCATCACAGCACTACGTCATGGCAACAATATAATAGAAAAGCTGAAAGTAAGCAATACAGCATTTTTATGTTTTGTTACGTAATAATTGTGGTAAGGTGAGAGAGAGAGAGGGGGGAGGTGGAATAGAGAGATGATTTAATAAAATCTGTAAATACTATTTTTGTATTCTGTAAATACTATTTTTGTAACCTGATGTTAATGTAGGCCATGATCGAATGCAACACAAACCGGACGTGGCATTGACCATGGAGAGCGGTGACGATGGTAATGGGAGTGGCACCTGTTGTTGCTTCTGTCTCTGCAGAAGGAAGTACAACCTTACGAAGCAGAAGCGACACACTGGTTCATGCTGCTCCTTCAGACTTGTTCAGGTCAGTGAACTAGCCACACGAACACACACACACACACACTCACGAATAAATCATTTTAATTTAATTTCAAGTTGAATAATGGAGAAAAAAAATTATTATTATTATTTATTTTTTTTTTTTGGACAAAGAGTGATAGAGATAGCACTTTTGCCATCCTTGACATTAAGATTCCCTTTGCTCATCTGATCATTGAAGTGATTGTGCTTCATTATCATTAAACCATTTAAGTTGCACTAGTACCTAATAAAAAAGAATTGGACACGTTATTAAGTTAGTCATTTCATATAGTAATTACTTTTACTTCCTACTTTTAAGAATGATAGTTCCTGTCTAGATGATCCATTTGTTAAAAAGACCAATGGTATAGCGCAGACAACCAAATATGTTTGTTGACGTTGCCATGGATGCGTTATCCAATGCTACAGCGTGAACAAAGCAATTATATTGTCACAATCATCTCTCCATTTCCTTTCATTTTGACAACTGATATGGGCCAAACTATCCCACAAAAGATAATTACGTATTAAACTTACTAAGAAAAATAATTAAAATAGCAAAAGTGTACGTGGTTCAATCGGTTGTGAATTATATCAGTAGTGATTAAACTATGTCATCTAGATTTTCACAGCAGGGTGATGTTAATTATTATATGCTATTGTTGTTTCCTCTCAGGTTATACCATCCATACTTTGGCTCGCACTTGGAGTTCTGATTGGGATAGCTGTAGTCGTGGCAGTGGTAGTTCTGCTGGTTCTGAAGGACAGAGAATGAGAACACACTTACTCCATTTCTATGCCTCTTGTCACTTACTGTTTACTGTATCACTTCATTTCATCAGTGTACCAATATTTATTACATTTTTTCATCCATTTAATTATATGTACTCAATTTAAGTACTCACTGATTTGGTTGGTAAATGATCGTCATAGGTTTTGAGATAATCCGTTAGCTAGACCCTTTACCCAACCTCTACAAGTTGCGGTTTGGTAAACGGTGTGCGCCAGACCTTGTCACTGGGGTAAGGTGTTGAAAAATCAAGACCGTGAGAATATTCATTAATCTTCTTACAAGACAATCTCGTGGTGTGTTGAGTCGAGATTTCACATCAGCTAACCATTCGCAGCAGCTATGAACTACTTGGACCGAGCGGGTTACACAGTCCTCAGGAAAAACAGATGTCTCTTGTGTTCTACCTTAGATGCCTGTGAGCTCCTCCCAGCTGCAACCTCGCTGGGACTTCTCACTCACGACGAGTGCGAGGAAGTCCGCAGAGCAACCGGGAAGTCGACAGCAAAATTCCTGGACATCCTTTTGGAAAGAAGGCGCTCCACTGCGCAATCTCCAACTGAGGTTCAGAATGCAACCGACGGAAGACGCTCAGCCTCGGGCGAGGTGAATACCTTCAAGCTACTTGTGCAAGTGTTGGAGGTCAAGGAGGAGTACAAATCTTGGGCTAATTATTTGCAAGGTGAGTGTGAGATTAGATTATACAGTAGCGAAGCTGTAGATTAAACTGTGCCTCATAATGATCTATGAAATCAAGATAGCTGTACAAAATACTTTAAGTGCTTTGTAGCTGTGACCACAAAGCTACCCTAAAGGCATGTATATGGTTGTTGAGGCAGTGTTGGGCTGAGCTATGAATATCATTTAATTAAGATCCACCAGTTAGTGTTGACTTTGGAAGCACATGCAAAACATGTCTACTTTCCACCTACTAGATCTTTTGCCGACCTAGCAAAAGTTGTAGGTTGTATGGATGTCAGACAGGCAGTCTGTCTCCTAGATCTCCTGGTAGATTATTGTTCCACTTCCACTATATCTAGACAATGGCTTCTTCAGCTTGTTCACTGGCGGCTCAACTAGATCGTTAACAGTGGCCCTCATACTTCCTGCTGCTCCTTGCCCTCAGGGGTATGTCAATTGTTAGTTGTTTATCAGCTGATAATACAATTCCCCCAATTTTTGGAAGCCGTATATGAATTGAGAATTCACAATTTAGTTGCTATGTACTACTATACTACTGCAGGAGGTGAGACCAGGCGAACCCGTCTGATGCTCACGTAACGGCAAAGCTTCTACAGGATGGGAGTACTTATGAATTTTGTCGGACAACATGCTACTACGTGTGTGTTATTAATGGCCGCAGCTGATTGGTCGTCAGTGACAGTACTGTAGGACCACGCGTGCTAGTGATGTGAGGAATTAGGAGGCACTGCAACAGCAAGCTCGTTTTGCATACTTGCATCTTTGGGGTTTACCCTAGTAATTAGTACATAGAATTAACTATTAAGAGCTCGTTCTAGCCCCATATCAACGATGCTGACTGACTTCTTCTTAGCTCAGTATTCTGCAGTATTATGTGTTGCGTTCATTTTTTTTTTTTTTTTTTTTTTTTTTTTTAGGACTGACTTCAATATCATCTGATACTAAGTTTGCTCAGATACTTAATTTTGGGGATAATAGTTAATGTTGTACTGAACTTGAATCTGATCTCAGATGGACTCTATAATGCATTTCAACAGAAAATACCGTACTGTACAACTTACCACGGAGGTGACCTGACTTTCTAGGTGCCAGGAGTAGGAATTGAATGATGTTCAGATGATGATACATGGTATCCTGCCATTGAAAACAAAACTGATTTTAAACCCACCAAATAGGCGCTATTTTTTTTAAATATAAAACCTTTTTTAAAAGTTTACAGATACGCATTTGTTTGTTTTTGGTGAAACTTCGTATTTGGCCAGTGATATATTATTTAGAATAGAGATGTATTTGATGTCTTTTGCTTATCGTACATTTTCTCTTTCAGTGACAACACACACACACACGCACGCACACACATTGTCGCACAGTTTCTGATAAAATTCTGAATCATTTTCACCTCGTGTACACGAATCTCTTTTATTCCAATCTCAGCACTAAAACCAGTTCCTTCCCCCCCTCCTCCCACCCGTACGTGGCCTATTAATGAATTCCACACATATCTATATAGCTTCATCAACTGACAGAATTTGTTACTCTTATTTTTGCTCAGTTGTGTTCAATATTAGTCATGCTACCAGTCTGCAAAGTTGTGTGTAATTTTTTTTAAATCGACCAATGGATGCTGTTCTCCAATGAAAGAAAGAGTGTTAATGCTCAAATTGTGACCATGTGCTGAACTGGCTCTAAAGATTTTGACCATGTTTGTCATATTGGAAGTTGTTCTGTTTGTTGTTTGTTTTTGGAAGGGACAAGGAATTTCACACTTTTTTTCCAACTACTAGAGCACCCACAATATAATATTTCACTATACATTCAACATAGGAATTAGAAATTTAGTATGTGTTATTATCAAAGCTGCAATGGCCCAAGGTACAGTGCAAGAAGGAAGCGTTATAAACTACATATAAGGGGGAAGGGCAGAGCATAACAGAAACCATGGCAACATGCAATAAGTCCCAATACTGCTGGCGTTTTGGGTCTGTAGGTCGCTGAGATATCATAGCAGGTGTTTATCTCGTAGCTTTCAATGACACAGATGTGGGGATCTGTTTAAAAACCAAACACAAAACAGCTGACCTGTTGTGACATCCACACATAACACACATGTACACACACACACATACATGCACACACACACACATGCACATGCGCACACACATACACACATGCTAAATACAGACAGGTACTGTATTGTATTTGTGTTCAAATAATGTGGCAGTTAATTAAAAAATTCAATTATGTTTTTCAGGAAATACAATTGTGACTATTTTCACACACAAACACTCGTGTGTGTGTGTGTGTGTGTGTGTGTGTGTGAAACATTGCAACAGCAATGAACATCCATTACTACTCGTGTATTGAGCTAGTCAAAGTATAGGTTTTTGCCTCCATTTTGAAAGTTTTACTGAATCCGCTCTCTCTCAAATAATAATTACTATTAGTGTCCTTCAGCACGAACAATGGCGAGAGAAATAGCTCAGCTATACTTTAAGGATTTATTGATATGTATTGCATACTTTAACTAAATTCAATTGTTATCCATAGACTAATTAGCTAAAGAGAGGGAGAGAGCGAGAGCTTCAAGCTCCACCCCTTAGCATAACATTATTTTTTAGTTTTGATCCCAAGTGGAGTGTTTAGCACTACATACTGTGAAGTTGAACTTTAGTTGCTGAAGTCAAATTGCACCGTCCATTTAAAGGTTGCAGTAGTTTGTGTTTGTTGTTGTTGTTGTTGTTGTTGTTGTTTTTCAGGGGCTCTACAAGTCTGCTAGGCTTTGTTAGCGGTACAGAAGTTGAGTGGTCCAATGGAGTAGCTACTCACTATGTAGCAGTGCTAGAGAGAGTAGTGCAGTATTACAATGCTTCTCACAGTCGGCGATGAAGTTATCGATTGAAAAAGTTAATGAAATTTCAAGTGTTCAGGTCTTCCCCAGTAGAGTCGTGTTTTTAAGGCACACAAGTCACTACTGGGTAGACAGCAAATTTATAATAATCGTAATTCTTTTTTTTTTTTTTTTCACGACACTTTACCAAACTTACATAATTTATAGGCTTTGTGCGAAAAATAGAAGTCACGAGTATGATATATACATAGCAAAACTTCATTTGAGTTATGCCTGCATGCCTCACTCACTTTTGCTCGCTTGCTAATAATTAATTGCCCATGTATCTTCCCAAGAAATTGACAAAGAGGTGATAAGATGAAGGGGGACACCTGAAATTAGTTTGCTAATCAATAGGGGCACACCCATGTTGTCTATCAGCACTGATCAGTTTGATGTTTCTCTTTCCCTCCCTCCCTCCCTCTTAGACGAGTACAACTTGATGGAAACACGTCACCTGATGGGGATAGAGTCGTCCATTGAAGAATTAGAGGAACTGGAAGAAGACAGGTTTAATGAAGATGAAGGCATCACGAGTAAGTGACTTACTAGCAGTGTAATTCAATATTTTTTAGCTTAGTAACATTAAAATTAGATATATAAATTCACAATACGTTTCGGCTCATAAGCCTTCTTCAGTTGTGAGGTATATATATGGCAGTTTAAAATAAAATAAACAAAATTGTCAACGAGAAAAAAAAATTCTAACAAGCTAGCCATGCAGAAGTGTCATCCAGGATTTATTCGCTGGGGGTTGGAGGCACTGCGTGTTAGTTACACCCATTTTTAAAACCTGTACTACTTCGATCATGTCACTATACTTTTGAAAGAGTTACACACTGATCAGTGTTTAGTCTATGCATGATTTTATAATCTTACTACTCATAGAATTCGACTTTTATCTTAAACTTAAAAAAAATATGGGGAAGTGGGAGGGGGGGGGGAGTGATCCTAGCACCCTCCCGTTCCCACCACTCCCCTCCCCCCCTCCATGCTGTACGAAACCCTGCATGCTATAATTTGTAATAATGATGACAAGGAAGGAGAAAGTATCTGTGTGTGTAGTTGTTGAAACAAATACAAGAACAACACTAGCCAGTGGTGTCCTTCAGCATCAATAACGAGTGAGCAGCAATTAGTAGCTAAGTGACCACATGTTCAGTTGCATTCTCATTCTGGATATAAACATCCTATTAATACAAATAATCAGCTCAGAAAAGAGTTCATGTAGACCTACAACAGTTGTTGTTGTTGTTTGTTTGTTTGTTTGTGTTTTGCTGGTTTCCTTGGAGCTCAAGTGCAGTGTTTAAAAGATGTGTTTCCTTTTTAACGGCACATTGAAGTCGTATTGTACTCACTATTGAAAGGCACTGAAGAATGTAGTAGTAGTTTCAACTTACAGCAGTCAGCAAAGTGTGGTGAGGCAGTTGGTAATGTAAACTATTGTTCCTGCATTCATGGCTGCCCCCAAGGCTAGTCTGTTTTACAAGGCTCAATGATCATGCCACATACAGTGGAACCACCATTATCCAAACGTCGATCATCCACAACATCAATTAACTAAACGAGAAAAAAGTCATTTTTTGTTGTCGTTGTAAAAGTGACTACCTTCTGATTTTCACGTGGATGCTATGGCTGAAAGGGATAAAAGGAAGAGAAATGTTCTTTTTATCGAGACTGAGCTTGAAAATTGCAAGAGGTTGAAGAAGAGAGGAGCTACTATGCATCATATTTGTCTGATAGATGCCCGTTACCGGCGTGATTTTTCGCATGGGGCTGATACTGTACTTTCAAAACAACTTGAAATAGGCAAGTCCACCATCATTGACATCAAGGAAAGCAGAGGGAAGTTGACAACTTCTGTTTCCCACCAATAGACAACCCTTTCAGGCCCTTCAAAATATTGTAGCAGCACGATTATTTTCTTTTCATTGTTTTGATTTGATTATACGAACAATGTGGTTATATGAAAACCCCTATCGCCAATTAATTCAAATAGTCACCAGTTCACTCCATAGGTATATTGTTCATATAAGAAATGGTGCAAACCACACAAGCATGTTCGTTAATGTTTATGTGAGCCAACTCAATTTGCGTAGGCCTGTACTTCATTTAAAACAAATTAACAGCTTTTCTTATAATTAACATAAATTTTACTTGGCTATCTTTTCAGTAGATGTATCTGTTGTGACAAATTATTAATGAGATGGTTAAAAATAATTAATGTTAGATCTGCCGCTTCATAAGTTGCATTGCCCTGAGGTAATTTCATTGATATAGTTATCTGTTTACTGTGCATCCTGATTGATCCTATGACATCAAAGATGGTTTTTCCTTTACTGGTACTTTATCTATTACATCAAATACTATTGAGTAAAATGTTTTTAAAAGTTTTTGAGAAACACATTGGAACAAGAACGTATCAATAAAGAGTTATGTTCAGTGCATGGTCTTATAGTACAGCCGCCATTTATGGCGAAATAAACTTTATTTTTGTGTCCTTTGTAAAAACTTTATAATACACACCTTTACGTGTCACTGTGATTGTGTATGTGAGTGTGTGTGTGAAATATTTTCCTTTTTTTTTTTTTTTTTTTTTTTTTTTCTCCAAAGGTTTAGTTTCTTGGTGAAAATCTTTATGAAAACTAGTTGATATAAAGACGATACCACTTCAGCTTATTCTGCTAGTTGGAGTGTTTACAAGTGGAAAGAATACTATATACTGTGCGTTTAAAAACAAAGTCAAGTGCCGCCATTTCAACAATATCCATCATTGGTATTGACCAAACATCTACTCTATATGTATGTGGTCGAATTGTAAAACTTGTTCAAACAATAAATCTGTAAAAATTGAAATTGACCTCTGAAAATTTAATAGAGATTATGTATTATGTACCCAAGTGGGTAGTGCTTTGCTGTAGCTATAATAATTACATCAATTATGAATTCAGAAATAATGAATTCAAAGACTCAAAATAATTGCAGCTCTTGAAAAGTTTCTGGAGTAAAATTGCAAAAATTTAAATTTTCTTTAAATTTACCATCCTTCGCAGGATGTAGTCTTTGCCAATCCTGTGAAGTGTTGCTCACTAGCTGTTGTATTAAGGGAGCAGATGGCATCAGTGTGGACACAATGCCTTGGACTTGCTCACTGACTTGCTTTATTACACAACTCTTGGCACATTTCACACTCACTCTATCCTTTATAAATTAAAGTTATTCTTGATTTTTAAAAAAAACTGTCGGCATGTGCACCCAATCCTGTAAAATGGCACTCACTAGCTGTCATATTATGAGAGCAAGGAGGAGACTGTGCCAGTGTGGATACTAATGTCTTGGACTCGCTAACTTGCTGTATGACATCACTACTCTTGATACCTTTCTTCACATTCCTTCCGTCCATTCTAGCATTGCATTCTACATCAGACTGACTGACTGTAGCAGAATCAGAATCAAGCACAACAAAATGACTTCTGCAAAATAATTTAATGAAAGTCAAAAAAAAAAGATAAGCTCTGAGGACTGTTGGGGGGTGACGGATTACCACGTCAAAGATTCTCGTTCCACCTGCTCTATGTGGGCGAGTGATAGTTCCTTGTGTCAGTCAGGCGTAACTCTAACTGTTAGTCACAACCTCGGAAATCAACTACCAAATAATAAAGTTCTTAACTATGACACAAAGATTATAATTAAGAAACACACATCAAAGGGACTACAAGGACAAAAAAGAAATAGCTGAAGACAAGATGTCTTTCACAAAAAGAAATAAAGAAAGGGGACTTACAGGATTCAAGCACAAAAAAAAAAGAGATAGATAATGATTACAACAGACTGAGGTTGACAGTGTACACGGAAATGGAAAAAAACTGAACCTAATTAGAAGTGTGTGTGAGTGAAACATATATAGAAGCATGGTAAATATGAGGGGAGGAGTTCATGCCGACCAATCAAATATACTGCCATGAAGGCGAGCACATGGTCTTGGTGGGGGGAGTGAGAAAGAATGCTAATTGCATGAGAAAGATGTATGAGAAAGATGATGGAGTGTGGTGTATGGTGTGTTCACGACAGTTCACAGTTTGTTTGGCAGGGCCCAAACACTTCTATCTTCACAGCAATCACCATGAATTGAAATGTCTATGTCACACAGCACATGATAATGTGGAAACATATTTTTTTGGATGCATCATTAGTGTGTTTTATAATATTCTCTCCTTTGATGATAGCAAGTTTGTTTGTTTTTTAAATGTCAGAACACATCAATCAATCCCATGTAAGAAGTCCGCATGCTGTCAGATAAAATAAACAAAAAACCATGTCTCAGGAAGGGTTCTAACCTTCACCCTATGACCACCCAGGCCTGGCCCCTGCAATTCAGGAGCTGGAAGTGTGGTGACCTAGAAACACTAAGCTTCTCAGTCTCAGGAGGGGGTCTGAAGCTGAGTTGTCTTCATGGAGGTCAACCGTATTAGAGTACTGCTCAAGGGCTTCCCAGGCCTCTTTGAGGGTCCTCTAGCGTCCAGACTTCATGAGAGAGTAACTCTTCTTCTGACAACCACACTCTGTGATTCTGAGGTCATGGAGTACCCGCCAAATTACTGGGGATCTTGGGTGTCCCTTTAGTAACTGGCATAGGTCCATGATGTCACTCATGTGTCCCAGGAATGTGCCCCACCTCCACGGCATTCTGGGTCATTGCTCTAACTTGAGCTACTGAGACACATCACTTTCATTGCTGATGGAAGGTATTTATACATCATCAACTAACTCACCAAATGGCAGTGGTTTCAATCTCCGCCCACTATGTTCCATGATGTTAACTTAGTTAGCACTGACCACCATTTACCACATGCCCCATTGAAGTATTCAACACTCATTGAGTCTTATCAGTCGTTTTTGGTTACATAAAGCAGCTGTTAGCTAACGAATTTAGAGTCTCCACTATAGTGATGTGCTAGCATAGCTAATTTGCAACTAGGTAAGACACTTTAAACCTTACAATTTTGATTAAGTTTGATACTGTCATCATCTGTGGGAAAAAAAAAGAAGAAAGAAGCAAACAGCTACATATATTTAATTTTGCTTCAAGTTAATGTTAGCTCCTGTTAATTCTCTTCGTTTTGAAGCGTCATTCATCCCTTTACCTGACAGTACGAGTTGTGCGTTCTTGTACTTATTTAATAGCTCTAAACTAGTTACATATTATAACCAGTTTTAAGTGAACAAAATTATAAATTAATTGCCAAGTATTGAATAACTAAGCCACTCAGACAGCTATACTGAAAGTGGCAGAGTTTTGATAAATTATGTACAGTATTGTAAAGGGGTTTGGATGCCATAGTAAACCACTGGCCTCAACTATTTGTGACTTGAAAAAAAAACAAAAAACAAGCATTTCTAAGGATTTACTGCACAATTTTAAGCCTCATCCTACAATAAGACTTGCTTTCAATATACTACTGGGAGGAGCATAAAACATTTTTAGTGCAGCGAGTTTATTTGTTAGTTAAGTGTTCGCTTTAAAATGTTGATTTTGTTTTTGTTTTTCCATTCCTTTGCTGAGCAATAGCATTTACAAACACTTCCGCACATGCTCACTGGATACAGCAACACCCGGCTTACTGTGTATTCTCTTCATGACTTGATTATAGGACTAGTGCACTTTTAGTAAGAAATATTGCGTAAGATGTATGATGACCAACAGTGCATCAACCGAGAGATAACTTACCACCGCCACTTACTCAAGTAGAAAGTGGCAGAGAACCCTGCTAGTTTGTAGGCAATGAAGGTGATAATTCAGGCGCCCGCACTAATGTAAATGTTTTAGTAGCCTCTGGGCACGGGTGGACATGCATTGACCTCTTTGAACAGAGAGCAGCTGGAAATTAGCATAGTAATTCTGTTTTCTGATTTTTGGCCATTTTATTTCATTTTCTTAATAGGCTGCAATATTATTAAGTAGACATGCCACTATGTTGCCCACTGAGTTGTTGTTGTTGTTGTTGTTGTTATTTTCTTCACACCAGAGCCTAGAGCAGATTTGCAATAAAATTCTAGATATAAATTTTCATACTACATACAATATGGTGTGTGTAATAATACATGTATACGTACGCATAGTGAATGCTTGTGCCGTAGATACTATGGATAATATTGGTTCGAGTCCGAGAGTTTCAGCCTGTGGAACAAGAAGCATTAGCGACCAATACAATACAAAACTTAACTTTTTATTACAAAGAGAAGTACTTGAATCGTCCACTAGTCCAACTGGTAGTGTTATAGCTTATACTGTGTGTAATGTGAGTGTTCACTGGTTGTCTTTTCTTCTTCTGAATACTCTACATAATTGTTATAGTTCAATCTCATACACTTCTCAATTTAAACTCAACAAATAATACGTTGAATATTGTAAATGTTTTGTATTAAATATTGCTTGAAATTTAGGACAGAAGTATTTTATTAAAATTATTATTTTTGTCTGTAATTGGAACACAATAGTTAAAAGATTAAATAACTACTAGAACTACACCATGTGTAAATTTGATTAAAGATGCTACAGGCATTTTAACTCTGCGTGGAACGATAGAAGATAATTATGATACAGGCACGATCATCATCACAAGCTATCGTGCATTATTAAGCATTTTAATGGTAGTGAAGCATTTTAGCATTTCAGATGAAATCTGGAAATTAACATATGAAAGATAATTAAAAATAATGTCAACAGTGATCAGTGTCAGTGATCAGTGTCAGTGTCAGTGATCAGTGTCAGTGGTCAGTGATCAGTGTCAGTGATCAGTGATCAGTGTCAGTGTCAGTGATCAGTGGTCAGTGATCAGTGTCAGTGATCAGTGTCGGGTGGCATAAGTCATGAAAGACCAAACAAACTGTTTAAAAGTGACAAAGAAGCTGACTTCCATTGAAGTGACAAGATCTTAAGGAGACTCAAGATAGACATAAAGTTGAGGCAATCCTTGGAGACTATATGACGCGTACCACTGTCTACATAACAGGTAAGATTAGAGTCAAGGCAAACTCAGCAAAGTCCAAACAGGTCAGAGATGATGATGATGATGATAAGTTGTGAAGGTCACTACTTTTATAATGGGAAGCCATGAGGCAGTACTGGACTTAACATCGCACAAGCACTCTGCCACTGAGCTACGACAACCTGCAGTCAGCTAACAAAATCTTCAATCTGCATTTATACTGTTAAGGGGTACTGTTATGATACAGTCTCGCTCTCTGCAAACCAACGGAAATTTTCTTTTTTTCAAAGATTATTTTTATCCGTGGAATTTTTTTAATCTTCTAATTTACCAAATTTGTTTTTTCAGTGATTGAAATGTTTGGGTTTATTCTTTTCAATATAGCTACTTATGAAATCTGGAAATTGAGTCCAAACAAACTAATACAAATACTTCACCAATGCTCTGCAGACATAAATTTATTTTATTTTTTTTCTGAACAAATTGTAAGGTACTTTTTCAGAACAAATTGTAAGGTACTTTTTCAGACCAATATTTGCAGGGTAGAAAAAAGGTGTCTCAGGAAGGATTCGAACCTTCACCCTCTGACCAACCAGGCCTGGCTCCTAACCAACACAGATCAAGAGGAGCTGGAGATGTGGTGACCTGTTAGCACTGAGTGTAGGGGGTGTCTCACCATCACCAGAGTGTGTCAGACTTCAGGGGTCTCAATGGTGGACCGGGTACTGCTCAAGGGTGCACACACCTCTTGGGTACGCTAGGGTCAGACCTTGAGAGACTGCACCTGTTCAGCTGCACAGTGTGGAGCAGGAGAGAGCCAGAGTTCATGACCAGCCAGGCTAGACACCGTAGTCTCTAGTCACTGGTCCAGGCTAGTTAGGGTTTACACCGTAGTGTCCCTAAGTCACTGGTAGTGGTCCATGATGTGTCACTCATGTGTCCCAGGAATGTGCCCCACCTCCACGGCATACTGGGTCATTGCTCTAACTTTGAGCTACCGAGACACACACCATTTGTGGAGTTGATGAAGGGTATTTATTCACCACAAAGGAAGCTACTAAAAGGCTAGTGGTTTCTATCCCCGCCCACAATGTTCCGTGCAACTGACCACCATTACCATATGCCCCAAGGGAATATTCAACTACTTTCATGAGTCACTGGCTGCCATGATTTCAATCACCGTTGGTTACATGGAGCTGTATGCAAACTAATTTATATTATTTATTCATTCATTCATATATTCATTATAGCTATAATATATTTATTTGAGTATTTACTTTATTTTAAGTCTGCTATACGTCACAGCATACCAAATGTGATACAATACAATACAAAACTTAACTTTTTATTACAAAGAGAAGTACTTGAATCGTCCACTAGTCCAACTGGTAGTGTTATAGCTTATACTGTATGTAATGTGAGTATTCACTGGTTGTCTTTTCTTCTTCTGAATACTCTACATAATTGTTATAGTTCAATCTCATACACTTCTCAATTTAAACTCAACAAATAATACTTTGAATATTGTAAATGTTTTGGATTTAATTAAAATATTGCTTGAAATTTAGGACAGAAGTATTATATTAAATTATTTTTTTGTCTGTAATTGGAACACAATAGTTAAAAGATTAAATAACTACTAGAACTACACCATGTGTAAATTTGATTAAAGATGCTACAGGCATTTTAACTCAGCGTGGAACGATAGAAGATACAGGCACGATCATCATCACAAGCCATCGTGCATTATTAAGCATTTTAATGGTAGTGAAGCATTTTAGCATTTCAGATGACATCTGGAAATTAACGCATGAAAGATAATTAAAAATAATGTCAACAGTGATCTGTGTCAGTGATCAGTGTCAGTGATCAGTGTCAGTGATCAGTGTCAGTGATCAGTGATCAGTGTCAGTGATCGGTGTCGGGTGGCATAAGTCATGGAAGTCCAAACAAAGTGTTTAAAAGTGACCAAGAAGCCGACCTCCATTGAAGTGACAAGATCTCCCATGTCAAGGAGACTCAAGATAGAAATAAAATTAAGGCAGTCCTTGGAGACAATATGGCATATGCCACTGTCTACATAACAGGTAGGATGAGAGTCAAAGGCAAACTCAGCTATGTCCAAACAGGTCAGAGATGATGATGATGATTACGAGGATGGGGATGATGATAATAATGACATAGTGACAAAAATAAGATAAAGAAGATGATAAGTTGTGGAGGTCACTGCTTTTAGAATGGGAAGCCATGAGGCAGTGCTGGATTGATCATCGCACAAGCACTCTGCCACTGAGCTACGACAACCTGCAGCCAGCTAACAAAAACTTCAATCTGCTGTTAAGGGGTACTGTTATGCTACAGTCTCGCTCTCTGCAGACCAACGGAAATTTTCTTTTTTTCAAAGATTCTTTTTATCCGTGGAATTTTTTTACTCTTCTAATTTATCAGAGCGCTTGTGCATAGAAGCGGTCCTGGGTTCCTTTCCCAGTGGTGACCAAATTTTTTTTTGTTTTATTCTGTATTATTTTTAAAAAGCCTGTGAAAGAGAGAGAATACATCAAATGAGTAAAATTGAGGAGTGGTCATGGTTCACTGTTTCCAACTGATGAAGATGGTCAGTGATTGAAATGTTTTGGTTTATTCTTTTCAATATAGCTACTTCGATGAAATCTGGAAATTGAGTCCGAACAAACTAATACAAATACTTCACCAATGAATGCTCTGCAGACATACATTTATTTATTTATTTATTTTTCTGAACAAATTGTAAGGTACTTTTCCAGACCAATATTTGCAGGGTAGAAAAAAGGTGTCTCAGGAAGGATTTGAACCTTCACCCTCTGACCAACCAGGCCTGGCTCCTAACCAACACAAATCAAGAGGAGCTGGAGATGTGGTGACCTGTAGCACTGAGTGTAGGGGGTGTCTCACCATCACCAGAGTGTGTCAGACTTCAGGTGTCTCCATGGGTGGACCATACTAGGTACTGCTCAATAGTTAAGAAACCTCTTGGGTCGATCGAGGCTTAAGAACGGACAGAAGAACACCTACGAGGCTTAACACCTACGAGGCTTAAGAACGGACAGAAGAACACCTACGAGGCTTAAGAACGGACAGAAGAACACCTACGAGGCTTAACACCTACGAGGCTTAAGAACAGACAGAAGAACACCTACGAGGCTTAACACCTACGAGGCTTAAGAACGGACAGAAGAACACCTACGAGGCTTAAGAACAGACAGAAGAACACCTACGAGGTACGCTAGGGTCAGACCTTGAGAGACTGCACCTGTTCAGCTGCACAGTGTGGAGCAGGAGAGAGCCAGAGTTCATGACCAGCCAGGATACTTAGGGTTTGCACGTGTCCCTAGTCACTGGTAGTGGTCCATGATGTGTCACTCATGTGTCCCAGGAATGTGCCCCACCTCCACGGCATACTGGGTCATTGCTCTAACTTTGAGCTACCGAGACACGCACCATTTGTGGAGTTGATGAAGGGTATTTATTCACCACAAAGGAAGCTACCAAAAGGCTAGTGGTTTCTATCCCCGCCCACAATGTTACGTGCAACTGACCACCATTACCACATGCCCCAAGGGAATATTCAACTACTTTCGTGAGTCACTGGCTGCCATGATTTCAATCACCGTTGGTTACGTGGAGCTGTATGCAAACTAATTTATATTATTTATTCATTCATTCATATATTCATTATAGCTATAATATATTTATTTGAGTATTTACTTTATTTTAAGTCTGCTATACGTCACAGCATACCAAATGTGTTGATACATTTATAGACTCTTTCTGAACTGTAATGAGAAATTGTGTGGCCAGTTATATTAGTGTGAAGGATGGCATATGCCACTGTCTAAACCACAGGTAGAGGATGAGAGTCAAAGGCAAACTCAGCAATGTCCAAACAGGTCAGAGATGATGATGATCATGACAATAAGGGTGATGATGATTATAAAGATGGGAATGATTGGTGATAATAAGATAGGATGAAGATGATGATGATGAGTTACAGAGGTCACTATGATTATAAATAAGGCAGTACCAGACTTATCTGCTGGAGACTGTCAAGCAGCTCTTCAAATACCAAATACCAGATGCATGTACACATTTATATAATTATAAAACAGCCGCAAACATAAACTTTTTTTTTTGCTCTTAATTTTTTTTTTTTTTTCCCTCTCTTATCCTGGCATATGATTGACCATGCAGTGTTTCTTTCCCAAGCTATAGATGGTACGTAATGTTCAATAGCTATAAAAAGTTAATTAATAGGATGATTATTTATTATTATAGAACATTTAAGTACATAGTAGCCAACCAAGACTTTCGATACCAGGAAATCTTAATCAGGTGAAAAAAACAAGAAAAAACAACAATTGGAACCATCACTGCTCACTGTCTCCCCAACTGATGAAGATTCTCCGGAATTGAAACTTTATGTTCGTTCTTTTCATGAAAATTATACTAATGTTCAATAAATTAATAATTCTTATTGAATAATTCAGCCTACAACATGGGAAGATATTTCAAGAGTACATGTAAGTATTTTCAAGAACCTTAGGCAAGTAAATACGAGCGTGAGTGAAATGTCATCTCCATATTATACGACGAGAATTTTTTTTTTTGTACATTGTTGTTGTTTTTTAAACAGAACAGTTGTGCTTCAAAGTCTCATCTTTCAGAGGAAACTCCACCTACGTTTAAGAATACAGTCGTCCAGGACTGCACACAGGCGTGTAGGAGCATTCTATATACAGCATTTAATATGGGAGAATATTGAACGCTCACATGATGGAGAATACTCAAGAATAATATCCAGGAATAGTAAAAATGAGCCTAACTCTATCAATTATATAGGACTAATGCAAGTTTGATATTGGAAATTCATTGGCCGTACAAGTAGTAAAAAAAACTTGTTATGAATCATAACAGGTACACAATGAATTTCAGGCACAACCCAAATGAAAAGATAGTTGTGGTAAATTAAGGCATGGCTAAACTTGGGAAGGAAAAAAAGCCATTTAAAGTCATATTGATTAGCTATCTGTATATTTTTGCTCTGTCAATATTTCCTCTATTCACCAAATGAGTGAAATGTCTCACTACTTTCATTTTCTTGTTGTTGTTGTTGGTTCGCAGGTTGCCAAGAGTTCCAGAAACTCTCCAGGCTATCGCAGAGTGTTGACAGAAAAGGTAAGAAGAAAAAAAAAAGAGTAAAGCTATGCTGAACTGAAATTGTTATGCAAAACAAACTCATCAACTGTGTCTGTTTACTATCACTTACTACAAATGAGTTTAAGATGTTTTGGAAAGTGAAAGTTTGTATGGCTAAGTTTAGTGAGTGCATGTACTTAAAATGGGTTAGTTGAGGCAAAGCTGTGGGACTGACTGAAGTACAGAGGGGATGGGGACGGTGGGGGGGGGGGGGGGGGTTTAGATTGTGGCTACATGTATAAGTATAGCTTGTAGCAGTAGTCTCAGCTTTTAAGGTGATCTTTGGACAACGTTTGTAATTACTCATAGCTAAAAATCGATAGCTAGATATTAGTGACTAAGTTGAAGATAGAGTCAGTGGATGTGTGACTAGAACAGAGATGGAGAGTGGTGAGTATAAAGAGAGGGTTGCCATTTTTTATATCATGAAATGTTTGATTTATCTGTTGAATTGTTCTGAAATGTGGACAAAGTGCTGAATCAGCTACATTGTAATGTATTGTGCTGTTTTGGTTGCATCTAGATAAATTGTACCTGAAAGCTAAAAGGCATTGCATGGTTGAGTTATTTAACAATAATCGTCATTATGTTCATACGATAGATAAATTACAACAACACAATTATCAAGTTCTGAGGTGAGAAAGTTTCTATCCAGATAGATCAATTGTTCACAAAATGTTATCTCTGACCCTTCATTCATTCTTCACTTTTATTCCAATTATAAAGTGAAACTTCAAATATCTAAATACTTCATAAGCTACCGCTCTGAGGTGTTGTGTACAATCAGCTAAAACTATAGCTA
>WLWD01001419.1_pt1 | contig 160961 bp, 119 predicted proteins | sample 6712731 | NCBI WGS metagenome assembly WLWD01 (sample SAMN12718690, study PRJNA576275) | sponge metagenome | isolation source: marine sponge | host: Mycale hentscheli | place: New Zealand: South Island, Marlborough, Capsize Point | collected 2014-11-01
TTCTTTGCCGACCAAGACTTTGCGGTTTGACTTACCGTCTTCTCCATTTTTTTATAAAATCGCCAGTTCAACTGGGGACCTCCCTATTACGTACAGTCTTAGGTAATGCTTATTACATCATAGGAAAAAAGTGAGCGTGTCGTGTGACCCCGGTAACTAACTATGCAAAAAAAATTTTTTTCAAAGTCATTTTTTTGAAGATGGCGTCTAGAAGTTACAATGCGGTGCAAGTTTTAGACTTGCTTGATGCTGACTCTAGCGACTCAGGATCAAGAGAAGGGAGACGACATCTAGGGCTATAGGAGGCCCTGGGTCACGTTTTACTTTAGGTCCTAGGTCCTAAATTGAGCGCATCGCGTCGCGTCACCTCGCATCGCGTAGCGTCACCTTACTATTAATCTGGTTCAGCTATAATATTGATGTCGTAAAAGTGTGTTAAGTAAGATATAAGGGTTATATAGAACAAAAATTGGTTGATTAAAGTGGGTATTGTTCCTTTACATGCTCATACATTTTTTAAAAAGGATCATCATTTTTAAACTTTCTTCTCCACAAATATTCAGGTAAGTATGTGTCAAACAAGTCATCACTTGTGTTCACGACACCTCTTTTTCGCATCATGAATCTCACCTGTAACCAAGTTCCTTCAATAGTTTGAGTGTGGTTGGATCCACAAAATTTATTGAATACTGAAGCTTCACAAGCCCACCAGTAAAAAAACTTCCACTATCTCATTCAGCTTCAAATGGCTACCAGAAAAAAAAACTCCCATCTCTCATGGAAATTACAGATTGGCATCCAGACTTGGGGCATCTCCAGCAATAACACCCCTTCTTGATGACAAAGTTGCATACACTGCCACACTTATTACAGTTAGCACTATTCTTTAATGCTGCTCCAATTCCCTTTAACCAGACAATTGTTTCCTGCTCACTATTTGTATAGTTTAAAACTAAATCTCTGAATTTAAGCATAGTTTGTTAGACGCACGTTCTGAGGGGCTGAGCGCGCGAGTGTCTCGATGAGATCGTAAGGTGACGCGACGCGATGCGCCTAATGTAGGACCTAAAGTAAAACGTGACATGGTCACGTTTTACTTTACTTTGTTATTATTGTGAGCCTGAACACGCGGTGCAAATATACTTGCGTTAGGAACTAAGTAATAGTTAGAGCATACGTGCTTAGGTACTGGTGGATTTAGTGCACTGAAGCCCAAGGCCCGTAGGCCGAGGGCTTTGTGCACTAAATCCACCAGTACCTGAGCGCATGCTCTAACTATTTTAGAACCCGTTAACGCTTTGCACTGGTATCAATTTTTCTCTGCTTTGCCGTACCTGCCTGTGTTGCTTGAGTTATGTGTGTGCCGGGTGGTACCGAGGTCGGGCTTGCCTGCCGCACCTTGGCGTCCGCTGTGCTCAGGCCTGCCTGCAGCGCTCGGGCTTGTCAGCTGTGCCCGGGCCTGTCTGCAGCGCTTGTGCCTGTTTTGCTCTGCCCAGGCCTGCCTGCGGTGCTCGGGCCTGTCAGCTGCCCGGCACCGGTTGCAGCATTCTGCTCATCTTTGGGGGCCTGTCCTCGTGCCAGGCAGCTGTTGCCTTGCCCCTATTTTTCTGTGTGCCGATGGTTTGGGGTCGCATTGGCCCCTGCTGTCTGGCCAATGCCTTCCGACTTTGGCACCTGCTGCCGGGCCAAAATCGAAGCCTCCTCCTGCAAGCCCCAACCTGGTACCTTTCACATCCAGAGTACCGACTGCCGGCGCTCTCGATGGAGTCCCTAACTACCCTGTCCTATCCCACTTCCAAGCTAGCCCCTTATCCCTCCGCGTGCCCTGCCTTCCTCTGTTTATCCTGAGGGATGAGGTGGGTGGGTGCGTTTACGATTGCCTCCAGTGTGCGGTCGTCTAGGTTGACGGCAGCCACAACTGGGGCTGGTCCTGCCTGAGGGTTCTCGTCATCCATGTTGTCTCTGCTGTCTGCTTTGACTAACTGACTGTTGCTAGCACGAGGTCTGCTCTTCCCGCCTAAGCCGTGCTCCACCTACTTCCATGTCACTCTCGTGACCTTGCCCTGCCCCTCCCAGTGCAGACGTTAACGCCGGTTAACGTGGGACTTTAACCTTCATTTAACGCTTTGCACTGGTATCAATTTTTCTCTGCTTTGCCGTACCTGCCTGTGTTGCTTGAGTTATGTGTGTGCCGGGTGGTACCGAGGTCGGGCTTGCCTGCCGCACCTTGGCGTCCGCTGTGCTCAGGCCTGCCTGCAGCGCTCGGGCTTGTCAGCTGTGCCCGGGCCTGTCTGCAGCGCTTGTGCCTGTTTTGCTCTGCCCAGGCCTGCCTGCGGTGCTCGGGCCTGTCAGCTGCCCGGCACCGGTTGCAGCATTCTGCTCATCTTTGGGGGCCTGTCCTCGTGCCAGGCAGCTGTTGCCTTGCCCCTATTTTTCTGTGTGCCGATGGTTTGGGGTCGCATTGGCCCCTGCTGTCTGGCCAATGCCTTCCGACTTTGGCACCTGCTGCCGGGCCAAAATCGAAGCCTCCACCCTCCAAACCATAGCACCCGCTCTCCCCCGGTACCACCTTGTTCCGATTCCCATTAGCCTAATCTACCGTACACCTATACTACTACTGCCACCCCCTCCCCCCTATGCACTCATTTGTTCGTTTCCATGAACTATATATACGTGATTTACAGGGTGAGAATGATACAGCATGCGTTCAACTCAACGACCCCCGCCCAACGTCTGTGTGGGAGTCTTGCTTGGCCAGTACCGCCGATATGCCGGCCAGACGGTCCCTCGGCGTCCTGATGTAGCGTTGGAACGCAGAGCTCCGCCACCGGCCCAGCATTTTTATGACGGAGTCCTCTATGCCACGTTCGGCTGCCGTCGAGGCGGCACCGCTGCGGAAGCTGTGCCCCGCGTACCTGCTGCTGTCCAGACCAGCCCCCGACAGTGCCAGCTTGACTTCCGCCACGAATCTTGGCCTTGTCAGTGCCGATCCATCTTGAAAACGAAAGAATGGTCCCGGACCACTCTTTCTCTTGATCATGTAGTTCAGCACTGCTGCCACTGGGCAGCGTTCGTCCCCAGACTTGCCCACAAATACGTCAACCCCATGTCTGAATGGGTCGGTCTTGGATGCCTTGAGCCTTATGCACAGCCTGCTGGGTGCTGCCAAACTGTCCACCCTCACATCGTCAAACGCCAAGTGGGCTCCTGGGTCGAACGCCGCCTCTGACGGGACCGTGAGTTCGCCCGAGCGGAAGAAACCAAAGAAGCAGAGTGAGCTAGCTGCCCACAGCATGGATGCGTCCCAGTGGCCCTCCGCGCTCTGCCAGACCTGCCTTAGTGCCTCTAGGACGTCCAGTGTGATTGGTCTCTTGGGTGCCGATGCTGCCACCCCCGACTTGGCCTGTGTCAGCTTGATGCCTTTCAAGACCTGTTCCAGTCCTGCCATCAAGTTGATCCGAGGATCGCCCCAGCCACCTGCAATGTGCCCGTGCCTGATACCAGCCAGGTAACACTTTAGGGATGCTGCCCGTATACCTCCGTCGGCCAGGTGAGCTATGAACCTGCACAGAACTTGCTCCGACGTCGGCCACGGCGCCGACCCCGACTCACGGCAGAATCGGGTGTACCGCCCCTGTGCCGAGCTGTACACCCGTGCCGTGGAGGCAGCTACCGAGCTTTCGCGATAGCGCTCCACAGCTCGGTCCAAGCCTGCGACGTCCAGTCTGGTTGTTTGACCAGCAGCAGGTCCAGTATTGCCTCCGGGATGGGTACCGGCTCCGGATCTGCCTGTGGGTGAAGCGCATAGAATTTTTTCAAATTGTTTCTTGACAAGGCATCTGCTACCCCGTTGTCGGCTCCCTTGATGCGGGACGCCACCAGTTCCATATTGAACTCGGCCTTGCAGAAGGCCAAGCACCTTGCCAGATGCATCGCCGTCCCATCCTGCGACGTGCCTTTGTTGATGATATGCACTACTGCCGCGTTGTCTGATCTAACTGGCACCACTGCGCCGTGCCACCTGCTGCCCCACAGCAGAGCTGCCACCACTACCGGCACCAGTTCCTTTGCCGTGATGTGCCAGCCTGCTGCCTGGCCTGCCCATGGGAGCTGAAACCATGAAGTCTCCCAGTGTGCACCACAGCCCCATGAGCCTGACGCGTCAGACACTAGCTCATCTGTCCTCCGTCTCTTGTCGGCGTTTTCCAGCAGCTGCACGCCATTCCAGCCCGAGCCGAACTGCCACCACCATTCGACATCTGACTTCGCCTCCCTGTTCAGCCTGACGAAGTGGTTCAGCTTTTTCACGGTGGTCGACAGCTCTATCAGCCTTCTGATAAACGTCCGGCCGGGCCTTACAACTTTGCACGCGTGTGCAAGCAGCCCTATCAGGGAGAGCAACTCCCTCTTTCTGCAGGCTTTCCTGCCCCGCCATCCACGCAGTTCTTCCTGCAACCGTGCCAGTTTATCGGCAGGCAACCTCAGTTCCATTGCCACGGTATCGATTTCGATGCCCAGGAACGTGAGCCGGGTTGCCGGGCCTTCATCTTTCTCTGGCTCCGGTGGGAGCCCTAGCTCAGTGCACACTTCGTGCATGACTGCCGAGTTCTTGTGGCAATCGGCCCTGCTACCGCCCATCGTGATGAAATCGTCCACGTAGTGGAACACATGTGTGGCGCCACGTCTTGCCATGACCCACAATGCGGCGTCTGCTAGAGCCGTGAACAGCAGTGGAGCGGACCTCAGGCCGAACGGTAACGTCGTATCGACGTATACCAGGTCCCGCCACCTCATGCCCAGCAGGTGCCTATCCTCAGGATGAACGGACACCTGGCGGTACGCTTGTCGAATGTCCATCTTGGCGAGCCATGCGCCTCGCCCCAGCCCAGCTGCCTCCTCTGCTACCCTGTCCAGGGTGACATAAGATAGTGAGGCCATTTCTTTGCAAATGCCGTCGTTGACACTGGCTCCGTCCGGAGCTGACAGATTCATAATCAATCTAAACTTGCCCGGCCTGTTCTTTTTGGGGATAACCCCGAATGGGCTGCAGTGGATTGCCCACGTCTCGGCCTGCTGCAGCGAGCCTGCTACTGCCACTCTGCCTGCTTCCACCTCTGCCGATAGGTATTTGTCAACGACGTTGCCGTGCTCCATGGCTGACGGCATATTCTTGCCCTCTGCTCGCAGGGGGGCTCTGCCTTGCTCGTAGCCCAGCCTGAAGCCCTCCTCGATGCCCTTGAGGAGCTCAGCCACCAGAACCGCGTCGGGATGACCGGCCAGTTCTCTCTCCCATGTCTGCCTGTTCATGGGTGACACCACCTTGGTCAAGTGCTCTGGGAGGGTCGGCACCTCCCTTCTAGTACAGCCCGCCAGTGCTCTGATCTGCTCCCCCGTCACCATAGGGTGCTTCCCGCCATGCTCGTGCTCTGCATACCACATATACAGCCAGGTGGTTGACACTTGCTGGGCCCAGCCATTGCCCTCATGTTTATCAGTCTGCATTGTTTGTACCCGCCCTTAACACCCCTAACCTCCACTACCGCCTGGGCTTCCTCAATTACCCTACTCTTCTGAGCCCCTATGCCCTACCTGCCGAGCCTAACTACCCTCCCCTATGCATACCCGCCCATCCCCGACAGGTCAGGGCAGCCCAGCCACGCACCCTGCTTTGTCTGTACACTGTAAGTAACATTAACATATCGGCACATTTATGATACAAGTCGCTTTATTAATACATATGTCTCGTGAGCTGTCCGTTCCCGGGTTGTCCTGTTCACAGAGTCCGTCCCCCTCCAACCCCGCTACTGGGCGGCTTGCTGTTGGTTGCTGGCTCCCGATTTGCATCTGGTCACTGGGTGGGGGCCCTTGCACTTGCTGCATGCATGCCAGAACCGGCACGCATTTCCGAATTTACAATCCCCATTATATTTGTTAAACTTTTGGCAAATCTCAGCACTCTGCCGTGGTGAGCCCCTCGCTTGCTGGGCTTGTTGCGCCCCTGGGCCTGCATTCCACGGTCTTTTTCTGGCTGCCTGGGGGCATTCATATGATTGGTGGTCCACGCTGTGGCACCTCGAGCACCAGTTTTCTGTTGCCTTTTCCTGCCCGGTAAAACATTGGGCGTATAGGCTCGGGTCTGCTTTCGCCCATGTCAGCGAGGCGTTTCCAGCTGCCTCCTGTCTGAAATTCTGATCGTAGACGATCCATGATGGCCATTTGTACTTCTTACTGTTTCGTGCCGTGAGAGACATGTAGCCCAACAGGTCAGTCAGCCTGTGGGGGTGTTTTCCTGTCAGTGCTGTGATGTATAGCGTAAAGCACTGCACCCATGTTGCTAAGTCCGGAATTATCTTCCGGGTCTGAAGCAGGTCGGCCGCCTGTACCACCACTATCCTGTCGTCCGACAGCTGGTGGCTTGGCCGTGACCTCCCACGAGCTGGTGGGAGTTCTGCCAGGTCTACGTATTCCAACGCTTGTATCTTGTCAACCAGCCGCCTGGAGATCGGCGGCAATCCTGGCCCCAAGGTCACGGTCGGGCATCTGGAACTGTCGCCCAACTCGGGCCTTGCTGGCCTGGCACTGAGTGGAGTTCCGCTGTAGGGGTCGCTGCCAGTCGAGCCCGACTCCCCCGCCTCAGCCTCTGCCAGCACCCCGCAGCCAGCCAGTTCACTGCACTCCGGGAGCTGTCCCGGACCACCTGCCATAAAATAACGTTAGTGTAATGACCATGTTGGTCCTTGCGACGTTCGCGCCAAAGCTGACCTTGCATGGCGCCAGCCACAAGCTTTCTCACCCATCCCGCCCTTGTCCTTAAGTAGCCGCCTCCCCCTACAATTAATTGACACCTTGCCCGCCTGCCGCCTAAATGTTCGGGCCCTGTTCATGTTCCTGGCCCTATCTCTCAGCCGCCACCAGCTTCGTGAATCTGCTGCCAGGACCCTGCCGGTGGTCCCATCTGCCCACTTCTGCCTGTGGCCTGCCTGCCGCCACCAGCTCTGTGGGTGTTGCTGCCGAGGACCCTGTAGGCGGTCCCATACCCTGCATAACCCAACCCACTACTTGCCTGTGGCCAGCCTGCCGCCACCAGCCTTGTGCGTTCTGCTACCAGGACCCAGCTATCGGTCCGGTGTCTTGCCTGCCGTCCTCGGCTCACCCTGCTTATAATCCTAGATCTCTGCGAATGTCTCGGCGAGCTGGCAACCTACCCTACCCCCCCGTAGCCTGCCATGTGCCACCAGCCTATGCCGCTATCCAGCAGCTAGGACCCTGCTGTCGGTCCCTAGCCCGGCCCCAGCCAATCCTGCATTGTGATTAGTCACATATGTATGGGTGTCCATACCTATATAATATCGGCCTGATGACTGCCGTTGACCTGCCCCAAGAACCAACGCCTCACTGCCAGATTCGGCGTGGGCTGTTGCTAGCCAGCCCCCCCTGTGGCCTGCTTATCGCCACCAGCCTGACCTGCCCGCCATGTTCGGCCCTGTTTCAGGCCTGTCTAATATTCATCTGCTCTGCTGCCTCTGCTCCCCTGCCTACTTGTGCTAACCATGGTGATGCTCTGTCATTCATTATACTCTCTCTCTTTTTTTTTTTTTTTTTTTTTTTGTGAGCCATGCTCTGCTCTAAAACCGGCTGCTGTGCTGCCCTTCCCTGATTATCCTAATTAATGCCCGAGTTCCTACCACCTTCTTCCCCCTACTCCTACCCACCTACCCCAGCTAACCTCAGCCCCCCCTGTAGGGCTCTCCTCCTCGCATCCCGTACGTTTCACAGCCGCTTGGCTGGAGAGGACTAGCTGAGGAGATCCCCTTATGTACCCGTCCTACCACCCTCATCTCTATTTCGATCTCTGTCAGCTTCTTTGATCTTATCCGCGACTGCGTTTACGATTGCCTCCAGTGTGCGGTCGTCTAGGTTGACGGCAGCCACAACTGGGGCTGGTCCTGCCTGAGGGTTCTCGTCATCCATGTTGTCTCTGCTGTCTGCTTTGACTAACTGACTGTTGCTAGCACGAGGTCTGCTCTTCCCGCCTAAGCCGTGCTCCACCTACTTCCATGTCACTCTCGTGACCTTGCCCTGCCCCTCCCAGTGCAGACGTTAACGCCGGTTAACGTGGGACTTTAACCTTCATTTTACCCAAAGCCGGCCCAGTTTCCACTAGCAACTTGGTTTATCAGCATTTTCGCACAAATATGGCGGTGCCAAGCGAATTTCCGGCCCAAAATTAAAATTCAATTGAAGCATTGTAGCTGCCAGCTGTTATCTCCAGATCTAACTCTACCCTGGGCTGCTCTGCTCTGTGGTAAACAGTTAAGCAGCTAGCTATGGTAAATTCCTGGGTATGAGCGGTCAGCTGGTGAGGAACTAGGGCTGGTCCTGTATAGGTCAGATATGAGAGGGTAGTAGACCCTCACATATCATATCCAGGCCTCATACAGCTTTATCCTGCCTATTCTATTAAACTAAAACTCAAAAATAGCAATACCCCAAGGGTGGTTAGTATGCACAGTTTATATACCTAAAGGCAAAAAATAGTGCACACTTACCAAGTTAGTACACCTAGTAACAATATAGCAACAGGTTCTAAGTCTGGTTAGTCTCCAGACAGTATCCGCTACGCGAGACTAAGTTTGTAAGATAATGGTGTACCTATTTACAAAACACATAAGGCCTGTCAATAATACGTACACAAAGATACTTTTCCATAGCGGGCCTATAAACTCTATTCGTGCTAGAGTAGAAAATTCCTAGAAATAACCTGACAGAGAAAAGCATAACACGGCCCACTTCATTCAAACAGTACACAACCAACAACCTTAAAACTTGTCTAGGGAAGAAAAGTTAGTATTAGTTGATTCATCATCCATAGAAAATGAGTGCTAGCTACTGGCATCAAAGACATTCTAGTTACATTCTGACACAACAGTAAATGACTGAAGAGCTGTTCATACTACTAAAGTTATCCATACATTTTATGCATAAAGAATGTTTATTGAAACTCAAATATGAGTAGAAAGTGAAGAATTACTGCAACAAAAATTACACAGTGTAAGAAAAATGAAGTCATTTGCATCATAAACATTAGCAGGGGTGATTAAAAATGCAAGAAAATGTATAACCTGTGAAAAAAAAATATCGATACTTAATTAGCTATAGCTAAAGAAACAAAGGTCAGTCAACTAATTTACACATCTTCAAAAAGTTCCTGAATTTACTAGTCTCTGGTTTCCGCCCACCAATTAGCAACGGCCGCTTCTCTTCAGACACATTTCCACTCTCCATCACATCTCCGTCTCCCTGGACGGAGGAAGGAGCTTCTATCTTCTTGTAGCCGCCTTTATCTGTGTCCTTTGCATTTCTGAACAACACATAATGCTGAAACATGAAGAGAAGGTCAAACATGATGGAGAACACCCCCAGTCCAAACTTGGTAGGGTCACCAAATATAGACTTCCAATCATCTATAACAAAAGAGAACACCATCACTGAAACAAATGATAAGAAAATTTAATTGTATTCCTACAGTGATGGATGGTTTCAATGTGTTGTCTCCACCACATATCAAAGTGTTCATAACAACTACATTTACTTATCTATCCCATTGTTGTAGCTAAGGTAACCAACCAGCTCCTAACTGTAACTAAGTTATTGCCTTAAAAACCACTGCAGTATTTGAAGGACTATAGCATTGAGTAGAGACAGCTGTTGCTGTTGTTGATGATATTTTGGGTGCAGTTTATAATAGACAGATTAACAATAACTGTAACAATAGTTTACTTGATCAGACAATTCCAAGTGGAGGCTCTAATAAACTAGTCTATAACTTATAAAAGGCAGAGTAATGATTTGTGACAACTTGACTGGTCAGAGTCTCAATGGCTCTCGTCTCAACCTCACCACAGATAACTGTAACAATAGTTTACTTGATCAGACAATTCCAAGTGGAGGCTCTAATAAACTAGTCTATAACTTATAAAAGGCAGAGTAATGATTTGTGACAACTTGACTGGTCAGAATCTCAATGTCTCTCGTCTCAACCTCACCACAGAAGTACAACTTACACTGACTCTTCATGTGTTTTCACAAAAGATAAAAACAATTCATTTATATACTAACCCACTAGAGTATCTGTAATTTGCTAACATCATTCAGGATCTAATTGCTAAATACTCATTATCTCAATCTTAAACAACAGCCCCATATTAGTCACATATACCAACTGGTGCTGTAGGACAAGGTCCAAGTTCAGAGATTAACAATCATTCTGCACTGCTTCCTTCATGTAGCTTGGTATGATATAAACTAATGTCCCTGCCTCCAAGTATGTCAGTGAATGATAACTCACCATAGTTGTAGGAGAGGAGGAACATCTGTAGAATACTAAACGCACCCCCAGTGAAGTCCAACAGTACATTCCCAATGCTCCACCCCACCGTACTCCTGCGTCTGAAGTTGTAGTAAGCCTGACAAATAAGACATTATACTCTAAATTTCAGACATTTTAAAACTCAACTAATTGTCTTGAATAAAAGTAATACATATTATTGGATCCTTCTGCATCAATTACAGGCTGGGTGGTGTTACAACAAAATAATTGGGGAAGAGGCTTTTTTTTAGCATGTAAGTACGCTACTGAGGTAATGCTACAGTAAGACAACATTAAGTGAACACCATATCTGTTTCACTACAGATGTGATACATGTGCACAAATAAAGACTCTGAGAATTAGGAATTCTTCAGCAGATGTAAGTATGCGTTAAATATTGAAATAAAATTAATGAAAACCAAACAAACCCAAATAAATGAATTTCTCTTTCTTTTTTCCACCAGCTCTATCAATATGAATCAGAACCACTGTCTTTGCCATTGATAGTAACCTCAAATTATCAATCAACTCACAATTGAGTACTACCGACCAATCATCACATGACATCAACCACACCCACCCACCCTCAACTTATCCCCATAATAGGAAGACAACCTGGAACCAATGTAGCCAAACTAACTGAGAGAACAAGTGCATACACCAGTCCACAGAGAACAAGATGCACAGCGTAGGGAGAGTGGTGGAGAGTATGTCTCCTCAAAATCCAGCCATCTCCCTAGCCCTACAGCAGCTCAATACGATGCTTCTAGACACGTCCAAGCAAGAAATAGGAGGTTCACTCTCTCTGGTCCTGTCCAGCTGTGCGGAAAAAGGTTCACACAAATTCTGGGTCGATATGATACAGTTCCAGCTGGACTGGTCGTACGTGCTCCAGAAGCTAGTCATAAGACTGTACTGGATGCCGCCACACATCTCTCAGCACTGGAGCTGTGACTTCATAATGAAGCTACAACCAATCAGCAAAGATGCGGGGAAATCCCCGACAAGTGGCATCACCATGACACAAATACTGGCCGTCATATGTTGCGGAAAGCCTCAACTTCCAGTGAAATCAACTGCTACCAATCAAATGACATTGATAGGACCTCCAAAGACCATCAACACTAACAGCGACGTCATTCTGATTCTGTCTCTCCAGCACCACGCAAAGCAGCTGTCTTATCTCCCTCCAGCGACCCACGGAAACGGAGCACGACCAAGCAACAAGCCTAGCAACTCCGAAACATTCAGTACCCCCTTCACTATGGCGCAAGTCTTTACCTGCCCATGTCATTGCCACAAAAAGGGAGATGAAGAAGTCAGCCTTCCAGCAAAACATTTGACAGAAAGAAAATTATCAATAAGTGCAAACAAGCTGATACCGATAGCACGTTCTGGGACACAATGAAACCATACAACATCGAATAGTCATCATATCACACGCACGCACACACGCACCATTTATACTACAAAGAAAACATGCACCATTTATACTACAAAGAAAACACAATACAACATACATGTATAATTGCTTGAATCAATGGATCCCGAGAAGAATTGTAATTAGTCTTTGCTGAAATTTAGACAAAAACTCATTTATCTTTTAATTCATTAACCTCGTAAAGTTCAGTGTATGTTAACAAATAATTAAGAAACAAACTACACCTGGAAATGTATATTTTCATCTGTTAATTGGCTTGTTTTAGTTACACTATCTGATACATCATTACAGCATAATGCATGACATTCACTCACTAAAACACACTAATCCATGCAGTGTCTGTTACAGCAAATGTCATAATACAATAACTCAATGTAGAAGCAGAGGACAATACATTAATGGACTAAACCGATATAACCTGCAGACAACCAGAGCAGACTCCATCAGCTGCAACCACTAGTTATTCCAAATAGTGGTCGCTATGGACACTGTTCAGAGGTCTCCGTACAAGAGCCAGCTCAGAAGGTCGGGGAAGCTTTCCACTGTCAAAGAAGGACCTAGCAAGAATGGAAACTTAACTAAACCTACCGCAGCCAAAAGACCAGGAGGTTCTGCCTCACACCACCCACACGACTCCTGCGATTACTCCGCACATTCTAACTATACCGGCTCTACTGAAACCCGGGCTCGTCACACCGAGAGTTTTCCACGACCCATCTCGTGGTCTTACTCCCTCAACGCGGGGGAAGCTCATGAGACAGATAAAGAAATACCATGCCCTCAAAGATGCGGAGTGATGGTATATCAGAGTGACTTGACCAGACACCGCAACTCCTGCATAATGGAAGAACAGGAATGCAGATTCAAAAACTTGGGATGCACGACCATCAGAAGCCGCAAAGCCATGGAAGAGCACATGTCCATTGCCTTGACATACCATCTCTCAATAGTGCTAGCCAACCAAGAGGCTCAAAAAGAGAAGATACTATCTATGGAGAAGTCCCAGCGACGCCTACAAGCAGAATGCAAGCAACTGAAGGCAGACAACGACACCATCATGACCAAGATAAACCAAGTGGGGGCCTTGCTACCTAGTCTGAGGGACAGTCTAAAAGTCGGGGACACCATGTACTTCAAGCTTGGCCAACTGATCACAGTCCTGACAGACATTTCTGCCGTACCTATTGGAGGTGCAGTGACGCTGGAGCTGTCTAAGAAGATTACTAAAGGCTATCATTTTGTTGTTATCGATACAGTGGTGCTTCAGCTGGAGTGGAAATACGGCCAGTCCTACCTGGAACTCCAGCTGTTCCTGACAGAGCCTGAAGACATGCCAGGCACACTTACCTGTGAGTTTATAGCGCAGCTGGAGCCTCATGAAGAACAGCAAGGAAATCCTATAGTAAAGACCTTGGCAGTGGTTTGCAATGGGGTACCTCAACTCGAGTCTGAGCATGCTCCTGGTGCGTTTAGAAAACCCATCGGACCTGAAAAGAAGGCGTTCATCAACAGTGATACTTCACTTATCTTGAACGTGAGAGAACACAAAGGACCTCTCACCAGACAAGGAGCATTGAAAGGTCCCTTAAAGCCAAAGAAAAGTCACAGAAAATTTGGACTTCGTTAAAAAACAAACTGTTACATTATATGCAAAACTCTGAATTTATGTAGTCAATGAACAAAGCAAGTAGCCAGTGTTATCATCGTCTATTAGAGACCTGTACAGTTTGATAATGCATTTTTACATGTAATTCATTTTTTAATCTTCACTCATTAGAATCATCATTAAAAGTTAACTAGAGCTATTGTGACAAAAACAAAACAAAATGTGTAGCACTAGATTTTAAAGGACAAAAAAACCTAATTCATTAAAGAATACAATACACAATTATTGAAGCCATCTTGTGCCTGGCACTCGGTGACAGTATAAATCAACCGTTTTGTTGTTGTTTTAATAATGCATAATTTTGCACTTTCATATCGACACCATAATGAGTAATAAATTAATTTGATACTCTATGGTGGTTACATGAAATAGTGTAACACACACACACACACACACACACATACTCACACACACGTATATTACAACACATGCATCAGATGTCTTCTCTCTCTTTCAGGCTAGAAAGAAAGAAAGAAAAGCAATAGTATGTCAAACACTGGGTAAAAAAAATTCAAAATGGTTTTAATAGGACCAATTAGATGGACTGTCTGCAGTTACTCAACATGCAGTATAAGCTGCGGCCATATTGACTGGAAAAACGCAACAAAAGTAGCAGACAACCAGCAAGAATTGCACAAAAACCGTCCTTCAGAGTCATAAATTACATTGAATAGGCCAACAATGGCACAATGAACAATGATCTGACAAAAACTGAGAATAGTAGTCAAGTCAGCATAAAACTGTACACTAAATATATACATATAAGTTAAAAACTCCTCAGTGTACTTTGCTTGGGTAAGCTTTCAGTTTCTACTGTCCTTTCCAGTTAACTGGGTTACCATGATAACTGATTACACTCGCAGCCTTTGGGTTATACACTCACATGTAACAATGCTAAGTCAACATCAGAGGTGACATAAACGAACACCACCATCACTTCCACCAGTATCATTTACAATGACGGTGAACTTGACTAGCTTCAAATTCCATCATCAGGAACAGACAGTGCAGCTGAATTGTGTGGACTGCAGCATTATCCTGCTAGAGAGTCCACACACTGAGGAACCTGTGTGCAAGAGATGCCTCCTACAGAGAAATTGGAAAGTTAGCCTACTCAAGAAGAATTACTATAAGTACGGCAGTCAGACAGCAACCACACCTGGCGAAAAACACGGCCATCTTCTTCCTACAGACACCTCAGGCAGCAATGGTAGTGGTGGTGAGAGATCGCATCCTGATGACAGTAGTCACACAGACACTGCAGAAACAGATGGTCTAATCTTCAGGTCTCTCTCCGTCAAGTCTAAAGAACACGATGAGATAATTGACTCCACCTCCACAGAACATGTCCTACTCTTGAATACAAACCACATCGCTCTCAAAGAGAGGGTACTCTCAATGGAGAAAACCCACCAAGGCCTGCAAACAGAATGCAAGCAACTGAAGGCGGACAGTGACACCATCATGACCAAGATAAACCAAGTGGGGGCCTTGCTACCTAGTCTGAGAGACAGTCTAAAGGTCGGGGACACCATGCACTTCAAGCTTGGCCAACTGGTCACAGTCCTGACAGACATCTCTGCCGTACCTATTGGCGGTTCAGTGACGCTGGAGCTGTCTAAGAAGATCGGGCAAGGCCAACACTTCCTGATAGTCAATAACGTGACGTTCAAGTTGGAGTGGAAATACGGCAAAAATTCAATAGAAATGCAGCTGCTATTGTCAAAGCCCGAGGCAATACCTGCCACTCTGAGCTGCGAATTCAGAGCTGAAATAGAGTCCAATGAAGACACCGCAGAGACCACAGCCACTAAGGCCACCGCCATCAGGCAACTGGCAGTGGTGTGCTGTGGAAAGTCCGAAATACACAATGAGCGTGCAAAGAGCACTATTAGGAAGCCAGTGGGCCATGAGAAGGTTGTCATGATACACAGTGACGTTTCACTGGTATTGTGCGTTCGAGAACACAAAAGAAAGGCGTGGCCACTCCTCAAGCGGGCCAGTGATGTTGCCATAGCTACCAAGGACTCTCAAAGCTCCCAGGACACCTGCATTCACTGCAGGCACAACACAGCCCCGCCCTCCTCTCTCACCAGACCACAGAAACGTGAAAAGAAGGAAACGCACGTTTCGATGAAAATTTAAGAGCTGCAAACATTTTATGTAGCAACTGATGAAAATTAACACTAAGTAAAAGTTGCTCAGTTTATTATACTCCTTGTCTAACATAAGAATGACTTCATCCTTGTCTTGTCTCGTATCAGACCCACCGAGAGTGCACAAACAAACTATTTAATTTTTAATTTAACAATTACTTTCCTTTTTTTTGAATGTTTTAATGAAATATTTATAATCCCTAAATTAGGACATACTAACAACATCCTCAAGTATGTGAACTGAGTCTTCGATGGATGCATATGTTCCAGTGGTCACCGCCATTTTAGCCATAGGCTCACATTCCCACCTTCCTCACACTTGAACATAGTCCTTCTCTCTCTTTCCCATTCCTTCTTCCCACCTCCCTGTCTCTGTCTCTCTCTCTCTCTCCATTTAACTTTATCTCAGGTGACCACCATCTAGGCTCCAGAAACATTCCAATCAAGTCAGTGACTACCAATGCCATAATGGCATTTCTTCTAGAGCCTTGGGGGGGGTTGGGGGAGAAGGGGTTGGGGGGAGGAGGGGTTGGTGTTGTTAATTACACTCATTTTCTCTCCTCAATACTCCTCCTTTATTTAAAAAGACTGCGGCATTTCTGGTTTCTGGACAGCACTTGCACAAAGACCATAACACACAGCCTGTGAGGCTATGCAAATTCTATTTTTAACTTCACAGCACACTGAATGACTTGGTACATCCTCCCACCCACACCAACTGACACTATGAGGTGACTGTGTGGACACTAACTAATCTACTATGTATGTATTTATTTATAGTGACATAACAAACTCAGTGTAAATCAGTCATGGTACATGGCAGGCATAAGGGAATAAATAAAGATAGGACAAGTTGGCAAAGGGGAAGGTGAGCATGACCATCTCATGGTAAACGTGACACTGACCAAGTGCTCACAACTCTGAGAAGAAAAGAAAGGCTTTAAGTCATTTTCATATCTAGTTCATCATTCTCTCTCCCTCTACTGAGACTGGTAAATGACACTAACAAACTCTCACAGCTTTTAAAGTACAAGTTGAGTAAATATACATACAAGTAGCCATTGGCAGTGACAATACTTCCTCAACACCAGACAGCTAGTTCACTAGACTCGAGCGTTCCTAGTGGAGTAGTCACATGATCTACTCGGGAAAATGACGTTTAAAGTTAATAAGAATTGACAACTTCACTTAGGGACACATACTATAGCAGGGGTTCATTTAGGGGGGACCAGGGGGCGTGGCGCTCACACCCCTTGAAGGCATTTTGCCCCTCCCCCTTGAATTCAAACTTTCGTAAGCAAAAAGCAAAGTAAAAATGTGAATGATAAACGTGATTGGAAATGATTAAATCAAAAGTCCTCTACTATCTTAATTATGTATGAAAGTTGTGACTCCCTTAAGATAGCAAAAGCTCAGTCTCGCCCCCTCCCCCTTAGATTAATCCCTTAGATTAATCCCTTAATGAACCGCTGTATAGCACAGCACAGGTGATTCAATGCAAGTACACAAACACATACAGTACACACATCCATGCACACACACGTGCACACATGCACACACATACACATTTTACCTGTGGCACGTATTTGATGAGAGTGATTGCTAGCTTGATATAGGAGGCCGCATACAGGAAGTCCAGCCATGCTAACTTCCCACCCACAGACACAAACAGACACACCAACAAAGAGAGGATCATGAGACTCACGATGATCATGGCGGTGTAAGACACACGCTGTTTGCCACGCTGCAAGGAAAACACAAACAAACAAACAACAACAAATCATTAATTATATACTAACTCACACAGTGTATTGAATACAACTAGCTAACTAACCTCACTAATGGAGCTGACCTAAATCTCACCTTAAAAATCAAGCACTGGATTATTGTGAACAGCGTTGCAGCCACGGCATGAAGGCTGAAGATGACATCGTTCAAGAAGACAGGGTTCACACCTGACGGGTGCCGGCTGAAATATTCACGCTAAAATTAACATAAAAAATATATTAAAAATATACCCATCAATTGGAGAGAAATGATTTAATCCCCCAAAGAAAGGTCAGGTTAAAGCTTTGTCTATTGGTGTCCCTAAGAACATGATGATACCGTACCAAACATACACTTATGTTGCCAGTATGCACAAGAGGCAATGTGATGATACCTTACCCAATGTCAATTCCCATTTCTCCCTAATGTTTCACTGTACCTGTATTTCAGGGATCCAGAAGAGGCCAACATTGAAGACAGAGTAGGCGAGAAATCCCAGGATATTGAGAGTGATAAAGTCAAAGTTCAAACCAATAACACTCCGACGATAGAAGTTCAAAAATATCTGCAGAAAAATTATGAATCAAATAAAATACCTCCAATCTTATCCTAATAACACGTATCAACCCCGCCCCCACCACACATCCTAATAACACTCACTCAGCCACGTATCAACCCCGCCCCCACCACACATCCTAATAACACTCACTCAGCCACGTATCAACCCCGCCCCCACCACACATCCTAATAACGCTCGCTCAGCCACGTATCACCCTGGCCCCCACCACACACCTATAACGCGCGCTCAGCCACGTATCAACCCACCGCCCCACCACACATCCTAATCCACTCGCTCAGTGACGTATCAGCCCCGGCCCCCTCACACATCCTCACTTCGGCTCAGTCCCCCGTTCAACACCCCGCCCCCCACAACATCCTAAATAACACTTCACTCTCTCATCCACGTCTCAACCCCCTCCCCACACCACCCATCCTCCAATACCACTTCTCTCAGTCCCCGGCCCCGTATCCACCCCGCCCCCCAACCAACCACATCCTCCTTCACACTCCTCCTCCCCTTACTCCACCGCCAGTTCCCCCCGCGCCGACCCCCCGCCCCCTGGCCTACCTCCTGCTCCGGGGTCGTCTCTCCACTCTCACCCCTTCCCACACCCGCCCCTCCTCACTCCTCTCTCTCCCCCCCTTCGTGCCCCCCCTCGAACTCCCCACCACCCATCCTAATACCACTCGCTCAGTGACGTATCAGCCCCGCCCCCCATCACCCACCCTCACTCGCGTCCACCACGTATCACAACCCCGCCCCCACCACAACATCCTCAAAACACTCGCTCAGGCCACGTATCAACCCCTCCCCACCACACATCCTAATAACACTCGCTCAGCCACGTATCAACCCCGCCCCCACCACACATCCTAATAACACTCGCTCAGTGACGTATCAGCCTCGCCCCCACCACACATCCTACACACCTAACTTCATCCCTGTTCACTCTCCCCTCAAACCTATCACACCCTCACCTCACTCCTGCCACACCCTAACCTCACTCCTGTCACACCCTCACCTGCCACACTCTCCCCTCAAACCTATCACACCCTCACCTCACTCCTGCCACACCCTCACCTCACCCCTGCCACACCTTCACTTATGTTGTTCAATACATACCAACAAGCCCTTATGTGGTTATTTCAAAGTCCAACTCCTTCCTCACCTGGGGGTAGAAGGAAATAGACCACGCCAAGAAATAGATCCAACCAACAACCACAATCACAACATCCAGGGGAAGAGAGTGAGCCATGGACACATCTCGAGTCACCTCTTTCAAATATTCTCTGAACACATACACAAACAAAAACAAACACACACAAACACAAAATACATGAGACCTGACCAAAGACTTACATGCATGAGGAACTAGCCTGAGGGCATCCCAAAGAAATGCTGTGACCCACAATTAGACTCGAAATAAACAACACACTTAGCAGATGTGAATCCCAGTTAGTTTTTCAGTCGTTGTTTGTTTTGTTTTCTCCTTTTTTTGTTTTTCTTTTTTTTTCTTTCTTCCCCCGTCTTTTTTTTTTTTTTTTTTTTTTTTTGTGCCCATCTTTTCTCCAATTTTTCTGATTTTTTTCTCTCCCCACCTTTCTCTCTACATGCTCTTATTGCTTTCTGTGCCCATATGGCTATGCTTGTAATCACTTCAACTGTTCATAAAACACCTAAAACTTGCACCACCGTTTTTCATAACTCTCCAATTATTTATACTACATGTATATATTTGAACGTGGGTCATAAATCCACAAGCTCCGGTAAGGGCTCGAAGGACCAGGAATCTCAACTCACCACGTACCAACTACAAGTCATGTGCAGGAAGTTGGTAAAGGTGAATTTAATGTTTACGGGAATAGGAAAGGGATGACAAAGTTAGATCTGTGTTCTTGCAGAGGATAAGGGTTTGGTAGGTGGGTGTGGCCTCCTCGATTTCTTCTTGTTGTTGTCCGGGTTGCTGTCAGCGAACCCCAGACAATATTAGTTAATCAGACATCATGAATGTGCTGTGCTGCATTTAGGAATGTGATGTCAAGAGCTGTAGCATCAGAGCATAGCGAGGACACACTCAAGATTGAGGACTCCTGAACAATACCCTAATCTGTTTAGAACATAGTCATGACTAAACCTAAGGAAAATGTCCGCAATTCTTTAGCTGGATAAAAACAGTCAAGATATTGTCGGTCGAGTAGTGTATTTAAACTGAATGGCTCAGAGACAGCTGGTGTATGGTTAGGAAATTAATAGCACACAAAAAGCAACTCATATGCTCAATTTCTGATCACAGAGCATGATTCAACTTGAATAGATTCATATAACACACCAATCAGATTGCTTGTGTGCACATGACTATCTACATACTCTAATTCCTACTACTCTTGAGTTATTGAATTATGACTTGCCAATTAAAATTAAAAATAAATCTCACTTGGTAAAGGGACAGCTTGTAGTGTTGAAGTCGTCGGCGTTGCTGCACGTGAACACCAGACCTGTCTTCCCAGCTGACTTTGACACTAAGGTGACATTAAACTTTACACCTTCTTCCAGCACCACCTGAACATAATGCCAGTTACAAATTAATACATAGAAATGTAAAATCATTTCGAAATACATAACTAACAAAAATACTATACAAACAGTTAGAAATTATATACAGTAGGAGACACAGAAAAATTCCGAATTCCGTTCCGTAGAACGGCCGTTGCACGATTAAAAAAACAGGGGGAAAACGGTACGCCGTTTGTTAAAAACGGCCGTTCCGTTCGATCGCGTTACCGTTTTAATCTTTCTCGTTCACCGTATGTCTCGCTCAAAGAAATATAAAAAATCGTTTATCCAATAAAACATTCCGATTTTTTGTTTATAGGCTCCAGAGGCGGAGCTTTTCGGGTTAAAATTTTTTGAAGCCGTCCTATTCGAAATTGTCTCGCGGAGAATTGTTAGTTCGACTACCGCACAGTATCGACGTTTTCTCGAAGTTAGGGCCTTCTCCGGCTTAGATTTTTTACTACTGGAGGTCCATCGGTAGCTAACAGAAGATCTACGAAGTGCGGACCTCGTTATAGCTCTGTGCCCATCGGAATTTCGGTCTGCAACTTTATTGAAGCAAGTGAAAATTTTGTACGAGCTTTTTTTCACTATCCCCGTAGCGTTTAATGGTCGATATAAGGCCTTAGCTTGTTGATATAGCTATAAGAAGAGTTTCTAGCCAGAAAATATCTGTGAATCAACGGAAATGCTTCACCGTTTTAGTAAACGGTGTCGGCCGTTTAATCAAAACGGTACGGAAAGCAACGATAAAAACTACGGTAAAAAGACTACCGTTCCACGGGCGTTCTACGGGACGGAATTCGGAACTTTTTTTTGGCGCCTACTGTATATATATATATATAATATATATATTCACAAACTGTTAGTACTTTATCTTTTTAAGCCACATTATTTATTATGACTATAAATTATGTGTCACAGCTATAACTAAAGCTGGGCGATATACCGGAATTATCGTTGCACTGCGATAAAACCTCTACATGGCAGAGACAATATTTCAATTGTATTCACACGGTATTATCACTTTCTCACGAAATTGTTGCTACGGGTCGTTAGATTAATGTGGGAGCTCCACACGCATGAGAACAACGAGGAACAGCTGTTTTTGCTGTTAGTACACTTGGCTGTAACACAGTACTAACAAAGCTTTAAAGTAGCTAGCAATGGCCGCGAGTTCAAATTCTAGCTTAAGGAAGTCAACAGTCTTGCCCTACAGACTAACTTTGGACTAGAAGCAGATGAGCTGCAGGGCCAACTCATTTTGAATAAAATTGACTTTGGTATGTATTATTAATGAAATATAACACTTTATCATGACAATTCCAGTTAATATCATATCGCCTGTTCATCCACTATCATCCAGCTCTAGGCTATAACCACACCCAGTACACCTAAAACCACACCCAGTACAGCTAAAACGACACCCAGTAAAGCTAAAACCACACCCAGTACAGTTATAACCACACCCAGTACAGCTATAACCACACCCAGTACAGCTAAAACCACACCCAGTACAGCTATAACCACACCCAGTACAGCTAAAACCACACCCAGTACAGCTAAAACGACACCCAGTAAAGCTAAAACCACACCCAGTACAGTTATAACCACACCCAGTACAGTTATAACCACACCCAGTACAGCTAAAACCACACCCAGTACAGCTATAACCGCACCCAGTACACCTATAAACATTGCCCAGGTGTAAAATGTAAGATGGTGCACACTAAAGACACCAGGAGTCCTACAACATTCCAAGATCAGAGATTCATTAAGACACACCCACAACAGCTGCCCACTCATTGTGACACACCCACATCAGTCACACCCATTGACACACCCACCTGCCCTCCATTTGGCTCGACATCAGCCACCCACTCGTGCTTCAGTGTGATGTTGAGCTGGGCTATAACAACATCATCAAACAACTCCTGCTCCTTAACATCATCTCTGCAAAATTACATCGAAGCTTTTTTAATGTATGCAATAAATAAGAGCTAAATTATCACAAGCATCATCATCATCATCATCATCACTATTACCACTATAGTCGTCATTAACAGAAACAGTACTTACTAAGTCAATTGTTTTAAGCCAGATATTTCCTCCATGCATATCAGCTACACACTGCGTATGAAGAGTTACAGTATCTCAAACATCTATTGCAGTGTTGATACATAGGGAGAAACACTGGGACTTCCTCCTTCCTCCTCCCATCCCTTAACAGAGTTGCCCCACCCCCTTAACAGAGTTGCCCCACCCCCCTCCCCTCCCCTCCCCAAAGAAATTCTCCCCTCCACCCCACCCCCTTTACATAAGGTGTGATTTGATGTAGCTATAGTTACAATTGAGTGCTCTGGTTTAGCTGTCCAATAATATCCCAATATTATTCATATGGGTAGTGGGTAAAGGGGTCTGGATTTAGAAACTCTAATAGCTCGAATTCTTTCACCGTTAAAATGTATTTCATAGCCCGTTACCTGAGTGGCCGCACTTGTCGTCGAGTACTATAAATCTGATACAGTCCCCGGTATTCCCGTACGAAAATGTATTAGAGGGAAAAGTTGATATAGTTCTTAGCAGCCACTAAAAAGTACTGGGAAAATGACAGGAGAGCTATAAATAGAGCTATTGGTTATCAACAGGCTATAAAGTAGTTATAAACCAATAAAAATCACAGGCTACACCCTAGTGTCTCGAAATTTGTAAATCGCATACAAACCTCAATATTGATTTATAACTATTACATATAGCACTCGTGAGATATGACCCTTATGTGAGATATGACTCTTCCGTCAACTGCTGTATGTGAACACAACTCATCTTAAATTATAGCCTTACGCTCTAGAGCTGATGTCCCCCCTTCCCCCCCAGCAAACATTTCTGTATCAAATCCTGTATTGCACAGAAGGGACCTGTAGTCGGAGGTAGAGTGGCATCCATTGTTCACAGATAACTTACAACTGAACTCACTTCCTATCATTCCTAATTCATTAGTAACAGAATCAGTCCTGAACTACCTGTGAGTTTCCCTAACAGCTACTGTACAACTAATTACAAGTCATGCTTCTTAGCTAGGGCAATGTCAGATCTTTGTTGTTGTTGCATGTTGTGGAGAGTCGTGGAGGACACGTGCATGTCTATTCCAAGATGTTGAGTGAGTAAAGGGGAGAAATAAACTAACCAGCAGAAGTTAAATTTAGTTTATATTTAAAGTAAAGAAAAAACTTACCTGGTCAACTTCAAATGCACATGAAGTAATGCACAAAAATTCACTCGCACGCACGCACACACACACAAACATGTGTAAATTTATTCATGCTTTTCTTGAATAACTTTAAATTACATGTAGTATTCTATTTCTCACACGAGGGAGAGGGATGCGGGGGGGGGGGGGGGGGGGGGGGGGGATTATAATCCCCACCATTTACTGCATAAATACATACAGAAGCCTAATTACAGGAGAAAGAAGGGGATGATGAGGGGGAAGAGTACAATAAACAAGCACCAAAGGTACGAACCCTCAGAGCTCCTATACACCAGCCAAGTATTACAAAATCATCTCAGACTAAAAGAATAATTTATTGGCTATTCTAATCAGACATCAATATACCTTGAGTGGTACATGTAAATGCTGTCTTCATAAGAGAAGCTGAACAGGCCAGGGACACTCACTGGTCTAGATTTTCAACACGAACCTCCACTTCCAGAACTTTTACTTCTCCGCATAAAAAAGAATTACTCTGGAAAGCAGGAAATTATTTGCTCAAATGGTTACACCGTGACGATAGGGGCATTTCCCATAAAAGCTAGTACCTATGCGAAGCTGACAGCTTTGTTTGTTAGTTCTTTCAACAATCAGCCAGAAATTAAAAAAATAAAAAGTAGCACAATAAAAGGTCTTAAATCTTCATCCTGAGTGAGTTCATACCTAAATCAACAGTTAATTGTCCGTAATCTCCAAAATTAAAGCACGACAGACAGACAAGATGACTACTATAATCCTCTTGCGCATGCGCGCTGAGCTGAGATTACCAAGTGGTGTGCTCCAGATCACAAGAGTGACGGCAAGCTAGCCAGCCAAGGAACTAAATTCAGTTAGCAACGTACACAGCATGAGTCGTCCACACATACAAGATGCAATTCATATCATATAATTCAAACAGATAGTCCTTTAAAAAAAATGTATTACCAAGCATAGCAGCAGTAGAATAAAAGATGGAGTAAAGTGAAGTATGAGAGAATGAAGAAAAAAATAGATTTGTGCTGTAGAGTTAAATAAATTAACCTCAAAAGTTTTAAGAATTTTATTTAATGAATGGTGTGAAAATTGACACTCCATAGTATTGAGTTGTACATAGAAAGGTTATTTAAATGACTGCAACTTGCACTACCTAGATGGTATAGTGGGTTTAGAAATGGAGATAGATAGATAGATAGATAGATAGATAGATAGATAGATAGATAGATAGATGTGGTGAGTTCACTCGTCGTCATTATTGAAAATGACATGATTTCTGCTGATACACATGACTCAGTGTCAATATAGGGGCAATTTAATTTATTTTAATTAAGTTTGTTCCAATTTGATTGAGCTTGTCAAGGTACAGGTTGCTGTCCAGCTGCCTGATCTTGTGGGTAGTTTCTATGACTTCAGTGGCAGTGCATGCAATGGATCATACTGAGAAGTCAGTAGGTGAACAACCAGACTACGAAACATGACACTTTCAGGACTAATCTCTACAGGAGTCTCATAATATATATACATATATAATATACATACACATATTATATATATATGTATATATACATATAATTATATATATATATATTTATTGCAGCTTTGATATTTTTACTTGAATATTTCCGCATCACGCGAGCGTTCTGTATTCTCCCATATTGTACGGTTTATATTGTACGCTCCTTGTAGCGCGCGCGTAGCGCGTAAAATCAATGAAAATTGTATTGTAACCGGTTGAGAAAAATTTCAAAGAAGCAATAAATCACTTATCACACTCGTCGTACAATATGGGAATGATATTTTACTCTCACGCCACCTTTTCACTCGCCTTTGGCTCGTGAAAATATTTTGCGTGCTCGTAAAATATTTTCCCATATTGTACTCTGACTCGTGCTATAAGTATTATATATATATATATATATATTCTACAATGACCAAGACAACAAGAAGAGTTGAGTTTAGGCCATTTAACAACTTCTTAATCCATGCACTTAAAAGTCTGTGGTTTGCAGATAACCCCACCTCATAGCTGTACAAGGTGGGAAATGGTAATCAATAGTTCATATCCCACGCCACTTCAACCATGACCCCTCTCTAGTCAGAGTGAACTCTTCCTACTGTAATTTAGATGTCGCTGTCAGTTTAATTAGCCACACCTTACCAGTGAATTAAACCAAGTCTGCCTTACTCAGAGCGTTAGTTTTCCTATAACCACACCTTACCAAAGCCAGTCAGTGTAACGGGCTTTGTTGAGCTCATGCTTCCCCCAGCAGTTTCTCTCCTTTCATTTTGGTCCACTAACCACGTCCAACTGAAATACATGCTAATTACATGGTCCCCGGCAGTTTCTCTCCTTTCATTTTGGTCCACTGGACACGTCAAACTAAAACACATGCTAATTACATGGTCCCCCAGCAGTTTCTCTCCTTTCATTTTGGTCCACTAACCATACATGGTGGGTATTGAAGGTAGGCACTATCATGAAACTGAAAGTAGACATCTAAAAACCCTCTGCCAAATCTCTCCCAATTGATCAGACAGAAGTAATCAAACAAAACAGAATTAATCAATACACACATCGGACCATCCTCTCACATTAATTAAATAATCAGAATCATGGTGTTACTTCCAAAAATTATGAAGCCACATCTACCATTTGAGTAAAAGTTAACACATTCTAAACATGGTTAATTTCTGAGACAAGTGGCAAGGGTTATTTGATTGTGCTGTCCAATATGCATGCAACTCTACAACACTGGTGTACCCATGGCAACGCCATGTACAGAGCACCTGCATTACTCAAGTCCTCATTCCCTTTCTTTCTTCACTTATGAGACCTAATAATGGGACATTCTCCACCAACTAATTTACCTCTTGAATCTACCTCACTGTTCCAAGTACAACTGAATCCCACCCCAAACATGCTAGACTCCTGCATACCTCTTCACAAAGAATACTCCAAAGCTAGTGTTCTGGCCCACTTGCACTGTGGCTGGAGTCTCCACACACAACCAGTACAGTTCCTCATCTGCACCAACACACACACACAAACATCCCACACTTACAGAGCTGGAAGGCAGTCGGGAGTCTGACTCCGCAACAAGAAGTAGACCATTAGCCCTGGGGACACTAAACTAGCGGTTTCTATAATAACCTGTTTTGATGCAACTCTTCGTATCCTCGGCATCCAGAGACAGACAAGGAAGCGTAGTTAGTAGTAAGCAACCAAGCAGAAGATAAAAGTTACGTGTACTTCCCGCCATGATCCTCAAGTAGCTTGCCTTCCCTACTACCACAGACGAGATTCTTCCTCAGGTCCAGCTCATCTCCAAGCAAAGCTCTGCTGTGGCACGCAGAATTTAATACGATTAAGTCGTCACATGCCCCAACTAGCCACGCCTATCTCGCGCGCTATGAATAATTTCCGGACGCTGCATCCGGACATCCTATATATCGTGAGTAGTCTCGCGTTGGCGACCCTTTACCTCGTTAAATAACCAATTAGGGGGAAAGCCATACTACCAGTCAAATTTCAGGACACGCGCTTCAGTTCGTAGGAGAACACCAAAAACCTTAGTTTACTATGACCGCCTCTACTTCATGACGTAGTTGGCGCCCACGGATTTTTTATTTATTGTATAATTGACCGCCGCCACTGCAGGGTTTCATCCAGAAATTTTTGTCTGGGGGGGGTCAAAATTACAGTGGACTAGGTAATAATTTTAAGTAATACTTTTTGCTATCTAAAATAATAGATTCCCTAATCTCACAACAAAGCAGAAATACTCTAGAGTAAACTTTTCACTTTTTTTTGCCCTTGAAAGTACAGCTATCAATTAAATCCCTTTTGTTTGAAGAAATGAAGGGATTTTCACTTCAAGAACTAGCATTACAGTTCTTCAAAAGTGAGGCAAAATGTGTGACGTTTCCCAATATCAAGACCTTGCTTTCTATAGCTATGGTTTTGCCCATGTCGACAGCAACAGTGGAACGGTCATTTAGTGACATGAAACAAATCAAGAATCGACTTCGTAATAGACTTCAACCTTCTTCACTGTCGAAGCTAATGATGATAGCCATAGAAGGCCCACAACTTGACGAGGTTGATTTTGATGCTGTACTGTCATTGTGGAAATCGATGAAGCCCAGACGAATTTTGTTGTGATGCAAAAATACTGAACTCTGATTGTTTTTCCAATATAATTTAGGTAGGTAAAAAAGTGGGGGGATATCCCCCCCTGGCATTTTGACTGGGGGGGTCAAACCCCCCCTGGATGAAACCCTGACTGTACTGGCGGCAAGAACAAGTCACGCATACTGTTACCAGAGACCCTTTCCCTCAGTTTAAGAGGTAAAGGGTCAGCAACGCGAGACTAATCGTGGAGGAGTGTACTACGTGATTTTTTTTATGATTTTCATTATCAGCTTCATCATCATCAGCTTCATCATCAGCTTCTTCATCATCATCTTCATCATCATCTTCATGTTATTGTTTCAGGGGGGCACAACTACTGTATCCTTTTATTATTCATAGCAGTGAGTCTAGGTATAAACTGAGAAACTACTACAGTACATTATTGACTTTCAGGGGAGGCTCCCCAAGGGGGCCAGGCCCCTCAAAGCGCATAAATAAATTTATATACATGTAATAAAGTTTTGACTTAGGGCCACACCCCATTATTAGAGCTGGAGCCTGTCTTTCATTTTCACCTACATTTCTTTTTGGCTTCTGCAATTACCACGTCAAACTAATGGATAAACCACTGGCATCAATGTTCCAAACAGCAACCAGTTTTGCCATTTCTGGTTGGTAAAGTGTGGCTAAAATCACGTACTCCTTCACTCATGAACACCATTAGAGCTAATTAATAAATAATCATTTTAAAAAAACACTGCGGAGGAGGAGGTGGGGAGTAAATTGTACGGTGTGACAAGAATTGTGACTGCAGTTGAATTAAAAAAGAAGTTTGACATAAGAAAATAAAGTGCTATTAATAAACGTGCCCTCAGGCACACACATACAGACATACAAAATAATTAACTGAGAGCTCTAGCATGGAAGAACACATACACATATCACAGTCAGCTTGGTTGCCTGGTCATCAACTTTCCTTCAATCCCTCTTTCATTGAGGACTGCTTTCTTTTACTAGAAGCAGACAAACATTACCTACATAAATTTCCCTGCATCCTTTTAATTAGCACATCACGTACAGCGTTGAATAGAAATGATTAAATGCACACACATACGTATAATTGTGCCTGACTGGAACCTATAACAAACTCACTTGAAAGTCGCCCCTCCAAACTTCCCTTTGACAACAAGGCATGCCACACCTACTATAACAACAGCAATGAAGGCAGCGAAGACTAAACCTGCAACTACTGAGCCGGCCACTATAGCACCGACACGTGGCTGAGCTAAACAAACACACACAGACATTAATCAGGGCCTCACTCAAATTAGAAAAACCAGCACTTACGTCCTACAGGTAATCCAGTATCTATACACAAACAAGCAAACAAATAATAAAAAACAGGCAAACAAAAATACAAAGAAAAATAATGTAAACAAGAAAACAAACAATACAAACAGTAAACAAATAACAAACAAAAGAGACTAACAAGCAATCAAATAATACAAAAAGTAAACAAGAAACAATACCAACAAGTGACATGATTACTATGAGTGGTTATATACTTAAGTGCTATATTTATTTGTGACAGCATGGAGACGTGCTATAAGTAATAGTTATAAGGATACACCCACACACTAATTGATCATAATTATTGCCGATTAAGTTGGTCAAAAGTGTCATGCTTACAAATAAATGTTGCATCAATTTTTTTTAAATGGCGGAGGAGCAGTGCATTGAATAAAGCAATGACTTTATATAGTGAGCTCTTGCTAACGAGCTCTTGCTAACAGAATGAACACCAACTTCCACAAGGAAAAAGAATGTATCCCTCAAACCTTATTGGGGAAATGACAACAGAAGTTCCATCAAGTAATACACAAACACTTGCAACACAGGAAGTTAATGATCTAGCTAGCGACACTACTCACACACCTCGTGACTTGAATGTACATGATTCTGACTAATCATTCAACAAATATGTTAATTGCTTAGAGGAAATTGCATCCTGCTGTTTATAGGCAGAACTATGAGATGATGTATGGTGTAGTCTAGTAGGTACAATAGCATTAGCTAACACATGAGGGAAAGGGATGACTCTCAAAGCATACTTACTGGGTATCACTGAATCTCCAACGGTCATCCATTCAGAAAAGGGTCCATATGTAAATTTGACTGGCTGGATGCTAGAATGCACACCAGCTCTTACCCTCAGCTGCAAAAATATAGTCAGTCCCAATCATAGACATAAAATATAGTCAGTCCCAATCATAGACATAAAATATAGTCAGTCACAATCATAGACATAAAATATAGTCAGTCCCAATCATAGACATAAAATATAGTCAGTCCCAATCATAGACATAAAATATAGTCAGTCCCAATCATAGACATAAAATATAGTCAGTCCCAATCATAGACATAAAATATAGTCAGTCACAATCATAGACATAAAATATAGTCAGTCCCAATCATAGACATAAAATATAGTCAGTCCCAATCATAGACATAAAATAGTGGAGTTAACTAAAACAATGGACATGTAGTAAACTACATAAGCTACCCACCACTCAACATGTCAATTGTAGTGGTTTACTTGACATTCTCCATACCAACTACGACCAAACTTTAAGGACATACTAAACTAATTTGTTGAAAACGTTTAAATTATCTCATTACATCATACATGTGGGATTAAAACAGAGGCTGCAAACACCCACACTAATTAAAATAAAGGTTGCAGACACCCACACTAATTAAAATAGAGGCTGCAGACACCCACACTAATTAAAATAGAGGCTGCAGACACCCACACTAATTAAAATAGAGGCTGCAGACACCCACACTAATTAAAATAGAGGCTGCAAACACCCACACTAATTAAAATAGAGGTTGCAGACACCCACACTAATTAAAATAGAGGCTGCAGACACCCACACTAATTAAAATAGAGGGTGCAGACACCCACACTAATTAAAATAGAGGCTGCAGACACCCACACTAATTAAAATAGAGGCTGCAGACACCCACACTAATTAAAATAGAGGCTGCAGACACCCACACTAATTAAAATAGAGGCTGCAGACACCCACACTAATTAAAATAGAGGCTGCAAACACCCACACTAATTAAAATAAAGGTTGCAGACACCCACACTAATTAAAATAGAGGGTGCAGACACCCACACTAATTAAAATAGAGGCTGCAGACACCCACACTAATTAAAACAGAGGCTGCAAACACCCACACTAATTAAAATAGAGGCTGCAGACACCCACGCTAATTAAAATAGAGGCTGCAGACACCCACACTAATTAAAATAGAGGGTGCAGACACCCACACTAATTAAAATAGAGGGTGCAGACACCCACACTAATTAAAATAGAGGCTGCAGACACCCACACTAATTAAAATAGAGGGTGCAGACACCCACACTAATTAAAATAGAGGGTGCAGACACCCACACTAATTAAAATAGAGGCTGCAGACACCCACACTAATTAAAATAGAGGGTGCAGACACCCACACTAATTAAAATAGAGGCTGCAAACACCCACGCTAATTAAAATAGAGGCTGCAGACACCCACGCTATTAAAGCATCAACATTTTCTCCTCTCACCTGGTATAAGCCAGCGTCAACCACATTGGAGATGGTGATCTCCGTCTTGTCAGGCATGTTTCTAATGGAGTTGGCCGACTTCTTTTCAAATGGTCTGTACTCGATGTGGTACTCTTCCACCACCCCCATAGGGGGCGTGGTCACCAGTTTGTCCCATTTGGCATACACAGTCTTATTGTCGAGTGAACGGAAGGCTTCAAAGTTTAGGACAGCACCTGGAGCTATGCACCCACACACACACACGCAAGCAGTAACAGAGACACTAACTTGCTAGCATGCAAATACAAGTATAAAATGGTAATATCTAAAATTTCTCAGCAGTAAAGGAATTCTCTCTCTCCCTATGGACTCTCACCAGCACACACACACACACACAAACACACAAACACATCACTAAACCTCAGGTCGAGTGTTGACTTCTTTCACTAAACAATGTCCCATTCGTGAGACAGAGACCAAATCTAACAATAAGTAATGCTCATGTGTAGTAAAATTATCCTACCCAAACCCCGCCCACAACCCCGCCCCCTCTTCACAAGCTATTCTTAAGACCCACCTTGTCCAAACGTGGTTGCTTGACCAACTATTCCAGATTCTTCTCCCATGACATCGCCAGTCATAGCACGGACTTGGACAGAGTAAGAGGTGCCCTCCTCCAAACCCTCCAGCACAGCACGCAACAGACAGCTGTTCTTGTCTTGCATTCCAACAGAAGTCTTAACGTTGATTACGGACTGGACGGAGGAAGAGGCAGAGCTGTAATAGGTCAATTGGTAGTTGAGGAGGATGGGGTCGTGGGTGCCGACTGCCTCAGGGCACAGCCACTGGACGGACAGGGAACTACTGGACATTGTCTCCACGCTCACAAAATCCACCACACCAGGAACACCAGCTAGAACAGGACAGGGAAATGCATGAGTCAACAGCAGGTGCCCAACATAATGTATTTCCTTGAATAGTTGTGAGGAAACTTTTTTTTTTAAATTGATTGTCACTGTGCCGGCTAAACAAGGGCAGAAAGAAAGTGAGGGAAAGTACGACAGCAATACATTAATTCTTTGAACTAACTCATTCTTTCTTACGTTTTCTTAAGGGCGGGGAAACTATTCAAGGGGAGAAAGATTTCACTGGCATTATTACATGACATTTTGTAAGCCAACATGCCCCACCCACCCACTGTAAATGCCCCGCCCACCCACTCTAAATGCCTCACCCACCCACACAAATAGCCCTACCTATACACACTAAGCAGGAAGTCATGGAGCATGTCCACCAACAGGATGAGTGGTATCAATACAACAGATACCAAATGTTACACAGAACATTTTCACCAGGACACACACACACACACACACACACACACACACACACATACGTTCAGGAATTACTCGTTGAGTTCCATCGTACAACCCTCCTGCTGCCATGGTGACACACTTGTAGAATCCTTGCTGCTGGACTGAGTCCACACTGAGAAGACTTACTGAACTAGAGGTAGGAGAGGCGTTGATAAACCATCTCACGGTTGGGCTGGGGCTGGTGGGCAACTGGGAGCAGGTGAAGTTGACTGCAGAGTTGTACACAACTGACCCTGGAGTCGTCTGGATGGAGACTGGGGTGGCTAGCACAAGCAATGATGATGATAATAATCATAATCATAATCATAATAATAATAGTAACTAGTGATATGCTACAGCACCAATGGCGAGCGAGCTGGTCTGACTGAAATTCAAATTTGAATGCAAGCTGTTATATTTCTTTGATAGTTGAATGTTTTTGTTTAATTTATTGTGCTATTCTTTAGCAACACACAACACTTGTACACACATACATACACAATAGTAAATCGGGATATTTGTTTGTTTATATAGCTATGTGTGTGGACGTACGTATGTCATTTTGTACTTTCCCTCTCATTTTTGTGTTTGCTTCGTAATCGACCTCTTCCCATACCGCCACTATACAGAATCTTTTCGTTTAGCAATCCCGATCATTCAAGGAAATTTAATTGTCAACTCCTTTGTATTAGGTTGTTTCTAAATGCCAAAGATGAACTTACAAACCTGTTAGACTCAACACTGTGCAGTAATTCTTTAGAACTCCTTGTTATTGTTTTTTCAAGTTGCCGAATGTTATGGCAACAGGTTACTATGGTATTGAGACCCTTTACCATACTTTTTTTTTTAATCGGCCATTTATAGTAGCTGTGAGTGCTTATTGTATAAAAGCTATCAAATAGTCAAAATGTATTAGAGACTACGTATTCCTAGACCCTAACTTGAGAGGACTCAAATTAACATCTTTGAAATTCCACAGAAATTTCTGGTTTCCATGAAAAGTGACGAACCAAATGTCACCAGGTTTCCTCTGGCGAGAGGGGAGGGGGCACAACCATTCTAGGGGGCAAAATGTCTCCTAAAAAGCTTAAAAATCACTTTCATAACTGCTACTTGGTTTGTATGGTCAGTCATAGCTTGAAAAACTTCACAGACTTGAAAATAACAACTTACCATTGGATGAACTGACCACTCCATCTGTACTCAGCACTATAGGAGTGGACAGGCGAGCCCCCAGGGCATTGGAGGCCACACAGAAGTACAAGCCTGCATCTGTGCTCTGTGAGTAGCTGTTGATGGTGTAGCTGGTGGAGGAGGAGGGGAGAGAGGTGGGAAGGTTAGTGCCTATGGCTGCCAGCCAGGACACAGTGGCATCAGTACCAGCGACCACACAGTTGAGAGTGACCGAGGAACCCTCAGTCACACTAGACGGACCTGACACACTGGCGTTGGGGGCTGTAGGTACAAGACAGAGAAGGTGAAATAAGGTCTATGTAGACAATTGCATGCAAGCACATATAATATATATATATATATATATATATATATTTATTTATTGCAGCTTTGATATTTTTACTTGAATATTTCCGCATCACGCGAGCGTTCTGTATTCTCCCATATTGTACGGTTTATATTGTACGCTCCTTGTAGCGCGCGCGTAGCGAGTATAATCAATGAAAATTGTATTGTAACCGGTTGAGAAAAATTTCAAAGAAGCAATAAATCACTTATCACACTCGTCGTACAATATGGGAATGATATTTTACTCTCACGCCACATTTTCACTCGCCTTTGGCTCGTGAAAATATTTTGCGTGCTCGTAAAATATTTTCCCATATTGTACTCTGACTCGTGCTATAAGTATTATATATATTATATATATGAGTTATTTCGAGGGTCAAGTACCTCAAAATATCATTGTGAAGATATCTAGGGTGGAATATATATATATATATATATATACATATAATATGAATTGCTATTTTGCGTCATTTTCTAACTAAATCTTCCATTCATTTCAGCATTACTAAAGCCCACCTATCACATACCATGTACATTAACAACTACTTTCATTTTAATGAAGCACCAAGGGTGCAAACCCTGTGCCACTATACACTAGTTAGCTATTACAAAGACCAAAAGAATAATTTATTAGGAGTAGTATCAATATGAATATATCAATATGTATGTTCACGCATGTCCATATATAAAGCTTGGGCAAGTCGATATGCAATTCGTGCAATGAAAAGGTAGATGTTAGCTAATGCTGTCTTCATAAGAGAAGCTTAACATACAAGCGACCTCACCTCACCAGTATGTAGTTTCAACGGGAAACTCCAAGTGAGTACGGCGTGACCATAGGGGGCGTGACCATAGGGGGCGTGACCATAGGGGCGTGACCATAGGGGGCATGACCATAGGGGGCGTGACCATAGGGGGCGTGACCATAGGGGGCGTGACCATAGGGGCGTGACCATAGGGGGCATGACCATAGGGGGCGTGACCATAGGGGGCGTGACCATAGGGGGCGTGACCATAGGGGGCGTGACCAACAATCTCTTATGATCATACGGCCTAAAATTAACTAGCTTTTTCTGAAAAAATAAGTCAAAAATGAAAAATTCTGGCACATTAAAAAAACTTAAAATGTCCAGTACAACATTTTGATGTTTGTTTCAATCTTCGGGAGGCTGCCATCTTCAAGATCCGCTATTGTGTGACAGAATGACTGACTGACTGACAAACTGAGTACGGTAACCCTCTCACTCATGCTCTGAGGGTTATCTACTATTTTCCATCATCATTACCTCCTCTGGCATTAACTCAACTAGAAAATGGTTAGTGAATTAGGATTGAATGAGATCACTTCAATAGAATAATTTCTATTTAAACTGAGCAATACAAACAACGTAATAATTTTTTTTTTATTATTAATAATATAGTAAATCATATCACAGCACTTTTAAATGTGACTGTGCACAGGAAAATATGTCACATCATATGGTAACTTAGCCATCAGGAAAAGATTGATTGCTTCTAAAATGTATAAAAGAAGCCAGTAGATTGAATGGTTAGGTCACATACCTCAGGGACAGTTCAAGCTATCACTATGTGTGTGTGTGTATTATTGTGGGGAAGTACAGCACTCGAATTCCACTAGTCAGACTCACACAGTCAGTGTATTATTCCACTAGTCAGACTCACACAGTCAGTGTAATATTCACTTGCACAAAGAGTTATTAAATCTTATGCAGACTTCAAGAATAATGCAAAAAATGACTGACTGAAAATGATGGCCTGCACCTGCCCTATATATCCTAACAGGTGCAGAGGCCCAAATGGAAGTGCCCAACAACAATGACACAAAACAACAACCGACAATTACATGTTTGACACAAACACACATAGTCACTGTCTCTGCATGACATAAAATGAACAATTGGCAATCACGTTCTTGACACACAAACTTGTCTCTAAGAGTTAGCCGTAAATCTCTATGTGGGAGGTGTCAGATCCTGCTGAGCCCTTCCCACATCATAATCATAATTATATATATATATAGTACTTATTACATGAATCAGAGTGTGATATGGTAAAATATTTCACGAGCGCCAGAGGTGAGTGAAAATAAAGCCTGAGAGTGAAATATCTAGCCATATCACTCTGCAGTGCAATAAGTGGTTTATTCCATTTAGATAACTTCACTGAAGTAGTTTGTTGGGAACTCTTTCTGTAAAGTAGGTCGTAAAACCCTCTAGGGGCTCACAGGAAGGTAAGCCTGGCTGGTAGCTATAACTACTATAGGGTAATGAACTTGGCAATACAGCCATGAGATAATCCTGTGTGATAACATGAGACTCACTACCTAAAGATAACATTGTGAATGTATCTGGAGTAAATAACATGAAGATCTCAAAATTTTGATGCCGAAGAACTTGTAAAGTGCAAAAAAATTTTTTAATTGGGTGGTGTGCTGACCTTCCTGTTGACGGTCACAGAATGCTCTGAAAGCAAATCACAAAAGGGGAATCCCACATTCCAGGCCGTTCAAAACCCCAACCCTCCACTCAGCTAAACAAACATCACAGCCACAAATGGCAACGTAGCACTAATAAAGAAGTCAGTGGACTGCAGTGAGTGAGTGTGTACATGTGAATACAATGCTGACCTGAGACATACACTGCTATACTAGAAACAGGACTCTGAATGAATGATGATGATGACTATAACAATGACATGCCCCAGCTAGTCTGTTACTCTATAACGGATACACATCTGCTCATGTGTCTATTGTAGCATAGCTACACTCACCAGAGATGGTGGCACAGCAAGCATGGGCTCAGTGACCAATGATTATGAGGGGGACACACACACACACACACACACACACACACACACACACACACACACACACACACACACACACACACACACACACAGCCCCAGGTATGGTCACACGCCAAGGTATGGTCGCATGAGATTACTTTGCTACCTATTTCTGTTTCGTTTTAGCTCTCCTCCTCCTTGCCGTGTCTTTTTCATTTCTTATCTCTCTCCTTACTAATTTTTCTTCTGGAGTTTCTAACGCCCTCAAAGCTCTTGACCGAGCGTTTCTAACGTTTTGTCTCTCTTTTGCAGAATTTGTTTCACTGGGCATCGCTACTTCGTACGGCGGGTAAACAAAACAAAATGTTGCTAAGAAGGTTACCCGGCCCGCGCAAGCGCGTAGGAGAAAAAGTGCACACGTACGCCCACGCAAGAACAAAAACAATTCCTAGACTTAACAAAAAATACATATATATAGCGGACTCATTAGAGAGTCAGCTCCGCTCGCTTCGCTGAATTAACAATCTTAATTGAAACACACAACCACTCGTAATGTCACACATTCAAACACACTTGCCATGGCTAGTACATGTGATAGCAGTACTATATAGTCTCCCTCCCTCCCAGGACAAACAGCATGTCATTGTACAGTTGACCTGCTCTCCCGAACACCTCACACAGGAAGACATCCCAACACAAGCTGACTCTGCTTATCTTGCCACTCCATGCAGCACCCTCTTAAAGTAATCCAACATCTCCTCAAACACACAATAATGGGAACTGCACACACTAGAGCTAGTTAGAGCTCATGTGCCGCATTACAGTGCAGCTAAAAGCTATCGGAGGTGGTGCTAGAAATTCACACCACAATCATTATTGCATACCGGCAAGTCAATAGTCCCGGATTATTGCAAGAGAAAAAATAGGGAGGGGAAAATAGCCAAATGAATCCGGCTGGTTACCATGGTGAGTTCAGTCGCCATTATTAATTGTCGTGCAGTGATAGTGTGACTATACTTTACTCACCCATAAATTCTTTCTCGCACAAGGACCACTGGAGAGCCTCGTTGCACTGTCTCCGCACAAATGTTCCATTTCTGTTGACAGCAACACACACACCTTCCCCAACACTCTCTGACACACTCAAGTCAAAGTTGCTATTATCATTTAGAACAGAGCCAGACACGGTCTGAGACGAGCCTTGACCATCCTGGAGTAGTTGACCCCCACTGTTGTACGCGTAGCCCAGCCACATGAGCTGATTGCTCTCCAGTACTGCTGCAGCATAGACACTGAGAATACCTCCAGGACTGAGCTGACTGTCTGACAACACTGCCAGCCCATCAGTCACAGGGTCACAGTTACTGCGTCCTCCAGGAGACAGAGAGACACAAGAGTCAGGAGGGAAGGCGTGGAGATTGTTAGGACAGTTAAAAGCAAGACATAGCTCTAGCAAAACACGAAGAAATATCAAGTACCTGCCGCGACTGTAAAACTATCATTCTCACCTACTAGACCAAGCAACAGAAGACGAAACTGAAGGGCCATTGCCAATCAGAAGCACTATAGTAAGAGCAAAGGTACTCCTACTATAATACGCACACACACACCCACTTAGCGGTTACTCTTCAACTGAAAATCAATAAACCGCACAAGGGTTGGCCAATATTCATAGCCCTTATTAGTTGACGATCTTTGCCTATAAATTTCACTTGCTACTTCCCGCAATTAATTATCCACTCGCAGCAGTCGTGGTTGTGGCCATGTACTTGAAGTGAGAAGATATCAAGTGGAACTTACTACCAACTTGTGAATCATAATACATCAAATCAATTTACACAACATTTGCCCAAGAAGAATGAATAAACAAATGGTGAATGATGAAACCACAACAAACAAATCACACAACAACAACAACAACAACAACAAACAAACAAACATGCTTATGGTGGTTCATTAGTCCAGATCACAAAAAAAGAGAGAATGCAATAAAAAATTGTACTACAATATCTGTGGGTTCCAGAGTGTGGAGGACTTGCTGTTTCTAGCCATCTACATCTACTTCAGTGAGCTCCTGCAGGTGAGTATGATCTCCTTTGCTGCATGAACAACACATGACACTAATAACAACACCAGGGAGATGATAGAAGATGCAGGGGCAGTGATGGAGAGATATTTGTAATCTACTACTACATATTGTTATTGGTCTAAAATTTAATAGACACAATCAACTGTTTCAAAATACAACTACATTTGAAAAAATTTATACTCGTGAAATTCACTGCTATGAAGTAAATAAATAAATAAAATATAGGAATAAAATTCTCCCACCATTACTACAAACAAACAAACAACATAATAAAAACAACAAAAAAACAACTTTGGAAATGCATCATATTTGGACTGATACTCACTAGAAGCTAGCCAACTCTCCACGCCTTGCTTTGAGTATGACACATGCCACACCCACTATGAATAGGGAGAGGATGACAATGAATGTGAGTCCTCCCACCACCACGCCAGCCACTACGATACCAGTCAAGCTCCGAGCTGCACACGCACACAAAAGACTCACTGAAAACCATCTACTACGGACATAAAGATTTCTAAACTGGTCTGACTATCAAATATACACCCACACAAACATTTTAATTGAAGAATCCCTGCAATACACCGCAATAATTGGAGATGTTATAATGAGCGTGTGCAGACGGTGAACTAGTTCTGTTGTGGGAAGACTGTGCATGCAACTACTCCTATTACACTTACTCCAACACATATTCAGCAAACTTCTTACCAGGGCAGTTTGAGATTAGAGAGTGAAATGTTGTCTATATTAATCTCCCAACAATTTGTTACACTAGTTTAATACTTATGCATGCTCTTGAAATGTCTACCCCTATTGCATGCTGACTCGTGCAAGAAGTATTATTGGCGAGCGAGCGAGACACTCTCAGGGGTAGCACAATTGAAAATCGGGGATATTTGTTTGTTTATATACATGTGGACGCACAGATGTCATTTTGTACTTTGACCCTCGCGATTTTGTGCTTGCTTAGTGGTCTATCCATTACCATACCTCCACAGGCTCCACTAAAACAGAATCTTTTGGTTTAGCAATCTCATATCATTCAAGGAAATTTCTAAATGCCATAATATACACTTACGTCTTAAAAACATACTATTAGACTCAACACTGCGCAGTAATTCTTTAGAACTTCTTGTTTTTTTCAAGTTACAAAATGTTATGGCAAAAGGTTACTATAGTATTGAGACCCTTTACCAGACATAATTTCAAAAACTCTGCCGTTAATAGTAGCTGTGAATATTTATTGTCAAGAGCTACTGGTAACTCAGATAGTCAGAATGCGATATTAGAAACTACAGACGATACCAGTACTTGGACATTGAGGTAAGGAAGTACTTAGTCTGTATTTGTTACATAATGGTCACAACGGTAAATTGATAGATTATTTTGAACTGTTTTATTTGTGCATAGGCTTGCTTGCCATTTGTACTCAAGCATATCACTAGTATATATATTAATATATATATATATATATATATATATATTAATATATATTCCACCCTAGAAATCTTCACAATGATATCTTTAGGTACATGACCCGTGCAAATAACTCATGATATTTCACGCTGTTATTTTATGCTGTACTGCGCAAGCTCATTACCCTAGTAGTTATAGCAACCGGCCAAACTTGTCACTTTCTCGGTTTATACTGCTACCTTCCTCTGGTGTAGCCCCTACTCAACCTCGCCTCTGACTCGTGAAAATAAATTAGCCTGCTCATGAAATATTTCACCATATCACACTCTGACTCATGTAATAAGTATGTACTATTTATGTTGTTGCAATCGTATTTTGTAATTGTAATTGATTACAATGATTTCTCACATCTTCCAGCACAGTGTCCAAGTCAGTAATAGTATGGTTTATGGTGCCACACTTGGGTAACCACAAAAAGTTATTGAACACAAATTTCTTGTAACACATGTACGTATGTAATTGGTAATCATAACGATGACATTGCTCAACACTGGTATGTATACCCCTGACAGTATCTCGCTTAGCTGTGCTCACTCTCTAATCAAATTATTCCAACCAACATGTCCACCCAATCACTCTACAATCCTTTACCTACCTGTGGACAGAGCACCTGCTGCTGCAAACACACACACAAACATGATAATGAAACCAACAGAAACATCACAATGTGACTTGGTCTAACAACTAAAACATTCTCTCAATGCATGTTCTGATTACATTACTACCTCACAAATAACCTGAACTGAGTATGAGTAACTCCTGGACTACTGTACTCCAGGGACTGCACAGGAGGGACATTAACCCTGGACTCTGCACTGTCTATCTGTCTGTCTGTCCACGTGTCTGTCTGTCTGTCTGTCTGTCTGTCCGTGTATCTGTCTGTCTGTCTGTCTGTCTGTCCGTGTATCTGTCTGTCTGTCTGTCTGTCTGTCTGTCCGTATGTCTGTCTGTCTGTCTGTCCGTGTGTCTGTCTGTCTGTCTGTCCGTGTATGTATGTCTGTCTGTCCGTGTATGTCTGTCTGTCCGTGTATCTGTCAGCCTGCCAATCTGCCTGTCTGTCTGTCTGTCTGTGAGCTAATACTAAACCTTGAAATGGTGGACTCATGGCATTGAAGATGACCTCAAGCTGTACAGATGACACCAGACAATAAGTCTAACAGAGACATGGAAAAGAACACCTAAGACGCTGGTAGTCTATGCTGTGTGTAAATCACCCTCAGGATATAATAAACAGTAGCTATACCCTCCAGTTATGTTGCTGTTCATACTACATGTTTATTGTATCACCACGGAGAGTTGACCTCATTGACCCCTGAAGAGGACTTCACCAGTCACAACAACAAGTTGTTTTAATTAAACAAATACATATTGGCTGAGAATTGAGAAAATCTAACCGTACTCCTTCAAAGGTGAGATGCAGGAAGTATCATTAATAGCTTAGCCACACCCACAATTTTTATACAAACTACGCAGATCCACACATGTTTTCACTTACTTATTGGAACCCCATCGCCTACTCGCTCCCAGTTGGTAAAGGGTCCATAACTGAATTCGGGAGGAACAGCGGATAACTGCACACCAGCCCTCACTCTCAACTGCACATGAAACGTGTATGGTAAAGTGTGGTCACAGTATAAACCATCCTCCACCCACACCTAGTCTACATACTTTAGTAATTGACAAAACAGTTTCCACCATAACTTGGGAAAACCTTGAAACATCTTGTTCAGTTAAAATACAAGCACGTGCATAAACGGTCCCACACCACACCCCTACACTAACCAGTAATTGATAACTCCCACCCACACAACACGCCCTTACATATTCCACAAACCTCGTAAGAGTCTGAGTTGACGACATTAGAAATGGTGACCGTAGTCTGGTCAGCAGAATTCTTAATAGAGCTCACTGACTTCTTGCTGTACTGCCTATACTCAATCTGGTATACTGCAACCACGCCCACAGGGGGTGTGGTCTCAACTTTGTCCCACTTGGCCTGCACAGTCTTTTTGTCTGTTGTTCTTAACACTACAAAGTTAGAGACAGCACCTGGGGCTGCACAGGCAAGAAGAGAAAAAGAAGAGAAAAAGAAGAGAAAAAGAAGAGAAAAAGAAGAGATGCACAAGTAACTTACCTAACATGACTTAAGTCAAATAAATAAATATTATAATAATATTGTACACTACATGCATCAAGTGCCTTCATTGAATCACACCAAAACCAAAACAACAACAACAATAATAATAATACAATAACTAATATTATTATTTAGGTGCATGAGAGCGGGGGAGGGTGGATTCACCTCTAGCCTTCACCATCTCCCTAGAATTCCTCTAGTACTCGACATTTAGATTGGCAACACTAATTCAGCATTGCATTGTTTAGCCATGTATAAGCGCGGTAAGAGTTTCTTATACATAACAGCTTATCTAAGGAAGTTATTTGTGACCTTTCCAGATTCGTTTACTGAATGCATTATGCCATTACAATTTTTTACTTTGACGACCATATATTATCACGACTGACTATAATGACCCTTTACCTAGTCCAAATGTGGCTTCCTGAGCAGTTATGACAGGCTCCTCCCCCAACTCTCTGCCCACAACTGCACGAACTTTAACAGAGTACAAGGTGCCTTCATCCAGACCAGTCATGGATGCCCTCAACAGACAGCTGTTCTTGTCTTGCATTCTAGCCGAAGTCTTAACATGGACTACGGATTGGGCGGAGGAAGAGGCGGTGCTGTAATACACGACCTGGTAGTTGAGGAGGATGGGGTCATGGGTGCCAATTGCCTCGGGGCACAGCCACTGGACAGACAGGGAACTCCTTGACAACGGCTCCACGCTGACTTCGTCCACTAGCCCTGGAACACCAGCTAGGAACAAGAGTGTGGAAGAGAGGATTACAACACAGTGTGTAAATGTTAGCATGCACTCAGAGGTATGTCTGAGAAGGAGGTATGAGAAAGGAGGAGGTATGAGAAAGGAGAAGGTGTGAGAAATGAGAAGGTGTGAGAAAGGAGTGGCTAATAGGCCAGAGAACTTTACTTCCTACATTACGTGGTGTAACTACAGGTATGTTGAGAGGCAATGGAAGGAACGACTGAGATAAACTCACAGGACTTATACAAAACTTACGAATAATGACAACTTTCTCCGTAGTATATATTTAAATGATGTTAAATTTTAGATAGAGAAGTAGAGATAACTGAGAAGAATAGAGAAAACAGGACATTACATATGCATTTAAGTTCTCCTGAGGAAGACCACACCTCTATTATGTACACACATACACATCAGCCTTCCTCCCGTACTCACCTGTAGGCACAACATATCTCTCTCCCAGGAACATGTCTCCATTGTTAAGCACAACCAAACACTGGTAGAATCCAGTGTGCTGTACACTGGTCACTACCAGCTCTGAGGCAGCACTCGCCGCTCCATTGAGAAACCAGAACACACCAGACACATCGCCAGCAGAGAAAGAACCAGTGCACGAGTAGTTCACTGCACCACCATACATCTCCATGGATACGGATGGGACAACAGATGCTGTAGATACAACTGTAATGAAGAAGAACAAAAACAAAATGAAGTGCCAAAGGTGTGAACCCTCAGCGCTACGATACACTGGCTGACCAAAAAGATTAATTTATTTGGCTATTCCTAATCAGGTATCAATCCAGCTCAATCAATGGAAACGGTAGATTATATACTGTATTCATAAAAGAAGTAGCGAATTTCAACGTGAAACTCCAGAGCTCATAACTTCCCAGCATAAAGCAAAACTACTGCGGGCAGATAAAAAATATTTACTCACGTGACGTGACAATAGGGGGCGTTACCCACAAAAGCTAGTACCTACGCGGAGCTGACAACTTGCTTTTCTAATAAATCAGCCCAAAAATAGAAAAAGTAGCACACTAAAAGGTCTCACTTACATCATCTTTCTGAGTAAGTTCATACCTCAATCAACAGTTAGTTGTCAGTAATCTCCAAAATCAGAGCGTGACAGACAGACAGACAGGACAACTACTATAAAAAAATAAAGACAAAGAGCTACGGAGACAGGAGAGGACAGATGCTCACAGTTAGGTCTTACAAACTTAGCCAGTTTATTTTCTATATTATTAGTGGCGGTGGTAAGTTACCTTGGTTAATGCGCTGTTTATCCTAGCTATACGCCTTGCATAACAGATTTGTTCTTGCTTGAAAATCCATTTTCCAATAGTCAAGTCACTAAGAGAAACAATAGGATGCTTTATCTACAAGAGCTCTGGTACAATAGAGCATTGTCAATGGAGCGTACTGGGAAAGGTGAATCCTATGGTATAGCAATCATTACCCGTCTCCGTAATTTGATTGCTTACCCCTAGAAAGACAATTGCCCAATAGTCAAGTTGCAAAGAGAATACGATGCAAGTCTTGTGCTGGTATATCCAGTGATCAAGTGTATATAAGCGTGTGTGTGTGTGTGTACAAGTGTTGTGTGTTGCTAAAGAATAGCACAAGAAATTAAACAAAAACATTCAACCAGCAAAGAAGTATTGTAACCGCCAGCATTCAAATTTGGAATTTCAGTCAGACCAGCTCGCTCGCCATTTGTGCTGTAGCACATCACTAGTAGTATCTAAAGTGTCATATTAATACCAGTGATAAACACAGATTGATACTGCAAAGAAACAGATTGAAGATTGAAGGACAATGAACTTCAAGAGAACTGGAGGACTTCATTCATATTTATAAAATTCTGTGACACACTCAAATAAAACCTGGATGCTGAAATACTCAGCACTGTTCTGTGTGGTAAAGGGTCGTCAACCCTCATTAGACGATGCCCCCCACACTAATTAGATAATTAGAGAGCAAGCCTGTGTGAGTATGTGTGTGCATGTGCGAGGGACTATTCAGAGAAACTCACCCCAACTTCAGTGTACACACATAAGTTCATGGAGTTGAAATCAAATCAGAAGTTACTCAATCACAATAAACTAAAGAAGTACATTTGAATGTACTACTCTGAAAGTCGGTATTAACTGTTATTTAGAATACAGACCCACGCAAGAACTGTTAAACAAATCTTCAAACCACCATCCACCAACCACTCACCGTTGCCAGAAGCCGAGGTGTTGAGCAATACTGGAGTAGACACTCTAGCCCCCAGGGCGTTGGAGGCCACACAGAAGTACAAGCCTGAGTGTGTGCTCTGTGAGTAGCTGTCAATGGTGTAGCTGGAGGAGGAGGAGGAGAGAGAGGTGGGAGGGTTAGTGCCTATGGCTGCCAGCCAGGACACAGTGGCATCAGTACCAGTGACCACACAGTTGAGAGACACAGGGGAGCCCTCAGTCACACTAGACGGACCTGACACACTGGCGTTGGGGGCTGTAGGTACAAGACAGTAGAGAAGATTAAAACATCAATTCATTCATGACCTTCAGTGCTAGTGTAGCTACTCTACCTTCCCTAATCTGGAGTAACTTCAGATCACTGGGACTATTACACATTTTATTTTCAATTTAAAATTGAGTTAGTTTTAGACAAGAAAGAAATGAAAAAGAAGTTGTTGGTGAGGGAGCAGATAGGAAATAACTTTTAAAACATGGAATATGAAATACTATGTAAGTACCAGTTGATTAACGATCTACGAAAGTAAAGATCATTTGTAAATACATTGTACTTCAAGTCAACCCACCACGGACAATACAAATTGCATTAGTTAATACTTCCAGATTTAGCAATCAATACCTGTACCCATTCTACTGCACATACCAAGTGATGTGAGCTTTTGTATGCGTTCAATAGTATTATGTGTGGCCCTTTCATTTTTACATTGCATGTGTCTCTACAATGGATTAGCTCAATCTTCTCAAACCAGAGTCAACACCCTAAACAGAAACTTCAACGATGTCTTCATCTTCCCTTCAGTTATGATCACCAAAACACAACCAGCAGATCCACCGGCAGTGTCGTCAGGATCCACCGGCAGTGTCGTCAGGATCCACCGGCAGTGTCGTCAGGATCCACCGGCAGTGGCGTCAGGATCCACCGGCAGTGTCGTCAGGATCCACCGGCAGTGGCGTCAGGATCCACCGGCAGTGTCGTCAGGATCCACCGGCAGTGTCGTCAGGATCCACCGGCAGTGTCGTCAGGATCCACCGGCAGTGGCGTCAGGATCCACCGGCAGTGGCGTCAGGATCCACCGGCAGTGTCGTCAGGATCCACCGGCAGTGGCGTCAGGATCCACCGGCAGTGGCGTCAGGATCCACCGGCAGTGGCGTCAGGATCCACCGGCAGTGGCGTCAGGATCCACCGGCAGTGTCGTCAGGATCCACCGGCAGTGTCGTCAGGATCCACCGGCAGTGGCGTCAGGATCCACCGGCAGTGGCGTCAGGATCCACCGGCAGTGGCGTCAGGATCCACCGGCAGTGGCGTCAGGATCCACCGGCAGTGTCGTCAGGATCCACCGGCAGTGGCGTCAGGATCCACCGGCAGTGGCGTCAGGATCCACCGGCAGTGGCGTCAGGATCCACCGGCAGTGGCGTCAGGATCCACCGGCAGTGTCGTCAGGATCCACCGGCAGTGTCGTCAGGATCCACCGGCAGTGGCGTCAGGATCCACCGGCAGTGGCGTCAGGATCCACCGGCAGTGGCGTCAGGATCCATTGGCTCTTCAAATTTGTGAAGCAGACACACACATGTACACACTCAAACTACACATGCTCACACATGACACACTTAAACTCACAACATTCTACACCCACACACTCACATGCAAGGAATGCATCACACAATTCTCTCAGTCATTTGAAGGTGTTCTCTATTGCAAGTATTGTAACTTGAGATGTAAGGGATAACCTTACTTTCATATTTGCTATAATATTAACTGAGGCTGTAACTCCACGAAGTTAATGTGTTGACATCTTATGTCATACAAAGCAGGTTGTTGTCTCTAATTAAAGGAAAGTGCAGGGGCGGGGCAATACAGTCACCATCAGGTCCATGACTGACTATCTACAATCCCATCGCCAGGGGAGTGTCATGGACTGAGGCTACTACTACCTATTAGTAGTACACCACGTAACCAAGGACTGGAATCAGCTGACTATGACATCATATCTAAATATAGAACAATTGTTGACTCAGCTCCCCAGGATCTCAAGTGTCAGCAAACCAACAGCCACCAGTCAGCTGGTGTGGGTTCCACCTCCACTCATAAACAAATGGACCCTGAGTAATCACCTCGTTAATTCAGTACCACACTCCCTGATAAGGCAAATGAAAAATTTTGTAGTTCCAATAATGAGAAATAAGTAATAAATGTCTATTACAACCTCCAGTAATAAATGAGTTCTATTACAAACTCCAGTAATGGACATGAATTAGTGAGTATATATGTATACATACATTGCCCAATGTAAGACAGATGGTAGCAATTCTTGGGAATCTAGTTTAATATTTGATTTCTCCAGACACAAACTGGTAGTAATAATATGACATGTTTGAGGTCACTGCAGGAGGGATATGTGAGTCTTTGAAAGTCTGGTGAACACAGTGACTTGAAGTGAGCATGCGGAACACTCACATGCACACACACACACACTCACATGCACACACACACTCACATGCACACACACACTCACATGCACACACACACTCACATGCACACACACACTCACATGCCCACACACACTCACATGCACACACACTCACATGCACACACACACACTCACATGCACACACACTCACATGCACACACACACTCACATGCACACACACTCACATGCACACACACTAACACATCACATGCACCACACTCACATCACACACCTCACATGCACACACACACACTCACATGCACACACACACCCTCACATGCACACACACTCACATGCACACACACTCACATGCACACACACCCTCACATGCACACACACTCACATGCACACACACTCACATGCACACACACACTCACATGCACACACACTCACATGCACACACACTCACATGCACACACACTCACACGCACACACACACTCACATGCACACACACTCACACGCACACACACACTCACATGCACACACACTCACATGCACACACACACTCACATGCACGCACACACACACACACACACACACACTTTCCAGTTTGATTGAAATCCCTCAGTTATTTTCCACACCTGAACACTTCAGGATGGTGCCAGCTTGAAATTCACACCTCTTCAAACTTCACAAAATTGAACTAGGAAAGAAGCTTACGAAAATGCATGAAATGTGTTTAGTTCACAGGACCCTCCATTTTGCAAGATACACCAAATACTGTATTTACCTTCTTTCTCCCTCCCCTCATCGACACATTGCCTCTGGGCCTCTTGCCACAGGGAACTGATAAAGAGATTGAAGAATTTGAAATAGAAAACAAGACAAGCCACAAACAAACAGGAACTCAGCAAAAAAACAGCCCATTCATGAAAAGGAAGGTAACTTAAGGAAGGAGTTCTGGTGAGAGAGAGGGAAGGAGTTCTGGTGAGAGAGAGGGAAGGAGTTCTAGTGAGAGATGTGTTAGACAACACATTGCCTACTCATAAAAAAAAACACAAGCAGAAAAAAAAAATACAGCCGAAAGTTGTGTGTGGAACCAGACATGTGATCCTCGGCGACAAGTAGCATTCACACTTGAAGCATACAAGTGCGTAATTTTTTTTTGTCGTACTTCAAAACAAACGTAGAGCATGTTGGTGCTCCCGTTATTGAAACGATTCCTTGGTGCTAGAAAGAACAGTATCAACTCAGTTACTCAGATAGAAGTATCAAATTTGGGAAAAATTATAAGTAACCTGACCAAAGAAATACTTACCCATAAATTCTTTTTCGCACAAGGACCACTGGAGAGTCTCATTGCACTGTCTCCGCACAAATGTTCCATTTCTGTTGACAGCAACACACACACCTTCCCCAACACTCTCTGACACACTCAAGTCAAAGTTGCTATTATCATTTAGAACAGAGCCAGACACGGTCTGAGACGAGCCTTGACCATCCTGGAGTAGTTGACCCCCACTGTTGTACGCGTAGCCCAGCCACATGAGCTGATTGCTCTCCAGTACTGCTGCAGCATAGACACTGAGAATACCTCCAGGACTGAGCTGACTGTCTGACAACACTGCCAGCCCATCAGTCACAGGGTCACAGTTACTGCGTCCTCCAGGAGACAGAGAGACACACGAGTCAAGAGGGAAGGCGTGAAGATCGCTAGGACAGTTGAATGCACTACTACCCAACACTAAAATCACACATCAATTTCTTGAGTGAATTTAAATAGGAACTACTATGACGGATCTCAAACTCACATAATACGGCAAAAAAAATTAAACTGCCCCAGTATCTCAACAAGAAGGAACTTCTAATTTTCATTATAAGAGACACGCTCAGAGGAAAAGAAGCCCTTCCAGTCCTATCTCACTAGTCCACAGAGTATGACCAACGCGACGACAGGTCTCTTTACCGGAACATAACAGTACAGGAAATGGGAAGAAGTGAGGACAGCTCACACAGTTGGTAAAGGGTAAACCACTTTAATAATAGCTCTCCGGCCATATACGCGGCCCAGACCTCTGAGGCGAGCGTATGGCGAGCGTATGGCAAGCGGATAGTAACATAATTAATACGTACATTTGTACGTCCTTAAACGTGCTTTTCAGTGCAAAACATACCAGTTTAGCTGAGAAGAAGGCTGTTGGAATGGGTTTGTCAGAGTAATGTACGTGTTTGAGGGACGTACGTGTTTAATAAGACGTACGTGTTTAATAAGACGTACGTGTTTGAGAGACGTACGTGTTTCATAGACGTACGTGTGCCATACGAGCGCGCGTATGGCAAGCGGATAGTAACATAATTAATACGTACGTTTGTACGTCCTTAAACGTACTTTTCAGTGCAAAACGTACCTGTTTAGCTGAGAAGAAGGCTGCTGGAATGGGTTTGTCAGAGTAATGTACGTGTTTGAGGGACGTACGTGTTTAATAAGACGTACGTGTTTAATAAGACGTACGTGTTTATGCGACGCACCGGTACGTGTTGTTAGAGAGGTACGTATTTGAGGGATGTACGTGTTTGAGAGACGTACGAGTATGAGAGACGTACGTGTTTGAGAGACGTACGTGTTTGAGAGACGTACGTGTTTCAGAGATTTACGTGTTTGAATAAAGTCGACGTGTACTTTCGTGTATAAGAGTTGTACCGACCACGTACTTTAACTGTTCCCAACTTCTTAAAATGGTCCTAATGGCACCCACTAACCCCCCAACAGATCTGCAATAATCTTCCAATCCGGAAACACCACGGATATTATCGAATAAATCAGAGCACACGATAGTTACAAACTCTAGACTTTCGATAATGTAGTCCGTATAATCACGGTTGGCCAAACCGTATTGTCTCTCAGCTTGATCAACTAACCGGAAAACTTCATTGAAGAAAGCTTCTACCATTAGTAAGGAACAGTTAGAGTACTGCGTTTCTCAAACACGTACGTCTCTTATACTCGTACGTCCCTCAAACACGTACGTCTCTCAAATACGTACTTCTCTAACACGTACCGGTGCGTCGCATAAACACGTACGTCTTATTAAACACGTACGTCCCTCAAACACGTACATTACTCTGACAAACCCATTCCAACAGCCTTCTTCTCAGCTAAACTGGTACGTTTTGCACTGAAAAGCACGTTTAAGGACGTACAAACGTACGTATTAATTATGTTACCATCCGTTTGCCATACGCGCGACGCCGTGAATGGAAGGGAAGGAGTCCGATATACAGTCGAACCTCCCTACAACGGGACTCCGAGAAGCGGTCAGACTCTCAACAACGGTCAGACCGTTGGGAACGGAATATTTTCTGCATGTATGCAATGGATTTTTTGACTCCAAGTATCGGTTGACTCTCTACTCCGGACAACGGCCAAGTTGTGTGCCCCAAAATGTAATGTCTTGTACAAAATTTACTTCTTGGGACGGCCAGTTAGCCACATCCAACTTATTGATGCCTCCATTTTGCCTAGCCTTTCAATTTTAGCTTGCCACGCCTAACTAATTTATGACTTGTGTGCCTTTCAATTTATAAAAGACATAATACTAAATGAATGCTAAGACTAATTATACATTCATTACAAATGTCCCTCTATTAACTAGTTCTCTCATTCGGCAGACATAAACAGGTGGGCCGAACACGCGGTAGATACTGGGCACTTCCAGGCCATAACCGGCGCCTTTGTTCACTCTCTCTCTCCTTGGACCACAGCGTGTGCTATCTACTGGATCCACGTCAACATGCGAATCAGAGGAAACTTGAATTGAATTCTGGACATTGAGTGAAAAAGAGGAGCCCTGGACTGATCCATAGACAGATCCATTTAAAAGAAGCTTGTTGCTTTTACCTTTAATGTCCTTTGGGTTTGCCCCAGAGGAAATCAAAGACTTTCTCTCCTTTAAGAGAATACTCTCAGAGTTTCTCTTTGAAGGGGTCATATAAGGTTTTATATACACCTTTCATTTGGTCAATTTACTTCGGTTGGATAGGATTACAGACACTTCAGTTGTTCTCAACAACTTGGGGGCTATGTTTACCCATTCTCGTGCAATCTCTAACAGAAAGCTTAGAGATATCAGGCATGAGTGAAGATAATACTGATATCACTTGCTTTTGATCACTGTCTAACCTAACCTGATGTGAAGTGCCTTGAAGACATTCATCAATATCGTATATCACTAAGCTAAACTTACATTCCCATATATTTACAAATTCTGCGCATCTTCACTTGCACATACAGTTTCTCTTCTCTTTACTGTCATTATGGAATCTCATTCCATTCCAGCTGACTGGAAGGTACACAAATTATTTCCTCTCCACAAGAAAGGAAGTGTATCTGAAGTTAGCAACTACAGGCCTATTTCTCTTCTAAACATTCTTCATAAAGTACTAGAATTAATAGTCTACTCTAAGATAATAGATTTTATATATCCAAAAATTTCAAAGACACAATTTGGTTTTATCAGAAATAGATCCACTCTTCAACAACTTCTTCTATCATAGCTATACTTCAGTTTTCAATTCTGTGGAGTCAAAGCGACACACAGAAATTGTGTTTCTTGATTTTGCCAAAGCCTTTGATTTAGTCCCCCACAATGAACTTTATCTAATCCAAAAAACTCCGAAATAAGGTCAAACTCTCTACAAAGGCCAAAGGGTTCGTCCCCATGCATGGCTGTTGTTCGGAGGTTCGACTGTAGTGATTCGCGGGGGAACGTAAATCACTATAACACCGGGACGGAGACAACTCTAAACGCTAGGACTAAAAAATTCCGTATTTAAAATGTCCCTAATACTGGTAGTTTTAGCAATACTTATAGACCAGGGTTCTTTTCAGCCCCTAAATAGGGATATATTAGAACCAGTGAGAGACAACAGCATTAGTGACATAGAAAAAAGTTTTTATAATGTCACTACTGATCTTCACTATATTAGAAGCCTAGAAAACGAACGCTCTATCGAGAGATGGCTAAACCAGTATTTAAATAAACTTCAGGAACGAAATCGTACTCGTAGGTTAATGTTGCAGCGCATGTCAAAGGGACCATCTAACACACACGGTTTCTCTGGTGATACTAAGAGAACAGAACGACGCAGATCGAGTGAGGAATTGAAGTTACCAGATTCTTACAACACGCAGAGTCATTATTTTTCTCATAATAGGCACAACAATGCCACCTCCATGGGATTTAACTGTATTGTATTTTCCTTATTAATGTCATTATCATAATTTTAAATTAAAAATAAATCCCTGCTTCTTCTACAAGTCTTAATTGTCAGGTTTCTTATCCTCCTAGGCAGCTCTTCATTGCCAAACTATCCTCGAGTAGACAGACCCTTTACCAATCGCTACGCGGGAAAAGTAGCAATTGGTAAAGGGTCTGGCTACGCGAGCGATGGGATATATCGGGTGAAACTGGAATCTTTCCTGGCCCATGCGCGTAGACTGGTCGTCAGCACTCCCCCGCCCCCAAAAGTGCCTAGCCACACCTCTGACCTAGTCCTTTCCACCCACGCAGTGAGCTCATTTTGCTTTCTGGGAAGTAAGCGTTACAGAGCGTGGGTCTTGAGCTGTATAGCTGCGATCGAGCTTCCAACGTCTCTGGACAGGTTAGGGAAAGCATTTAGTGTTGCTCAGACTTCCTTTTAAATGCTCTATTCGGAGCTGGGGTGACTGGTGTTTCAGTAGAACAAGGTGGGCAGGGTGAGCCCACCCACTTTTTATATCTCGCTTTCTAAATAATGCCCAATATATGGAAAGGGTAATCAATGACCCACATGGCCAGCTAGTTTGAAATTGAGCTAACTATGGGTTCCTTGGAAGAGAGTGTGGTTGAATTATCTTCTAAGCCTCATCAACCCAGGAAGTTCAACTTTCCAAAAAAGGAGTATGGAGATAAGGCAAGCTTACTAGGTAGGTAATTAAATAACTCTAGGCTAAAACGTGTTTTGTTTTTTTTAGGTGAAAGTAAAAAGATCCTTCCAAGCTTCCTGGTTTGACAAATGGCCATGGTTGCATTTACAATGAGGTGTATGACACTGTCCTTTGTTTCACATGTATGACAGCAGTTCAACAAAATAAGCTACAGTGGGCTTCCAATGCTGATACTGCTTTCATAGATAGGGGGTATTCAAATTGGAAGCATGTATATAAGAAATTTGATACTCACCAGAAGAGTAAAACTCATGAAGAAGCAGTGCTAAAGATGATTACATTGCCTGCAACAACTAGCAATGTTGCAGAGAGCTTGTCGTCACAACTTAAGCTTCAAAAAATGCAGAACAGGTGTTGCTTTTTGGAAGTTTTGTCTAGTCTCAATATTTAGCAAGGCAAGGCATTGCTATCAGAGGTCATCCTGATGAAGAATCTAACTTTTATCAGTTATTGAAGCTTAGAGCAAGAGATAACACTAAGCTACATTCATGGCTTCAAAGGAAAACCAACAAGTATACATCGCATGACATCCAGAATGAGATACTGAAGGTTATGTCTTTGCATATTTTGTATTGTTAATTCGGTCAGCCCCCTTTTTTTCTATTATGGTTGATGAGACTACAGATGTCTCAAACAAGGAACAAGTGGTTTTGTGCTGTAGGTGGGTGGATAGAAATTTAGAGGCTCATGAAGAATTTATTGGCTTATATGAAGTTGGTTGTACTGAAGCTGCTGTGTTGTTGCAAGTCCTACAGGATGCTTTAACTAGAATGAATATTGGTTTTAATAAAATTAGAGGCCAATGTTATGACGGTGCTTCATCTATGTCAGGTCGCAGGTCTGGAGTTGCAACTTGTATACTGCAAGAAGAGCCAAGAGCTCTTTACACTCACTGTTACGGGCATTCCCTTAATTTGGCATGTTCGGATTCTGTGAAGGAGTGTAAAGTGATGAGGGATTCCTTGGATGTAGTACAGGAAATCACCAAATTGGTCAAGAAGTCACCACGCCGTGATAGTACTTTGCAGGCCATCAAAGTAAGCATGGGATCTGATAGTCCAGGTGTACGAGTCCTTTGTCCAACGAGATGGACAGTTCGTGCTGATGCATTACCTGCAACTATGAAGCATTGTTACAGCTTTGGGAGGAGTCTCTTGACTTTGTTCGAGAAACTAATATGAGGACTCGAATCATGGGTGTACGTTCATACATGGAAACATTTAATTTCTTTTTTGGCATCAGTTTAGGTGAGCTTGTCTTGCGTCATAGCGATAATCTAAGCAGGACTGCAGTCTCCACGTTTGTCAGCTGCAGAGGCTCAAAAAGTTGTAAAAATGACTGTAAAAACTGGAAAGCTTACGTAAGGAGGACAAATTTTATTGGACAAAAGTTGTCAATAAAGTACTGACCTCGGAATTCAAGACCCCCAGCTTTCGAGAAGAAGAAAGGCCCCTAAACGATATGAAATTGGTGAATCTGAAGGTGATTTTATTGGAGATGTGAAAATTCAGTATAGAGTTATTTATTATGGAGCATTGGATTGTGTTGTATTATTAATGACCGGTTTGAACAGCCAGGCTATCAGATGTACTGTCGCCTTGAGTCCCTTCTTCTAAAGGCTGCTAACAAGGAAGAATATGAGGATGACCTTGAGTTTGTATGCAGTTTCTATGGAAATGATTTGGATCAAACGTTGCTTGATTCACAGTTGAGTATCATGACAACTAGCCTTCCTGTTGTAAAATCAAAGTATGACCTCTTTGACCTTTTGGAGTATTTAAGAGGACTATCTGATGGTCAGAAGGAATTGCTTTCACAGGTTTGTAAATTGGTATCTTTAATTCTTGTGATGCCCACCAACTCTGTGAGTGAGCGCTCATTTAGTACTCTCCGATTCGTCAAGAATTATTTGCATTCTACTATGAAACAACTGAGATTGAACAATGTAATGATTCTCAAGGTTCATTCAGATCGTGTAGACACTCTTAACTTAGTTGAAATAGGAAATGAATTTGTTGAAGGTTCTGAGCATCGTGAAAACGTTTTTGGAAAGTTTGTGGAAAGTGACCTTTAATCTTTTAGCTTGCTTTCATTTTTATGTTTGGATTTCTGAATCATTTCTATATCTTACTTTATGCACAGTGAGTGACGAAGTCCCTAATAATAATAATAATAGTGGGTGGGGTCTATGAAAGTGGGCGTTGTCAGCCAAAAATTTCGCCGGGTGCCTTGCGGGCGGACTCATTCTAACCATTACTGCCCACCCACTGTAAAATTTCCGCCACCTCTCATATCAAATGTGACCATTACTGGAGCTGTAATTGCAGTTTGAATGAGGATGTATTACATAATACTGGCTGGCTCAACTGGTGAAATTAACAGTGAGAGCAGCATACAAGTCCTTTTCCTGGGTCCATGCATCTCGCTGACCTTGGAGCTGTGATCAGCGCCTGGTACCTGGATGACTCCAGCCAACATCAGATCTCAAGCATACACTATTAACTGTTTGCATGAAATGTGTTGAATTCTTCTATGATTTTGTCTTACCAAACAATGGAGATATCATTTTAGATATGAACTTTGATAAATTGTAAGATGGTGATCCAATGCAGGAAACTATAGGTCTGAGTGGGATTCCTAACTTGTGTATCTTAGGAAGACCATAAAGAAGAGGTGGTCTACATCCAGTGGGTTTTAACCTGTTGTACAACACAGTAGAAATTTTATCTTCCTTTTCTGACCTATTTTAGTTACTGAGTCTTAATTGGATCTTTCTTAACAAGTCTGTGTTGCCATTCTTCCAGCTGATAGAGGTAGAGCCACTGTCCTCATGATTAAGGAAGAATATCATTCTAAGCTCACCCAGTTAATACAATCAGGCACACTTACATCAGACATAATGTTTTAATTCACTTAAAGCTTTTCGCTGCTGCGTTTACTTAGATTATCTTGTGGTAGCTCAGATTTTCTTATAATACCACAAACTCTATCCCTTTTAATCATTTGCCTTATCCTCACTAAGAAACATAGTTACAGCTTGAACAGCAGTTACAGTGTCTATAAGGGGGCGTTTTTTAGGAGCTGGTGCAAAATTTAGACCCAACTTTTGAAAGATTAATAACACTTTTCTTATCTTTCTCTTCATTGAAGGCAACTGCTCTCTTAGTCTTCCTATTAAGAAGTCTATTAAGTTTGGATTGGTGTCTGGCCTTCATTAAAGTAAATGTTTTCTCTGCTGATGTCTTACACATGGAGTAATTATTCTCTCAAAATCACTGATGTATAGTGTCCTTAAGGATATATGAAGCATAGAAGTTTGTATTTTATTTAAACGTACCTTCATTCTGTAGGATTGTCTTCCCTTGCTCTCAGTAGGGCGCTATTTGCTCTCCATGCACAATCCTATGGCCTTCCCTGGTTTTCAGCGGTGGAATAACATGAAGGCTTTCAGGTACTTGGAAAAACAGAATAATGATTATTGGAGTGCTTTATTAACCTATTTCGTCCTCTTGTGTCTATCTTTTAGCTAAACCAGAACATTGGGTGTCTGTATTCATGAATAATTCATATCGTGAACTGAGTTAGGAGTGAGTAAATACCCAGCTACAGTAGCTACCATAATCCACCACAAATAACTAGTGGGTGAAAAGAGACAGGAGAAGCAGGAGAATGTAACGGTCAATAAAAATACAAAGGAGGTGAAAAAAGGCTGACAGATGTGAAAAAAAATACAAAAATTAAACTAAAAACCCGAGCTGTAGCACTTTTAATTTGCTAAACTTCATACATCAGTGTTATGGGGTACTTGTTAGTAAATATATACATATATACCAGAGAATGCCAAGGTACACACATTTTCAAGATCTATCTTCCTGCAGGAGCACATTTAAGTGGAAGCTGTTTATTTACATAGATTAAAAGGAAAGCTAGAATATAATATTTCTACTTTTTCAAATTAATATTGAACACTATTTCAATCACCTAGACCTAGCTATCATTGTTTAGCTTTAGTTTAATGTTTCCTTTGACCTACTCAAACCAGACAGCCTGGGCTAGTGCAGGTTAGTGGATATAGTGGCAGTGACCTAACAGAATCCATTAAACTCTACTATCACTTAATCATTCTTCATCTCAGGTTCCCCGATTGATAAAGAAAGCATTTAAACTCCTTTTTCTCCCCATTACCCAGTCAAAAATTTGCATCCTGTTACTCCCCTTACCCAGTCAAATTTTTGCAAATGTAAAAATTTTGCAATATAAAATTTTTGCAAATATAAAATTTTGCAAAATATAAACTTTTTTTTCCCCTAATAATATTTGCATTACAATTTTGCATAAAAGTGCTCAAAATATATTAGCAACACAATAACAGTGAGTGGGTGAGTGAAATACTTTCTTGCGTTTGCAGTTCATGAGTGAAGACCGGACATACTAACTACAGAAAATACAAAGAAAGGTATGACATCACTATTTGAACATACAGTATACTTTACGACCAGTTTAAGGTTCATGCATTTGTGTGAAAACAATCCACCCAAAAAATTTTTACTGTAGCTGGAGGGGTTGGGGTGTGGGGCTAATTTATGTGCTCATAGCAACAGAAGTGCTAATAATAGACATCTATACACCACAACTATCTCCAAACTTTAGTATGTGCTAATTTAAGTACTTTAATGTACCAAAACATTTGTTGAAGTGTTGTTTTTTTTGTTACTTGAGGCCTTCAGTCACACTACTGTGACTCCATAGCTTTATGTGCACAATAAAGTTATTGCAATCGCAATTAAAGCATTGCGATTACACCTACGTGGCAAGTGAACATAACTAAGTGAAAATTATTTGAGCCAATAGGATATTGTTGAAGTTCCATTAGTTTTAGTTAGTTTTAAGGATTTTCAAAAAAATTAGTTGCACTTATAAGCATTTCAGATTATGATATTCTTTTTTTTTTTTTTTTTTTTGTATTTCAGTAGATGAAATGAAGTTAATCTTATTATGAGAGAATGAAACAATTTTATGTGCTGTTCCCTGAAACCTGATTCTTCTCAAGCAGATTTTCATACTTCAATTTGTTGAATACTGTTGTTGCAGCCCACACTGTACTTAAAGCAATCCCTACACAGGACTTCTTTTATTCTTGCTTTAGAAGGCCAACTATGAGTTGGGCTACTAGTCAAAGAGCATGCTAATAAATCTGTCCATGATAGACCTTATCACTTGTGGTCTCCAGCTTGTGACAGAGAGTTCAATTGACAGTTGGAATAATATAAGTCTAGGTTGTGGATTGCTCTAGGCATGTCCACATTATGCCAGCACATTTCAGCATTATAGGTAGACTAAAGTATAGGGCATATAATTGTTTCATTTTCCAGGCCTTTAAGTAATCCACTTTAAGTGGTGGGTGTGGTCAAGCAAGCGAGCATTCTCAGGGGTATCACAATTGAAAATCGGGGATATTTGTTTATAATGTGTGTGGATGTGATTTTGTACCTTCGACCCTTGCATATTTTTGTGTTAGCTCTGTGTTCGACCCCGTCCCAATTTCACTAAACAGAATCCTCTGGTTTATTGATCATTACTCATATCATCATAGAAATTGAATTGTTTACCGCTTTGAATTCTTTTACGGGAGTTCCATTTCTATTTGAATTAGTGGTGGTGGTAAGTTAATACGCTATTTGTCACGGTCGTAAGCCCTACGCAACAGTATTTACTTGAAAATTCATTGTCCACTAGACGACCACGAAAGTAAGTCTTGTGTAGGTATGTTCAGTTGTGTGAAAGTATTGTACATTACAACTACTACAAGCTACAAAGAAAATGTTTAAACGAGTGATGTGCTTGAGCACAAATGGCGAGCGAGCCTACCTTGTTAGGTTACATAAAACTATTTACCACTGGTGTCACCTGGTTCTGCCTCCCTTGTTATGGGGAATTCTCTGTAAGATTCTGTCAAACTTAAAAATTATTCCTTGACAAAGGTATAATTAGCTAATGGGTATGACTGATTAGTATTTATCATGCTTTCATCAATTTTACATTCTTTATTTACTAATATGTCAATTTTTTTATTAAGTACATTTAAACAAACTAAACCCCACCCAATATTGTAGGTGTGGCAAATGTGACTGCATGATTGGCCACTTTAAAATTGCTTTCTACACCCATGTATTGTTACATAATATACTTTAGCTTTTGACCATTAAAATAATATACAGAATTACTCTCTCACCTTAATTTCAGGAATAGTGATAACTTCTGTAGTATTAAGCCATTCTGACTACCTCAATTACCAGTAACTGGTGAACAAGCTTGCAGCTCTACCAAAAAAAACATAGCCAGAGTTATTTTTGTAATTTTAGCTAACAAAAATGGAACTACGTACTTAACTCAGTTTCTCCCAAACAATGGTGGCTCCCTTGGTTTTAATTTTAGCCGCTCTGGCTACCAGTGGTACTTGACAACCAACGAGCAGCATTTTGCAGCCCCCAAAAAACGACGCGGTTTTAAAAATTACGTTTGGTAAAGGGTTTCAATGCCATAGTAACCGTTCGCAGTAACTTTTTGGGACTTCAAAAACAAGCGTTTCGAAGGAATTATCTCACAATTTGTAGCCCAAGTTTAAGTAAGACTTGTATCAGAAGAAAGTAGAGTCAAGCCTAAAAGCCGTGTTTTTAGGGGAAAAAATGGAACCCGTGCATGCGTTTAAAGGGCATACGTACCATCCATACATACATATATATATATATATACATGTATATATATAACATATACACAACTTTGCATTGTCCACCCTAATGTTGTTTTAGTTAACTAAAACTAAAACCAAGACCCCTTAGTTTTGGGGCATTTTACTTTTGGTAAGAATAACTAAAACTAAGCTATAGAGAACATGAAAAAACTAAAACTGATTATTTTAGAAGACAGTAAATTCAATAATAACTAAAATTACCAGTAGAGTGGATGACAAAAACTAAAACTAAGCAATTTTATTGTAAACAATTCACCTTGAATTATGTCATTATTAAATGAAAATATAAATTCCCATCAAGTAATTATTCTCTAAACTACATAACAGATACCATACTTTATTAATAATACCCAAATTTTCACAGAAGTATGCAATTTTTGAAGTTCTTTGGGAAAACTACATGAACAACTTTCTTTAAGGAGTCTCATTATTGCAGAATTTGAGAGGCAACATAAATTAACTAAAACTAAGACAATTGATAGTATAACTAACTAAATCTTCTACATGGTATTGAAGAAAAACTAAAAACTAACTAAATCTTCAGGGAAAATTTGGGGAAAAAACTAAAACTAAGCATCCAAGATATTTTTTTAGTATGAATAACTAAAACTAAGAAAGTCTGGAATCTCTGAACCAAAACAACACTAGCACCCCTAATACTATCTTGATCACTCCACACTCGCTCGCCAATAACGTGATTTTTTTTTTGATTTTTTTCCCTTCAATTCAAACAGTTGCGGGGAGTGGTTACCATGGCATTGAATCCCCCTTACCGTATATACATACATTACTAATAATAAATGGTTCTCTTATAGCAACATTTTTAATACATATTGATAGTAATGACGTTTCTGTTGAAAGTAACACTTCTGACTTTGACCACTAGTCATTTAGCTTTAAGGATATAACCTGTTATGACTGTTGTCATAGATATCTTTATACCACTGGTCATTTATCTTCAGGCACAAAACATGTTTGTTTGGTTTTCATAGTTACTTGCTTGTATTGTATTCTAATAAGATAACCTAAAACTGAGAGTGTTTTTCAATAGTTTTGACAGTCGTACTGCTGTCCTCATTAACCCTCAGTGCGCATGCGCCTGAGGGTATATAGTAGTCAACCTGTCATTCATTCAGTCAACAGCGGATCTCGAAGAATACGGCTACACAGGCTTTGAAAGCGACATCAAACTGTAGCACTTCACAGAGTAAGTCCCTTTGATGTGCCAGAATTGTTAGTTTTGACTTAGTTTTCAAGAAAAAGCAGTAGAATTTCAGTCCTACAATCGTACGTTACGGTAATGGGAACCGCCCCTTAAAAAACTTGCTTGTCACGTGAGCCAGCTTGCAGGTGCAAATCACATTTAAATAGCTAACAATTACATACATTCAGCTTGAGGTGTTGCGTGGCGTAGTTGTTGAGCGAGCAAACACCTAACCTAATAGTCTCTGGTTTGAACCCTGGTAGACACTTTTTTTTCATTTTTTTTTCATCCTGTTTTTTTTTTTCCTTTTGTCTTCTTGCCTTATTTTCCTCTTCCTACTGTTTTTATTTCTTTCCTACCTTTTCCTTCCATTTCCTCTTTCTTTCCTGTACTGTTTTTCTTTCTTTCTTCTTCCTTTTTCTTTTCTTCCTACCTTTTTCATTCATTCCTCTTTCTTTTGTCCCTCTTCATTGTCTTTTTCTCTTTTCTGCCTCTCTTCATACCACTTTTCTTTCTTTTTTTTGTTTCTACACTTTTCCTTTGTTATTATTTTCTTTATCATACTAGCTAACTAGCGCTGAGGGTTTGCACTTCAGTGCTCTAGTTACTAGTTATTAGTTAGCCAGTACAATGTAAGTGAACTTGCCTTTTCCTCTTTTCTTGCACATGCGCTGCAAAGACTGTCAGACTCACAACAAACACAGCTACTACAGCAATAACAGAAGCTGTTCCTATGACTACCCCAGTAGCAATTTCTCCAGCGTTATTCGAATCACCTGTGAGAATTATAGCATGTAAAAATGTAATCACAACAATTATAATTATATTAATTTAAACTTTTCACATATAAAGTCTTTTACCAGCTAAGCATTAAAAAGCATTAGCTATTCAGTTAATTTTACAGGTATTATGACACTAAATTCAACCTTGTGACTGATGGAACCAAGAATTCTTAGCATTGGACTGCTCTAATCTCCACTTTAAAACAATGATAATCTAAAACAATGTTGTTATCTTTGTTTTATATGTTGCTCTGGTGCAGTACTTCCTGTAATAATAAAAAATTGAAACAGGAGCACCACTTTTTTTTGCTGCTTCTTTACAAATTTCAATAATGGTTACTTGAATGCTTATAGTAGTTTAGTGTCTGTTCGCCCGAAAATTTGATCGTTGAATGAATTTCAGAAGCTCAATTCAGCCATTAGAAAGTGAATAAGCTGTGTACTCTGTCTGAACATGTAGCAACTCTGGGATCATCAGACATTGAGCTTCTGTTAGTATCAATGGCGAGTCCAAATTTTTAGCTTGTCTTTGTGCGGATTAATATACTTTCATTATATAGAATAGTAAAATCCATTCTTGCTGGAATATCTTTACAAGAAATAAATAATAAAATATTCATACATTTTTCATGTTACCCAACTGGTCGTCATTATAGTGAAAGCATAAACTTCTCATGTGAATTTTACTTACATCTCCAAGTGAAATGACGAGGACAAAGTTGGGACTAGTTTAACCTTGTTACAATTATAATTAACTAATAATGTTCAAGCATAATCCAAGTTACATGTACACATGTGGGAGTCATGGAAACTAATGGGTATCTATCACTTAAAACGAGTTACTCCATCCATCTCCATAATTACGCCTAGCAATTGCTTCCTTAGCTGCAAATACACACAAACAAACAAACAAACCACATCAAAGCTTGTCATCCTATGCAAGAATTAACCAGTGTATACATTTAGTCGTTAGAAACTGCATCAGTAAACTGAGCCTACATCAGTGCACCAAGCCTGCAACAGTGCACCGAGCCTGCATCAGTGCACCGAGCCTGCATCAGTGCATCGAGCCTGCATCAGTGCATCGAGCCTGCATCAGTGCGCCGAGCCTGCATCAGTGCATCAAGCCTGCATCAGTGCACCGAGCCTGCATTAGTGCACCGAGCCTGCATCAGTGCACCGAGCCTGCATCAGTGCACCGAGCCTGCATCAGTGCACCGAGCCTGCATCAGTGCACCGAGCCTGCATCAGTGCACCGAGCCTGCATCAGTTCACTGAGCCATGTCACTATGCGCAGTATGGCCCACAGTGGCATTGCCCTCCTATGGCCTTATACTATTTCACTTACTTATTGCTTCATTGCCGCCAACTCTCTCCCATTTGGTAAAGGGTCCATAGCTAATAGTACATGGATTCCTATTGGACAACACTCCAGCCCTCACTCTTATCTGTATTACAAGAACAAACATCGTCATATCAATCATATGATTTTTCTACTCATAACCTCATAAGAATCCTCTTCAATGACATTAGTGATTTGTACAGTTGTCTGGTCAGCAGAATTCCTAATAGAGCTCACTGACTTCTTGGTGTACTGCCTGTACTCAATGTGGTATTCTATAACCACACCCACTGAAGCCATGGTCTCTATCTTGTCCCATTTTGCTTGCAGAGCTTTGTCGGGCAGCCTTGATACTTCTAGATTTTGTACCAGTCCTGGAGCTACCACAACAGAACATGAATCAATTCACAATTAGCTACCAGAAATTATTTCAGTCAGTACCTTGTCCAAATGTGGTTGCCTGTGCTGATATGACAGGTGCCTCTCCCAGGACATTCCATGCTACTGCACGCACTTTGACAGAGTAAGTTGTGTCTTCCTCTAAGCCAGTTAGTAGAGTCCCCAACAAGCAGCTGTTCTCACCTTCCATGGTGTGAATTGCTGCCACATTCTTCATGGACTGAGTTGTCATGGAGCTGTAATAAATGACCTGGTAGTCGAGAAAAATGGGGTCGTGGGTGCCAACTGCCTCAGGGCACAGCCACTGGACGGACAGGGAACTACTAGGACATTGGTTCCACGCTAACTCTATCAACTGCACTTGGAACACCAGCTGTATATATTACAGGAAAGAGACCAATAAAATGAGGTTTGGGCGATTGCATATCCATTCATGCACTCTAATCTGTGATCATTAACTTGAAACTCTAACAGTCTTATTCTGAATTCTTCTGTATGTGCTGGATTATACAGACATGGAGAAGGAGGGGTGAGGGGTGGGATGGGGTGCGGGTGATTGTGTGACCACACCTGAAACTGGGGCTAATTCAGTGAGGGTGAATAGGGTGAAATGTCACTCCCCTAAATTTTAATGTTATTGTTATATTATTCTGTATGAATATGATAATTAGAGGTGATGTGTTCAGTTTAAATACGATTTTAACTGTCTCTCTTTTCTAAAATATCTAGACATTTCTGCCCTCTTCTTATAGTATAGCTGCATTCATTTCATGTCAGGATTTCGGTGTGGTTTTATGGCTGCAAATAGGGTAGATAACAACTTGTCGATCATGTATAATCATAGTTTACAGTGTTCACATGTTCAAATGAAAAGGATCAATTTCTTTCATATAAGAGCAGTAGAACGAGATAGTAAGTGAAGTATATACCACGGACCATGTAAGCCCCCGTCTCGACATTGGGTTATGAATACTATTATTTTGAAGACAGGAATACTAGTGCTCCCTTAAACCAGCAACTCTGTGTAAATACAAGCCTGATAGCTATCACTAAGTTGTTTTTAACCTACGATCAGGAAAAATGCGAAATGTTGCGATGATTGACAATGTAGACAGAGCTAGGCATGTGTAATATCCTTGTCGCTGTACTGAGTCTACGTTCAGAACTAGTTCAGTGTTGGAGGTAGGAGTGGCATTGGCAAACCACACCACTCTCTCTGGAGTGTCGCCACCCACAGGACAGGTGAAGTTGGCCGGTATGTTGTACATTGAATAACTGTCCTGGTAGATCACAGAATCTATATACCCACAAATAATGGGAGATAAGAAGAGAAGAGAGTTGGAAGATGATGGAACATTCATTACACTTTAGATAGTGTGTAAATTTTTCAAATTAAAAAAAAATTACTCTACATTAATAACTTGAAACTATATCATGACAGATTGCATGCAGAGTGGCAAGGATGGCTAAGCTACTCAAAGACATGATCCAATCACTTTTTAAGCAGAGTTAATAAATGGGTGTGGTCAGCTGCAAGTGGAAGATGTGACAGCATGTCAGGTAAAGTGTTTCAATTATAGTAACTATTCGCCATAACATTTTGCAACTTGAAAAACAAGAAGTTCTTAAGAATTACTACAGTGTTGAGTATAACAGTAAGTAAGTTTTTAAGACCTAAGTACGTCCTGAGGCGTTCAGAAATGGCCTAATACAAAGGGGTAAATGATTAATTTTCTTGAATGATACGGAATCGCTAAACGAAAATATTCTGTTTAGTGGAGGTGTGGGAAGGGGTAGATTACGAAGCAAACACAAAAACATGAGGGTCAAAGTACAAAATGACATACGTACGTCCACACATACATAAATAAACAAATATCCCTGATTTTCAATTGTGTTAATTACCCGTGAGAGTGTCTCGCTCGCTTTGCATGCTTGCCAATGAATATACATATTATACAGGATTAATATTATATTTATTACCATTTAGCACATATTCTTAAACGCTACAATTGATGTGTTAGTGTAGAGCTGAATCCAACTCCACAAAATAGCATTCTATGCAATAATTTGAAGTTAATGTGACACTTACATGGGGCAAGATCTCCATTCACACTTAGCCGAACAGGATTTGACACTATTGCCCCCAGGATATTTGAGGCGATGCAGACATACCAGCCTGAGTCTGAGCTTTCTGAAAAGCTGTTTATTGTGAAATTAGTAGCATTGGTGGAGAGAATGATGGGAGGGGCTGTACCAATGAAGGCAAGCCAGGACACTGTAACATCAGTGCCACTGAAAATACAGGAAAGAGTGGTGGATGAATTCTCAGCCACTATCAGATTCAGCGATGACAAGCCAGCATTTGGAACTAGAAGGGCATAGAGAGACATGTGAGCATCTAATATGAGCTTATAAAAAATTGGACACAATTGGTCTGACTGCAGTACCAATAGATTTATTGGGGATTACTGATCTAGACTTATATCATCATGGCTAGGTGAAGGTACATATTTTACTCACATATATTCTTACTAAATATACATCCATTTGTATTGCTTACTTCTATACTGTCTCTGACACAAGGACCACTGGAGAGTCTCGCTGCACCGTCTCCGCACAAATGTTCCATTTCTGTTGACAGCAACACCCACACCTTCCCCAACACTCTCTGACACACTCAAGTCAAAGTTGCTATCATCATTTAGAACAGAGCCAGACACGATCTGAGACGAGCCTTGACTATCCTGGAATAGTTGACCCCCACTGTTGTACGTGTAGCCCAGCCACATGAGCTGATTGCTCTCCAGTACTGCTGCAGCATAGACACTGAGAATACCTCCAGGACTGAGTTGACTGTCTGACAACACTGCCAGCCCATCAGTCACAGGGTCACAGCTACTGCGTCCTCCAGGAGACAGAGAGACACAAGAGTCAGGAGGGAAGGCGTGGGTATTGTTAGGACAGTTGAATGCAGTGCCAGTACAGCCTGTAAAATGAGAATAAGTAATTCATTATGCAGCAACCAAGTCTCCAGTAGCTAGCTAAATATTTTACCTCCGCTGCACAGCAACAAGTACAGGAGAGCTACGCGTCTAAACAATCTGATCTCGATATCTTTCATGCCGTAGTCGCTTCGCATTTAATTGGCGAGCGAGCGCGTAGCGAGCGAGACACTTACAGGGGTAAAAATGAAAAAATCGGGGATGTTTGTTTATTGGCGAGCGAGCGTAGCGAGCGAGACACTTACAGGGGTAACACAATCGAAAATCGGGGATGTTAGTTTATTTGGCGAGCGAGCGAAGCGAGCGAGACACTCTCAGGGGTAACACAATCGAGATTTCGCTATATTTATTTATTTATCTGTTTATGGGGTACGTGAGACCTCTGTTTTCGCACGCGCTTCTAATTACGTAAGTTAGGTAAAGCGTTCACAGTTCCAGTATTTTTCAATTAAAGAGCTCTGAGAATCCTTAGTGGCGGTGGTAAGTCAATGCTCTCTTTGTCATGGCTATAAGCCGTGCGCAACAGTATTTACTTGAAAATACATTGTCCACTAGACTACTGCGAAGGTAAGTCTGTGTAGGTGCATGTCCAGCTGTGTCAAAGCATTGTGTGTTACAACCACTACTTAGCTAAAGAATATCACAAAGAAAACTTTTAAATAACGTGTATTGTTTTGTTGTTGTTTTTTTTCCTTCAATCCAAGCAGTTGCAGAGTTGTCACTATGGCACTGAAATTCATTTAGCTACCAAGTATGCGAAATTTAAAAACTGGACCTTATTTTCAGTAGCTTCAGTGTTAGAAGTCAAAATCATTCATATAAAAACAGTATAGTCTTTAGGCTCGCTCGCCATTTGTGCTCAAGCACATCACTAGTTATTTATTTATTTATTTATTTGTATATATGTATGGACGTACGTAAGGCATTTTTGTACTTTGACCCTCGCGTTTTTGTGTTAGTTCGGTTGCCGACCCCGTCCAAAATTGCACTAAACAGAATCCTCTGGTTTATCGATCAGTACCCGTATCACCCTAGAAATTGAATTGTTTACCTTTTTGAATTCTTTTGCGGGTGCAGTTAAAACTTGAAAACTTAAGGGACTTCCATTTCTATTCGAGTTAGTGGCGATGGTAAGTCAATGCGCTCTTTGTCATGGTTATAAGCCGTGCGCAACAGTATTTATTTGAAAATACATTGTCCACTAGACTACTGCGAAGGTAAGTCTGTGTAGGTGCATGTCCAGTTGTGTCAAAGCATTGTGTGTTACAACCACTACTTAGCTAAAGAATATCACAAAGAAAACTTTTAAATAACGTGTATTGTTTTGTTGTTGTTGTTTTTTCCTTCAATTCAAGCAGTTGCAGAGTGTTAGTTGTTACTATGGCACTGAAATCCCTTTACCCTGTATGCTAAATAAACAAACTGGACCTTATTTTCAGTAGCTTTAGTGTTAGAAGTCAAAATCATTCATATAAAAATATTATAGTCTTTAGGCTCGCTCGCCATTTGTGCTCAAGCACATCACTAGTTTATATATATGGACGTATGTATGTCATTTTGTACTTTGACCCTCCGTATTTTTGTGTTCGCTCCGCGTTCGACCCCGTCCCAAACTTCACTCAACAGAATCCTCCGGTTTAGTGACCATTACCCGTATCACCTTTTAAAACTCATAATCTTATGGGAGCTCCATTTCTATTCGAGTTAGTGGCGGTGGTAAGTTGCGCTATTTGTTACAGTTATAAGCCCTACTCAACAGTATTTACTTAAAATTGCATTGTCCACTAAACGAACCACAAAGGTAAGTCTTGCGTAGGTATGTTCAGTTGTGTGAAAGTATTGTGCGTTACAACTACTATTAAGAATATCACAAAGAAAATTTTAAATAACGTGATTTGATTTTGTTGCTTCTTTTTCAATTCAAACTGTTGCGGGAGCGGTTACTATGACATTGAAACCCCTTTACCTCATACGTATTTTAAAAACTCGATTTTATTTAAATAGCTTGAGTGTTAGTTGTTAAAATCAAATTTAACAATAGTGTAGTTTAAGGCTCGCTCGCCATTTGTGCTCAAGCACACCACTAGTTAAGTACAAGTCCTTACAGCTCACTCAGACCCGCCCACTTGGTACGCACCCCTACACTGGATGGGGCGTGGTACCTATGACCGGAAGCGAGCCCCGCGGACGCGGAGTGATTGTTCTGCTGTCCAGATCTGCTGCTGAAAAATAGATTGAAAAGTACTGCTTGCAGTGAGCTTCTATTTTCAGTTTTCTAACAGTATCTATATGATCTTGCTTTTCATTTTCATTCATTTCAGTTTTGGACAGTCACATCATAGCTAATGCTAATTATTGTATGAATAAATATTAGAATATAATCTTGTAGTAAAATACAATTTTGAACATTTTCCTGTGAGTAGCCATAGCTAATTTCACCCATTCTTGAAAAGAGCCCCCACCCCCCTCTTAAAAATCCTATAGATCTGCCTCTGTTTAATATATTATGTCATGAGTCACTTTTTCTACTAGGGTACAAAGTAGAACAACTATTATTATTGATGTCAATAGAACGACTTGACTCCCTAAAGATGGAGTAATAAAATTGTTTTATCAGAAAAGTGGTTAGTTACTATAACTGCGCAGATCACTGAAAACTTAGCTATAGCTAGAGATTAGCTATATGATCACATCATGCATTTTCTCCAGGCTGTCAATCTTAGGCATTTCAAATTACTTTTACATTATATTGAAATGATTAAGAAACATCACAAGGACAGTCACAGCAAATTCATGTACTGATGCGCTTTGAAATAGTACTGAACTTCTTCTCTCTATTACTCTTGCTCTTTTTCGTAGGGGATGTTCAGAACCTGACACTTTACTTGAATACATTTCACGACTTTGTGATGCACGAATTTGTGATGGACGTAGTGATGATCGTTTTCTTGTTCTTGATTTTGGAGAAGAACCAAGGTGTATTACTTTATCATCTGATATACCACTGTATTTTGATTTTGGAGAAGGCCCAGCTTTAGAAGATTTCTCAGTTCCTCCTGGACGTGGTGGTCTGGACAGTTTGACTCTTGGTGATATTTTTTGTAGAGCTCGGAGATTAAGTGTTGTTTCTGGACCTGGTGGTATGGACCATTTGGCAGTTGGTGAACCACTGTGTATTCTTGTCCTTGATTTTGGAAGGTGTGATAGACCACTGTAATTTGATTTTGGAGAAGGCCCAGCTTTCAAAGATTTGTCAGAGAATCTTAGAAGTCCTGGGATATTAAGTGTAGTTCCTCCTGGACGTGATGGTCTGGACAGTTTGACTCTTGGTGATATTTTTTGTAGAGCTCTGAGATTAAGTGTTGTTTCTGGACCTGGTGGTATGGACCATTTGGCAGTTGGTGAACCACTGTGTATTCTTGTCCTTGATTTTGGAAGGTGTGATAGACCACTGTATTTTGATTTTGGAGAAGGCCCAGCTTTCAAAGATTTGTCAGAGAATCTTAGAAGTCCTGGGATATTAAGTGTAGTTCCTCCTGGACGTGATGGTCTGGACAGTTTGACTCTTGGTGATATTTTTTGTAGAGCTCTGAGATTAAGTGTTGTTTCTGGACCTGGTGGTATGGACCATTTGGCAGTTGGTGAACCACTGTGTATTCTTGTCCTTGATTTTGGAGGGTGTGATAGACCACTGTAATTTGATTTTGGAGAAGGCCCAGCTTTCAAAGATTTGTCAGAGAATCTTAGAAGTCCTGGGATATTAAGTGTAGTTCCTCCTGGACGTGATGGTCTGGACATTTTGACTCTTGGTGATATTTTTTGTAGAGCTCTGAGATTAAGTGTTGTTTCTGGACCTGGTGGTATGGACCATTTGGCAGTTGGTGAACCACTGTGTATTCTTGTCCTTGATTTTGGAAGGTGTGATAGACCACTGTAATTTGATTTTGGAGAAGGCCCAGCTTTCAAAGATTTGTCAGAGAATCTTAGAAGTCCTGGGATATTAAGTGTAGTTCCTCCTGGACGTGATGGTCTGGACAGTTTGACTCTTGGTGATATTTTTTGTAGAGCTCTGAGATTAAGTGTTGTTTCTGGACCTGGTGGTATGGACCATTTGGCAGTTGGTGAACCACTGTGTATTCTTGTCCTTGATTTTGGAAGGTGTGATAGACCACTGTAATTTGATTTTGGAGAAGGCCCAGCTTTCAAGGATTTGTCAGAGAATCTTAGAAGTGCTGGGATATTAAGTGTAGTTCCTCCCGGACGTGGTGGTCTGGACAGTTTGACTCTTGGTGATATTTTTTGTAGAGCTCTGAGATTAAGTGTTGTTTCTGGACCTGGTGGTATGGACCATTTGGCAGTTGGTGAACGTTCATCTGATTCAAATGGGAATCTTACTGATTTGGAACTTGATGCTGGTATTCTGTTGGGCTGAGAAAGCACTACATTAATCAGTATTACTGCAACAGCCACACTAAACATTTTGAATATTTTCTTCTCGACTATTTCCAATGTTGCTAAGCACTAAGAGCGTCTTATTTACCTGCTGGCGAATAGTCTCGCCCGGCCGACGCGAGACGCTGTATTGCGCGCGCAGAAGAAAAAGAAAGACGTTATGTGCAGAATAAACTGCTGACCCTCACCTTTGACCTCACGCAATGTCTGTGCGCGCGCTCTTGGTGCCAGCTTTTTCCTTCGACCTCCTCTTGTGGAAGTTGTCCCACCCGGTTCAGGAATATTTTGGGTCACGTTTTACTTTAGGTCCTACATTGAGCGCATCGCGCGCGCTCAGCCCCTCAGAACGTGCTAACATGCGCCTATATGCGCCGATCACCTTGATTACTGTTGTGGTTGTTCAATAATTTTTTATTTATAACAAAGTCTAACAAACTATGCTTAAATTCAGAGATTTATTTTTAAACTATACAAACAGTGAGCAGGCAACAATTGTCTGGTTAAAGGGAATTGGAGCATTAAAGAATAGTGCTAACTGTAATAAGTGTGGCAGTGTATGCAACTTTGTCATCAAGAAGGGTCTTATTGCTGGAGATGCCCCAAGTCTGGATGCCAATCTGTAATTTCCATGGTAGATGGGAGTTTTTTTCTGGTAGCCATTTGAAGCTGAATGAGATAGTGGAAGTTTCTTACTGGTGGGTTTGTGAAGCTTCAGTATCTATGGCTGTACAGCAGACTGGACACTCCACCAAGACCATTGTTGATTGGTATAATTTCCATCAAGACATATGTGCACAGTGGTTTCTAGACCATCCAGTGCAGATTGGAGGAGTAGGAAACGTGGTGGAAATTGATGAGTCAAAATTTGGACGAAGAAAATACAACAGAGGAAGATACAGAGATGGCCATTGGGTGTTTGGAGGTGTAGAAAGGGGAACCAACAATGTGTTCATGGCTGAGGTACCAGATAGAACTGCTGCAACCCTAATACCAATCATTCAGCAATACATTTTACCTGGCAATCACAGTTATTTCTGATGAGTGGAGGTCATACTCTTCCATTACATCTCTGGGAATGAGCCACCAGACGGTCAACCACTCAATAAATTTTGTGGATCCAACCACTGGGGCACACACTCAAACTATTGAAGGAACTTGGTCACAGGTGAAATTCATGATGCGAAAAAGAGGTGTCATGAACACAAGTGATGACTTGTTTGACACATACTTACCTGAATATTTGTGGAGAAGAAAGTTTAAAAATGATGATCCTTTTTTTTTAATGTATGAGCATGTAAAGGAACAATACCCACTTTAATCAACCAATTTTTGTTCTATATAACCCTTATATCTTACTTAATACACTTTTACGACATCAATATTATAGCTGAACCAGATTAATAGTAAGGTGACGCTACGCGATGCGAGGTGACGCGACGCGATGCGCTCAATTTAGGACCTAGGACCTAAAGTAAAACGTGACCATATTTTGCGATAGAACGTATATCGAAGATTCCTGGAAGCCTTGGATGGGCTGGAATCTTTCCTTGGCCCATGCGCGTAGACGGGTCGTCACCTCCCCCCCCAAAAGTGCCTATTATAGCCACACCACCTAGTCCTTTCCACCCACGCAGTGAGCTCCATTTTGCTTTCTGGGGAGTATGTAAGTGTTACAGAGCGTGGATCTTGAGCTGTTATAGCTGCGACCGAGCTTCCGACCTACAGTCCTGCAGTTCTTATCAAAAAACTCATTTCATTGGTTAATCAAATCATGTGACCAATTATAGCACCGCGCGTGACCAATTATAGCGCCGCGCAAGGGCTAGGGCTAGGGCTAGGGGACCAATCAGAAGAATTCTTTGATAAGAACTGCGGGATTGCTCCTTCCGACGTCGCTGGACAGGTTAGGGAAAGCATTTAGTGTTGCTCAGACTTCCCTTTTTTTTTAAATGCTCTATTAGGAGCTGGGGTGTAAGTTATAAAGATATGGCTTTATAGAATGGCTATATTATGTATTTGGTCTAGAATTGAAGGAGAAATAGTAGAAGATAAAACATTCCAGAAATACTGAATCAGTAAATAGTTTCCAAGTTACCTTTGACGTCCTGGCAGAATTTTCAAAAGGAATAGACAAAATCAAATGGTTAGATTAATTGATATTTAATAATGCAATATAAGGTACTTTTAAGCTGTTTGCAATAACTGTGATGTAAAATAGTTGAACCACAGCAACTTTCGGAATTATTGCTCAGTCTCTCCCTAGGGCTTCCTCCTCAGGATCAGGGGTTTTTTTATCAGCGATAATTCCTCATACATAGTAAGTAAAAAATAGTCCATCCCGGAAAGGGCATTTATCCCGAATTGTCATGGTCTAACTATTTTATACCATGGTTATACTATTTCATACTGTGTAAACGACCTAATATTAATAGCAGGTTTAGACGGGAAAATTTGGTCCAACATTAACAATTACTAGCAAGTACCCCACTGCACACTGGCGCTTGATGTATTGCAGAGTAAATGCAGGTAGCATAATTTATTTTTATTCATTATCATCCTCTACCACTTGGTTAAGGTTACATCAGTTTCTCTCTCCTGCTCTCCTTTTTCATGAACTATCTCGGCTTTTCTTACCCCTCGTTTCCTCTCTTCAGTTAGGCATGGAGTTCCTTCTCCTTAGTCTCTCTCTCCTGCTTCTGAGTCTTTCTGTCCTTCTATCATGATTGTGGACTTGGTTTTGCGAAACTTTTGCTTCTTTACCAAACTGTTTAAGCTCATGAATTATTCATGAATACGCACCATCGTTGTTACTGACACACAAGTGTATTATTATATAGATAGCACGGAGCCAGCGAGGGTCCCTCTGTAATACTGACTATAAGAAGTGTACCATGTACTGGAAAGTATAGAGTAAACTGACAAGTGTTGTTGTGATCATGTCAGTATATATGACTGTCCACAGGAGATCAGTCATAATACAGCAATCATGATTGTAAGGAAGAGATCGTAGAATGTATACATATGTGACATAGCACAGATCACACTACTTGCATAACTAGCATTGCATCACAACATGAAGAGGGAAATACTCATGCACGGTCAACGTCTGATGAGTCAGGTCGTAAAGGCTGGCCTCTTGGTTGTTATCTGAGACTTTTACTCATAGTGATTAGACAGCGATTGTTTATTGGAATTGGTTCCCTGCATTGGACTTCCTCTAACTATGTAGCTAGGAACTAGTTATGCTATTTTAGCTATGGTTTGATAAGTATGGATACTGACATATGTGTAACAATGAGAAGTTAGAAATGATGCAATGAGCAACAGAAGGTGATATGTGAATACGCATGTAAAATGAAGGAAGAATTGTGTATGCTAGCTAATGTGGAGTGATGGTGAAATGATAACTAGTGGAATGTTCAGCTTTGGTTTTTGTCTTCAACACAACACAATATATTTACAGAGAGCATTGGCTATGCTGTTGCAATTGAAACAATACAAAGTTTGAGGTGTGTATAGGAAGGAAACTTAACACGTACACATACAGACTCACACGTATGCACTCCGCAAGCAGGGCTTCATTTAAGGGGGGGCATTGGCCCCCCCTTAGCTAAATCTCGCACCCACCCCTTAGCTGAATCTTGTTTCCCCTTACCCTCTGACTTGTAAAGTCATTAACCTTACTAAAACATTTGACACTTTTTTCATGCAGCATATTGCTTGAAGGACTTTGTGTGTGTGTGACTCATCATCCTCAGTGCTTTAGGTACTTTGAACACAAGCTACAAAAAAAAAAGAGCATTCTCAAAAATTTAATTTTTGTCCATAGATCAATAGGCTAAATAGCATAATTTTTTGTTCCTAACCATTTGATTCTTGAGCCCAAGTGTAGTGTTTCGCACTCACGCTCAGCACTCTGAGGTCAAAGTGCACTTGTCATTTAATAATAGTATTTTATCAGGAGCTCTTACAATCTGCTTCACTTTGTTAAGTGGTAGAAGTTATAGTGATCTAGCTACTTGTTTTGTAATGATGCTAATATGGTAGTGCAGTCTTACGATAAGTCTTATAGTCGACTATGTGTTGTTGATCGACAAAGTAAACAAAATTTCAAGTCCTCACGTCTACCCCAAAGATAGCCAGCTTTTATAAACACAAGCATTAATTCATTAGGATTCTTAAGACAATCGCGCAAGAATTAAAGGCAGCTGAATTCACTCGCTTCACGTGCTTGCCCATTATTATGGTTATTATTATTATTATTGTATTCTACGGGGTAGGCACCCGCTATCATGAAAGCGCCCACTCTGTCCATTTCTCTGATAAATATTAACGCCCAGGTTTTTAATTGCATACACGAACAAGTATTCCTTGTCAATTATGTGGCCAGCAATAGAAGTTGTTCCTCTGCTGTGCCATTTCAAGCAAATTGACAGTAGTGAAGGCTTACTTTTCTGACTAGAATATCAATGGTGAATGTCCAGAAAGCCTTAAAGACTATTGAATCTGATGTATTATGTTAGTTTTGTTAAAGTCGAGTAAGCAGTGCAGCCTGTGCAAGTTTTCAATAATGCTGTGTATGTAAATTTTGTGTGTGTGCAAATTCTCGCATGTACAAAAAATGGGTGAGTGCCCACTCGGCCAATTTTTGTAAGTGAATGGTTAAGCGCTTATCGGAAGACATGGTAGACTATGGTATTATTATTATTTGTCATCATTATCTATATAATAATATGCTTGACGATGACAGTAGTGTGTGTATTCATGAATAATTCATTAGCTGGGCCAGGATGTAAAATGGCGCCACTAATCGAATGGCTAAAGTATCATTCAGTAGAGGCAAGTAAGGAAATGACATGTGTACCTAAGGAAAGGGGAGGCAAAGTCCACAATCATGGATTCAAGTACAGAGACTCTGAGAACCAGGAAGAGGTACAGACAAAGGAGCAGAAGGGAATCCATTAACTCAAGAAGAACGAGGGAAGGGTTCAGGAGGAAAGAGAGCAGGAGAGGGCCAATGATGTAACTAAACTAAGTGGTTGAGAATTAAGAGATTAAAGTACCGTATGCTACAGCGCCACTGTATGGCAGAGTACTTGCTACTTATTATTATTATTGCTATTATTATTGTCATTTTTACTATTATTATTGTTTTTGTTGCTATGATATAATTAGTATGAGTAATAGCACGGGTAACCATGATATTCGGGATTAATAGCACGAGTAGTGCTATTTCAATAGCGTTACGAGTGCTATTGATCCCTAATAGCACGGGTTACCCGTGCTATCACTCACTAATAGTAGGCCAGCTTTTTAAAGTCATTTGCAATTGTAGCTACACTGTATCGTTCACTCAATTTCAGGATTAGTTTCCTCTGGAACTTCGTTCTTAACATATGGCTCCTCCTAATCTGTTTAAACATTCCGTCTGATATGGGTAGAGCTTTTGTGGTAAAGAATGACATTGTCTCCAACTAGAAACTACTCGAACTGTATGTTTCCAAGGTTAATGCTCCACGCGTGCGCACTTACCCGTACTATTTCACTTAGCTACCGTGGTATTTCACTTAGTTTCCACTTAGTTATTGAGGTATTTCAATTATTTACGTGCTATTTCACTTTACCTGTGCAATTTCAATTGAACAGTGATGTTTCCTATACATTTTTTAATGGGAAACTTACGTGCCGTACTATTATCATTATTATTATTATTATTATTATTAGTTGAGAGTACCTGGTATCAGATTCTTATTAACTGGTTTTGATATGTTCCTCTCATATCCTTCACCACACTCACTACTAAACCACTGGCCAGGGAGAGGCGAGTGGTATGTGGCAGAGTTCAGTCAAATGCATTGTAATTGTATTTAATTGCAATTAAATATATATTTTTTGCAGTAATTTCAATGTGATCGTATTTGAGTGAATCTGAGTTTTATGTATTTGCAATGTATTGAAATACTAGCAAAATTAAAGTTTGAAATACATGCATTGCTAATATAAAACAGAAATGAAAAGAGGCGAGAGAAAATATGGGCAAGTCCCTCAAAATTCCTGGGGAAAAAGAAAGTGGAAATACCATTTGGATATTTCATTGGAGGTCACTGTGTGTGCGCATGCATATGTGTATGTACATGCGTACATGTGTGTGCACACGCATATGTGTGTATGTGTATGTACATGTGTGTGTATGTGTATGTGTATGTACATGTGTGTGTATGTGCATGTATATATGTGTGTGTGACAGCAGATAACGTATGTGACGTACACATGACACTGTCGTATTTTCAAAGTATTTGCGATGCTAATTAAATACAATTCTGAAGTCAAGTATTTGTATTTGCAAATTGTATTTGAAGAGAGCAGTATTTTCAATTGCAATTAAATGATTTTGAGTATTTGACCCCAACTCTGGTGTGTTGTTGAAAGGGTAAATTCTAATAGACAGCAAACAAAGTCAGACAAGTGCAAATTTTGAAGTGACTTTCGTTATATGTAAATGTGGCACACACTCTCCACCCACACTCCCCCTCTCTCCTTAATATAGTTCCCAACTTTCCAATGACAGACCACACCCGCTAACATACCTATGAATGAAAATAATTGGGCTGGAGAGAGGACATTTTTGTTTGTTTGTTTGTTTCTTTTTTGTTTCTTTTTTTCCATGTTGTTAACCCTTTCACTGCCGAGTTTATGATGGCCATTTTGGTAACATGAAAATGTAATAATGTTGTTGTTGTTTTTTTGTTGTTTTTTTGCTGCACAGACATTCAGCAAGAGAAATATTTTAAAAGCAAGTCAGACTGTTTACTATGATGAAAAAAAAGTCTATTAGTCCGCACAAAGAATAGCTAAAACTTTAGACTTACCATTACCAACGGTACTAACTGAAACTCAATTATTGATGACCTCAGAGCTGCTATGGAGTTCAGACAGAGTACACGGCTCATTCATCTTCTATTTGATGGATTCTGGGCTTCTCAACCTTGTACTATAAAATATTTCGGGCAGACAGACAACTCTTTTAATGGTAAAAAAAACAAAAAAAACTAAACACCTGTGCTATCATTTTGATTTTTTTAATTACAGGAAGTACTACGTCAGAGCAACATAATAACAAGAAATGGGAATGTTGTATTGGATAATCAATTTTTTTAATACGGAGAACCGCTGACGAAATTTAGAACACCATATGGCATCTACGGCAGTGAAAGGATTAAATGTTATTTTTATTATTGTTTTTGTGTTTTTTTTGTTTTTTGTTGTTGTTTTGGTTTTGTTGTTGCTTTTTTTTGTTTTGTTTTTGTTGTTTTTGTTTTTTTGTTTTTTTTTACACTGTATTTATTATTTTTGTTTTTGTTTTATTTTAGAGAAAACACTACCGTCAGTTGAGGCTTGTCTAATTATTGATAGGTCGCACCAGAACACTGGCAGCATCTGGGATCACTCCAGACAGTGGCAACCAGTTACGTGTGGGATCACTGCAGGATGTGTGTGCTGTTGAGTGGGAAATTCTGGATACCTGATTTGGGGTTCTTCATGCAGGACTAATACCAACATATTTTTGTAAACAATGACCATGGTGTAAATGTAAAAGATTGTTGTCATCTATATTTAGCTCATATTGAATGATGTTGTAGAAATGACACAAACATTATTATTCATAAAGGTCAATAATTGGTTGGGGCAAAGATCTGTGATGCATGGTCTCAGCATGGCACAGTTTATGAGTATTGTAGGAGGTGATTGCCCAACTGATGTTGGGGTTATTAGATGAAATCACGAGAACTCTCTGACATTGCAAAAATTGATACAGTAGAACCTCTGAACTGAGAACAGTTTGGGACCAGGTTCGCAATTCACAAATCATTTTGTTTGCCTTTGGAGGTTGTTTATAATTTGCCTCCAATTATCATGCATTGCAATAGCTATATTAATACACACTACAAAAAAAGTGGAGTTTCCTCATGCATGATAGATGCTTGAAAGGCAAAGGAAATTCCATCCAGTTTGCTTGTGTCAAAGAGCAGGAAATCCCGGAATTTCCTGTACATTTCTTGCTACATGGTGGTATATGATAGAGCACAATTTCAGGTACCTGACAGGACCGATTTCAGGTACCTGAAATTTCATCTACCAAATTTCAGATGCATTTCCTGTATACATGTCACAAGCAATAAAAACCATATGTCATCTTCATTTCATGTATCAAATGTCAAATTTCCTGTATTCATGTCAGAGACAGAAATGCCATGTGTATTCCTCATTTCATGAAGTGAACATCAAATTTCCTACATACATGACAATGTCAGGAAACTGCACATGTTATCTTACTTTCATGTACTCAAAATATCTGATTTCTGACTCCATAAAATGTTGGAATTTTTTTTTAAATTACAAATTATATTCAAACAATCGCTACACAATATGAATAAAATCAGCTTTATGAACATGGATTGTCATTTTGTGACAAATGTAGCTAGGAACAGTCGAGGATAGTTCATTTCTGCTTAGTCACCGAGCACTTGTTGATCCATTCTCAGGGATGGAGAGTCTGTTTGATTTTGTAGCCCTGGTGATTTCGTCAGAGGTGCACTCTTTGCAATTCTATATGTACAAATGAAGTAAATAATTATAACATTTTTTTAAAATTTTAACACAGTTACATCCCATACAACATTCCAAAACACTTCTACAGAAGACTATTAGCTTTACTATTTGCTAACAGTACTTACTTTCATGCATTATTCAGTATCTTTACCAACCAAGATATCACAAATCTTTACCACCAAAGAAATCACAGACCTTCACCAACCAAGAGAGCGTATGTATTTAACTAACCAAAAGATCACACATACTTTACCAACCAAGAGATCACAGATCTTTATTAACTAAGAGATCACAGATCTTTACATACCAATAGATCACAGATACTTTACCAACCAAGAGATCGCACATACTTTACCAACCAAGAGATCACACATACTTTACCAACCAAGAGATCACACATTTTTACCAACCAAGAGATCACACATACTTTACCAACCAAGAGATCACACATACTTTACCAACCAAGAGATCACACATCTTTACCAACCAAGAGATCGCACATACTTTACCAACCAAGAGATCGCACATACTTTACCAACCAATAGATCACACATACTTTACCAACCAAGAGATCGCACATACTTTACCAACCAAGAGATCACACATACTTTACCAACCAAGAGATCACAGATACTTTACCAACCAAGAGAGCACACATCTTTACCAACCAAGAGATCGCACATACTTTACCAACCAAGAGATCGCACATACTTTACCAACCAAGAGATCACACATACTTTACCAACCAAGAGATCGCAGATCTTTATTAACCAAGAGATCACAGATCTTTACATACCAAGAGATCACAGATCTTTAAATACCAAGAGATCACAGATTATTTACCAATCAAGAGATCACACATACTTTACCAACCAAATCGCACAGATCTTTACCAACCAAGAAATCGCACATACTTTACCAACCAATAGATCGCACATACTTTACCAACCAAGAGATCACAAATCTTTACCACCAAAGATATCACAGATTTACCAACCAAGAGAGCGTATAATATATTTAACTAACCAAGAGATTGCACATACTTTACCAACCAAGAGATCACAGATCTTTATTAACCAAGAGATCACAGATCTTTACATACCAAGAGATCACAGATACTTTACCAACAAAGAGATCACAGATCTTCAAATACCAAGAGATCATACATACTTTACCAATCAAGAGATCACAAATACTTTACAAACTAAGAGAGCACACATACTTTGCCTACCAAGAGATCACAGATCTTTACCAACCAAGAAATCACACATACTTTACCAACCAAGAGATCACACATACTTTACCAACCAAGAGATCGCAGATCCAGATCTTTACATACCAAGAGATCACAGATACTTAACCAATCAAGATATCACACATGCTTTACCAACCAAGAGATCACACATACTTTACCAATCAAGAGATCATAGATCTTTACCAACCAAGAGATCACACATCTTTACCAACCTAGAGATCACACATCTTTACCAACCTAGAGATCACACATCTTTACCAACCTAGAGATCACACATCTTTACCAACCTAGAGATCACACATCTTTACCAACCAAGAGATCACACATCTTTACCAACCTAGAGATCACACATCTTTACCAACCTAGAGATCACACATCTTTACCAACCAAAAGATTACACATACTTGACCAACCAAGAAATCACAGATCTTTACCAACCTAGAGATCACACATACTTTACTAACCAAGAAATAGAAGACAATCACCAGGATTAAGGTATAGGACAAGAGTAGGTTTAAAACAGATGATAGTTAGCAGGTAAAGATTAAGGACAATCGCCAGGACTGCAATATGACAACTAGTAGGAAAAATGACATTAGGATTAAGATTTGGACAGTCAGCAAGATTAAGATAAAGAACTATCTTACAAGCTTAAACTAAATTGGTCATTGGATAAAATATTCTATAGAACTTGATAAACATACTGATGACTTGTGTATGCTACACAAACACACAAATCTCTACACTTTTTACATGCAACGACAAAATATAAAGTAAACGTTATGAATAGAAAAGTCTATGCCAAAACACTTACACAAGCTAATAACATCATCACCAAAACTTTTACTCCCATAAGACCTGCCCTACAAATACATATCCATAAAGCCAGTAAGTAGCTTCTTACCCGATAGGAGAAGCACATGACAACAGAATGAGATGTGACATCCATTGCTTGCATCTACACTGAATTAGACCCCTACATCACAAATGGTAAACATTCAACAACTAACAGTGAGCATAGTGACAAATAAAATGAGCAAACCTTATACATGAATGAAGTACCAAAGGTGTGAACCCTCATCGCTACTCTACACTATAGTCTGTCCAAGTTGAGTTGGCACGACCGCAAGTGCGGTAAATGAGGAATGCATTTAGTACTTAACAAGAAGCAATTTAGCCATGTGAATCCAAGTCAATTAAGTGCACAAACGTCAACGTTACCGTGAAAATAGGGCGGTAGCACAGGTGCGCATTAATTCTGTAACTATTGTAAGAAAGAAATTTAGTGAGGTTTGTGGAGTTTTTCGGGCGCTGTACAGCTCATCTCATCTGTTTTCAACTATATTTATGTTTCTTATGCACAGATAATGTACAGCAGATGAAAAACACAAACTGGTGAGGCATTCTTCTAAATAGACAAGATTAAAAGCAGTCAACTCTACCTACTGTGTCCCAAGAAATATTTTGATATTCACAGGATTCAGCAGTACAGCACTGTTAACTTGTAGCTAAAGTTATTAGACTTTCTTGTTAAATAAAATTATCAATTGTTTCATGTATTTATAACATATATGAAAATTTATGAGATGATAGATTTATGTAGTACACATATTATACAAAATATAGTTGTGATATGAGTTAAAGGTGGAGTGCAGCCTGAATTGTTCCTAATCCTTACAATAAACGGCATCTAGTAGTGAAGAAAAATAAATTGGAATAAACACAGTTTTGATAAGCACACAATTTAAAGCTTAAGTGTGGCTATATTACAAGTTGCTAGCTAAATGATAGCTATATCACTCTGAAAAATATTGGCTATACGGCATTTGTTATTGAACAGGTAGACAAATAATCTTACCAACATTCTATCAGGTGGTCCTGTACTCTGCGACAACAGGACACTCCGACTATCCTGTTTCCACACTCGCAACCTAAGCTAATCATGATACAAAGCTAGAAACACAGCAATCTGAGAAGAAACCGCTCATTGTTTACAAAATTCTTAAATGAAGACAGTCCATGTGACCAATCGAGCTGTACAAAAGCGGGCACGTTTTGAGCGGGAAACCTGTTGTTGTTGTTTTCTATTCCCATAGACTTTTGTTTGAGTTTTGGAATGGCAATTTCTCTCTGGTTTTGGAGTATACTGAGGAATATTTTTAACTGCTTTGGCACGAGCGTTCTAATGGTGCAACTCCGGATACGTAGCTGCTTCCGTTCAAAAGTTATTCAAGGTTTTTTCTGGCCAACTCAACTTGGACAGACTATAGCTAGCTACTACAAAATCATTTCTGAAACTTGGAAAACTGAAAAATTAGTTTATACAATCCCTAGTAACAATTTTTTGTTTTGATAAACACAGGTAATACAACCATGGGGCTAGCAATATAATGATAATGCATTATAACTAAATATAGTTACTATCAATATTTTTCTCTTGTAATTTTTTTCTTGGCTCCAATTGCGTTCAATCTGATGCAAATTGGAGGTTAACTGGAATAGTATATAGACCTGCAGCAAAGGCTTAAAAAATATTCACCTGGCATATTAAAAAATCTGAATTACTAAAATTCAGTTTTGCTTTGGTTATCTAGCACAAATTTCAACAAAAGGAACTTTACTAACACTTGAACTAACCATCATTATTGGCTGATCAACACAACCCATGCATACTGCAATATCCTCATTATCCTAACACACACACACACACACACACACACACAGAGTTCTATGTCCTTAGATCATAATTGTAATTAAATACATTTTGATAGCAGACTGAAATTTAAACTTTTATGGGTCATGCTGGTTGCAGATCATATTTGTGCATACAAAATAGCCTCAAATAAATTTTATCCCATATACATACCTGAGTACACCTGTCACATCTCACTTCAATGAAATGTGTGTATGTGGAGAAAATGTAGTTACAGCAACTTCACTGAACTCAATTACAGCTGCTCAGGTTTTCCAGGTACAACCACCAGGTCTAACCACACACAACCACATACATAAAGCTCAGATTGAACTTTGCAACACATTGTACACACTGCAACCAATGCAAAGATCAGCTCAGTCTCTTTTGAAGGTGTAAAAAAATTAGTGAACCAAAAATCAAACATAACAACATGGTATAACAGCCTCCTCAATTTATAGAATTAGTGTTTGTTTACTTTAAGTCCAAACCAACTAAATACCTTGTTTCTCAACAACATCTGCCTGGGTGATGCAGCCACTGCTTCAAAATTTATTATGCAGGTCACACCCACTGCTCCACTACTACCTCATACTTGCTATATGCAATTCAATTTTTTTCTTATAGAAGTCAACTATATTAAATAATGAATAATGACCTTCCTCCCTGGTCACATTTTCCAATATAGTTGATGAGAAATAAGAAATGTAGTTTGTGTAGTTTGTGTGGCCCTATTCTCAGTCATAATGAGATTGTGGTTTCTAACTGCTAATATACAGTGGCAAGTGAGTATGATAGAAAGATAACTTAAAATGATGATGATGCCAATTTGTATCAAAGATAAACATATAAAAAAAAACTTGTTTCAATTTACACCATAATATAGTACACCAACAAGCCAGCTATAAAACATCTGTTTCACTAATAAAGACATGTGAAAAATTACATTACAGAGGTTTTGGTATTCAATCTCAGGCATAAAAAAGAAGGTGAGTGGTTACAACTTGTGAAAAATACAAGAAATGAGATTACATAAGTTAAATTTGTACCCCTATATATAATCAATGCATGAACACCTGTTCAAACTACTGCAGTCTTTACAGTTTCACCTGATGTCAGTCAACTATATAGTTACATAATTTTTAATAAACATTTATCAGCATTATAAAAGTAATAAAGTAAACATTTCAAGTTATGTAATACGAAATCTGAAAATAAAAAAATTCCAGAAGTCTATAATACAGGCTCCCATACTTACAGCAACTTGCAAGAGGTTTTTCTTCATTTTCTTTCTTTACTTGTAGCAGACTCATGGTAGAATAAGAACATCTTGTTCTTTGGCAAAAACTGTTTGGGCTCCTCCACACCTTATTCACCAATTGGCCACTTATCACCTATACAACACTCTACCCACCATCTCTTTCATAACATTTCAAGCAACACCACCCTTATACCTAAATTACTTAGTTCATATAACATTTACCCACACAAACTCACATATCTGTAACATTATGACTCCTATGTCAACACCCTTTTTGTAAGGCCATTCTTGCATCTCTCATATGTTCTGTATCCACAGTATTTTGTTCAGCTAGTTGCTGTATCATACTCATTTCTCATACTACTCTGCTTGCTTCTTCCTCCTACTTAAGGATAAATGTTAAATAATTAGTAGCTATATCGATTCTGAACTGATCTATTTAGCATAGTTTCTAAGTAGCAGCATATTCAGGCTTTACAACCCTGAACAGAAGCAAAACTAAAATACTACCCCCACTATTCAGTACGTGATCATTAAAAAAAAAAAAAAAAAAAAGCTCTGTTAGAAATGTAAAATAGATTATGTTATTTAGCATCCTTAGTTCTACTATAAACGAGACCATACACAAGATACATGTAGAAAATATTAAGTTATATGCAACTAGAAAATTAAACATACTAATCTTAGCTACATTACCAACACCAAAAGAAAGCTCAGGTTAAAGTATTTGGTGACCTAATCACCATATCTTATTATAATGATACAACTAAGTAACCCACGCAACTAAAAAAACATTTCCATACAGTCAGCCACTAGTCTCATAAGAGCTAGCGTACACGCAGTTTTACTCTCCGTGAAATAACTCTAACCTTTAGCATACGCTTCTTCTCTAGTCTCTTTCTCCCCCCAGCAAATTCGCCGGCACAGGTGGCGCGGGGGCGAGACCCCATACAAAGCGCCCTCAGAAGGCGTGGACTGTTGTTATAGTTACAGTTGCTTAAAAAACAATCCGATAGTTACTGATCTTTTGTAAAGCACTTAACCTTATATAATACAGAAAGCTAATCTGTTAACGTTTAGCTGTGTAGTTAATAATAATGATGAAACTATGAACTCAATTGGCATCACCCTGTCAGCAGCTAAAATTCCCTACAGATTGGAACCTCCTTGCCTCTCCAGATGATGATAAAAAAACAGGATGGCATGACTTTAGAGCCATGGAGTGCTGGGAGACCATTAGTGTGGGATACCACTTGTCCAGACACTTTTTTGCATTATCTTACAGGAGACACGTCATCAGAGACACATGTTGTGTGGCAGCTTTTGTTGTTGCTATTATTATTATTATTATTATTATTATTATTATTATTATTATTATTATTATTATTATTATTGTTATTATTATTATTATTTCCGTATATAGCTATATTTCATTCATTCAGAAGCCGTCTATTATGTTATAGCTAGTTACAGTTACTGAAGAAAAAAAAAACAATCTGATAGTTCTGTACTGCAATGAGGCACTTAACCTTATATAATACAACTTTTCTTTCTTGCTGTAGAAGTAGCTACAAATTTTATTCAATCAATTAGTCATTATTGATATTAACCAGGTTGAGATATTTGAAATCACTATATAATATTTGATAGTGTTACTAATTAGCTATATTATAGTTATTACAATCTTCCTTATAGTTTTTAGTAATTGTTATAGTGTAAGTTTTGGTAAATCACCTTGAATACCATAATCACTTCTCCAGATAGACTACACTCAGCTGTGATCCATTTTGTGCTATTAGACACAACTCAAGGCTATTTGCTTCACCAGGACTCCTATAAAAAGTTGGCTGGCAGTCTTAAATTCCTTGCCAGCATGTACGCTACAACTGAATATTAATTGAGTGGAGTTTGTGTTTCCCACAATATTTATGGAGGAATCTATAAGGAGTTGATGAACTAGTCAAAACCTATGATCCCCTCACAACATAAAGTAATGTTATTATCACTAGAAGTTCACCGGGACAGCACTTCAGTACTCTTTTTCACATCTGATAAAGTTATAGCAATCACCTTACAGTTATCAAAGTCTCAGTACAGTAGAAATAAAAATAATGGCATGAAAAAAAAATTGCTTGATGACTGGGGTTCAAGAAGAAGTGCACAAATGAAGTGGGATATGATAGAATGCATAGCAGCAGGTGTAAACAAACAAGTTAAGCTGGAATGTTCACAGCTTCTTTTCCAGTCATCTTGAGGAGGCAATTCATCCTTCTCTGGAAGATCTGTTGGCAAGATAAAGGGCATATGATTATCCAGTTGAGCAGTAGCCTTTCTCCTCTGCCCTTCCTTATTCAGCCCTCCCTCAGCCTCATTCTCCAGCCCTGCTATGCACTATCCCATTCAGCTACTCCTGTACTATGTGGTCACACACCATGTCTACTTCTCGGTTCTAATCGTCCTGTCACTCCATCTTGGACCATGAGCAGGCCTTCGCATCGGCAATCCTTTTAAGTTTCACACATACACAACACACAGTAAAAATACAGTTATACCATTTTACAATTATAAATACTCAGATACGTACTTGATACACTAAAAATCTCTACCTGTTAATACACAGAATAAAGGTGACCCTTATTGACACCACCTATCACAAAGTTCAACTGAAACCAAGCAAGGTTATTATTTAACTATGGGAAGAAGTCAGTGTGCTACAATATATTACAGAGTGTGAAATGATTATATTGTATCATAGTAATGTAGCTAATAGTACATTAAAAATGTATGTGAAAAATCACTGTTCAATTGAAATCGCATGGGGAAAGTGAAATAGCGCGTAACTAATTGAAATACCTCGGTAACTAAGTGGAAACTAAGTGAAATACCTCGGTAGCTAAGTGAAATAGTATGGGTAAAGTGCGCACGCGTGCAGTGTTAACCTTGGAAACGCACAGCTCGAGTAGTTTCTAGTTGGAGACAATGTCATTCTTTACCACCACAGAAGCTCTACCCGTATTAGACGGAATGTTTTTCAATGGATCAGGAGGAGCCGCACGTTGAAAACGAAATTCCAGCGGAAGCTAATCCTGAAATAAGAGATAGTGAGTGAACTATATAATATAGCTACAATTGCAAATGACTTTTAAAAAGTTGGCCTACTATTAGCGAGTGATAGCACGGGTAACCTGTGCTATTAGGGATCAATAGCACTCGTAAAGCAATTGAAATAGCGCTCTGCTTTGCCTCGTACTATTTCAATCACGTTACCCGTGCTATATCCCGAATAGCACGATTACCCGTGCTATTACTCATACAAAAAGCCCAGGTAAGCCCCGGATCTGAGCGATACAATTACATTTAAAAAGCAGTTACAGTTGATATACAATAACTCAGCAAATGCAAATAACAGTGGGCCGATATGTACGGTTACAAAAAATTAGGTGAAAATTGCCACATGAACCAACAAAATAAGTCAGCTACAGTGTAATTGTAGTTACTCATTCCGTGACCACAACTATGTTAGTTACCTTCACCCCAATTACTAGCCCTGAATCAGTTCTCAGTCTAAGTTGAAAAAAACATAGAAGAAATATTTACAGAAACCCCTCACATATATGCCCAGGCAAAGGATCACTGCAGGAGATGACTTTCAAGGAATAGCTCGGGAGAACAGAATTGCCAATGATCGTGTATGTGTGACTATGGCCGTCAATAGAATTAATTGAGAGTGAGACATGTCTGCATGTTGCTTTCAAAATTACAGTTGCCTAACCCTCTTCTGTTTGGCCTTGGCATTGACAACACACACAAAATCCAAACTACACTAGTGCTGAGAGTGAACACCGATTTGGAAAAATAGCAGTGGTTATTTTTGCAAAATTATTGTCCACATACTTACGCACATATGACACACACACACACACACGTATATAATACTAATTACATGAGTCAGAGTGTGATACGGCGAGATATTTCATGAGCAGGCTAACTTACTTTGACAAGCCAAAAAAATAAAAACAAAACAAAGCAAAACCAATGACAGTGAGGCTGAAACAAAATGACAACTTATGTATGTTTGTTTGTATGTATGTGTGTATGAATTAATGTATGTATGTACATATGTACGTATGCATGTGTGTGTATGTATGTATGTATGTATGGGTAACTATGTAGCTATGTGGCTACTGAACTACTCAGGATGTGGTACTTTCAGAGATTTTGAGTCAGATATATTCATGAATTTTCGGCTATGGGTGAGCCTTCTAGTGAATCTGGCTTGCATGTGTGTGTATGTATGTATGTATGTATGTATGTATGTATGTATGTATGTATGTATGTATGTACAATAAAGGCCAGGTTTCCCAAAACCAATCATAATGTACTTCAGTTGGTCTTCTGATACTTTAATGTTTTAGTCATCAAAATATATTATATTTCATAAAATTAATTATGGCCAAAACTTGCTATTAACGGGTTTACAATGGCTCGGAACCAACCAGTCCACAACACATTGCAGAGAGCTCAGATCCGCTGTTGTGTGACAGAAAGACTGACTGACAGACTGAGTAATGCAACTCTACTGTGCATGCACGCTGAGCGTTAAAAACAAGATGGGATGAGTTCTAGACCTGCTTAGCAATCATAGGCATACTTATGTATGGCTGTGGCTAATCCCATGAATAAAATTAGCATAATGGAGGAATGATTAGTTATGTGCACCACATGAACACTAACCTACACATGAACACCAACCTACACGTGAACACTAACCTACACGTGAACACTAACCTACACATGAACACTAACCTACACGTGAACACTAACCTACACGTGAACACTAACCTACACGTGAACACTAACCTACACGTGAACACTAACCTACACATGAACACTAACCTACACGTGAACACTAACCTACACGTGAACACTAACCTACACGTGAACACTAACCTACACGTGAACACTAACCGACACGTGAACACTAACCTACACGTGAACACTAACCTACACGTGAACACTAACCTACACGTGAACACTAACCTACACGTGAACACTAACCTACACGTGAACACTAACCTACACGTGAACACTAACCTACACGTGAACACTAACCTACACGTGAACACTAATTTACACGTGAACACTAACATACACGTGAACACTAACTTACACGTGAACACTAACCTACACGTGAACACTAACCTACACGTGAACACTAACCTACACGTGAACACTAACCTACACGTGAACACTAACCTACACAACACGTGAACACTAACCTACACGTGAACACTAACCTACACGTGAACACAAACCTACACGTGAACACTAACCTACACGTGAACACTAACCTACACGTGAACACTAACCTACACGTGAACACTAACCTACACGTGAACACTAACCTACACAACACGTGAACACTAACCTACACAACACGTGAACACTAACCTACACAACACGTGAACACTAACCTACACGTGAACACTAACCTACACGTGAACACTAACCTACACGTGAACACTAACCTACACGTGAACACTAACCTACACGTGAACACTAACCTACACGTGAACACTAACCCACACGTGAACACTAACCTACACGTGAACACTAACCCACACGTGAACACTAACCTACACGTGAACACTAACCTACACGTGAACACTAACCTACACGTGAACACTAACCTACACGTGAACACTAACCTACACGTGAACACTAACCCACACGTGAACACTAACCCACACGTGAACACTAACCCACACGTGAACACTAACCCACACGTGAACACTAACCCACACGTGAACACTAACCCACACGTGAACACTAACCCACACGTGAACACTAACCCACACGTGAACACTAACCCACACGTGAACACTAACCTACACGTGAACACTAACCCACACGTGAACACTAACCTACACGTGAACACTAACCTACACGTGAACACTAACCCACACGTGAACACTAACCCACACGTGAACACTAACCTACACGTGAACACTAACCTACACATGAACACTAACTTACACGTGAACACTAACCTACACGTGCGACAAGTCTATACACACTTTTATTCACTATAATTGTAATAGCTTGCTAAATTAAAAAAGAATTTTGTATTAGCTAAAGTTTAGAATGATGCCATCATACATGTAGCTAGAATAATTACTGACAATACTAACTACATTGCAAACTGTACTTACAATGGTGATAAATAAATAAATCTTAGACTTCGTATTTATCGCAATCAATAAAATGTTAAGCCATCGCTAAACGAGCCTCAGGAGAATGAAATTTATCGGTAAAGGTTGTCAATTTGGGATTCCCCCCTCCCCCTCCCCCCCTGAAGATAACAGTTATTTCTGAATTCCCATTTCAAATGACGGTCCAGCCAAAACCGGACCAACCGGACCGGTTCCTCCGGGCCTGTATATATATTTCAATGCATATAGCGTGCACTATTGTAGTAAAAAATTATAATACTATATAATGAATCTTAATAGTTCGCGAAATAAATTATTTATTGGTCTGAGATGATTTTGTAATAGCTAGCTAGTATATAGTAAAGTTGAGGGTTCACACCTTTGATGCTTCGAAGTAGGAGTGTGAAAGTTGAAGGTGAAATATTATCTACTCCACAAGAGTAAAACTGTAGATCTGTCACTCCGGTAAGCTTTCTATTTAAGTCCCGTATCATTATAATTATGTGTACTTACACATTACACTTCAAGTATAATAGACTCTGAGTCTGCCCACTCTTATTGTAATACCACACTCTGTATCCACATGTGTTCATGTGATGTGTACTTTGTAACCAATTGAACATGTCGCTCTCTGCATGCTGGCACGACAATTCTAAATGAGGCATCAATATAGTTCGAGCAGTGAAAACGGTACATGTCAACATTGTCTTCAAGAAGCTAAACCAGGCCAAAGACACTCGCTGGTATATATTTTCAATGCAAAACTCCACTTCCAGCAACTTCATTAACTTCACAGCAGCAAACCGTCAATTGTCTGTAATCTCCAAAATCAGAGTGTGACAGACACACAGGATGACTACTGTAACCCTCTCACACATGTGCACTAGTGTTAATAAGCATAACTTTTAATAATAGCAAAAAATTTCTCGCTCTAACAGCCAATATTGTTAATTAAAACTTAAGTTTTAATTAACAATATTGGCTGTTAGAGCGAGAAAATTTTTGCTACTATTATAATTATTTCAGCCGAGAATGACTGAATCACTGAAAGCATAAAACTAAAGATCTTTGGATTAGTTTACAGGCTTTAAAAGTGAAATAGTACGAATAAACACATGTGCGTGCAGCACTAGCCTTGAAACACACAGTTTGATAGTTTATAGGTGGAGACTATTTCATTCCTTAGCACGAATGTCCTATCTGTATTAAATCAACAGATTGGGAGGAGCAACTATCATGTAAATTAGTGAGTGTTCGACACACCAGCATGTGAGTAGGAATAGCAGTAATTACACTGGGGCAAAAAATCATCAAAACTTTGCGAATGTACCCAGTTGTCTAAAGATAGGTTGTAATGGTTGCCATGGTTCCTAGCCTCAATCTTCTTGTATGTGAAAAGATACACTGTACACCTTGTTATAGGAAACCAATGTTACTCCAAAGAAATTACCATTCTCACTCCACATCATAAAAAAACATAAGTTACGTCACACATTGATTTCAGAAATAAAAAACAACAACAAAAAAAACAACAAATCATCGCCCAAATTTTATTCAAGACAGCATTAATTAGAATGGCACCACAGATAAAAGTTAACACGGATGCTTTTGCTTTCATTGTAGCTGTGTAGCACTTGTGAGTATTTTGAATGAGTAACTGAAAAATTATTGCCATGGCCAAAGAGATACACAAAATATTTTTTTTAGTTGTTACTGTTATCCTTGAACTAAATTTTCTAGTGTGCTACGAAAAACAATTGGGAATAATACCGTCTTAAAGATTTGTGTTACAGACAAAATAATCTCTATTATAATTCAGGTAACCTCTGCTTATCCCCACAGGAAATTTAGAAATACCATAATTCAGTTGTGAACTACTCACCTCGACGCTGAAGCCTATGTACCATAGGAACGCATCCACGCCACCCATTATTGGTGCAACACATTCGCACAGCAGTCTCACGGGGCCGGTCTTTTTACTAACCCTGATCCTTCCCCCGCGCGTCATGTTAGGGTAGTTAGCGTAGTTATAGCCAGAGGAGATCTTTGGCCCGACGAGAGATTAAACTTTGACAATGCTTCGGACGACCATTTCCAGTCAATATTATTACTTTTGTATGGTAAAGCGTTTTTAACACATTTGGCCTGGTGATATCACTGGTAAAGGGTTTTCTGGATAGAGGTTATTGTATTGTTTACTAACAGTTTAGCTATAAATGAACAGTCAGAGAACAAATGCATGTTTTTTTTTCCATTAGTATTAAGAAATAGCTATTTAAATAGACAGTGTAGTGGTGTATATTTTTTGATCAATTAATTGTAAAGCAATTAAGAATGAATGAGAATGAATGAGTGAGAACACGTAAATGAATGAAGGAGAATGAACAAATGTATCCATTAGATTCCATTGATATAACACTGTAGCAGTCTCAAGGGGACCTAACCCTTTACCAAGCTAAAAAATGCATATATTTTTTAATTTAGTAATAATAATTTAAAATTGTGTTTATTAATTATTATTATTATCATCACGTACAAAAACTTCACATTAAAAATAATATACATATGAATTAAAAAAATTTTTTTTGTACAGTGTATACATCCTGCATGTACATCTGTAAATTCTAAGTATTAGTGTTAAACTATCTGTAAACTTACCACTTCAGTAAACTCCAGTAGATGCCTAGTACACCTCAGGTGTTAATTGATCTATTGTGCCTGTACACTTGTCTTGGTAAAAAAAAAAGAAACTACGATGTATATGCTGCATATAAATATGTGAAAATCCTTGTAAACTGGGCTTTTTCATGTAGTGTAAATTAAACAAATAAATTTAAAAATGCATAAACAAATGAAACAAGGAAACAAATGACTAAGTAAATTTTAGAAAGAATTTTTTTATTCAAATAACAGCTGTTGAACAAAGTTTAGCTTTAGCTAGATGTGAACAGATGGAAACACAAGCCTCATTATTTAATGTTTGAAATTTCTGACATCATGAAATTCAGCTACAGTCCATGTTTCATGTTTCATACAATAGCTATGGAAATTCCAAATTTCATGTTTTCATGAAATTTTTCAGGAATATCACATTTCATGGAATTACATTACCAGGGCATATCATATTTCATGCACACCATGAAACTAGAGTGGAATGTGAAATTTCCTGTACCTGATAGTTCATTTGTAACTCATGAAAGTCAAGCCTGACATTTCATGTTAATTTCTGACTTAAACTGTACTCAGGAAATGCCACTTTTTTTGTAGTGTGTGTGAGGAGGTAGCAGGGGACGTGCTAGTATTCCTTACAGGACAAGAGGTATGTATAGTACCAGAATGCTATGCTCAGAGCAGTGTGTGTGTGTGCAATTTTTGAGTTCTAGTTTAGGTGTGATTCTCATAATAGTGTATTAATTGCTCCTCTTATTAATTTATATTTGGGACTCAAGAACACCACTAGTAATTATTATTATTATAATTATTGACTGAAATCTTATTTTATTGTTATTACAATCTTCTAATTAAAACCCTTTACCATACATCAATTCAAAAACTTGGCCAGTTTTTAGTAGCTGAGTGCTTGTTGGTGTGGTTGTCAAGGGGTGAGGTGAGTATGAAGTTCTGTATTTGTTTACTAAAATTAAAACCCTCTCACCACTCTTTTTTATTCAGCTGAGTGCTTGTTGACACAAGTTACTGGTAGCTAATTCAAACAATCAGAATGGCTTTAAAAATAGATGCTACAGAATCTAACCACTACTTAAGTAAGAAAGCAATTCTATTTTATTTTTTGTACTAAGATAAACGTTTAACCATGCACTTACTCTGAATAGCATTTAAATACAAATACTTTGAAGAACTCAAATACCAAACACAACATCAGTATTTTAATTATAATTACAAATACTTTTGAACTTCATCACCATTAACTGGAGTGTTGCGTGGATTAACTATAATTGAATTTCTGTTTTATACATGAAAACTAGAGCCTTAATTTAGTAAAATGATGAACTTGTTCTTCAAATGTTTTGTCAAATGACAACTGTCATGTCAAAACACCTTTCCTGTTGTGCTATTTAATCTTTCAACCGGCACAGAGGATGCTGGATGCATAAATACAATGGGGAAAAAAACAGTTTTGCAAATGTGGGATATATTTAAAAATAATAGAAGATTTTCCTTTATGGTAGCAATGGAGCTTGAAGGTAAAAATGTATGCATCAACTGCAGAGAAGCTACTAACTGTTTTTGCTATAAGCAAAATATAGAAAAATTATTTTCTCATGTGGTTGTGGGCATGATGATGGTTTAGTAAGTTCAGTAGGAAAGTCCACATTATGCCATTAATTTTTTTTCCTATTATGTTATTTGGCTTTGCTGCAATTATGCGCCTATCACATCCTAAATTATTCTACCTTTGTACAACTGTATTACATGAATCAAAGTAATAGTACAAGGAAATAACTTTATTTTGTAGTGTGCAACTGTTGCCTCAGCATCGGTGTTGTGTCAACATCATGCTGAGAAAATAAACTTATTATGCTCAATTATGGCCTAAGCTTTTGCCTACCAATTATTATGCCAAATATTATTATGCTGGCATTGTTTGAGATCCTAAGGCTCTGTGGTTTACCAGCCACCTGGACCTTGATTCTGTAACTAAAGAACATAAAATGATTCTGCCATTAAGTAGAAATATGTTCCAGGAGATCATTATAATTTTGAGAGCTCACATTTCATCACCATATTATTAAATATTAAAAGAACAAAGTATTTGACCTCAACTCTGACTACTATAATACCATAGTTTTATGTAACACAACTAGGCGGGCTTGCTCGCCATTTTGTGCTCAAGAACACCGCTAGTAATAATAATAACTAATTATTATTATTATTATAATTATTGACTGAAATTTTATTTTATTTTGTGTCACATATTAGATTGAGTCTGACTGGCAGGAGATTGACGGTAACCTTAACGAGGTGTCACGACTGCAGCCGATGTTGGTGGTGGGAGTGGTTTCCAACGGCTCCAAAGAGGCCTCTGCCATCGCAGCTTGCCTGACTGCTCTGAGGGACGAGAGAGCTCTAGACAGAGGGAGATCAGGCGGACACGAACAAGCAGAAGTGCCAGGTAAGTGGAGACAACACTAAATGGTCCATCAAGTTACTCTGTGGGGGATGAACCTTTTATACCCAACTCATTTGATACATACAGGCAGTTAAATCAGTTATTGAAAGAGGAATGAGAGATTGAAAGTGACAGTTTCAGCAGAGCTTATTGAAAATAAATATATATAAATTATAGAAGTTTAGGACCAGGGGTACATGAGAGAGATGAAAGATCACAATGTATTTATCATATTTAAATGTACTTACACTATTGTACTTGGACTATATTGATGGTTTGGTTAAAAAAAAAATTTTTTTTAATTTCGCACTGAACTAACACACTGAACTGATGCATACCCGTTCACACTATTGTACTGATGAAGGAAGTTGCTGATTAATTTGACTCTCGATCTAATTACCAAGGAATGCATGCTGAAGTCCAGGCAGTTGGAGCTATCACTAACCTATGCGGTTATGTTGTTACGTGACTTCACCACAGGAATGGCCGAAAGAGGAAGTGGGCGTGACTAATACCATTCTAAAACTGTTGCATTACAGTCTGGTAAAGATGGGTCAACGGGGATAAAAATAGAGTTGCCTGACTTCAAGACAGTACTTGAACAATGTTCCTTGGCAAGGAAGGATGCTAATAAGTAAGTCTGTGTTTCACCTGACACAGTTACATGGGACAAGCTGTGTAGTCTCAAAGCCTTTTAAGTGTTACAGTACTCACATGTGACATACTGTTAGCTTATGTACTATCGGTTCAGTTTTCATTGTCATTTTATGGTGTACTAGCTAAGTACATTATTCTTGAAATTGTTAATAGTGCGTGTTTATAAAGTTTGTATACATAGATTGATTAAGATTATGTACATGTAGTGATCGTTTCTTGTTCATTATAGTACCCCTATTATTAACTTTGCTAGATTGCTACTGGAGCTGGACGAGGTGTTCTCTCAGCTTGTAGGAGACATGGAGTTGTTGACCAGGTTTCATAGGGTATGGGAGGACCTCAGTGTGTGGGCGACAGACACTAAGAGTGTCTTGGATGTGGCATCTACACCCAGCACTTCTTCCTCATCCAGTCATGCCAGGGTAACTACAACACCTCATTCCTCTGCTCTGCTGAGGGGCAAGCAACAGGTGATGATTTTATCTAAGTAGTTCCATGTGTGTGTATGTGTGTGTGTGTATGTATGTGTGTGTATGTATGTTTGAGTTTGTATGTATGATGTATGTATATATGTGTGTATGTATGTGTCTATGTATATATATGTGTGTATGTTCGTATGTATGATTGTTTATATATGTGTGTAAATATGTTTGTTTATGTGTATGTATGTGTGTATGTGTGTATGTATGTGTGTATGTATGTATGTGTATGTATGTATGTGTGTATGTATGAGTGTTTGTATATATGGTGTATATTATTTATGTATGCATCAGTGAATTCCATGGTTTCTACTGTGGGGGCGTGTGAATAATTGTATCTTTAGTGCCAGAACACCAATAGAGTTTATCAACAAGACATATTTACTATGTTTTCAACATAATAATGTATTCTTCTTTTTCTTTAACTTTTTACATAGTAATATATTTCATAACCTGTTATAAATTATAATATTATTACATAAGAAGTTAAAAGATGCGTATATCATAAGATCAACAACTTAGCATCATCTTTGTTGTGTTTCTTTCCCCTTTGTTTGTTTGTTGTTGTTTAGGTGTTTGACAGTGACATAGTGGTAAACACACAGCATCTGTCAGTGTTGAATACTCTGTCAGAGGAGCTTATCTCCACCTACCACAAGGAAGACGACACCAGTGATCTCAGAGACACAATGGCTGACCTCAACCAGAGGTGGACCAAGATGAGTGACAGGTAAGTGTGGGGATCTGTGGAATCACATTAAGTACGCAGGCTGCAGTCATTCGGGTAATGTCCTTTACCGTGTGCAGTATTAAATGTATATTCTCCACTAATTTACGGACGCAATTTTTTCATTTAGTTTAGAATTTAAGCCATAACAACAAAACTGTTTTAATAATTACTATATGAAATATAATGCACTTAATGACCCATAAGGAGATCTTCGGGTTACATTATAAATCCAAATTTTTTTGGCAGTGTAAGAGAAAATCTGCTATTATTACTTAATGCGCTTAGAAATATCAGTTTTGTTTTGACATTAATTAAACCATTTACAGTGAATTGTGTACTGTGTTATTTTCCATAGCTACATCCAGCACCAGCCCACCGTGTCGGCTCTGATGGGGAGGTGGACGGAGTTCTATCAGGAGTACCAGAGCTTTGAGAAGTGTTCCCAGAGACTGGATGTGGAGATGTCCAACATGAACCCATTTGTCAGCGACATGGAGTCCATCAAGATGCAGCTGGATAAACTCAAGGTATGATTCCTATCCAGCATATCTTGGAGAGAGCATAACAGTGTGCAACTGTAACTGGTTGATAATTTAGTTATACTGTACACTAAAGGCAGAAATGAATCATCTAATATACTGGTGGTGTGCTGAGCACAAATGGCAAGTGTGCCAGTAATTGTAATTTATACAACAGCTACTATAAACTTTCAAGTTATAACGGTTGAAATTTTACAAATACGTGAGATTAAAACACTAGTATATCAAAACGTGCTAATTAAATGCTCAACTCCTGTGTATGAAGACTGCTCTACTAATTCAGTAGTTCCATTCTAAAAGTTCGGTATATACATAGCCATTCACAAGATAGTACATAGCTACGAAATACTCTCTTACCTCAAAGAGAAAGATACTTCAACTGTTGTTATTATAACATTTTATATTTTCTGCATAATTAATGCCACTATCTATATAATAATACCTGTAACTGACGACGACATATGTATTCATGAATAATTCATGAGTTAATGAGCTGGAACACACAGACGTACAATACTCGTGAATTCGGGCATAATTACCAGGTAAACCTAGAGTGCAAGGCAAACTGGTTAGGCACAAAATAATGGACAGTATGCAGGAGTGGCAGATAAACAGGAAACAGGAGAGCAGCTTTCGTGGACTAGCACTGATTACCGTGTAAACCAAGAACGCAGTTGTAAAGAAGAAAAGGGTTTGGCTATGCTAGACTACTGGTAGGAGAATTCATTTGCAACCTAACCAGGTGCAAAAATGAACAAAAGAAGATGAGAGTGGCCGAGAAACAGGAGAATTGGTAAAGTGTTGCCACGATCAGTAGAAAGTGATTACTGTAATTGTAACATAAAGCAGTTGGAACAGATGAGGTTAGGCAGTGTAGGTTTCAGAAAGGAAGGCTAAAGTGCGAAAGAGATGGCAAAAATGCTGTTAATTATTCGGTGAAATCGACGAGGAAAGGCGGTGTAGTAAAATGATAGAGAAAGTACAAAAGAAAAGGCAAAAAAGGAACGATTAATATTGTACTAAATAGCGGATGGAATTCAATCGTGGAGTAAAGAAGTTTCAAAAAGAAGGTGAAAATAGAAAAGCAGAAGTTAAGTTTCAGAAACCCTAAGTCCATAATCATGATAGACGGACAGAAAGATTCAGAAGCAGGAGAGGTAGACAAAGGAGGAGAAAGGACTCCTTGACTCAAGAAGGAAGAGATAAAAATAGAAAGGTGATAGATACAGAAATGAGATAGTTCAGGAAAAAATAGAGCAGGAGAGGGAAACTGATGTAACCTTAACCAACTGTAGAGAATGATGACAATGAATAAAAGTAACTTATGCTACTACATTCTTACTTTGCAATATGTCAAGTGTCACTGTGTGGTGGGGTACTTGCTAGTACATACTAGTATTGTGCTAATTTTCTATGGCATAAAGTGTGTGTTTGTGTGTGCATGTGTGTGTGTGTATCTCTGTGTGTGTGTGTGTGTCTGCAGAGTGTCCAGCAGGAGCTCCAGGCTAGAGACAGTTCTCTGGAGCGCATGAGAGTGTTAGTGGTGTCACTCATCCAGGGAACCGGAGGCTCTCATCTCAATGCAGAGGGAATACACAACAAGATGGAGACACTCGGCAAGAGATGGAAACACCTTCAAACACTGGCGTCAGAAAGGTGTGTGTGTGGGTGAGTGGGTGTGGGGTGGTGGTTGGTGGTTGTATGTGTTGATCCACATTTCTCCCCCCCCCCCCCCCCCCCAAACCACCACACTTTCCCACCACTTTTGAGATTCCTGCTTCCACCAATTCCTTCTTATGAACAATAATGAAACCACAATGATAATAATGGTTAGAATGACAATTCAATGAAGGTTAATGAATAATAATTAAACGGAGTTAATGGAGGGAGGGGCCAAGCTACCTGCTATATGTCCACGCGCAGGCGCCTAAGCTACACGCACGAGGTTATAGCAGGGAAAACGAATAATAGTAAGAGAAGCCATAAAGAGCATATCCTAGGGAATCCTATAGCATCAGAGTATCACCCACTCACCCACACCACTCCATCTGGTGAAGCACCCAGATGTGACCGGTCCATTTAAGCCTAAACAACAGTGATAACTAATAGTTAATATTGCTTGAAAGATATAAGGACATGTATACTCCCCTCGAGTATAAAACCCCCAAAAGAATGAGTGGGGGCTGGCAAAAAAAGCAACAGTAATCAAACAATTAACAGTAATATTAATAACAGTTAACAACAATTAACACCTGGCACATGACTAAATGGGCAGGGCCAGGACAGAGTAGGTAAGGTGAGCTGGCTTAGTGGACCTCCCTCCAAACCTACACAGACAACCGACATTAATGGGCCAATATACAGCAAAGTTAGCCCTTTTCTCTAGTTGTGTGGTTAACGTCATGAAATAGAATATTCTAAAGGACTTGAAAACTAGTCTAGTTAAATTTTGTAACCTAGTAATTTTGAGTACTACTGGTGATGTACTTCAGCACAAAAGGCAAGCGAGCCATCGTGTACAAGTATTTCAAAAAGAGGTAGAAGTGTCACAAACTTTCCGAATGGATGCAATGCAGTGAGGGTTTAGCTTTTAACACTGAATGTTTGAATATTGTGTGTCCAATACCAGGCAAATATACATACAAACTCTATTCAATAATTCACATCACAATGATGTTATTGTAGGAAGAGTGCTCTCGAACAAGCTTTGTCAGAGAAGCAAGACTTCTTGTCTCTGCTGGCTGACTGCCTGGCCTGGCTCAACAAAGCTGAGAGACATCTCAAGAATCAGAAGCCACTGGGAGCAGAGCCCAGGGTTGTGGCCAACCAACTCAAAGTGCACCAGGTGAGTTCTGCATGGCAAGGCTACTTCACAACATTTACTACCATACATAGTTGATGAAATTCAGCACAAAACTGAGTGTGGGTCATCTGTTGATATATTTCGCACTAGACTTTCAAGCTACATCATTGGTAACCTGAGCCTTCAGTTAAAATAACTTGTCTCCCACGTGTTCAATGAGTTGTTTTGTTGTTGTTTTCCCACTGAAAGTGGATATGCAAAATTCTATTTTTTTTTAATTTCTGCAACAACATTTGCATATTATAATAGTAGAGGTTAATTCACAGGCTTTTTTCAATACAGAATTGGTTAAAAAAGAAAAAAAAAAAAAGTCCTATGAAGGAAAATACAAACATGAATCTAAGAAGCATGAGAATTCTGAGAAAAACTGTGAAAAAATGGATTGTCGAGGATTTTATGAATTGAGTTTTTAGTACAATATTATTGTGTAAGACTTTTTCTCGGAGGTGAAAGGTCAGCAGAAGCGCATGGAGACTGTGATCACATCTGGTCGTCACATGATGATGGAGAGACACTGGCCAGGAGATGGCAGAGGGACTCAAGGCAGGCTGCAGTGGCGTGGAGAACAGATGGAAGTGGGTGTGGTCAGAGGCAGAAGAGTGGGGAAGCTGCTGGAGACTGTGCTACCAGAAATGGAAAAATTTCAAGTGAGAGTTTGTTTGAGATTAACCACAATAAAGTGTAGTGTTTTATGACAAGTTTACATTTCTGTAAATTGGTTCAGATATTCAATTTAAGGGGGTTTTTTTGTTTGTTTGTTGTTGTTGTTTTTTTTGTTGTTGTTGTTGGTTTTCTTCTATGTTGGTTTTTCCTACGCATTGTACACAGAATGTGGAAAGAAATTATCTGATGCTGAAATTTACATGGAGAAGTTTGATACAGTTTCTCGCAAGGTCCCTCCTACACTCAAGAAACAGCTGGAAACTTTGCAGGTAAGGGGTTTTTTCTTATTAAGATAAGCCATACACATTTATTTTTAACTGGCTGAAAGGCTTTTATGACTTCAACAAGTATGGGATAAAGAGTTAAACATCTCACGATAAATTGTGATTATATACTTTTCAGGTATTTTTAGGTCCCCCTTCCAATCTTGAAAATAGTTGTAACTATCATGGACGCATTTCCCCCAAAATTTTCATCAACTCCCTTGTTGAGCTCCTGGATAATATTTTGCAAGATATCAGTGTCAGTGGTTGTGTGTGGTTACAGTTTGTGTCATATATATTTGTGGCATGTGTAGGTGTTTGAACGCAGTATGGTAGAGGTAGCAGAGAGTCTAGGTACTCTGGTGAACTCACAAAAGAGGCAGCTAGAGCTGGGCATCAGGAAGTCCATGGACCTTGTGCAGATGGTGAAGAGGTACCATCAGAGGTGGAACTCCATCAGGAACGTCATTGAGAAGAGACGTGCTGATATTGAGGCAGCCATGGTCAAATATGACCCCGCCAACCTGGGAGTGGCACGTGAGTATAGTGAGGGAGTGTTCTTTTAGCTCACTTTGCTGGTTCAATTTCATGGATTTAATGTTGCACATTTATGCTAGGTCGTTTTTTTTTTGTTTTTTGTTTAAAATTTCTTAAGCCCATTTTTACTTAATTATTATATTTACTTATTTATTTCTTTTCCATTAATTTCTTTCTTTATTTATTCTTTTGCTAATTTATTTTATTATTATTCATTCATTCATTTGAATTCATTAATTTTTCTGGTAGAGTGGAGGAGGGATAATTTAGAAAGCTCTGTAAATGAGTACATATATCTATAAATTTTGTATTAATTCATTCATGAGAATAGTCTCAGCCACTTGTGATATGTTGTTCACTGTTTATTGAGGTGTCAATTAGCTTGAACTCAATTTCACACTCTATCTGACTCTACTTGTAGCTCTTCCAAGAGGCTGGGAGAGGAAGAGAACAGACAACAATGTGCCTTACTACCTTCAGTAAGTATCAGACGGACCTAGCTGTTGCAAAATAGTTCAAAGTATTAGGATATTGGTGTTTGTAGCTCTAGTTGCCATGGTGAGCCCCAGTGGAGTCATCCTGACCTGTACCCACTGTGAGCACAGCCTGCCCACGTACCCGTCTGGAGCCTACCCAGTGGCACTGAGACTCAGGGACATCCAGAAGAGAACTCAATGTGAGTGTATTCAGATATTCAGTATAAATATTGAATATCCATATATTCCATCACTGATATAACGAGTTTAATAACTCTTTTGTTGAGAATCTTCTATACTTCTTTTACATACAGAATGTGTGCTGTTATTATCATGTAGCAATATGTACAGTAGGGGACAAAATAAAGTTCTGAATTCCGTTCCGTAGTACCGCTGTAAAACGGTAGGGTTTTTTTACCGTAGTTTTTATCGTTGCGTTTCGTACCATTTTAACTAAACGGCCGACACCGTTTACTAAAACTGTTTTTTTTTTAATGGTTAAGCTTTTCCGTCGATTCACAGATATTTCCTAGCTAGAAACTCTTCAATAGCTACATCAGCAAGCTAAGGACTTGTTGTATCGATCATTAAAACGTTACAGGGATAGTGCAAAAAAGATCGTACAAATTTTTTACTTGCTTCAATAAAGCTGCAGACCGAAGTTCCAATGGGCACAGAGCTAAAACAAGGTACACTCTTCGTAGGTCTTCTGTTAGCTACTGATGGACCTCCAGTAGTAAAAAATCTAAGCCCGAGAAGGCCCTAACATCGAGAAATAATCGATACTGTGTGGTGGTCGAACAAACAATTCTCCGTGAGACAACTTCAAATGGGACGGCTTCAATTTTTTTCAACCCAAAAAGCTCCGCCTCTGGAGCCTGTAAACAAAAAATCAGAACGTTTTATTGGATAAACGATTTTTTACATTTCTTTGAACGAGATAAATGGTGAACAAGAAAGATTAAAACTGTAACGCGGTCGAACGGAACGGCCGTTTTTACTAAACGGCGTACAATTTTTTTCCTCCGTTTTTTTAATTTTTTTATTATCGTTCAACAGCCGTCCTACCAAACGGAATTCAGAAATTTATTTTGTCTTCTACTATATGCATGAATATATTATTAAAATTTCTTTCTCAGCCTACTTTAACTCATTCGACGTATAAAAATAAGCAGAGGAAAAAAAATTCAACTGATAAAAAGAATCTTTGAAAAAAGATAATTTCCGATGGTCTGTTGAGAGCGAGACTGTAGCAGTACCCCTTAACAGTATAAATACAGGATTGCAGTGTTTGTTTGCCAGCTGGTTGTCGTAGCTCAGTGGCAGAGTGCTTGTGTCCTGGGTTTGATTCCCAGTGGCGATCAAATATTTTTAATTGTATTGTTTAAAAAAGCCCCTGAAAGAGAGAGAATACATCTAACAACTTTCATATAGTAAAGTACCATATATATTTTTCTAACATTTCGGCTCTAGAAGTGTGCTCTAGAAGGATGCCCAAAGAATGTTTCAAATAACAGTGCAATTATGCCTCTAGCTAAATATTATTACATTATTGAACACACGTAGTAGTAATGATATCATGTGCTGTTTCAGTGTCTCTCCTCCACACACGTGAAGCCATGGAAGCATATGAAGACTTTGCCCACCAGTTGTCACAGCAACATCCCGGTCACCCTGCCTCCCACGGCCTGTCTCTGTACGAGTGCATGTGCCTGGCTGTGAACATGTACCAGAGAATGGAGGACACGTTGGGATTGGATGACTCCGCCTATTCCTCCATGGCCACGTTAAGTAGGAATTCCAAGGACAAGCAGAAGTTGTATATCAGTGCCGTTGACTTGACAACCAGTTGGATACGAGATCTGTATGATAAGTAAGGAAATGGGATATGCTCCTGTAACATAGTGTGGCAAGCTAGTTATGTTGCTATTACATGTGGTCCTAGATGTGGTCATAGTGTTTCGTGTGACCTCATTATCCTGAAGTGTTCTTTAGAGGCACTTTGTATTATTTGTGGTTCTTCTCTTTGCACCATTTGTTGTGGTCAATACAATATTACATGACAACACATAGTCTCTGAAATACTCAAAAATTGGTTGTTGCTGTTTTATTTGTTTGTTTGTTCGTCTGAAACAAAAAAATGCAAGTGTTTGTTTGACTTGTAGGTTGAGCGAGTACATCATACCGTGGAAACTTATGGAAACACTTAAACTGAAAGAACAAATATGTTTACATAACGAATAGTTTGTTTTGCAGAAAAAATCCAGTTCCCATGAACAAGACAGTAGTGAGGCTTGTTGTTGTTGTGGTTGTTATTGTTGTTGTAGAGAGCATCAAGGTCCCATACTGTGTTCATCCTTCATGCTGGCTATCATTGCTATATTTTCTGGGAAGCTGGATGAGAAATACAGAGGTGAGTATGTGTGTGTGTGTGTGTTGTGTGTGTGTGTGTGTGTGTGTGTGTGTGTGTGTGTGTGTGTGTTAGATATAGAAGCATCTGTATCATGTGCATACATACATGTTTATTCAAGTTCACTAACTTTGTTGTTATTTAGCTTTATTCAATGTCATTTCTGGTACAAGAAATAGTATTGACCTGGAGCAACTTACAAACATCTTGGAGCAGATTACATAGGTACTTACTTTGATGAAGGCCTATGTGTGTGTATGTGTGTGTGTTTATTGTAACTGTGGACTCATGCATTCGTACAACATGTGTTTGTAGATTCCCCAGCTGGTGTGTGAAGATCAATTCTGTTCTCTGCATGCTCTAGATATCTGTGTCAGAGAATGATTCAAGAAGGTAAGAGTTGACTGCTTTCATAACACATTAATACTTGATTAATATTCATTGGAGCTTTAGAGAGAAACTACAGTAGAACACAAAATAGAGTTCCGAATTCCGTTTTGTAGGAACACCTGTCACATGATTAAAAAAAAAAAGTAAGCCATTTGGTAAAAAATGGCCGTTCCATTTGACCACATTACCGTTTTAATTTAAATTTAGTCTTAATCTCAGCTTTATTGAAACAAGTTAAATTTTTTACGAGCGTTTTGCACTATCCATGTGGGTCTCCTCTACTGCTCAGGAACAACCAAGTGCTGAGAAAACCACACTAGGAGATTTTCTCTACTAGTTTGTCCAACCTGACTAATAACCAGAGTAATTTAGGTTTTTGTCTAATCCAAGTAAGCAAGGGCTCATTAGACAATACTACTGAGTGACTGAGCTAGGCCAGGGGTAAACATATCCAGGGATCAGCCCATAGAAAAAAAATGACATAAAAATAATGGAGACACGTAACTACTATCCAACACAACTGAACACACAACAGACACTAGTTGCTAAGAGCACACAATACAAAACATGCAACTGTCACACTGACTTCGTCAAGTAATGTGAAACTAAGTTCATTGGGGCTTGACAATCCCTGTAGCGTTTAACGGGTGATACAAGGCCTTAGCTTGCTGATATAGCTATGGAAGAGTTCCTAGCTAGAAAATATCAGTGAATCAATGGAAAAGCTTAACTGATTTTTTACAATTTTAGTAAATGGTGTCGGCTGTTTAGTCAAAACGGTACGGAACGCAACAGTCAAGACTATGGCAAAGTAACTACAGTTTTACGGTTGTACTACAGGACAGAATCCGGAACTTTTTTGTCTCCTACTATATGCAGAATAGGATTTTATTTGTTTTTGTTTAATTGTTGTTGTTTTTTTGTTATTGTTAATTTCTTTTGCTCATTCAATGGATTATTGTGAATTTAAGTTTGCAAGTAGCAATCCAGTCATATGATCTTATTGTGGTGCGTGTGTTTGTGTGTGTGTGTGTGTGTGTGTTGTATAGTTTGTAGGAATAGGAAGACTGCAACTTCCTGGTTTTATTTCATGGCATCAATCTGAGCCCCTCCCCCTTTCCTGGCTGCCAGTAGTGCACAGACTTGCTGCAGCTGAGTCCACCCAACACGAGGTCAAGTGTGCAGTATGTAAGACCACGCCTATTCAAGGTTTCAGGTATGCAATAACTATGATATCTATTAAAATCACTGAGACAAGATATCCCTATGTGGCCTCACCTTCGGTAGTTTCTATAAATATAACGAGTACCTCATTGACATTACACTTTTATGTTATCATGAAGGCCACACTGTATAACAAAAATAACAATAACAACAAAAACTTTTGTCAGAACTCTTTGACTAATGACACTGTAGATTATTTTTTAATTAGTTAATGTGGGAGAATTTGATAATGTAATTATTTCCTGCAGGTATCGCTGCATTCAGTGTAATAATCTGGATATGTGTCAGGTGAGAACATAAAGTAGACTATGCATGGGTTTCTGGTTTTTTGTGTTGTTGTTTTTTTAATAAAGATTTGCTAGTGATATTGTTTTGTTTGTGTGATACAGCTGTGCTATTGGTCGGGTAAGAGTGTGAAGGGTCACGACAAAGCTAAACATTACATGGAGGAATACTGCATTGCCACAGTAAGCCTTATACTGCATGTAACATGTGTGAACATACATAATAACACTCATGACATGCAAATACTCGACACATGTATGTATCAGACATGTACATGGAGCCCATAACACGCATGTGCAGTAAATATTTGAGCTCATTAACAATCATTCCAATACACATTAGAAATTTTTTCTAGAACCATCAACATTATCCAGTGCATCTTTTGTGACAAACTTAATTTTATTTTTTTGCTGTTGTCTTTTTTCTTTATTTATTTCTTTTGTCTTTCTTGTACTTAGAAACACACTGATGAAGTGAAGGACTTCTTCAAGTCATTTCAGAAGAGTTTCCGACGCAAGAAGAAGGACATTCCACAGAAGACCAGGAAGAAATCGTTAGCTCCCACTCAAGTTGGCGGGCAAGGATTCAACCTTCTCTCTCCTTCCAACATTAGCAACAGGAACAAGAGCAAGACTTGGTCCACCAACAGATACTCCCCGCCTCCCGTGAGGGCTACTGGCACGCGGGGAGAAAACCAACCAGGGAGGAGGTTCACTGTGACTGAAGATCTGAGGTCTGCCTGGACCAGAGGGGGCCATGGAGGAGTGCCTAGTAGCAACAGAGAGGATGCTCCTGTCAGCAACAGGAGATCCTTTCACAGTAACACTGACAGAAAACAGTGAGTGGTTTGGAGTAGATTGGACAAATGATTAATTAACTCATAACTCTTTCAGTACAATAGGACTTCAGTTTATAAATGTTACTGAAATGTTCAGATATCTGAACAACAGAAAATGTGTTTTTAGCACTAATGAGGGGCATGGTCATGCAATTCTTCGTATCTACATTGTAGGACCGATAACGTGAGGACAAGAGAAACTGCCGCCTTAACTGTAGTAATGACCTCAGGCTAGCAGAATCCTTGTAGATAGTTCACCACCAGAGTCCGTAGCGTGGCCAGTATCCCACAGGTACATCTAGGCTTAATTAATTACTTTAAAGTTAAGTTTTTATTTAAAGTCTAAGCCGCTGGTCTGGGACACAAAGTTAAGTTTTTATTTAAAGTCTAAGCCGCTAGTCTGGGACATAGCTAGCAAAAGAACTAAAGTCTTCCTTCACATCAGAGGGTGGCCCCACATACATTCATGTGCTATTATTAAATTTAGAGTGTTCAAATTATTAAAGTTCACGTAACAGAAGTTATACTTTAAATAATTATTTCTGCATAATATTGACATATTTATGAATCTGGAATATAGGTTGTCTAATGGTCAGAAAACATCAACGAGCTCTATAGCGATCAATGAGGTAGGACGTCACCCACATTTCCATGGCGAAGATATATTGTGTTATAATAATTTGAAATGGATATTCATTACGATAATCAAGTAGCTTAAACATTGAAAAAGTTAGATAATGGCCTAAATAGTCAAAACTTTGAAACATGCACTGTAAAAAACGAAGTGTTACATTACACCTCTTTTGGTGTTCCAACTACACTGTCTGTACTACACCCCATGGGGTGTATTGATACACCCCCAAATTAGTGTCACATTACACCCTTCGAACACCCTCCTAGTATACCAAATAGGGTGTACCATTACACCCCTATCACACTCATAGGAGTGTTACACTACACTCCTACAGTGTATATGAACACCAAAACACACCCTATAGGGTGTAATTCTTCGCCAATATAAAGTGTACTGTAACGCCATGTAATTATGTTCAGGTATAATACAGTAAATATTATTTCACATACAATACGGGTATGAGATGACACAAAAATTGTATGTTTGTATGTTTAGGTCCAATGATGACAGTTCACTCCCTCAGTGATGTAGAGTTCTTCAATCATCCATCACAGACACACCTTAGACAATCTCTATTCACTCAGCTTCATCTAAACATAAAGAACATTGAACACATTAACTTCCATATTTGATAAATTATTACAAAATATTACTACAGGCAACATGTCTACGTCAACTAACTGTGCAGCAAAATAAAAAAATAAAGCCCCTTATATATACATTGTATTATATTAACTTCTATTTTCACTATCACTCTATATGGCAGTACTTAAATGGGAATATAACGTCCACTACCACCTCAGTTTCAAACGCCACATGGCGCCGTGGTTCACTTGACAATTACGATTATTCACTAGAATGGCGACACAGTTGTTGTTGTTTTTAATACAGTTTCTCTGACACGAAGTAGTACTTCATAAAAATAAAAGAAAGGCGTAAGCACCAAATATTTTCCTAAAATTTTTTTCAAACAGCAGTCTGGAGCTATTGCAGGCATTTTCTAAATAGATCAGTTTGCTTCGGAATTGTTTGTATTGGTATAAATCTTTACTGGAAAAAAGTTTTTTAAAATGTGTCCATTCTTTACCGAATTGGTGGTCAGTCACCTGCCAGTAAAAGGGTTGAAGAACACACGATTTTGCCTCAGAACACTTAAAACATAAGCCCCCCTTAGTAAACTTAAGGATTGGACGTGGTAAACCAATCCTGAGTTACAGTGTGAAGCAAGGGAACCCTTTACCTCATTACAGATAGTACTTTTTGATATTGCAAATTTAATTCACTCCTATCTATCCCACCTATAGATACATGTCTGTCCCACTGTCTTTCCCATCCCAGACACACATGTATGTATAGGTGGAATAGATGGACATCCCATGGAACCCCAAGGTCCCCAGGGACGATGGGATGGGTCGGACAATTTCTGGCATTTCCAGACATTTATGGAGTGAATTTACATTCCCTATTACACTTATATAAAACTTACTTAGCAAGTCCTTTGAAGCTTGTGTATAGATTACGCCTTGATACAAAACCTCTTACCTGCATACACACATGAAAATGGTTACTAAATTAATATTAACTATTATCATTGTCCAATAAAAATGAAAGGTTATGTATACTATGGGAACAGAAACACTTTGACATCAAATTTCGGTCTAATTCTTAAATACCTGATCAAATTCAAATTGGAAGATCATGTCAGATAAAATTTTGGCACTATTGTGGTAGCTATGTACTTTCATAAGTACATGTCAGGCCAAAATTATAAATGTCCTTTCAAATTCATGGTGAAAGGGTATAACATCAGATAGACTCTGGTCCGTTATTTACAGCATTAAATTAAAGGAACCCCTAGATTATGCATGTACAATGAGGACATCAATGGCATTAGGATAAATAGGTAAAGGGTTCATTCTAGAAAATGATTAGCAGTATACTCGAGCCTCTCTGTGTTCTGAGTAATGGACACCATCAACCAGACACAAGCTTGTGTGATTTGTGGTAAGGGGACATCAATATAGTGAGTCTATTAAAATGACTTGTAGCTTGTTATGGACCCCCCTCGGTTCCAGGCTGACATGCACAAGTTACACATGACTTTAAAAAGGTTCATGATAATAAAATAAAAGTTAAAATAGTACTACAGACTCAGTGGATTTGTAAACTTAAAGCACTCAAAACTCTCTCTCTTAAAGTAAACACCAATAAGTTCAGCAAGAAAATAACTCAGAATCTCATCTCTGCCAACCCATTTCATTAACCCTTTACCAAATTACCAACATGAAATCCATTACACACCCTTTACCCTAAGCACAATAAACCTTTTACCGTTTCCATGGTAGGCCCCAAAAAAGCCAATTAAAGTTGCTTATATCCTATATCAAATTTTATAGGACTCATTATTATTCCTGTTGTAAGTACGAAACCCCTTACCTAATCTTCATCACAAATAAGAATTTTCAATACTTCACTTCTTTAACATCACCCTACATACAAAATGTTATACATATGCTTAACCCTCTACTAAAAGAGGTATTTCTAGCTCAGCACAATAGGTGGAGAAATATTCTTCTAACGGAAACAATACTAATACTATTTATTCAGTACAATAAAATTATTGGGGAGAAAGAGGGAGGGGCTAAAAAATAAGGGATGCCACATCACTTCTTGCAGGGAAATACCAATTTCAGCAAAGTCACATTACCTCCACTGCTCATATAAATACCCTACAAATTTTAAAACACACAACAACACCCAATGGTATACTAATATTTCTTAATCAATATTATTTCATTAGAGAAAAAAGTACTGAATAACCTCACAACTGCAAATCAAAAAAGAATAACTTGCAAATCTTTCACAATTACTGGTCAAAATTGCTGCTACTTACAACTGCTTCATAGAATATAGAATTTTACAATTTCAAATTGAGTTAGTCTAATATCTAGACCATTCACTTTTTTTGTGAGACCGGCACAGTGCTGCAAATGATATTATTTTAGTTTCTAATTTGTGCTATGTAGTGCAGATTGCTTGGAACTCTGATACTGTGTTAGTTCACCTAGTCTGGTGTTGCCTACCCTTTACCTACTTTTAATATGGTGCGGGGGAGGAGGAAAGGGTCTGGGGACTCTAGTACCAATGACCAGTTTGAAATAATTTTTTGCGCATGCTCTAATTAAGCCCAACTGTGGACACTCTGGTAGTCTTGCGGTCTACTATTCAAGAAAGGTCCCTAACGCTTGCAACATGTACTTGATATCAGAAGGCGCTTGTATTGCATGGTAAGAATTTACCCTTGTACACAGGGTCTAGTTGAATTAACCTAGTCTCTATGAAAGATACACTGTTTATTAATGAATCTGTCAAGGGACCTGTTCTGGGGGCGAGTTCAGTTTGGCATACAAAGTTTATTAATGAATCTGTCAAGGGACCTGTTCTGGGGGCGAGTTCAGTTTGGCATACAGCAAAATACTAACACATACATATAATGTATAGCCAATTGGATTATCAGGGTCTGTGGACAACTTCCACATACGTACCAGCTCTAGAAATGGCTATACCCCAAACCTTTAGCAATTGACAGTCACTACCGTTGTACAGCTTCAGGTTACTTTTATCAAACTATCTGGCTGGTAAGTTATGGTGAAATCTCTTCAACCGTTATTGAGACAAAGTATCCTGGGTGGAGGAAAGGGTCTGGGGACTCAAGTACCAATGGTCAGATTCTGGTGCTAACCACCAATTTAAAACATTCACCACAGTGGTTGTACACAATATTTAAAAAGGTAAGGGTCGGCAACACCAGACTATACTTCACCTTGGGTCTCAAAAAGTTAGGTAAAGGGTCTATAAATAACTCCTACACAATGGGTTTCATAATATCAACATTAAAATTCTTGTCTGCTATATCAATTAAACACAGCTGCTAGCTGCTGGCAGAAATACTGTATTTCTTATACCTAGCCCTACCCCCACCCCTTCCCTATAAATTAATATTTATGCCGTCCAATGCCTGCCACTAGTTTAGCTACACCTATAAAACAATGACTTCTCCTTTCCCCACCTCACTTACTTGCAGCATTTCGTGGTAACGGTACCAATTGGCACATTTTGAATGAATATAGTAGACCTTTTAGATCAAATGAACCGCCAAATTCCTTACATATGTACACAGTAGCAAGTGCGCTTTCTCACGTGATAACGTCAGAAACCCTTTACCCTATTTAGAGATATGTAATTCAATTTACCCTTTACCGATTTTATGAAGATCAGTCTTGAAAATGTAGACGTGTATAGTAGTGCTCAAATAAACTTGTGGGGATAGACCTCGGGATAGACGAATGTGTGAATCACTTTTCTGCCTACCGTTGTATTCATACAAACATTATTGTAAGTTACAACCCTAATAAGCTAGCGCCGGCGGGCGGGGTTCATTATCCATTATTCCAATTTTGGAACAGACACTATGAATCTGCCATGGTAGGAGAGTTTTCTTGGAGGATTTGCAGTACACTGCAGGGTTTCATCCAGAAATTTTTTGTCTTGGGGGGGGGGGTCGAAATTAAAGTGGAGTAAGTAATAATTTTAAGTACTGGTAATACTTTTTGCTATCCAAATCATAGCGACAGTAGAAATCAGAATCGTTTTCAAAATAGGCTTCAATTTTCTTCACTATCAAAACTAATGGCTATAGCTATAGAAGACCAGCGTAATTTTGATGCTGTGCTGTAAACATTTTAATTCTGAGTAGGTAAAATAAGTGGGGGGGATACCCCCCTCCCCCTCCCTGGATGAAACCCTGCACTGTGTGTGGTTCAGCACATTCATGTCGCTCCCTCCAAACAAGTGCTACAAGCTAGCAAAAAAAGAGCTAGCAAAGTGCTAAAAACTAGCAAGAGGCAGCAAAACCACGCCCATGCCATTTTGGATTAGGTTATGTCGCATAAATAATGGCAATAATCACAGTTTTCATGTGGTGACTTTCATACGAGTATGATGCGTCGTTAAAAGGAGCACAGTCAGTAACTGTAAGGCCAGTGCATGTTTCAGATCAGGGTTTCCCCCTATATTTAGACCAGAAAGATTAACACTGGCGTAATTAAATGAAATATAATTTTACCTTTGTAACAACCACACTTGGGGGTTGGTTACGGTAACATGATTATTATGATTACAGTATGATTGTGAAATGTTGATTATGATTATATATAATTATGATTATTTGTCAGAAAAATAGGGATTGTTACAACAAAAATAAAGTTTTTTCAAACAGTTCGTTTGATAGACGTCATCTTTCTGGTCTAAATATTTTCCCAGTGTAGATACTGGAGAATGGAGGTAGTTGCAGGCTACGTACATTAGTGGCCTTAAGTTCAGCTGCTATAACTCTGTTTATTCTAATTACAGCTAACATTTGCTGTGTTTTACTTTACTGCTAATATTACCAGTAATGGTTCTATGGGTTTGATTACGATGATTACACCCACAATTTGCCACATGATTTTGATTATGATTACGATTATGCAATAACTTATCGATTACGATTGTAATCATAATCAACCCCAACTCTGAAGCAACCATAAATTACAAATGTTATTCACCAATAGTTCTCTCCCAGGCAATGGATATATTTCTCTGCTGTTCTTATTGTTTTGTTATAGTGCTATGAGGGAATATATTATATATTAATGCAGCGTGGCACTTCTAGAGTGGTAATAGCTTCATTGCAGAGGCCAATGCCAATGATGAAGTAGATGGTGCTTATTCACAGTTGAAAAGGAGGAATGACTGCTGAAGACAGTGAACTAATTCTTCCAAGGTACTACTGCTGGGCTATAACTAGAGTACAATAATCTATTACCATTAGCTAGTTCAATATAATCATTGGGTAACTGCAGAATATCACAAATTATTTGGACCATATATTAGCACGAGTGCCAGTATGATTATAAAATACGCAATAGAAAAGTGTGGGCTTATGCGCTGTGTTTTTTGGTTATAACCGGAAACGAGTGAGTTACCTGACAGGCTTTTCTATTCCGTATCTATCTTGTACCACGTGCGTCGTCCTTAGAAACAATGTTTTTGCCCCGCAGTTCAAAAAGTGTGTTATGCCGCTACTTAACCAACACTTTTTTACCATTACAAGTGACGTGACATGTGAGTGCTAATGTGCCAAACAACACGTGATATTCTGGTGGTGTCCAATATTAAACTTTTTGTTGTGTGCCTTACGGAGACGCAATAACCGTAAAAAATTTGCTCAAGGGGGTGCAATAACCCACCACAAACTTGATCCCTGTGTACTGCGGAATATTACCACATGTTTTACCATTTCAAGAATTCAAACAGTTCCTATTGAACTACACGTATTTGTATTATTTAAAAAGGGATTCATACAGGATTCGTTCAAAAAGATTTTTAGGGAGGGGAAATCTTGTGCTTTGGAGGGGGACACTTTTACTAATTCTATTAGAGAGCACTTCAGTTTGGGGGGAGGGGGTAACGTTGGCTTGGGTGGGATCCCCTGGGATCCCCCCCCCCCCCCCTCATAGTACATGAAATTGTTGAACCATGGCAACCTCCGGGCGTATTGTCTGATGACTGCCCCGTATTCCTCAAGTTTCGGTCCTCAACAATAATTATTTTATGTCATGGTTTGACTAATTCACATCATATTGATTGTCCGTATCTACCTGAAAATATCGGCTACCAGTATATCGGCTAAATTGCCTAACATGACGACACTATCCCTCTGTATGAATACCTTGGTTGTAAAGCATTAAAGATGCATTCTCCCTCAGTCTAATTTTTTCCATGAGGCCTAATATGCAGTATACATACATATGTAGTATAGATTTTTTTTTTAATGTAAATTTTGTCCATTCTTGAATTTTGTACATAAATTATTCAGGTAATGCCATGATCACTAACTTTTTTCATTGGTACTTTATTTTATTTGTGTACTAGGATTGCTGTGGTCCATCTGGCAGATGAGCAAGAACAGCACATTGAAGTAAGTTATGGGCAACCATATTGGTCTCCTCATGTTGATCTTGCTCATTTATAGATTGGCATGAGGTGTACATCAAGAACCAGTCGTTGCACTATATAATTGCTGTCTATCCAGCAGTATTACCAATAGTACATACTATGTTTAGTTGTGTCATGATATATTGCTAAATACCTTGCAACTCTTTCGTTCCGAACTTAATTTTTACCGTCAGGTCGTTGATTTCAGGTAACTCGAAAATCACTTTTAAAATTTTTTTTTGGTGAAAACTATTTTCGAAGCTTCTGTAATGCCTTGGGCACCTATAATCTGAATTTTGAGGTTCTAGCTCACTGTATCAATTTATTTTTTTTAATCGTCAATGCTACTCCCGGAATGAAAGGGTTAAATAGTTTTGATCATGTCTTGCTATGTATGTTCTCCACATTTGTCACGAAAAATCCTCACTACATGTGTACATTCTTGAAGTTTATCTTGATTGAGCTCTACTTGCCACTTGCTAACATACTGCCACACATTTGCACGTAGTGTGTAGGTGTGGTTCAGTGGTGTGCTTCATTTTGAGTGTGTAGATATTTGTTTTCGAAAGTGTGATTATGGTTTGTTTGTTTAAGCCAGAAATAACACATAGAGATAAGATGGTACTTTTACGTGTTATTAAATTAATAGGAGTGTAAAAGAATGAGCTGACAATGTGGACTTTCATCACTTTTTTGATTCTATGCACACTGGGACGGAGTTCCCTCCCCCCAATATAAGTTCAGCCCCTTATAATGGTGTTCGGATTAGCGAGAGTTCGGATAAATGGGGTTCGGATAACTGAGGGTCTACTGTAATGAGTTTGTCAGAAGTCAATGGTACGCTTAACGTGACACAGTATAGATAATGAATAAAACAATATGAGGTATTGGAGTGATAATTGCACACATTAGCAATCAGGAGACATGTAAATAGGTCAGTATACTCCATCGTTCCTTATTGAGGAACTTAGGGAACTAACAAAACTCCTAATGGTATCTCTAAAAGTTAATCCACAACTCAGATTATAACTACTGTCACTATCCATAGATGATTTTCTTATATTAAAGATGGTATCAATGAGTAAATTTATGATGTCATTGTCAACAAAACAGAGTAAATGATTATTTTTGTAAACTATGTTAAACAAAGGGTGCAACTCTTTTATTTTCAAGCTACTGAGCACATTTGGTGGAATTGTGCAACTAGTAATAATCTTTTATACAACAAAGTTAGCTTAATAGGACCTAATAAATAGTTGTTCTTTCAGCGAATGTGAATCTACATGGCCTCATGCTAACTCCTAAACCGCTATGTACATGAATACATATACACCCTCAGAGTTCATGGCCTGACCCTAAACTAGTGGAGACAACATGTCTGACTCCTAGTAACCAGCAAGTGGGGGTATATTGTGCGGCACCAGGGAGTCAAGTTCAAGTGTCTGGATTTTATTTAGAATTACTTGCCCATGACACTAATATGTACACATCATAGCAGACTCCCAGACTGCTGGTGTGTGTGTGTGTGTGTGTGTGTGTGTGGTGAGCTGGTAATATAAATAGCCATGCAGTTCAACAGTTCAACAGTTAAAAAAAAAAATGGACACACTGTCATGTTTGAAGCTACAGGAATTGCTCCTAAACAAGGGATTACAAGACGTGGCCACAGCTGTAGATAATAATGAAGTAACAGGACAGTGCCTGTTGGAATTAACTGAAGGAGAAATAAAGGAATTGGCTCCCAAAATTGGAGACAGGGTAAAATTAAGTAAACTCATAAATGAGTGCCAAGTAAGTCCCTCCATTATAGTTATCCTTACAATTTTACAAAGCTTTATATTTGCAGAGTGAATACGATTTACTTCCAACTTTATCAAGCACAGAGGGCTCCACAATCTCAAACTCCAATGAGACAATGACAGATATCAATACAGTAAGAATTAACAAACGATAAAATAAGAAATTAACTCCATGTCTTATACATACCAGGAAGAAGAGATACCAGATGATATGCCTCAGTACCTCAGTGACTCCAGTGGTGTTCCAATTACTCCTGATGCCTTCACTGAGGATGATGATGTTCTAGGTGACTCATTGAGTCTGCCAAATCTGGTTTCTAATGCCTTAGAGCCTAGCACGAGTCAGGCAGCTGTAAGTTTGCTACATCTGTAGTGTAATATGTGCTATTAATACAGTGTAAGTGTCTTATACATTATATACATGTACTGTATTTCATAAGCTTTAGTACACAGATACGTAAACAAACTGAACTCTTATTCCATTAAATATGTTTTCCAGGGTCCTAGTCATTCAGAAAGAACAGCACCTCATAACCCTTCTGTGAACAGAGCTGGCCATAGTAATGTAGTTACAAATTAAAACAACATCTAATGGCTCGGGTTATTACATTTCACTCTAGACATAGTTGCTGTATGGCAAAGGATAAATGTATCGGTGTAGTGGGCGCAAATGCAGTTTAACTTGCCATGTTATGGTCTACAGAATTCATCTAATTGGCACCTTGACTTTAAGGTTCCAGACAAGGATAAGTTTGGGTATACAGCAGCAGCTGCCATTGAAGATGGGCACTTGACCTCTTCAGCTAAGAGAAAGATTATCTCCTTGATGAGGTCCCTTATTATCCCCCACACACTGTATCCAACAGCTGAACAGTATGTTACGGTGTGTGCTAAGTTGGTTGAAAAACATCCCAAATTAAGAGATATGGTTGGAAATGGCATAGTAAGTTCTCTCTTGTTTATTTAAGAGATAAATACATTAATAACCTTTTAAAACATAAGGGGTCCTGGAAAATATCCTTGAGAAACTCCTTTAAAAACTACAGAAGAGACCACTGTCCTCGAACTGCATCTAAGCGAACCTCAAGTATTGATCACCATTCTTCCAAAAAATTGAAGCTCACTGAGGTAGTCTGACTAATGTGTGTTTTAATATGTTACACAAGTTGTGCTCACTGTATAGGAAGATCATGTAGTAGACCATGAGGAGTATGAGGGTTCCATTGAGTTGATGCAAACTCTTGATCTTAAGAGAAACAGAGCAACTGGCACCAAATTAATGATTGAAACCCGTTCCATAAGAAGAGAATGGATAGCAAGGGAGAATCCTAATATTGTAGAAGTTATGGACAGATTCCCATTGCTAAAAGATTTACAGATCGTAAGCATTATTAAAATAATTTTGTCCCTTAATTACCGATTCCTATCAGTTTCAGGCAGAATATTGGAACATGGTCGACCGGAGTCGTGAAGATGCCATAGCTGCATGGAATGCCTGGAAGAAGACAATAATTAAGGTAGCTGAAGTAGAATCCAAAAGAGCCTCCATCAAAAAAGTGCTCCAAAACTATAAACAAGTCCCAGAAGGTTTATCACAAGAAAATGGTATAAATAATACAAAATTCACATCATATTAAACTGTACAATAACTGCTTCTTTCACAGACTACAGAGACTTTGCAGCTTGTGAAATTATGTTTAAGTTGCTCTACCTCAGAAACACAAAAGGTCTACTTTACAAACAAGTGTTAGTAAGTACATACCATTACTGTCCAAAATTTTGAAATCACAGTTGCAAATTGATCAGACCGCAGATGTTGACCTGGGTCTTGAAGCAAGCATACAGTTGGAACCTTTCTTTCTTATCGTAGGACAGATTGGCTCAGTGGAATGCAACTACTTGCTGGTGGCCGAAAATGAAATCATATTAGAATCTAAGTCTTTTCTGGAAGCTATTTTTGATGTCATGGGGACTTATTTTCAATGAAAATATGCTATTCTAAGCAACTAAATTGTATTTTACAATTTTTTCAATCATATATCTTAAACATAACTCCTGAACCTTTGATAAATTTCATCAGATTAGCCAACTCATTTGATTGATTGTTACTCTAGTATATTGTATTCACCTTCAAATGCTTGATTTTATTTACTTGATTTTCATAATAAAATGGACAAGGCTAATGATTTACTCTGTTTGCAGCACACTATTGTCCAAGTTATCCTAGCTACACCAAGCTTACAGAATACCACACAAATATGGGTATCATAATATACAGTATATTTATGGGCTGCATTTAAGGGGGACGTAAGGGGCCTTTGCCCCTCCTACTGCAACTCATGGCAATCAATGACAAACACATTGCCCCTCCTAAAATTGTGAAATCGTAATTTCACCCCTCTGAGCTTTGTTTTCTATATGCAACCCTGTATATATATATATATATATATATATATATACACACCTGTAAACTATGTGCTAGTGCATTATCCTTATCTCTATGGGAAAAGGATGGGATTAGTTTTCTGAGGCTTGTTGAAAAGAGTTATTTTTAAATATCTGAGATGATGGGCCATAACCACTATTGATTGCTCAAGAAATAGTAGAGAACAGACTTACTAAATGTAAAATAAAGCCTTTCTTCGTGCAGACTCCCTCACAATAATAGTTGTATTAAGTGTCTTTTATAACCCTTGTAGCGCAGTGAGGCAAGGCTGGTGTGCCCTCTGTGTCCCTACAACCACACCGCCAACCTCAATATGAAATTAAGGGACTACATGCAGCATATTAGAGAATGCCACACCTACTCACCTTCATTTGAAATCACATGTGGAATGAATGGATGCCCAAAACGGTTTAAAAAATTTAGAAGCTTCAAGTCCCATGTATATGACTGGCATGGTGGGGATCCTAACGTGTCCAATACCTCCACTACTCCATCCCATTCCTTAACGCAACTGGAACCTGAAACTGTTCATGAAAGTGAAATGATTGCTGCAACTGATTCGAGTGATTTCGACACCATTCCTGTTGCTGAAACAGAAATAATACCAGAAATTCAAACAGAAATCACAGAAAACAATAGAAATGGTAAGCACTATTTAGATAATAATATATTAATAGTAAAGACACTTGAACATAAGCAGCTGCAATTTGAAACAACAGGTATGTGTTGAAAAAAAGGGGGGAGAGGGGGGAGGGAGAGAGAATGAAAATGACAATAATCAAAACAAACAAACACACAGCATAAACTCAAATTACATCACTTGGATACATGCCTTTCTGTGTGACTACAGTCAAAGCAGTGAACTACTGCAGGGTTTATTTCAGGGGGGCAAGGGGGGTTGCTCTTGTCCCCCCCCCCTTAGATTGTGAATATTCCAGACCCAAAGGAATAGTGTAATTTTTCCCTAGTAAATATACAATTTCCCCTCCCCCTTTCAAGTTAAGGCCACGCCCATTTTCCCCTCCCATCCTTGGGAAAAATTCATAAACCCTGTACTGAATGATACACTTAATAATATTAGTCACATTTAGATACCCTGTATTAGTTATTAGAATTTTGGTAAAGAAACAGTGGTGCCACAGAGCACTCGTCACATCATGTTGTGATGAGCATGAGATTCATGTATAAAGGGAATTCATACTTCTAGATTTGCTGCAAAAATGATTTTTTTGGATATTCTAAACTATAGGAGGACATCAGCTGATAAAAATAATTCTAATTAGATAAAAAAATTAATGTTGTCCTTGGCATGTGTTGCTTGTACAATTTTGATTTTTTGGTATTAATTTTTTTCTTAAAGTACAGTACTGTCACATATGCATGTATACATATATATTATTATATTCAGCAAAATTACAGCTATATAATGTGTGTGACTCTGATGAAGGTACAACTGAGCTTGAATCATCTAGCATGGAAGAAACTACTTTACCTGAAGATAATTTGCAGCATCTTGCTAGGATGTCTGCATTATTTTTATTAGAAATAAAGGAGAAATACAGACTAACTCAGGTGGCAGTTCAAGGAATGATAGAAGGAATAACAAATTTAATACAGGTACCGAATATTTCATAAGTATGATTGCACTTACATGAAACCGCAACAATAATTTTGTAGCTGCATTGTACGGCTTTGTACTCAGAAGTGAAGGAGAGGCTGAATAAAGTGGGAGTAGTAGAGAGTTTGGATGACAGCTTCCACCAACTGTTTTGTGACGACAGTCCATACTGTAATCCATTTCGGGAGGTTTCTACCCACCACCTACAACAGAAGTTTTTAAAAAAGAATTTCAGTTTAACGGTTTGTAGTAGTGATGTTGTTTTTATGAACTGCTATAGTAATACATACTCTATAGGAACCACAACGCATTCCACTTGGAAAGCATATGAAATGGAAAGGGTGTGGACCAAAAAGGAAGTACACCTTGAAAAGAGATGAAATGATCTATGTGCCACTGACACAGACTCTGCAACAGCTCCTTCAATCTGACTTTGTCAGATATCAGGTAAACCTCACTTCTATATTTGTCTAGAATGATCACATACACATGCTAATTCTACCACTTCACAACAATGAAATAACTCTTCACACTAAGCATATAGTACAAAACCACAGGAATGGAATGCATACATTTAAAGAGTTTCACACTCACATTTTGAAACAGTTAATCCCAACTTTGAGTTTATGCCAGGTCAGCTAACTTACCAACATACATTCAAACTCAGGTATCACATGAGGAGAAGAGTGAACCTGGCTGGCTGTCCGACTATAGTGATGGAGTTGCCTTCAAAAGCCATCCCCTCTTCACAATGTCTCCTACTGCACTCCGCATTTTCCTCTATTATGATGACTTAGAGGTTTGCAATCCTCTTGGATCTAAAGCCAAGATCCACAAGCTGAGTAAGTCATGTGATCTAAATTCCCAATAGCTACTAAAGTACTTACAGCACATATGAAAATATATTTACAATTTAAATTTAAAAACAAAAAATTACTTATTTCCATTCTTATTTCAGGTATTTTCTACTTCACACTTGGCAATATACCTCCAAGTGCCAGATCTAAATTGTCCTCTATCAACTTATTGGCAATCACCAAAGAAAAACATCTAAAGAAATATGGAATGGACACTATTTTAAAACCGATAGTGAATGACTTGAAAAGACTGGTAAGTATTTGTTGGTCAGACACCTCAACAAAAATAAACACAACTAATTATCATATGTTAGGAACTGGGGCTTACACTTAACATAAAGGGGGAAATGAAGAAGTACCATGGCACACTATGTGCTGTGTCAGCAGACAACTTGGCAAGTCTCGCCATGGGAGGCTTTAAAGAGAGCTGCTCTGCATTTAGACTGTGCAGACATTGCATGGCTACTAGAGATGCTGCCAAGTCACTGGTTAGTTAAGTCACTACACACACATTCAAAATAAGTGGCTCACATATAATAATAATAAGCCAACTCAAAGCAACAATTCCAACAGTTTATTTTCACTGCATAATTTTAGTTATTGTTTCTAAACAGTTCCGGGAAGACGACTTCACCTTAAGGGATCGTACCAGCCACAACCTACAGTGTTCAGAACTAGACACTTCTAGTGATGCTTCCAAAATTTACGGAGTTAACAGAAATTCCATTCTAAATGAACTACGGTGATTTCTTACATGTATAAAATTAACACTGTCACTAAAATGTTCTATATTCACCTGGTTTTAGATATTTTCATGTGTGCGATGGTGGTTTGGTCCCTGATGTGATGCATGATATTTTAGAAGGTGCACTCCAATATGAGATCAAGCTCCTTCTGAAAAGAATGATGGAAATAGATAAACATTTCAGTCTTGGTAAGGAAACCAGTTCACCAGTTCTGAAATGTAACATAACAACAATGTGTACTACACAACTATAGACACATTCAATTCCAGAATGACTAATACAGAGCTGGGATACATGGAAGTACATGATAAACCCACTCCGCTAGCCACAACACTCTTTACTACTCCAGGACATACTTTAAAGCAATCTGGTAGGCCAAACAAAGAACAAAAGAATATTTAGTGACCTTTTATTCCTGTAGCTGCACAGATGTGGCTAATGGCAAGAATTCTCCCTATTGTGATCGGTGATCTTGTCCTAGAGAGAGATCCTTACTGGGAGAACTACTTGATCATGATGAGAATTGCAGACCTCTTGTTCACCAACAAACTATATGAAGATGGTGTTGGCTACATCGCTCACTTGATCCAAGTACACCATACCAATTTCAAGCACTTGTATCCTGGAGCGTCAATAATACCAAAAATGCACTTCATGCTACACATGCCAAGATTAACTCTTCAGTAAGTTAACCCATTTGCTTTAATGTATGCATACAAGTAAGGGTTTAAACATTTCTCCTTGTTTTAATTTAATTTATTCAATTGTACTAGCTGGCATCTATACAGTAGAACCTCAGAGTTAAGAACTTCAGAATTACGGAAGACTCAGTAACTAAACACCTTAGTGTGCCTTTTATTAGTAGTAAATTATCACATTACTAATGACTACTTAGTAGTCTCACACATACATAGAAAATTCTGAGTTACAGAAAGCCTGGTTTCTCAAGGTGCTTGTAACTCTGATGTCTTATTGTAATTATTTTTGCATTTGCAATATGACACAATATTCAACAAAACTCTGGAAGATATTTATTAACCCTCAGCGTACATGTACACGAGCTTTATGTAACTCACTTTGTCATTCATTTGTCTGTTCTCTGTATCTCCAGGGACGGATATCAAATAATGACATTACAACCTAGACAAATAAATATGAACTTTAAATAAAGAATGATTTCAAACTATGCCCACAAAGGCTTTTGGTGCTTCCTCGATAATCCGGACTTTAATTATCCGAACCTGCTGCATAGCACTGGCTCTAGATGTGTAAGCGCTGAGGGTTTGTATGACAGGTTTACCTTAACTATACGTGAAAAATAAATTTGTCAAATACCAATTAAATTGACTCATGTGACATTACAGGTACGAGTGAGTGAGGCATTGGACAATGCGGTATGAGGCCAAACATGCTTACTTTAAAAGTTTAGCCCACACCTTGGGAAACTTCACCAATATTCCACTTTCATTGGCAACCAGGCACCAGCAGCACCAGTGCTACCTGCAAAATAAAGCAAACAGAGCAGGAGTTGAAACTGGACCAGGTATATAATGTAATCATCAATAAGAAATGAAATTGAGACAAATAGTTTGGATTACTAGAGTAATGAAATAAAAAAGGAAGGAACCCTTTGTGTTAGGCATCATAGCTTCCTTCTCCTTAGGAACTTTAAATTAATTTATTTCTTTATAGTTTTAGGCATTTTTTAAAAGCCTCTATTAGCCAATACTCTTGGCACAAATGACAAGCACAATTTTTAATCTAGTTATGTTTCTGTTAATTAACATTACCCCTTGAATAGCTTTATCTTCTGCCAACAAAACCTGGAAACGGGGAAAACTAAAGCCATTGTGCAGTCCCCATGCAAGCATATTAGAGAACAAGTATAGTTGGTTTTTTAAATTATGATAATGTATGTATACATGCAGTAACCTCTGTATCAACAGTGGAAGTGAGCGACATGGCCCCAACAATAACAGCAGAATATGAGTAAGTATAAATATGCATACCTTAACTGAATCAATTTTTATTGTAGTTTAAAATTCCAGGACCAAATGGGTAAAGGTGGAAGGGCAAATTTACAAGCCTAACGCCGTGGTCTTGTGTGGCACTGATGAGGATGCTTTTGAGGTACTTGAAATATCTGCCATCTATATCAACAAAGAAGAGGTTATCTTCAAAGGAATCATACACAAACTCACTACATACAATAGACACTACCATGCCCACATTCTTTCTACAACTAATCAAGTCAAGTATATTTCTTACAATGCATTACTTCACTACATTCCTCTACATCCTCGAATCACAAGAGTTTTACCAGAATTCAAAGTTGTAATTTTACCGTTTTATATACCTCATTGACTTTATTTCTTTTACTATGTGTTAGTTTTAAGAAGTTGTGTTTGTTCATTCATTTCAACCTTTCCACATTAATGAAACATTTTTACCTTTCATAGCTTAAACTCATATAGCTGTTTTTTAGTTAGGGCACTTGTTGTAAACATGGTGTGGATCGACTTGAAAGGATAGTGAGCTACGTATAATGGAGGATTCTCTTTGCGCAACTACTTTAATTTAATTTGAATAGGAGCTAGAGGTCAAAGGGCATGCCGGGATTCTTCCTTATATACCCAGACCTCCGAAAGGAGTTCAGAATGTGGTATACGAGGCCACAGATTTCCCGTACGGGGAATAGCATTGAATTATAAAAGCAACCTCTACGTTTAACAGGTCACTTGAATCCATAATAATAAAGTAATGAAGTGAATATTTCAAGTTAAGTAATACGCAATCACAACATAAAAAAAAATCTGGAAGTCTACACTACAATACCGGCTTCCATACTTAAAGCAGCTTGCAAGTGGTTTTTTCCCTTCATTTCTTAATACTTACAGCAGATACACGGTAGAATAAGACCACCTTGGTATTTGGCAAAACTATTTTTCTTATTACTAATGTTTAACTGGCTAGTCAACAATTCAGTCGTAAATCATCAGATATTTTGTGATCTTAATTTTTTCAAAGCTTCTATTACATAATTTCTACCTGATCATTTAAACCTGGCTCTGTTAGAAATAATGCAAAACACACTATTAAAGTTTATTTTAGCATCCTTAAGCTCTACTACACTTCAATATCTCTTGAGTGGGATAGACTAGATAGGTTTCGCTTAGTGCCAATCTAAATTACTATTTTATGAAACCTTTCATGTTGTGTGTGGTCCTATAAAATGAGACCATACACACGATACACATTAAAATATTAAACGTAAGTGCAACTAGAAAACAACACTACTGACTAATCTTAGCTATATCACCTATCTAAATAATAAACAGGGTACCACATTTTACTATTATTAGCAAGAGCCAAAGTAACAATAATGTTCGTGTACAGTCACTAGTCTCACAAGAGCAAGCGCATACGCAGTTTCAAACTCCCCACGAAAAAAAACTCTAACCTTCACTAAACTCCATCTAGAGCGCACGTGGTTGCATGGCCAATCTCAGAAGGCGTGGACTGTTGTTATAGTTACAGTTACTTAAAAACAATCCGAAAGTTCACTGCTTTCGTATTTCGTATTTCGTAAGTGGGACAGTATTAAGGGGGGGAGGGACTGTGAGAATGCAGACATATATTGCCCTCTCTCAAGATAAAGCATTTTTAAAGTGTTCTGATAAACCTGTCAACATTCAGTTGAAACATTCATGCAAATGTCTCCTCGTGGGACTCATGGGCTGAGCTGCAAGTTCAGTGTAGGAAGACATTCTAAATAAGCTGTTAAATGAGATCATCCACCCCACTCTTGTCAGCAGCTAAAGTCCCCTCCAGATTGAAACCTCTTGGCTTTTCCAGATCCAATATGTCCGGATTGCATGACTTTAGTGCCATGTAGTGATGGAAACCTTTTTTTTATAGGATTATTCCACCTGTCCAGACACTCTTACAAGAGTCATGTCACCAGATACGCATGTTGTGTGGCTGCTTTTGCATAAGACAAGAAAGTTCGGGAAAAAACACTAGGCAGATGTGTCTCTGGCCACTAGTGAACTATGTGGTACTAGCTACCTCCTCCAGAAACTCTCAGTGGCAGTTCAGCTGGGAATGCCACAGCCACTTTGGGTTGTGTCTATCAATCCTTGGATTTTTAATAATTTTAAATGGTTATTATTATTATCATTTATTAATGGATAATTGTTACTAATGTTAGCTTCTTAAATAAAGTTAAGAGTTCGTTCAATATAGTTTTTAGTGATTGATATAGTGAAAGTTTTATAGCTCTACTGCATGCTTGAAGTGATCGCGAGTTCAATTAAAACATCTGCTACTCACATGACAAGCAAATGCATTGCCTAAGATGATCATGACTCCTAAAGAAAGTAGGTTGGTCTTTGTATACTATAAGAATATTAATAATGGATACATTCATGTGTATTAGCTATTGTTCAGAGTCAGTTCATTTTTTCTCTTGAATCACATGCCCGGTTATGAATAACGACAGTACATATTATTCATACATCTCATTCCAAGAGATCAGTATTATAACTTAATAAATTTCTCGCCTTCATGTATGTTACAACTGAATTGTAAATGAGTTGAGTTAGTGTTTCCAATAAAGTGGAGGAATCTGGGAGTTAAACTATTTGAAACCTATATGGTCTCTTCACTGGTCGCAGCGTAGGGTATGTTATTATTACTAGAATTTCGCTGGGGCTGCACTTCAGTGCTCTTCTTTACATCTGATAAAGTTATAGCAACCGCCATAGCGTATCAAATGATGATTTCAAGAAGAAGTGTACAAATAAAGCGGGATATGATAGAATGCATGACAACAGGTGTAAATTAACAAATTAAGCTGGAATGTTCATAGCGTCTTTTCCAGTCATCGTGAGGGGGGGGCAATTCATCCTTGGTCTGGAAGATCCGTTAGCAAGAGTGGCTTGGTATGGGCACATGTACATCTAGTTGAGCAGTAGCCTTCCTCCTCTGCTCTTCCTTCTCCAGCCCTCTCTTTGCCTTGTTCTCCAGTCCTGCTATTAACTTTCCCCTCCAGGTCCTGTGCGGTCACATACCACGTCTACTCTCTCTATTCAAATCGCGTCCTGTCCCTCCATCATCTTGGACCATGAGCTTGCTTTTGCACCAGCAACCCTTGGAGATTCCCTTTTTGTCCACACATACACAACAAACACACACAGAATAAAAAGTATGTATATATTATACCATTTTTGGTGGATCATAAATGTTGACATCACAATTATGAATACTCAGATATGCACTAGAGCACTTGATAAACTAAAAATATCCATCTATTAATATATACAATAAAGGTGACCTTTGATCATTGAGACCACCTACCTTGACATGAGATTGACAGTTCGATTGAAACCAAGCGAGGTTTTGGTTATTTAACAGGTGAGCACTGGATGTGAGTGCTACAAAAGTATATTGTCTTGTTCATGGCCTTAGCTTGTTGTGAGTGCAGTAGGTCACTGAGAGTTAATGCTGAAGTATACTGTTAGGCTATGTTACCAAGTGTAGGATATTCAATTATTGAACATGGACACTGGATCTAATTATAATTTAGAACTGAGTTTGAGTGAGGTGCATCAATGTAATGGGAAAATAAATCTGGAATAACGCCAAAAAAAATAAAATAAATAAATTATAAACTAAAACTAGAAGCAAGAGTGCAAAGAGAAAGGGAAGAAAGAAAATATGCCTATTTCTTCAATCTTTGGAAGGCCACTGTCTTTGAGATCTGTTGTTGTGCGACAGAAAGACTAATAGACAGACTAACAGACAACAGACAAATTGAGTACTGCAACCCTACCGTACATGTGCGTTAAAAACTAGTTGGGATGAGCTGAGTGCTAGACCAGTTTAGCAAACATGGGCATTATATATACTTACGTATGGGTGTGGCTATCCACTTATAAGTTGTACAATGGAGGAAATGATACTTTTGTGCACCACATGAACACTATCAAACACATGCACACACACCATCACCTATATGCTCAAGCCACTCCTATCTTCTTACACCAAATCATTATTCACCTAGGTGATACAGGAAGCCCATTACAGCACAAAATGGGTATACACGTTGACAGTATACTCATCACACATGTATGTGCAGATGTGTGTGTGCGTGATATGTACACACGATTTCAAAATATATTCTGAATGTGTAAAGAATTAGCGATAAAAATCCAATTTTTTAAACTAAGTTTCCCTCTATATAACGTCAAGTGCATAATTGTGCACTAAATAGAATTGAACAGCCCGTAGTGCATAATTACTTAAAAATCTATTGCAATTACATCTTTACTAGAATGCATTGTACTAAATCATAATACTACAACAGTAATGAGTACCAACAGGTCGTGAATGCCAGCAGAGACTGACATGTTCAATTGGTTATAGAGTATGCATCACAAAGACACACATGGATACAGTGTGTGGTGTTATAAGATAAGTGGGCAGAGACAAGTATACTCACGGTGTAATATGTATGCACTCATAAAATGATTACAGGACTGTAATATTAGCCAAATGACGGCGAGTTACTCGAGTCACATAACACAGGGGAGTCGGAACAGGTACGGCAAGGGTTAACAAACAAACAAACAAACAAACAAAAGGGGGTATGTCAGCCATTTTTCACTTATAGCGAAACATGTCCCCAGCTACGCCCCTTAATACACGACCTCCTTGTTTAAGCCTTATAGTGACTCATAAGACATGGACAGCCACACTACTTCTAGACAAAAGTTAACTCTAATGTACTTTGACCCTCTCGTATTTTCGAGTTAACTCAGCGTTCGACCCCGTCCCAAACATCACTAAACAGTATCATCCGGTTTAACGATCATTACCCGTATCACCCTAGAAATTGAATTGTTACTGACACTTTGAATTTTTTTGTGGGTGCAGTCTAAAACTTACTGGAGTTCCATTTCTATCAAGTTAGTTGCGGTGGTAAGTTAATACGCTATTTGTCATAGTTGTAAGCCCTACGCAACAGTATTTACTTGAATATTCATTGTCCACTAGACTTCATATGAAGATAAGTCTTGCGTACGTATGTTCAGTTATGTGAAAGTATTGTGCGTTACAACAATTACTAAGAATGTCCCAAAGAAAAAGTTTAAAGAGCGTGATTTTTTTGTTTCAATTCAAATAGTTTCGGGGAGTGGTTACTATGGCATTGAATGCCTTTACCGTATAATACATGATTAAAAAACTCCACTTTTTTTTTAGTAGCTTGAATTAAAAGTTAAAACCCAACGTCTAACCCTCCAGTGTAGTATTAGACTCGCTTGCCATTTGTGCTCAAGCACATCACTAGTTACATTTTCATGTTACTGAACTGGTCATCATAAACTTGGCGGTGAAAGGGTTAATGAATCTTACATTATCTGGAAATCACAGAACCATAGAAATACTTGACTCCTGCCCCTGTGTAACTAATGACTAACTATCATGTGTACCATTACTTTTCTTCTTTCACTTTCATTTATTTCATTACTGTAGCTATGTGTGTGTGTGTGTGTGAGGTGATTGTGCATGGCTATCGTCAGGTCATTGACCAAATGATCCGGGAACTCTCCACCTTTCATTTGATACAAATGAAGAGTTGAATCAATATAATGTGTGTGTGTGTGTGTGTGTGTGTGTCCGGCCACACATACAAATGGTTTCAAAGGATTATTCTGTTAGTAAATGAAGTGACAAGAGTTCTAAAAGTTCAGACTCTAAGTCGCTCCCTATATATTTCAGGTTGTCTAAGTGTGCATTAAATGGAAATATCCACCAGTCAATTAAAATGATTTATAGTAAATAAAAAAATAATTTCACAAGGCCTCTTTCTTGTTAGTGGAGTTAAGAAGTCATTCCAGAGTTCCTCACCTCTAGTTGTATTGAAGTCCAGGAGTCATCACGTGTACACCAGTGGAGTAGTCACTGCACTATTACACCTGCCACTTCACACTCCTACATTGAAAGTGTATGTCTCAAGTAAAACTAGCTCAACATAATTCAAGATTCTCGGATTTGTGTTTTCGTGCTTGTAATTCTAACACATGTACATGTAGACTTTTTTTTTTTTTAGAGAAACAGGCTAGTTTAGTACAGTAGAAGTTGTTAAAATTTACACCTTCCATATTATATTATATTTATATTAACTACCACAAAACTTTATGAAAAATTGGGGCAAATGTCTCCACGAAAGTCAAACTAATATCTGGGATGTGTGTGTGTGTGTGTGTGTGTGTGTGTGTGTGTGTGTGTGTGTGCATATGTGGATGATAGGAGGAGGAGAGCAAAGGGAAGCAAAGTACTTCCCTGTCTAACTCAAGTGCAGTGGAGCCTCCCTATTCCAAAATCTTCCATGCCCCTGGACACCAAAAAAAAAAAAACCCACAAAAGTTTATCAATTGATGAAATCACGAAGAAAGCATTTTATCCAATAAGACCACATTTATTATTTCCTTAGCCCCAAAAGATATTACTGCTCCGTGTCATAATTTAGCAGCACAATAGATAATACAAGCTAAGCATCCCCAATGCACTTGCCACAGTCTGCCCTACACTGCTTATGTGGAAAGTTGTTTAGTACAAATGACGCTGATTAAATTAGACTAAGAATTAGGTTAGCCATTGTACATTGCTTTAAATTCACCAGAACAGTTATCTAATGATGACTAATTGACATTTGGGGAAAAAAAATCACATATCAATGTATTCTATTTCTTTTCCTTGTAAATATTAATTTTAGGATGTCTTTAATCCCTAAGGGGTGGGGGAAGGGCAGCAAACTAGATTTAAGGAGATGTACAAGCCCCCATTCCTCCGCTCCCTGAATAACAACAACACTGGTTTTACACAAGATAGAGCAATACCATATAACTGTGGTTGGTTAAGCAAACCGATGGGTCCAGCCACTAGTACTACGGCTTCAAGCCATGAAAGCTGAAACATCATCACTAAAGTTAGTACAGCTAGCAACTTTCTTAGAGAGAATCATTCCTGGCATCACGTGATAAAATGCAGAGCAGTGGTAGAATATGAGAATGAAGTTAAAAGTCATGCAATTGCAAACACACACACACACACACACACACACACACACACACATACAAAGCTCAACCGTGGTAATTATATCTGCAATAATTGGCAGCGAGTGAGACACTATCAGTGACAACACAAAAAATCAGGGATATATTATTGTATAAATCATATATGCTTGGACGTATGTATGTAACTTTTGTACTTTGACTCTCACATTTTTTGTGTTCACTGTAAATCTTGTTTTGGTATATCCAGTGAACGAGTGCATGTGAGAGTGTTGTGTGTTACATGTGCTGACTAGCTAAGAACAAACAATAAATATACATTTGCTGCTTTATGTGTTAAGCTTCTTAGGTTCCTTCCTGTTTCTTTTGTTAGTAAGCAAGCCTTATTTTCAGCGAGCGAGCGAAGCTGACTATCAGTCGTGTTCAATTGAGATTTCAGATATATATATATATGTATACGTACGTCAAAAATTTCCGTCCGCGCTTCGAATTACGTAAGTTAGGTAAAGCGTTCACAGTTCCAGTATTTTTCAATTAACTAGCGCGGAGAATCCTGCTGCACTGCCTTACGCAACTTTGTTTCAACCAAAAAGTTTATAGCTACTCTCTTCTTGAAACAATTGTGAAGTCTTTGTTAAGCTGCGCTTCTTTGCCACAGCGTTCGAAGTTTATTCAGGTAATTCTGTTATTGTTACTACAATGCATGGGTCCACTTCCTTAGTCTGGGATCAGAGACTTTAGATTCTCTGATGCTAACTGAGAATGGAAAGGGTTATACTGTGCACTACAGTTAGATGTAATTTCTGTCCTATTTTTCTGTAAAAAAAGTATGCTCGCTCGCCATGCATTTGCGCTATTCGAGCGCACCACTAGTATAGAGTTAGGATGTATACAGCGCAATAATTTCTTGGAAAACCTTGTCTTGCTTGTACGCTAATTTTAAAAAGTCGGCCGTGTAAATTGTTCAAACAAATTGTGCATGATGATTTTATAAAGATGAATTTTACCCTTTGACCTTATACAATGTCAAATTTTTTTTTACTGAAGCACATCACAAGTATAATGCCTTTCCCCCAGCATAAGGAAGGGTGTGTATGGTCAGTGAAACGACACCACCTCTTCACTACCGTACAAAAAACATTGTGTACTGGACTGGCTATAATTATATAATACAGATAAGCTTTAAATAAGAATAATAAACAAAACAAATGAAGCAGCAAAGGTGCGAACCCTCAGTGCTATTAAATATTACCTAGCTATTATAATAATATAATCTCCTTCAAAAAGAACAAAGCAATCTGTTAGCTATTTAATGAGGCATCAATATAGCTCAAGCAATGAAAACAGTACATGGAAATGCTGTCTTCACAAGAGAAGCTAAACTAGCCAGAAACACTCACTGCTATAAATTTTCAATGTGAACTTCACTTCATTCAAATCCATCAGTTAACTTCCCTGAGCATAAAGCAAACTACACTGCGGGCTGCAAGAAGTCAAGTGATTATGACGTGACGCTAGGGGGCGTTACCCAGCTGGTACCAATGTGGAGCTGAAATTCACGTTTTATCAACAATGAGCCCCAAATTAAAAAAAAGTAGCACAATAAAAGGACCTAAATCTTCTTTCTGAATAAGTTCATACCTAAATCACAGTTAATTGTCAGTAATCTCCAAAATCAGAGCATGACAGACAGACTGACAGGGAAACTACTACAAACCTCTTGCGCATACGCGCTTAGGGTTAACAAACAAACAAACAAAAAAACAATAACAACCACCAACCAACATTGTCTGATGAAAAAAATTAGCAAATTAACTGTCTACCAGTCCCAAACCCACATCGTGACTTATAAGACCTGCAACTACCTCCATGAGTTCATAAGACTTGCATTTGGTAATGGTCATCAATACTATACTGTATCATGCCAAGTTGCTTATGGCCTTAGTGGTTGTCATAGCTCCTATGACTTGTCCTAGTCTTATTCTATGAACTGCATGTGAAAAATGGCCCTTTCCCCCATCACTGCACATCTGAATACTGGAAGCCAATATATTTGGCCAACGGAAGAAAATTCTTGTTCCCTATTCTCACAACATCAGCTGACAAATGCACAAATGCTTCATAGTGACATTAGACATTGGGGAAAAAACATACTCTTACTTCAGAAAAAGCATATGATGACTAAGCTATCAGGGTGTCATACTGGATTCTGCGCTGGGGGTGGGAAACACTGGTGTACTTGGCCAGTCTCATTTTGGAAACCCACACTGCTTTGATGGGCATGCCTATGTGAAAGTGTATATACCTTATACCGACCTGTGCTTTGTCACATAATTCAAGCTTATAGCTATTGTAGCTACTTACTAAATTAAAATCCTAGGGGAACTAAGACTTGGAAGAGATGGGGGATTTCAGGGTGCCCCTACCACCTTGGCACAAGCTAATATGACACTGTGTTTCTGAAGCTGTGATATTAGCACTTGTACGCTTAGAGAACTGACAAATTTACTGACATTGCCTTAGAGATACATAATAAAAACGGATAATCACTTAATAAACTGTTTAAACCATAATTAAGCAATGGGCAATCTGAAAAAGTTCTTCAACAACAGCTCAACAAAGAATAAGTAGATAAGTAAAATGATTTCACTGAAGTTTATCAGAATTGTATGAACTAGAATGACAGGACTTCATACACGATTTTCACTAGGGAGGGGGGGGGAGAGAGAGATAAGAGAAAGATTTGTAAAGTCACAAAAACCGTTTAGCCACATGAAAATGGTGAAGTCATGATCATGAAAACTTCGACAAACTACTACAAATTCCTACATTTTTTTCATAACTTACATTGAAATAAATTCAGAAGGGGTAAAAAAAAAATTAGGGTGGAAATCGGCTCCCATAACCTGAAACCATGGGCTTAAAACAAAGTAGAAAATATAATAATACGTTGAGTTGTATGCAATAATTATCTCCCCTTCATTGTCCAGGACTAGGAGCACACTAAAGGATGTTAGGGTGGCCATGGGAAAAACTATGAGTGAGGATAATTTTGGTGGAGCATGTTTTAGAACAATTCAGTATGTAACTAGAAACCATTCCAACAAGCACCCACACTTTCTCACAAAGAAATGAAAAATTTCAAGAGTACTATGGAACAAACAAACTGACGAGCCCTTGTCATAATATAGCTAAAACTACCACAAAATATCACTATCATAATTCAGGCCACCCTTGCTCTTTACTTTCATTAATTAATTAATTCATACAGTAGCTATATAGCTTAGAAAAATTGTTCAGGAAACACAACTTCACCAGGGGGGAAAAATGACCTGGGTGACCCCGTGCAGCTAAAATACTTAGAAACCCACTGACCGCTAGCCATAAAACTACTTACCCAGAAGCATAAGCCAGGGTAGACAGCGAAAGCTTCCTTCAAGTTCACCAAGACACAGTAGCGTAGCAGTATTACGAATCAGTAGACTAGCGCGCAACAATAGTTTAGACGACCACTTCCAGTCGAGAGTTTTACTTATATGGTAAAGCGTTTGTAATTTATTTAACCTGGCGTACTTACCTACACGTAATTGGAAAAGGGTTTTCCATGAGAAAATGCAGTATCATTGCGAGGCTGCTGGGGAGGAAACAGCTTTTAACGGCGTCTCGCGCAAAGAAGTACTTAGGGCTTGAAGGCGGTAGTTCAAGATGCACTGAGCAGCCTATGTCTACGCAACAGTATATAGCCTAACAAATATTTAACGTAGCTACATTTTCATCAATGCCGTTGGAGGGACATTAGCTATAAACTCAAGGTGGGGTCACTATCTAATTGTGTCTTTCTCTGGAAGGACCTGAGTGATCAAGTAAAAAACTACACCAGTTATAAAACTGTGCAGTAGTATGCACACTGGATATGCTTGCGCTTATGAGGGATTCTTCTTCAATTAACCATCAGCCACTTTCAAATTTTGCTTAATAATATAATGCAAGAAGTTAACTAGTTAAATGCATTAACTAACAACATTTGGACCCTTCAGTAAACCATGAGTAAAACAAAGGTGTAAGAAACAGACCTGTAAAACTACAGTAAAACATGGTACAATGTTTTACTAAAGGTTTCCTGTCAAGTAAAACAAATAATGTTTTACTAATGAGTGAACTATGCAGTAAATCTTTAGTGTAATAGTTTCCTCAATTTAGTAAAACAAGCACCTTCAAGCAGTGTAATGGATACATTTATGTGTATTAGGTGTTTTTCAGTCAGGTCATTTTTATTTTTTCTTGAATCACATGCCCGGTTATGAAATTCTTAGCCATTAGAAGGCAGTATACAACAGTATATTATTCATACATCTCATTCAAGAGATCAGTATTATAACTTAATAAATCTCTCACCTGCATGTATGTTACAACTGAATTTTAAATGAGTTGAGTTAGTGTTTCCAATAACGTGGAGGAATCTGGGAGTTAAACTATTTGAAATATATGGTTTCTTCACTGGTCGCAGCGTAGGGTATGTTATTATTACTAGAATTTCGCTGGGGCTGCACTTCGGTGCTCTTCTTTACATTTGATAAAGTTATAGCAACCGCCATAGTGTATCAAAGTCTAAGTATATTAGAAAACGAATTAATGACATGAAACTAAATTGATGATTGCGAGTTCAAAAAGAAGTGTACAAATGAAGTGGGATATGATAGAATGCATGACAACAGGTGTAAATTAACAAGTTAAGCTGGAATGTTCATGGTGTCTTTTCCAGTCATCTTGAGGGGGGGCAATTCATCCTTGGTCTGGAAGATCCGTTAGCCAGAGTGGCTTTTTATGGGCACATGTACATCTATATATGTAGTTGAGCAGCAATTTTCCTCCTCTGCTCTTCCTTCTCCAGCCCTCTCTTTGCCTCATTCTCCAGCCCTGCTGTTCACTTTCCCCTCCAGCTACTCCTGTCCTGTGGGGTCATGTACCACGTCTACTCTCTCTATTCAAATCGCGTCCTGTCCCTCCATCATCTTGACACACACACACACACACAATAAAAAATATGTATATATACTTTTGGTGGATTATAAATTTTTGACATCACAATTATAAATACTCAGATATGTACTAGAACACCTGTTACACTAAAAATATCCATCTATTAATATATAGAATAAAGATGACCTTTGATCATTGAGACCACCTACCTTGGTGATGGCATGAGATTGACAGTTTGATTGAAACCAAGCGAGGTTTTGGTTATTTAACAACCGGATGTGAGTGCTACAGCTTTTTTTCTTTCTAAGTCTGCTACAGTTGATACACAATAACTCAGCAAATGCATTAACTGCCACCTAGAAAATAATATGCCAGTTAAGGTGTAATATACTCATTTCATGACTACAACTGTGTTCATTACCTTTACCACAACCATAGTCTTGCCTTAGTTGAAAAACAATAGAAATAATATTTCACAGAAAACACACACACATATTATATGCCCATGCAATGTGCTTAAAAGGATCTCTGCATGAGGTGGAATAGCTGTGGTGAAGAGTTGCCAATGATTGAGTACGTGTCACTATAATCGGCAATAGCAGTCTTAATTGAGTGCTGAGACTCTCTGCATGCTGATTCCAAAATTACTGCTGCCTAACTCTCAGCTATTTGGCCCAGGCAGTAACAACAGACACAAAATCCAAACTGTAATAGTGCTGCCACAAACTTACGGACATACAATACACACACATATAATAATTGTTACATGAGCAAGCATGATGTGGTGAGACATTTCATGAGCAGGCTGACTTATTTTCATGAGCCAAAGATGAGCGAAAATAAAGCTTGCAGAATGAATTATCTTGCTACACCTGTGTATACTCTATGCTAGATAAATATATATCTTCACTGCAAACTAAGCTTGTAAAGTTGGTAGTGTTAGTTCAAAAGGGGCTCTTCCACACTGTTAGCCAATGTTTATTGGCTGCTTTGACCTGGATAGATAGTTCTTGTAGAGAAAGATAGCTGGGGAACTAGTAAGATTGGTGATTGCTACAGTACTACCAGTGTATTTGAAGGTAATGAGCTTGTGCAATTCAGCGTGTGATATTGTGAAATATGCCATGGGTCATAAACTTGAAAATATTATTGTGAAGATATCGAGCATGGAATAAAATATATTATGGACAATTAAAAGAATGCTATCATTTTACTCTGCTGCGCTAGTGTGCGGATAATTATTAATAAGTATATGTGAATGTATGTATGTATGTATGCAGTGTGGATGATAACTATACGTCAATGCTCAGACAAACGTCAAAACAATTTAATCTTGGTGTGATATTTAAAAATCTGGTATGACAAATGTTACTATATTTTCATTGCTTTACAGACTGTGCACATGTAGTACATATTGGTATTGCTTTATAAGCTTCAAAATGAGTAAAATTAATTCATATTATTATTGATCAATCATATTTAAAGAATTGATCATCATTTAATTATTGTGTCAATAGTTCTGTGAAAAAGTATATTGTCTTGTTCATGGCCTTAGCTTGTTGTGAGTGCATGACTGAGAGTTAATGCTGAAGTGTACTGTTGGGCTAAAATCATAAACTAAAACTTGAAGCCAGAGTGCAAAGAAAAAGGGACAAAAGAAAAGAAGAATGCCCAGTTAAAAAAAACAAACAACAACAACAACAACAACAAAATAATAATAATAATAATAATAAATAAGAAATGGAGGAAAAAAAAGTGTTGCCAAGGATTGAACCATAGTTGTTAACATTGAACTTTGAAGCAATGGCAAAGGAGGTAAAAACTGCTAACTGATATGCCAGAAAAACACACCCGCAAAATGCATGATTATAACCAGATCTGATTGATTATATGTACTTACGTATGGGTGTGGCTAATCCAATAAATATAAGTTGTACAATGGAGGAAATGATACTTTTGTGCACCACATGAACACTATCAAACACATGCACACACACTTCATCACCTACATGTTCAAACCTTCTTACACCAAATCATTATTCACCTAGGTGATACAGGAAGCCCATTACAGCACAAAATGGGTATACACGTTGGCAGTATACTCATCACACATGTATGTGCAGATGTGTGTGTGCGTGTATATGTACACAAGATTTCAAAAAATATTCTGAATGTGGAAAGAAATTAGTGATAAAAGTCCAAATTTTTAAACTATAAGGTTCACTCTATATAACTTCAAGTGCACATAGTGTGCACTAAATGGAATTGAATAGCCAGTAGTGTATAATTACTTAAAATCTATTGCAAATACATCTTTACTAGAATGTATTGTACTAAATCGTAATACTACTATAGGAATGAGTACCAACAGGTCGTGAATGCCAGTAGAGATTGACATGTTCAATTGGTTATATAGTACACATCGCACGGACACACATGGATACAGTGCGTGGTATTACAAGATAAAAGTGGGCAGAGACAAGTATACTCAGGGTGTAATATGTATGCACTCATAATGATTACAGGACTGTAATATTAGCCAAATGACGGCGAGTTACTCGAGTCACATATCACAGGGGTGTCGGAACAGGTACGGCAATGGCCACACCAATATTTTAAAACAAGGGGGCGTGTCAGCCATTTTTCACTTATAGCGGAACATGTTCCCAGCTACACCGCCATAATATGCGACCTCTTCGTTTAATACTTATAGTGACTCGTAAGACATGGACAGCCACACTACTTCTAGTGGTGCCATGCTATTCCAGAATTGGTAATGGTCATCAAAAGTGCCTGAAAATACCCAGTTGCCTGCAGGAAAAAAAATAAAATATTATTAGTGAGCGGAGCGAGCGAGACACTCTCAGGGGTAACACAATTGAAAACCGGGAATGTTTGTTTGTTTATATGTTTGGACGTAAGTATGTCATTTTGTACTTTGACCCTCTCGTAATTTCGAGTTGACTCAGCGTTCGACCCCGTTCCAAACATCACTAAACAGTATCCTCCGATTTAACCATTACCCGTATCACCCTAGAAATTGAATTGTTTACTGACACTTTGAATTTTTTTGTGGGTGCAGTTTAAACTCAAAAACTTACTGGAGTTCCATTTCTATCGAGTTAGTTGCGGTGTAGTTATATGCCCTAAGCAACAGTATTTACTTGAATTTTCATTGTCAACTAGACTTACCACGAAGGTAAGTCTTGCGTACGTATGTTCAGTTATGTGAAAGTATTGTGCGTTACAACAGTTACTAAGAATATTATTCCAAAGAAAAAGTTTAAAGAACGTGACTTGGCTTTTTGTTTCAATTCAAATAGTTTCAGGGAGTGGTTACTATGGCATTGAATGCCTTTACCGTATAATACATAATTAAAAAACTCCACTTTTTTTAGTAGCTTGAATATTAGAAGTTAAAACCAAACGTCTAACACTCCAGTGTAGTATTAGGCTCGCTCGCTATTTGTGCTCAAGCACATCACTAGTTACATTTTCATGTTACCGAACTGGTCGTCATAAACTTGGTGGTGAAAGGGTTAATGAATCTTACATTATCTGGAAATCACAGGACCATAGAAATACTTGACTCCAGCCCCTGTGTAACAAAATGACTAACTATCATGTGTACCATTAATTTTCTTCTTTCACTTTCATTTATTTCATTACTGTAGCTATGTGTGTGCGTGTGTGAGACCAGGTGATTGTGCATGGCTATCATCAGGTCATTGACCAAATGATCCGGGAACTCTTCACCTTTCATTTGAATTCAATACTTTACAAATGAAGAGTTGAATCAATATAATGTGTGTGTGTGTGTGTGTGTGTGTGTGTGTGTGTGTGTGTGTGTGTGTGTGTGTGTGTGTGTCCCGCCACACATACAAATGGTTTCAAAGGATTATTCTGTTAGTAAATGAAGTGACAAAAGTTCTAAAAGTTCAGACTCTAAGTCGCTCCCTATATATTTCAGGTTGTCTAAGTGTGTATTAAATGGAAATATCCACAAGTCAATTAGAATGAGTAATAAATATAGTAAATAAAAAAATAATTTCAAAAGGCCTCTTTCTTGTTATTGGAGTTAAGAAGTCATTCTAGAGTTCCTCACCTCTAGTTTTGAAGTCCAGGAGTCATCACGTGTACACCAGTGGAGTAGTCACTGCACTATTACGCCTGCCACTTCACACTCCTACATTGAAAGTGTACGTCTCAAGTAAAACTAGCTCAACATAATTCAAGATTCTCGGATTTGTGTTGCGTGCTTGTAATTCCAACACATGTAGACATTAAACAGGCTAGTTTAGTACAGTAGAAGTTGTTAAAATTTACACCTTCCATATTATATTATATTTATATTAACTACCACAAAACTTTATGAAAAATTGGGGCAAATGTCTCCACGAAAGTCAAACTAATATCTGGGATATGTGTGTGTGTGTGTGAGTGTGTGTGCGCATATGTGGATGATGGGGGGAGGGGAGCAAAGGGAAGCAAAGTACTTCCCTGTCTAACTCAAGTACAGTGGAGCCTCCCTATTCCAAATAATCTTCCATGCCCCTGGACAACAAAAAAGCCACAAAAGTTTACCAATTGATGAAATCACAAAGAAATCATTTCCTTAAAAGATATTACTGCTCAGTGTCAATCTCCTTCAAAAAGAACAAAGCAATCTGTTAGCTATTTTAATGAGGCATCAATATAGCAGCTCAAGCAATGAAAACAGTACATGGAAATGCTGTCTTCATAAGAGAAGCTAAACTAGCCAGAAACACTCACTGTTATAGTTTTTCAACGTGAACTTCACTTCATTCAAATACGTTGGTTAACTTCCCTGAGCATAAAGCAAACTACACTGCGGGCTGCAAGAAATTATTTGCTCAAGTGATTATGATGTGACGCTAGGGAGCTGAAAGCTTCACGTTTCATCAACAATTAGAGCCCCAAATAAAAAAAAAAGTAGCACAATAAAAGGTCCTAAATCTTCTTTCTGAATAAGTTTATACCTAAATCAACGGTTAATAGTCAGTAATCTCCAAAATCAGAGCATGACAGACAGACTGACAGGGCCACTACTACTACCCTCTTGCGCGTGCACTCTTAGGGTTAACAAACAAACAAACAAACAAAAAACAACAACAACAACAACAACCACCAACCAACATTGTCTGTTGAATTTTTTTAAGCAAATTAACTGTCTACCAGTCCCACACATCGTGACTTATAAGACCTGCAACTACCTCTATGAGGTCATAAGACTTACATTTGGTAATGGTCATCAATACTATACTGTATTATGCCAAGTTGCTTATGGCCTTAGTGGTTGTCATGGCTCCTATGACTTGTCCTAGTCTTATTCTATGAATTGCATGTGAAAAATGGCACTGCACACTGGTGGGACTAGCTAAAAATATTTGTACGCACATTTTATAGACACACACATTTAAATTTGACGTAAGACACACACATTTTATACATTCTCCCGGAATCCTGAAAGATACCAAACAGATACGTTAGGGTAACCAGACCCTTCTGAGCGGAGCAATTAGGTAAAGGGTCTGGCCAGCGAGACTACATGAAACCATGGGCCTAAAACAAAGTAGAAAATATAATATGTTGAGTTGCATGCAATGATTATCTCCCCTTCATTGTCCAGGAGCACACTAAAGGATGTTAGGGTGGCCATGGGAAAAAGCTATGAGTGAGGATAATTTTGGTGGAGCATGTTTTAGAATAATTCAGTAACTAGAAACCATTCCAACATGCACCCACACTTTCTCACAAAGAAATGAAAATTTTCAAGAGTACTATGAAACAAACAAACTGACGAGCCCTTGTCATACTAAAACTACCACAAAATATCACTATCATAACTTAGAAAAAATTGTTCAGGAAACACAACTTCACCAGGAAAAAAAAATGACCTGGGTGACCCTGTGCAGCTAAAATACTTAGAAACCCACAGACTGCTAGCAATAAAACTACTTACCCAGAAGCATAAGCCAGGGTAGATAGCGAAAGCTTCCTTCAAGTTCACCAAGACACAGTAGCGTACCGTATTACGAATCAGTAGACTAGCGCGCAACAATAATTTAGACGACCACTTCCAGTCGAGAGTTTTAATGGTAAAGCGTTTTTAACTTATTTAACCTGGCGATACTTACCTACACATAACTGGAAAAGGGTTTTCCATGAGATAATGCAGTATCTTTGCGAGGCTGCTGGGGAGGAAACAGCGTTATTTTAACTGTCCAGCGTCTAGCGCAGCGAAGTACTTAGGGCCTGAGGGAGGTAGTTCGCGATGCACAGAGCCGCCGATGTCTACGCAACAGTACATAGCCTAACAAACATTTAACGTAGCTACATTTTCATCAATGCCGTTGGGGGGACATTATAAACTCAAGGTGGGGTCACTATCTAATTGTGTCTTTCTCTGGAAGGACCTGGGACCTGAGTGATCAAGCAAAAAACTACACCAGTTATAAAACTGTGCAGTGGTATGCACACTGGATATGCTGGCGCTTATGAGGGATTCTTCTTCAATTAATCATCAGCCAATTTATCCTTAACAGTTCCTAGCTTTCTAATTTTGCTTAATAATATAATGCAAGAAGTTAACTAAACAATTAGTTAAATGCATTTAATAGTTAACTAACAACATTTGGACCCTTCAGTAAACCATGAGTAAAACAAAGGTGTAAAAAAACAGACCTGTAAAACTACAGTAAAACATGGTACAATGTTTTACTTAAGGTTTACTGTCAAGTAAAACTAAGTATGTTTTACTAAATGAGTAAACTATGCAGTAAATCTTTAGTGTAATAGTTTCCTCAATTTAGTAAAACAAGCACCTTCAAGCAGTGACCATACAAACCTTCTCAAAAGTGTTCAAGAAAAAAATCTTTTTCAGCAATTTCATCCTTCAAATAGCTAGTTATATTGCTAGCTATGTTTTCCATCTGAGCAGAACTGAAAAAATATTTTTTATATTACTTTAGTAAGAATTTATTAGAGTGATTGTAGCTAGGGATTATGGATTATGCTCGAAAATTTTAGAATTATTCTTCTGTTTTATTCTAAAAAATTGTGTTATTATAATGTATTCTGATTATTCCATAAATTTTCTTATTGTTCTCTTATTATTCCAATTAAAAATAAGTGAAGTTGTGATGATTGTGGTGCCTATAATAAAATTGTACGTTATGAAATGAATGAGTAAAAGTATCGGTGTCAAATGCTGTTATACTGAATTACTCAGAGTTCAATATAGCTAAATAATCTTTCAGTGTAAGACTTGAGTGAGGTTGGTTGGTAATAATTTACATCTTTTTTTGGTCATTCTGATGCACTATGATAGTGAGCTGCTCTAGAAGAGAAACCGGTTAGCATAATCCTGAGCTGACAGAGCTTCCAGTATTTCAAACTTTTCTCATTTCAGAAGTATAGCTAATAATTAAAGTGGCCAACATAAACCCAGCTGCTTTAATCAAGGAATGAATATTTACCTTATAACTACATATCTAAACATTTATATCCTTTTGTTGTAAAAGAAAAAAAAACTATTGATTTTATTTTATAATTATGGATTATTGTTGACTGATTATTCTCATTTTCCCTTTATTATTCTGTTAAATGCTTACATTATTCTAGAATTATTTCACAAGCAATATCATGTCTAATATTCCAGAAAAAGTGCTAGCATAATCTGACATTGCCTAATTGTAGTACTCCTGAATTATTTGATGTTGAGCATGAAAACAGCAGATATTTCACTGAACTGATATCGGTTCATACTGTTGACTCTTTTTATTTGTTTCGTGACTATTTATAACATAGTCTAGCATATATAGCTATGATTAGATAAATTATAGCTAACTTGTGCTTTCAGACAAAATCATCAATGTAATTAGTGCAAAGAGTAATAGTTTTGTACATGTAAGTAGACATCAGTAATAAAACAACAACAACAAAACATTGTCTTGTGCTATAGCTGCACTTACTAAATTCTTTCAAGACTAATTATTAATCCCATTTAAAGTGTTTTCTGCTTTTTCCTCTAATGACTTCCCTGACATCTTCTAGAAGTTTACCCAAATTATTACATCCTGTCTTAGCAACTCCGCCATCACCCCAATAACTGTCTTCACTTGTATGCTCAAATAGTCTTCTATCTCCAGTGCTGTGAAGCAGCAGATGAAGGTGTCTGTGTGTAGAAAATTTAGCAAGTAGAGCTCTATACATTACTTTCAATTTTATCTTCTCCCAGTCTTTTCTCTTCCAACCAGTCATTTCGTACTTCCTTGCCAATTCAAAGGCTCTTCGTGGAGATTCACACTTACGAATAACTTCTTCATAAGGGGTTCCAATGAACTTTTGAGCTTGAAAGAAATGTTCAGAAGACTTCCATAACTTCCCAGCGAGACGAAAAGGTGCAAACTTGTAAAAATTAGAAAGTTCATAAAAAGGATAATATGAGCCATAGAAATAAATGGGGCCTTCTGTTAATGAGCACTTGTCTGGAATAAAGACACGTAATTCAATAACATAATACATTATTGTACACAATGAATATCAACAAAGACAAATAAACCACACATTCATGACTCGTGCAAGTTACCACAATAGTCCGTCCTCTGGCTCTGGATTTTTGAGTGTGTTCTGCAGCAGAAGTCATAAAATGAATGTTTTCCTTGTGTGGCACATATTCTTTGACACCCTTTAAGTTGACATCGTGGTATGTCTAATAGCCATAATTAAAACAGTTCCCATAATATCAATAAAGAGAGCTAGGCTATAGGAAATGCATTACAACCAATTTTTTGCCAGCAACAACAACAACAACAAAAAAAGTAAGAGATGGCAATAATTTCTAGCACAGTTAGACAAAAAAAAAAGTAAGAGGATCAGCTTACGCTCGCTTCACTCGCTCGCCAATTATCACCCAATATTTTAACGGTGTCTAACCTCAGTAATACCTGAAATTATACACGTATGCACCCTTACCTTAAAACCATCAGGATGTTTCTACCAGACCTTATGATGTAGCTAAACCTAAAATGCCACAAATTCTATGCACCAATACTTTATCTAGCACTTACCTATCTCAATCTCAATTCAATGGCAATAATTTCTAGCAAAGTTAGACCACAAAACTCCTCAGAATCCATTAACCAGCGCCAGCCATCAGCCTCTCCAGTTTCTTGATTAGCTACTCTAGTCAGTGATGATGAGATCCAAGAAGCAAAAAAAATAAATGCAGATAGCTATATAAGAAAACAAACTTGCTATGAAAGTCTGGAATTAATGGATTGGCCAAAAAATATTCGCTTCCTACGAGGTGGGTATGAAATATATTCACGGCAAATTGAGCAATCTGATTGGATGGTTTGAACTAACCATAGTATAAATTATATCAGAGAGTGTGGCAGCACTTTCTATTTAGGGTTGACCACTCCTTTCCCATATGGCTAATACAAACTTCACTTCATAGTACATCTGTTGTCAGTCAGCAATAATTCAAAAACACTGATTAGTTGGCTTTTGGAGTCTCTAATGATGCTGTATATATTCAATTTCTAATCCACTGAGTGCAAAAACCAGTTATATAAAAAATTTCAAAAAATTGAGTTCTTCTTCTCCTTGAATCAGCCTAGAGGAAAACTGTAAGCAGTCTGGGGCTACTAAGCATAAATCAGTAGTGCATTTTCTAACATAGGTCCATGACCCTTCTGTTCTCTTCCTTACGTAACTTTAACCTACAGTTGTTTTAGGAAGAAGCATCCTAGCCTTCCGAATTTTGATGCTGTTTTGAGCAGCTCATGTGCAGCTTGCCACGCCTTTCTCATTAATACTGAAGTGTTAGTTGGTAGCACAGGGAGAAAAAAAGAGTAGTGTAAATAGCGGCTGTTGAAACAGTAAATGCTTGGCACAGATTGTTTCAAAAGTAAAAGTTTAGTAATTGTTTTAGAAGCTGTTGTGGATAAAGCACCTGTTTATCGTTTTGAACAAGCTGTGCTATGTGATGCGAATGTTGAACAATGGGCATTTTGAGATTAAGATGTTGTATAAAGCATAATGGAACTGGAGTGACATGCAAAGATGAATAGTGACTATGGTAAAGGTTGTAAAAAAGTGGAAACTAATAGTATAAAAACAAACAAACAAAAAAACAACATTTCATAAATGTGTTGAACAATTTTTAGGGTTGCTCTAAAAACTATGGAAAACACGGAATTAAAGCCGAAGAGTTTATTTGAAAGATGACCATTACAAAACTTGCCCAAATTGTGAAAGGTGATTCTACAACCCTAAATCACTGCCTTAAATAAAAAATAAAAAAACATTAAAAAATGTAAAACATTTTAGGACTTCTCGAAAATGGCAATCTCTGATTTTGAAGTTAACAAATGGCAAGGCAGTGATTTAGGGTTGTACAATCGCCATTCTCAATTTGGGCAAGTTTTGTAATGCTCATCTTTCAAATTAACACCTGGCTTTAAAATTTCATGCTTCTATACTTTTTAGAGCAACATTAAATTTTTTTCCAACATTTATAAAATGTTTTTTTTTCTTCCTACTAGTACATATTATGTACGTATATATATATATATATATATATACATATATAATATATATCTTACCGTGCACAGGGTATCCATAGTACATCATTTGTAGATGTTGTTCATGTTCTTTACGATGATCTAGTTTGCAATACTTTTTATCCTTTTGGCAAGAGTCAGTGCAGCATGGAAGTAGGCAAATCTTTTTATTCTCTGGGGATGTAGAAAAGGTACAGAGTGGTACCACTATAGTATGATGACATACCCTATGATTGTCTAATTATTAACCTGATTGTTTCTATTACATGGACTAATATATGTAACTTAATAAGAGTTGAGGAATTGTTAATAATTCTTCATTTTCCTTATTGTCCAACTTCAATCAGTATGCTCTAGCTATGCCATTATATATTGGGTTATACCACTCAGTCATTAGTGCTTTCTCTTCCTCTAGCTATGCCATTAAGAATGAATTAACTATACCTGATTTGGTGTTGATAATTTGACGAACATCAGCCCAGAAGTTATGGTAGCATTTGTCAGAGCAAATAAACTCTTCATCTTTACCAGTAAATTTACAGAATGGAGTACCATCTGCTGGCTGACCTTCACACACTCTGCATCCCATCCAGTGAAATGAAATATCCACCTCATCAAGGGAAAGGTTTAAACGTTTCAGAGTACGTTCTAGTTCTAGACGCCTCTTAGGGCTCTGCTCTACAGACGAGGAACGCATCGTCGCCATCGCTTCAAAATTAGAGGCGGAATAAAACACTGAAGGCGTGACTTAACGAACACTAACTCTGAACATGGCTGCCCCATAGGCGGGGCTAAGACCCGTTTTACCCCCTTAGTTACTCCACTATCTCGCTAATATCTGTTTGGGGTGATTACTAGGTAAGTTCTTTGAGGTAGTGGGGATTGTTTACTCACTGGAACAAAATAATTTCTTAAATGGAAACTATAATATTCATGAATGCTAGGAAACAAAAACTACAGCAAAAACAGAAACACTAGGCATAAATTTTTTTATTTTAGACACTTATGATGCTTGATGAGTAATATAGAGTAGTAGAAAGTTCAGATAAACAAACACCTCTTTGAAAGCTTTTTTGTAGTTCATTTAAATCCCCCTGTATAGATAATCTATTTTTTTTCAAGTTGATGGTGACATGCATGGTTCCAGGTGATGAGTCAAACTTGCAAATGTGATTGTTTTCTGCTAAATTGACAATGTTCTCTGTGTACATAAAATAAAAACAATAGCTATTTATATTCATGCAGCAGCATTTTTCTCATATTATTTGGTCTCAATTTTTACCTAACTCAGTGAGTCTGAGAAATTATATATTTTTTGATATCTGAAACACTTTCACAAGTAATTCAAATTGCTAGCATCTGAACTCTGAACTCTAGCTATGCCTTCATTAGACTTTGGTGTTCAGGAATCATTTTAACTTATAATACTATCTTTAATTCATGTGTAGGAAAGCAATTTTAAAGTGTAGCTAGAGGCCAATCAAGCCACCACATTTGCCACGCCTACAATATGTTCATGTGAATTAACATTTACTTCTTTTCTTTTACTTTTAGCCTCATCTATTTTGTGTTTATATCTTTTATTGATAATTTATCATTAGCTTGGTGGATAAGTGAGGGACGGTAATGGGTAGTACTCTTGCCCTCAGGGTTAAGGCTGCCACTAGGTCAATATCAGGGTTAGATCTGTCCAGGAATAACTATCTCCTAAGCCCCACTGGAGTTGCCATTCGGGCATGTCATGAAGGATTAGCTACATGTCCCTCCACCCATCAACAACCCCTGACATATTAACTAATTACTGTGTGTATGAAGTGCTTCATATTATTTGAAGTACTCGGCCATTTTGAAGTTGTTCTAGCAGTAGTATTGCTATATTATTGTTTCACGTATGACATTAATTTAACCCTTTCCAGACTGAATTATGGGGACAAGAAATGCAGGATTTTAAGCTGTTGACTTAAATCCTGAATAACTCAAAAATTGTAATTTTTTGTTAATTACAGTGTACATATAATATGAAACTACTTTAGTTTTGCTTTCAAATTCTCTAACCACAAAAACCACAGGTTGCCATGGAAACAAGATTCTGCTGATTAATTTTAATGAACTATATGATCACGGGTATATGGAACAATAAATAAGGTTACTCTGTTATACATTCATAATTTCATAATTCTTCTATTTTGTAACTATATTATTAGACACTTACAGTAGTATAATTAGCTACTATTCAGAATTTTATAGATTATATTTATTGTATTTTAGCTACATAATCATATATATTGAAATAATCAGCTCAGTTTGATGTATGAAAATAGCTCAGATACGTGTTGTTTTGAGTTGGCTAGTGCTTCTTAAAGTTTACTTGCTCTGATATAGTTCAAAACATATCTCTTGATGGAGTAAAGATTCATGTTCAGCATGAGTAGTAGCATCAATAGTATGGAGAAGCACACCGCCTAGAAGAGAGGTGAAGAAATTAGCAATGTAGAGCCAGTCTTCACAGAGCTCTCAGTATTCAGCTCTGTAATCTTTTAGCGCCAACTAAGTCATCACTGCCATTGTAAAGTCTCTTCACTTCTCTCAGCCATAACTCGAAAACTTTCTATTGCTATCCCATCACAAAACATATCAAAATGACTCGCTATTCAAGCTGAATTCGTTTATTTAGATAACTAGTGATGTGCTTGAGCACAAATGGCGAGCGAGCCTAATACTACACCACTGTTAAACGTTTGGTTTTAACTTCTAATTTTTTTCAAGCTACTAAAAAAAGTCGAGTTTTTAAATTACGTATTATAGGGTAAAGGCATTTCAATGCCATAGTAACCACTCCCTGAAACTGTTTGAATTAAAACAAGAAACAAGTCACGTTTTTTAAACTTTTACTTTGGGATATTTTTAGTAATTGTTGTAACGTACAATACTTTCACATAACTGAACATACTTATGCAAGACTTACCTTCGTGGTAAGTCTAGTGGACAGTGCATTTTCAAGTAAATACTTTTGTGTAGGCCTTATAACTATGACAAATAGCGTATTAACTTACCACCGCCACTAACTCGAATAAAAATGGAACTCCAGTAAGTTTTTTAGTTTAAACTGCACCTGCAAAAAAAATAAAAAATTCAAAGCGGTAAACAATTCAATTTCTAGGATGATACGGGTAATGATCGTTAAACCGGAGGATACTGTTTAGTGATGTTTGGGACGGGTCGAAAGCTGAGCTAACTAAAAAATACGAGAGGGTCAAAGTACAAAATGACATGTGTACGTCCAAACATATATATATGTGACCGTCTATAGGAAAACCAGGCATAACGCGGCACCCTTCGAAAATTTTTTTTTGCACTTACAGAGTTGTCGGCGTCCAGATATTGAGCTCTCCAAGTTTTATCGTCGTAGCTTAAGTCGTTCCCACTATAATAGACCTAACCGTTCCCTTCCGTCAGCTTGAAACAATACATTTTTAAGAAATCGATCGATCTTTTCTCGATATTTACGCACGCCGCGTTGTGCCCGGTTTTCCTGTAGACGGTCACATATATAAACAAACAAACATCCCCAATTTTCAATTGTGTTACCCCTGAGAGTGTCTTGCTCGCTTCGCTCACTCGCCAATAACGCTTATACACGAAGCATGCGTGAGAAAAAGGGGTCGATCTAAACCCTGGTATGACTGAGTCGGTTTGACCCCTATCCGCCATTAAAGGGTTAAGTTTAGTTTGCATAATATTTTGAGAGTTAATACAGGATGAAAATGTATCTCCTCCCTCTTAATATTAATTATGTCATTTAATGCCATACAATGATTTATCCATTTTTAATTTTATGATCAGTGATAAACATAGGTTAGCATATCTTATGTGACAGATAGTTCTTAGTTACAAATGCATGCTTTCAGACAAAATAATTTCTGTGGTAATGGACTTCCACATGTTCCTCCCACTAGTAGACTAGGACTGAAATACAAAATATTGTCTTTTGCTATAGCTACAAAACATTATTATTCTTATTTTTCTTAAAAAAAGAAAGAAGAAGCTGTATAGTTGCACTTAGATTTAGTTTGTCATGCTTACGCAGTTGGGCTGAACCAGGCAACCTGAAAAAAAAAAGGATTGTGATAAAATATAGAAGATAGTGCTAGATTGCTCATACAGTGTTTTTGAAGAACTTCAAGATCACTAAAACTTTGAGAGATTTTAAGACAATTCAAATAACTGCAAGAATCAGCAGATGATTGTGTATGAAGCTGTATTGCTAATTGCCTGAAAGGTTTAGATCAGCTAAATCAAAACAAATTGGATACTAGAATCACACTTTCTACTATAATGTTTTCATTGAAGTTACATATACTATAGTCACTATACAAATAAAACAACAACAACAAAAAACACACACAAACAAACTAGAACTAATGATAAATGTAATAGTCACAGAAAATTATATAAAACAAAGTTAGACCAAACGTTCAATGAATAATATAATGGTAGAAAGTTTAGATGATACCTCTCTGAAGGCTTCTTTTAGTCGTTCATTAAAATCCTTTGAGAGATAATCATATATACTAGTTGTTGACATCATGATTCCTGGAGATGTCATAACAGTGAACATGAGAATGTAGTCCGACTGGCAAATGCCACTGTTTTCTGCCACACTTTCACTTTCAACAGAGTTTACCTTGTTCTGTGTACGTCAAATTTAAGTAAAAATAATATCATTTACAGCAATAACTCTCCTTAATCCCATATTTTTTAATTTCCACTATAAAAAAAATTCATAAAATACTTTTTAATTACCCTAAAGTTTTAATGTTTCATATATACCTGCTTGACAAAAGTATTCCTTTTAGCTTTGTCATGTCATATATTTTCTTGTAGCTATGTCATAACAATTTTCTTCAGGACACTGGTGAACGTCACTAAAAATTATTATCATTTACACACTGATGATGACCATTATAAAATGGTTGAAACATTTCTGTATTATATACTATTGAAATCAATGAATATGGAACTACAGTATAGATTAATGCTATCCAGGCATCAAGTTTTATCTATGTCAGTGTGCAGATACTTGTAACGAACATGTAGAAAACTAAGAAAAGATATAGTCTGACATTCTACCTTTGGGTCTGACATTTTAAATGTCGGCCTGGCAGAATGGCCACACAAATCTGAATTCTTATTTTGATACCTGTACTTAGTTCTATGCTACTCTTTTGTTTAACAATTTTTAATGTATTTATATAAAATATTTCCAGGTATCAGTATACTGTCATTAGAAATACTCAATACCTGATTATGAATTTATATTGTAATTATATTTATTGAAAACAAACAAACAACAGCCATTTGTGAAGAAATATGAAACAAAAAAATTAGTGCAATGATGAATTGTAAAGGTATTCACTAATAGTTGCTCCCAGTCATCCAGTATTGTCGGCTGCTGCTCATCAATATTGCAGCTGGCTTCTAACACTAGAAACATACCTTGGAAACGTTTTTTGGAGCTACATATTCATGCGTAATGCGTGGGGCAAACTTGACACCAGAAAAGTAAACTAAGCTACGGTTTCTGTTCTTGGTGCACGATTACTCCCTCTGCCATTAAAAACAACAACATAGTTAGTGACATTTGACGCCTGCCCCTAATAGTTGGATCCATTAAACTCTCTCTCTCCGCAAGCTGCTTTATTTCTTCATTTTGTCGGGTGCCCCTAGCAAAGATACTGGATTTGTGTTACACACAAGGTAAGGGACGTTATCGCCGGCCAGAGTAGAAATGATCAACTGTTTTTTTTTACAAAAGCCCTGATTTTGGTCAGTGACCTACTGCTATTTGATCCCTGAACTAGTATACCTACATAGTCACTCAAAAAGTTCAAATTTTTCTCGAATTTATCACTAATAGCTTTAACTTAACTCAGATTTCTCAATTCTTGGACTGGGAAGCTAAGAAATAAATACACACACTGTATCTGAAAAATACCTAGATGAGCATGGGGGAAAAGATCGCCAGAATCTTTGGAAAAAAATGTAATTCTATCTTATTTAGTATCATCAATTAACTAAATTTGGTTTAAAACATCCCCTGTGCAGTTATCTAGCATTAAAAAGAAACTCTAGAAGTTGAAGACGTCAGACACAGAGTGCTCTGTCTGTGGGAAAAGTTGTACTACTCAAAAATTGTGCCGGACGGAATACACTGATTGGAGATAAGTGTGGCAAAGCAAGTATTAATTTTCTCTGTCAAGAATGACTGTAGCTTCCCTTTATCTCAGGTAGTAGGGTAACTATGGAATAATCTTGTTTTATTTACTAGTGTTACATTGATGCAATTGAATGGGGTGGCTAAGCTCCTCTAGCTCACTCAGCTTTAGAAGACGGAACTCTCCTGATTCCATTTCTCAAATTATTAAGAGCTGCATGGATCTTACAGATGCTGGCAGCCAATGAATTGTACAGTCGTCACAAATAATAAGATTTTCATGACTAGCTCTGTAGGCAAAGTTTAGCAGATAGTATGTGCCAAAAATATTTAAAGTATAAAAAAAATTGGCAATTTAAAGAGAGTTGAAATTCTATTCAGATTCTATATTTTATAAACAGGTATTTTCAATGTCATAATGAAGGACTATATTTCTACCAGTTCGTCCTCAGTGACATCCACTCTTTCAACCAGAAAGTGCAAGCTATTCTTGTATTCCAAAATTTTAATAGTACTCTATATAACTGATTATTATCACAAAAATTTATAAATTCATCAAATGTTCACTGACAGGCAGTAAAAAATTCACTTTCAACAATAATGGTTGTGTTGAAACTTTCTTAATTAGTGTAGATCATTTGCAGAATTAAGCAATAGTTTCAGCAAAATGTCTTCCTTAGTACACCACCAAAGACGAACATTTGAAAAGATATAACTTCTGAAATGTGCACGTTTATGTAATGTAAATTGGCATTAGTTTGTATAACTGATATGTACTGCAACAGTCTTATTATATATCAAAAAGCAGAGATTCCTGAAATGGTATATTTGTTTGTATAAAAATTTGCGGTTCAATAATTTCTGGAAGTAATCCACACACATTCCTTTTATATTGCATTGTTCATTTGCACCATTATTGTTGGAGTAGCTCTAGTAATTGATCTAAAAATTTGCAGTTTCTTGTGACGGTGAGTGAAACTTGATACATTGGTGGTAAATTTCTGGGCACATATCCTCTATTGTTCTATCTATATTGATACATTGCATGTATTAGGGAAAACTCACTGTATATAAAGACATAGTTATCCCAATTGACTGACTTTTCTCTGAACACTTCAAGGCAAAGACATGGGTGGCCTCAACAGGGACTAAAACAACAAGATAAGAACATTAGTGAGACGAACACCAATAGCTATGTAGTTAAATATTAATAATTATAGTTAGACTATGCATGTACACTTAAATTGTATAAATGTACTTGGCTGAAAACTGTGAGTAAAATCATACCTTGGCTTATCTATGTTTGCTGATACCTAGTCCCAGATTATGTACCCTGTGGGTGATGGTTATGTTATTGTTGAACTAACTATAGCTCAACTGGAATATAATGGGTAATACCCAGCTACAATACAATCTATATATCATACAAATTGCTGCTAAAAAATACCCTTGGACTCAAGCAACTAGAGGTGTGAAACTAAAACAATTATGCTAGAGGTGTTACAGAAAGCTCTCTTTTGTTTAACTTATTAATTTATAGATCAAAATTTGAATTATTTCTTGAGAATAGAGTATTAGTAATCCTTAAAAATAGCTAGACTATCTCGCTTGCCATTTGTGCTACAACACACCACTAGATATAAAATGTATGCTTATATGAATTATGTATAGTATGTGCGTATGTATGTATGTATGTACATACGTATGTATGTATGTGTGTAATTATGTATACTAGTGGTGTGTTTGAGCACAAATGGCGAGCGAGCCTTAAACTACACTATTGTTAAACAATTGATTTTAACAACTAACACTCAAACTACTAAAATAAAGTCGAGTTTTAAATTACGTACATGCAGTAAAGGGGATTCAATGCCATAGTAACCGCTCCCCGCAACTGTTTGAATTGAAAAAGAAGCAACAAAATCAAGTCATGTTATTAAAAATTTTCTTTGTGATATTCTTAATAGTAGTTGTAACGCACAATACTTTCACACAACTGAACATACCTACGCAAGACTTACCTTCGTGGTTTGTCTAGTGGACAATGAATTTTCAAGTAAATACTGTTGAGTAGGGCTTATAACTGTGGCAAATAGCGTATTAACTTACCACCGCCGCTAACTCGAATAGAAATGGAGCTCCCATAAGTTTTTGAGTTTTAGCTTCACCCGCAAAACAATTCAAAGCAGTATGCAATTCAATTTCTAAGGTGATACGGGTAATGATCGCTAAACCCTACAACAAGCTGGAACAGAAACATGACCTTATAGCTACTTTAGCATAGCTATTTCTTACAAACAGCAGCATAAAGCTATTCCTGGGGGCAAGTATCAAGGTAGCCATTGTGAAATTAGGTCCACTTCTTGTGCTTGGAAATATTGCCGTGGGAAATCTAATCAGACCACAAAATAGACACAAGTAATTCAGAACCAGCTTGTCTTGCTGAACAATGGCTTAATCCTGTTTGTACAGTACACGGGTATGGGTCCAGAGACATCTTTTTTTTCCTTCCAGGCAACAACAATCATATGGTGCAGAGTTTCCCCCAGAAAAAGCAAGTAGAGCAGTATTTTAACCACACTCCTGACCACACCCATTTAAACAATAGAACAATACATCATATGTTGATAGTTAAGGCAGGCCAGCTGGAAAGTAGATTTTCTAAATTTGGTCAACAACTCATGTGTTGAATAAAGCTCTGAGCTAATAGCTTATTCCAGATGAAATGTGAATAAAAAAAAGCAGACACTTATTAAACTTTTCCTAGCAGTGTTTTTGTACATTTTGTACTTGATTATCATATCAGAGGAGTAGGAAGCCAGATCGAATTGGTGCACCCATTATAACCACACCCGCTTAGCCACACCCACTCATTAATACAAGTAATCAGTTCCACTGCTATCAAACCAAACAATTCAGTACAAGCAGTTTTTATAATAACAAAGCAAATAATTTTTATAAACATTCAGTAGGTTCATGTCAACTAAATAATTTATTAAAAATTATAATTACATTATGTTGAGTGTATATGTATTGTATAGCTAATACAGCTACTTGGACATATAAAGTAAACAACACAATCACAAAAAAAAAACAACTTAAAACTTACAAATGCCTGACAGTCATAGCTTTATTTTCTTCAAATATTTTCAAGTATGTGTGGTAAATAACTAAATGGGCAGACTCCTATAGTGTAAAAATGGCATTTTGCAACTGAATTTATGTTTGTTTTTCCAAAAGTAATAGTAAATGAAGGACAAGGCTAGTATGGAGCAGGGAGGATCCAGGGGGCGGGGCTGAGGGGGCCAGGGCCTCCCCCTCCCAACTAAGTTTATTGAAAAATTATAATTGGCAAGTGAGCGGAGCGAGCGAGACACTCTCAGGGGTAACACAATTGAAGGTAAGTCTTGCGTAGGTATGTTCAGTTGTGTGAAAGTATTGTGCGTTACAACTACTATTAAGAATATCACAAAGAAAAAGTTTAAATAACGTGACTTGATTTTGTTGCTTCTTTTTCAATTCAAACAGTTGCGGGGAGCGGTTACTACGGCATTGAATCCCCTTTACCGTATATACGTAATTTAAAAACTCGGCTTCATTTTAGTAGCTTGAGTGTTAGTTGTTAAAATCAATTGTTTAACAATAGTGTAGTTTACGGCTCGCTCGCCATTTGTGCTCAAACACACCACTAGTATAAATAATTACACACATACATACATACATACGCACATACTATACATAATTCATATAAGCTAGTGGTGTGCTTGAGCACAAATGGCGAGCGAGTTAAACTACACTATTGTTATTCAAACTACTAAAATAAAGTCGAGTTGTTAAATTACGCATATACGGTAAAGGGGGTCCAATGCCATAGTAACCACTCCCCTCAACTGTTTGAATTGAAAAAGAAGCAACAAAAATCAAGTCACGTTATTTAAAAATTTCTTTGTGATATTCTTAATAGTAGTTGTAACGCACAATACTTTCACACAACTGAACATACCTACGCAAGACTTACCTTCGTGGTTCGTCTAGTGGACAATGAATTTAAAAATAAATGCTGTTGAGTAGGGCTTATAATTGTGACAAATAGCGTATTAACTTACCACCGCCACTAACTTGAATAGAAATGGAGCTCCAGTAAGTTTTTGCACCCGCAAAACAATTCAAGGCGGTAAACAATTCAATTTCTAAGGTGATACGGGTAATGGTCGCTACACCAGAGGATTCTGTTTAGTGAAGTTTGGGACGGGGTCGAACGCGGAGCGAACACAAAAATACGGAGGGTCAAAGTACAAAATGACATACATACGTCCAAACATATATCTAAATAAATAAATAAACAAAATCCCCGATTTTCGATTGTGTTACCCCTGTAAGTGTCTCGCTCGCTACGCTCGCTGGCCAATAATAGTACAGGCAATTCAGTCCACAGAACAACTACATGGTAACCTATCCTCTTTATTCTCAAATCAGTGTCCATATTATTGTAATCAATCATAAATACTTCAATAGATTTAGTAAGTTTTGACCTAAATATGCTGAGGGCCCTCCCGGTCGTTAATGCTGGATCTGTCCTTGTGGAATTTCCTGAAAATCTTCCAAAAGGCTTAAATTAGCTATTAATCCCAGCAAAGTCATTTTGACCGCCCGATTTCGACTGCCCAAGATTTGGTAAAGAGTAGAAAATTAATTGACACACCCCTTTTTTTTTTAAATATCGGTGCGGCCATGGCTGCACTCATTCCGACTGTTTACATTTAGAAAAATTAATTTTATGAAATATAGCTAAAGAGCTCAAAGCCAACCACCAGTATAGAAATATAATATTATAGAAATAAATTGTTAATCTTACTTTTAATCCTGGCCAAACTTGATACGTGATATTGTCTTTGAATTTTACATAAGAATCTGACGTTTGTTAAATCTCGGCTTAGAGAATATATTTGATCAGATCTATTAAGTTCAGTATCCTCACAGTTGATTATAAGATCTAACAGATGAACTTCTCCTCTGTCAATGTTACCAGAAATGGGACTGTTTAGCTTGTATCCAGTAATGGTAAACTAGAACACAAATCACATCATTACTAAAAGCTTACGAATATGGAATGAACTCACTCCATACTCATCTGAGTGTCGGCATTTAGATAAGTGTACGCCTACTTTTTCTGCTCCGAATTTCGAAACCCTTATTAAGATTATACCTTGAGTCGTTGAAGATTCTGGACAAGAGACAAATCATTGTAA